>Ga0256841_1003319_pt1 | contig 12085 bp, 10 predicted proteins | sample 356308metaG_FD_185971 | JGI IMG/M metagenome (GOLD analysis project Ga0256841, IMG submission 185971) | Hydrothermal vent microbial communities from Mid Atlantic Ridge, Atlantic Ocean - 356-308 | ecosystem: Environmental > Aquatic > Marine > Hydrothermal vents | place: Atlantic Ocean: Mid...
GGATTGTATCTTTCCGATTTGGAAAAATCAATGAAAGATTTTGATAGAGAAGAGCTTATCCAACTTGTTGAAAAATTGGATGCTCGTGGAATGGTTAATATGTTACCCAATGATTTAATCGTTTTGACCGAACCCGGAAGAAAAGTAAAACACGCAACATCCGGATTGGCTGGAAATATCAAGTATCCTGTTACGCCGTTTGTAATTCACGTTTTAAGAGCATTGGAAGAAGTCGGAAGTTTGTATGTAAAAGAAAGAAAAGTCAGAATTTTACCGGATCATTGGAAAAAAGCGCTTAAATTGTTGAAAATGGATATGGAAACCTTTGAAGACACCTTGACTTTGATGCGTAGAGCAGGATATATTGGAAAAGACTCCATAAATGAAAACGGAGTGCTATTGATTGAATCTGCCGAAATGTTGGAAGAAATTGAAAATGATTGGACGGAAATAGATGTTTAATTTAAAATTAATTTGTTTATACAAAAAGCCCGTAAATTTTTTACGGGTTTTTTTGTATATTTATAAAAATTTTTAACAATGATTATTACAACAACGGATTTTATCCCCGGTAAAGAAGTTATCGAGATTTTGGGTGTAGCGAGAGGCAGCACCGTAAGAGCCAGAAATTTTGGTTCTGATTTTATGGCAAGTCTAAAAAATTTAGTAGGCGGTGAAGTAAGCGAATATACCAAATTACAAGCACATTCACGCGAACAAGCACTCCAAAGAATGATAAACGATGCGGAACAAATGGGAGCGGATGCCATTATCAATATTCGTATGACCACATCAATGATTATGCAAGGAATGTCCGAAATTTTGGCTTACGGAACTGCTGTAAAACTTAAATAAAATGTTTTGGTTGGGAATGTTTTATCTTTTGTTGATTTTGGCTTTTTTCGTTTTATTGGCTTATGTTTTATATCAACGCCTTAATGAACCCGAAGATTTTGAACATCGGGATAATTAGAATTTTATTCGAAATGAAAAATTAGGAATAATTCCCACCGAATAATATTTTATTATTCTGATACTATCATTTAAAGAATTATTTCCTGTGTAGAATATACCTGTTTGTGTTCTGTTATGGGTAATATTTTTTAATGATAGAGCTAAACTACCTTTGATTTTATGCTTGGACGATAAGTTGAATCTGTAACGTGCGGATACATCCAAACGATAAAAAATCGGTAGCTGTTCGGTATTTATTCCGTCAAATTCATAAAAATCTTCATCAATATCGTTATCAAAATCTTCTTCTATTTCCAATTCGGTATATGGAAGTCCGGACCGAATTTTCCAAGCGGCGGTAATATCAAAATTTTTGTATTGATAAGCTGCTAATAATGAAAAAGAATGTTGTATTTGATTGTCCGAAACGAACCATTTTTCTTGATTTATACCTTCAAATTGTCGTTGTGCCAACATATAAGCATAACTTGCTTGCAACGAAAAATTTTTCCATTTTCTTTTACCGAAAACATCTATACCGTAAGCTTTTTGTTGACCTTGATGTAATTGCGGATCATCGGGATTGAGAAATCCCAATGAATAACTGGTAATCCCTCGGGTATGTTTATAATAAAAATCGATATCAAAATTAAAATGATTTTGATGATACAACAATCCGGCGGTATATTGGTAACTGCTCAACACAGGATATTTTTTTTCGTCTGCCAAACGCCAAACTTTTTGTTGAGCATAAAAATCACTTAAAACGGTCTGACGTATTTGTGTTACGGGTTGGTGTTTGTGCTCGGCTGAAATTTGTAGATGTAGTTTGTCGCTTAATAGCCTGTTAATTCTTATCCGGGGTTCGGGAACAAATTTATTTAATTCGGTATAATAATTTAACCTTATTCCGGTGGATATATCCCATTTTTTTAGTTTTAGTTGATACATTCCGAATAAGGCGTGGGTAATTAGGCGGGAATCATCTTTGTCCAAAGTAAATGATAGTCCGTTTTTTTCTTTAAAATTATACAACAAATGTTTATAATCGGTTTCCCAACCGATTTTCCAAAATTTGTTTTTTTTGTTTTGACTGAAAACCGATTTGAAACTGCCGTTTTTGATAAAATTTTCTTTGGTAAATTCCGAAACCTCATTAGTTGCATATCGTGTTTTGTATCGGTTGATAAAATAGTATTTTGAATATGCAAATGTGTTTTTCCAAGCAATATTTTCGGAAATTTTATACTTCCAATTAAGAGAAATTCCGTCATTTTCCGTATCCAAAAAATCATAAATAGTGTTATGATGATTATCTTCCATTTGGTTCTCCAAATCATTATCAATGTGTAATGTGCTAATACCTAAATAATGCTTTTTGTTAGGGGCATAGTTAAGTTTGAAGTGATAATCTTTGAAATGAAATTTTTCATCCCTTATTTTAGTATTTTGAAAAGCTTGTTCTTCATATTTACTAAAAGTTTTTGTTTCCAACAGATCTTCGTACGAACGACGAAATGATGTTTGAATACTCATTTTGTTGTGAATAACGGGTATATCCATAACAATATCGGCGCTTAAACCGTTTAATCCCGCATCGATTCGAAAGCGATTGGTTATTTTGTTTAGGGTTCGTATGTCGATTATTCCCGAAGCAAAATCGTGATATTCCACATCGGTTGCTTTATAAATAAAGTTTACCTCTTGGGTTACGTAAGGATTAAAAGGTGAAATTGTCCCGAACAAATGTCCGGAATGATAAATTTTCATTCCATCCCATAAAATTCCGTTTTCATCGGTATTTCCGCCGTGGATGATTAAATTTCCCAAGCTTTCGTCCGGGCTTATTACTCCGGGTAAGAATTGTAAACTTGCCAAGATGTCGTTATCCGTAAGCCCTGGTAAGAGCCCCAAGTTTTTTGGTCTAAAACCGAAGCTTCCGTCGTTGTTTTTATAAATTCCTTTGGTGATATATCCGGTAATAATGACTTTATTCAACATATTTCTTTTGATATTGGACAAGAAAATATATTGTTTGTCTATTCTGTTAAATTCAATATCGGTTTGTAAACCTATCGATAATAATATATCATCCAAACTTTCTTTAAAATCAGGCATTACAACTTCTTTGTCTTTAAGCAAATCGGTTGGGTAAGAAAAACTTATATGATATTTATCCTCTAAAACTTTTAATACATTTTCAAGCTTTACAACTTGTTGGGTTTGTCCCGAGACCGGAAATATTATCCCCAAAAGAAATAACCAAAAAATTATTTTCTTCATTTTTTAATTTTATTTTGAGGAATTGAATATTATTATGCTGTCTTTTTTAATTTGATAATCGATTTCCATTGGTTTTAGAACAATTTGTAAGCTTTTTTCCAAATTGTTATGAGGGATTTTTCCGGTAAATTTTCTATTGAGATCAATATTATTTATCTTAAATTTAACATCATATATTTTTTCAATTTCTTTAAGCACGTTTGATAAAGGTTCTTGCTCAAAAGTATCCATAAGGTTAAGCCAATCGGGCAATGTTTGATTTTCCAATTTTATTCGTTCGATTTCTTTATTGTTTAAACGGATTCCATTTCCCGAACTTAATACAAAAGTTTTTTTGTAAGTGTTTAGTTTTACTTTGATTTTTCCTTCAAAACATAATACATCAAATATATTATTAATGGATTTTACATCAAACCGTGTCCCAATGGTTTGAATATTGCCGTTAGAGGTTTTTACTACAAAATCGCTACCTTTTTTTACTTTGAAAAAAGCTTCTCCTTCCAATTCGACAACTCTTTTGTTTGTCCATTGTTTTTTATCAAATTTGATAGATGAATTTTCATTTAAAATGACTTCCGAGCCGTCGGGTAACAAATAGGTTTTATGTTGTGCGGAAGCCGTTTGAATGTTTACTATTTTTTCACTAAAAAATTTATTAACACTAACAAACAATAGCAAAATGGCAGCAATGGAAGCAATTGGAACTAATAATTTGATAAATTTTGTATTTTTATTGGTTTGAATTCCGGTTTTTAATTTTTTCCAAGATTTATCCAAAGGTTGTTCCAATTCAGTATAAACTTCCAAACCTTTTTTGAGTTTAAGAAAAGATAAATAGGTTTCTTTCGAGATGAGTTTTTTCAATTCTTCATCCGAAATTTTTCCTTCCATCCATTCTCCGAAAAGTATATTGTATTTTTCTTCCATAATATTCATTATCTATACTTATAACGATTGAATATAAAAATTCCCACCTTAAAAATATTTTTTTAAAAATGTCCTATTTGTTTGCGTATGTTTGCCAAAGCATTTATCATACGTTTTTCAACAGCTTTTATACTAATTCCCAATTCCTCTGCAATTTCTTTATATTTTTTCTTTTCAATTTTTCCCAAAATAAAAACTTCTCTTTGTTTGTCTGTTAACCCCGCAATGGCTTGCTCGATTTTTTCTAAAAATTCTTCTTCAATCATAAGGTATTCCGGTGACTCGGATGTTGAATGAGACAAATTATTGTTTTCACGATGTTTTCGAACAACCTTTTCGTGTTTTTTAATATCCAAAAAGGCATTATTTGCCAAAGTAAACAGATAACTTTTGACCTTTTCAAAACTGACTTTATGACAATTTTTCCATAATTTTAAAAAAGTTTCTTGCATAACATCTTCCGCACTTTCCAAATCGCCGAATTTTAAAAACAAAAACCTTTTTAAATCTTTGGCATAAGTAAAGTAAACCTTCTCGAAAACCTTGTCTTTACATATATCTTTTATAGACATTGAACCAAATCGTAATTCTTGTTACAAATATATATTATAATTTCAATATGATGAATGTCTTTTTAATATTTCTCTTTTTCTCTTTTTTTAATGATTTGATAATCAGTTATTAATTTTTTTTTTAAAAAATTGGAGGGGGGATTGATACGAGTATTTCGTTTTATGAGTGAATGTGCACAAAAAATGAATATTAACTTTTAAATTTTATTATTATGAAAACTATCAAATTATTATTGGCATTTGCCATATTAAGTTTCGGATTTAGCTCGTGTAAAAAAACAGAAACCAACACGACGGAAGACCAACAAGTTTCACCAAGTGAAACGGCAAGAATTGTTACATCCTACATTAAGGACAAGAATGCATCACTTAATTTTTCAAGGGTATCTTCAGGCTTCGATGTAGATGATTTATTGAATTATGATTTTTGCTTTACTTTTGTTTATCCAATAACCTTGTCTTATAACAATGGCACTACGGTTGTAGTGAACAATAGTGCAGAGTTATTACAAGTAGCACAAGGGATGACACAAAATTTGTATATAAATGGAATTTATTTTCCTTTTGATGTTCAAATGGCGGATGGAAGTATTCAAACGGTAAACAATGAAACGGAATTTTCAACGGTTATCCATAGTTGCGATACCGATAATGACGGAAGCCCCAATTATCAAGATACCGATGATGATAATGACGGAATTTCCGATGATACCGAAGACTTAAACGGAAACGGTTATTGTGGTGATGATGATACCGACGGCGATGGCGTTCCGAACTATCAAGACACCGATGATGACGGAGATGGTATAGATACCACTGATGAAGATTTGAATCACGATGGTGATCCTACCAATGATGACTCTGATGGTGATGGAGTGCCGAACTGCCAAGATCAAGATGATGATAATGATGGAGTCCCTACAGCCGATGAAGATCACGACCACAACGGAAATGTAGCCGACGATGATTCGGACGGAGACGGAACCCCCGATTATTTAGATACCGATTCCGATAATGACGGAATAGATGATGGAAACGATAGTGATGCCGACGGAGACGGAACAGATGATGATCAAGAAAATGATCACAATGGCAATGATGATTAAAATCTAAATTTTTCAATATCCCTTAAACTGCCCTTTCAAACCTATCCTATATATCATTTGTGTTGTTAATCCGTGAAAGGGCGGTTTCTTAAAACTAAAATACTATTTTTAAAAAATTAGAATTTATTACTAAATAAAATTAATTATTAGGCAAATTATTAATTAAATACAATTTTTCAAATGAAGCAAACAATTTTATTTTTCATTTTATTTTTTACTTTCCAATTTACTTCATTTGCTCAGGATTGGCATTATGATCTTTCAGAGGCTCAACAGATAGCAAAAAAGGAAAACAAAAAAATTATAGCGGTATTTTCAGGTTCCGACTGGTGCGCACCTTGTATCCGTATGGAGAGAAAATACTGGAATTCTCCCGAGTTTCAAGCTTATGCCAAAGATCATTTTGTAATGCTACGCGTTGATTTTCCTCGAAAAAAGAAAAATCGTTTACCGGAAGAACAAATGGAAAAAAATTATGAAATGGTAGAAAAATATAACCCCGAAAATTACTTGCCTTTTGTTGTGGTTATGGATGCAAATGCACAAGTTTTGGGAAAGACCGGTTATCAAAAAATTTCGGTAAAAGAGATGATAGAACTTTTGGAAAGTTTCTAAATTACACGTAAACTTTAAAACACACCACTGATATGAGAAGTTTTTTGGCTTATTTTATTTTGACAATAATTTTTATTGCACCGATCAATGCGCAGCAAATATATAACCGAACATTAAAATTGATGGGAAGTCGGTTTGATATAACTGTTGTAGCAAATAATCAAGCCGAAGCCGATCAATATATCGATAGTGCCGTTGATGAAATTACCAGGATTGAAAAAATCATTTCATCTTGGGATCCGAATTCGGAAACTTCCGAAATCAATCGAAATTCCGGAATAAAACCGGTAAAAGTTAGCAAGGAACTTTTTTCTTTGATTCAACGTTCGTTAGCAATCTCCAAACTTACCGACGGTGCTTTTGATATTTCTTATGCGTCAATGGATAGAATTTGGAAATTTGACGGGAGTATGAAAAAGATGCCGTCTCCCGAAGCCATAAAAAAATCCGTAGAAAAGGTCGGTTATCGGAACATTATACTTGATAAAAAAAATCAGACAGTTTTTTTAAAGAAAAAGGGAATGAAAATAGGTTTTGGTGCCATTGGCAAAGGATATGCGGCTGATAAAGCAAAAGAGTTGCTCATATCAAAAGGAGTAAAAGCGGGAATTATCAATGCATCCGGTGATATGAATACTTGGGGAACACAACCCGACGGAAAGCCTTGGACCATCGCCATAACCAACCCGATGAATAAGAAACAAGCTTTCGGTATTTTTCAGCTGACCAACGAAGCGGTGGTAACTTCAGGAAATTATGAAAAATATGTAGTTTTTAACGGTATTCGATATACTCATATAATAAACCCCAAAACAGGATATCCTGCAACAGGTATAATAAGTGCAACAGTTTTTGCTCCGAAAGCGGAACTGGCTGATGCTTTGGCAACTTCTGTCTTTGTTATGGGCATCACGGTTGGAATTGATAGAATCAATCAAATTCCGGGGGTGGAATGTTTAATTGTAGACGAAAAAGGAAAGGTGTTTACATCAAAAAATATTAAAATTAATACAAAAACCAATAAATATGAAAAATAAATTGTTGTTTATCTTGGCTATGAGTTTTATTCTGTTTCTGTCATCTTGCCAGACGGTAAAACCTTATCAGCAAGTAAATCTTAATGACCCGGATATGAAATTGTCTTCGTATAAATTTAAAAAATTTGTTACTACATTTCAAGTTTATCGTGAAGGAGCTTCCGGTGCTAACGGAGGAAAGTCCGGTGGAGGTTGTGGTTGTAATTAATAATTGTTTAAATTGATAAGACTATGAAAAAGATAATTTGGATTTTTATAATTTTTCCAATGCTTTTAACGGCACAAGAAAGTAAAAAATTTAAGAAGCGCGTTTTGGAAAGTGCCGAAATTGATATTTTGTCGAGTTATTATACACAATCGGGGAATAATGCAGCAGTTACCGGAGGTATTGGAAATGAGGATTTGCAAGATGTTGCTACAAATATAAATGTTTCTATTCCTGTAAATGCCGATGATGTTTTGACTATCGATGCAACGGTATCAGCTTATACTTCCGCATCTTCAAGCAACTTGAACCCTTTTACGGGGGCTTCAAGCGGAGAAGACGACGATGATGATGACGACAGACCTTCTTATACCAAGCGAGCAGCGTCACAACCCATCACGGGTTCGCCTTGGGTTGCTTCCAGTGGAGCATCCAAAAGTGATGTTTGGCTAAATGCAACCTTGGGGTATAGTCATTCTTCCGATAGCAGAAACACAATTATCGCTTCACATTTAAGTGTTTCCAACGAATTTGATTATTCCTCTTTGGGTGGAGGGCTGAACTGGACACAACTTTTTAATAAAAAAAATACTGAAATCGGATTGGGGATAAATGTATATTTGGATCATTGGCGTCCGGTCTATCCAACCGAAATTAAAACTTATATCGCAAATGGTGGAAACTTAAATGCCGATTTTTTTCAAGGAGTAAATATTTATAATCAAAGTGGCTTTGTTATTGATAAAAATAGTGCCAATGCTTGGAAACCGCAAACCGATAAGTTTATTTCTAACAAAGCCAGAAATACTTATACCGCATCCATCAGTTTTTCACAAATTTTAAGTAAAAATATGCAAATTTCAATTTTTTCCGACTTGACTTATCAATCGGGGCAATTGGCAAACCCTATGCAAAGGGTATATTTTAAAGATAAACCTAATTTTTATATTGGAAACCCATCCGATATTCAACGCTATACTTCTCCTGACAATACACAAGTTTTTCAGTTGGCGGATGCTTATGAACAATTGCCTGAAACCCGTTTGAAAATTCCCGTTGGTGTTCGTTTACATTATTTTATTACGGACTTTCTTGTTTTGAGAACTTATTATCGTTACTATTTTGATGATTGGGATTTATTCTCACATACCGTAAATATTGAATTACCTATAAAACTAAGCGATAAGTTTACTTTAATCCCCGATTATAGATATTATATACAAACGCAAGCTAAATATTTTGCTCCGTATAATCAACATTTGTCCAGTCAAACTTTCTATACTTCCGACTATGATTTGTCTGCATATTCGTCCAATCAATTCGGAATAGGATTACGATATTCGGATGCTTTAATGGATATGAAATTGTGGAAATTGGGAATAAAAAACATTAACCTGAATTATCATTTTTATGATAGAACCACAGGATTAAAAGCTCAAATTGTCAGTATGGGAATGAGTTTGTCTTTGGAATAAAAATTTATAAGGAGTGTATTATCATTCGGAATGCACTCCTTTGTTATTTGAAAATATACTTTAAAACCAACGACTTTTTACCACATTATAATCAATATAATATGTCAGCTTCATAATAAATGAATTTTTTTGCGGTTGGTCAAACAGATTATTTATATTATCCTTATAATTGAGCAAGGACATATCATCAACATTGGCAATGGCATTTCTATAAAGCAAAGTCAATTGACTGCCGGGAGCAAATTCCCAGATGTAAGACAAATCCAAATTCCAAATATTGAAATTGATATCGTGATTTCCGGTATAACCGGTATCGCTTAATGTTCCGTTTTGTTCCAATAAATAAAATTTGTTGTAATGAACCGGCGCCCAATAATAACGGAAATTCAAATTTAGCCCGGATTTTGTCGTAAAATAATAACTTCCGCCCAAGTTTTGTGTTATAACTTTTTGCATACGGTTACCGAAAATGATATCTCCGTTGTTATCTATGTTTACAAAACCTTTGAAATTATTCATTTGCTTGTAATCAAAACTATAATTTACTTTCATATGATTACTCAACCGGACTCTCGGAGAAATACTCCAACCGAAAAATCCTTGATTGCCGGTAATTTTATGAAATCTTGAAAGTTTTAAATCGATTGCCAATTTTTTTCTATAATCGGTGGATAAGAATGCAAATCCTCCACCATAAGCACCATTGATATAATATCTGCCGGACACACGGGGTTCATAATAATCGTATTGGTCTGTTGTATATTCCAACCCACCGCCGTAACTCAAAAACTTTTTGTTGGTTGCGAATACATTTATCTCAAAATCTCGTTGAACTTTGGTAAAGGGTTTGTAAAGATGGTCAAATCCTACATCAAAACTGATGTGAAAATTATTAAAATGTTCGGTAGGTTTGAGTATGGAATAAGAATATCCGAAATCAAAATTTGCCAGATTGTTTCTACGTAAATATCCCAAATCGTTTACATCGAATTTATCATCATAGATTCTTGTTAGCATCCTGAATTTATGTTCTTTGATTTTTTTGGAAGCATAGAAAATATACTTAAAACCTTTGTCGAAGTTTTCATTGTCATTTATCAAGCTCATAGCGGTTGTTCCCCCGATATTTAGCGTGTTGTTGCTAAACAAAAGGTTGTAATTAATTCCCGAAACATTGGCATCTCGATAATGTCCTTGCCGAATAACGCTGGTGTTGATAAAACCGATGGATGAAGCTTTATTGAAACTATAATCAATCACAAAAACATTATAATTGGTATAGGGTTCTGTCAAAATTCGACGGGTATTTCCCGTGATTGTATCTTTAAGCGTTGCTTCCGTTTTATTGGTGATGGCATTTAAAAAACCTATTCCCAAACCTTTTTGTGTTCTTCCGGTTATTTTTACGGCATTTATCAGCTTGATATTTTCCGGATTTTCACTTACGGTTTCATTGGGTTTAAGCGCTCCGTAAACCGCATAATAATCCGTAGGTTGTCCTCCTATTCTTCGGGAATAAAACAAACGTCCTTTGGTAAATAAATTTACGCCTTCGGTAAAAAATTGTCTTTTTTCGGAATAACGTTGTTCAAATGGTCCTAAATTTAGCTCGATATTATCATAAGGAGTATCGCTAAAATCGGGAATAAGTGTGGCATCCAATGTAAAACTTTCGTTTAATCCGTATTTGAGATCCATTCCGTAACCGAAATCCGTAGTGTTTTCTCCGTTATAGCGTGTATGGACAAGTGAAGTATAAGGATATAAGCTCAACCGCACCGGTGGTTTTAGGTCTTTAAGTCCTTCTAGCGTTCCGAGAAATTGAACGATATCGCCGCTTTTGGTTTTATCCAAAAATGACCACGAATATGCTTCTTTTCTTTTAACGATAAAACGATTAAAGGTTATTCCCCAATTTTGAATTTTATCGTTCTGAAAACGCAAATTGGAATAAGGAATAGCAATTTCCACATACCAAGCATCATTTGAAAAAGAAACGGCGGATTTCCAAACGGCATTCCAAGTCCAGTCGGTTTGTTTTTTTTGGATACCATCCACTTGGGCTCCTGCGGCTGTTACACCGAATAGTTTGGTTTCTCCCGGAGCAAAAAACGGATTTAATAAAACGGTAAAATAATCGGCTTGCACCATTTGATCTCTTAAACCGAACTCACGCGCAATACTTTTTGGGTTCGGGTCTTTCATTTCGGCCAAAATATAGAGTGCGGTATCATCATATAATACTTTAACAAAGGTTTTATAATTGGCAGGTTCGGGAGTTCCGTTGCCGGGCTCATACATCACAAAATCTTTGGCTACATCTGCTTTGTCCCATACTGCATCATTGGGAATGCCGTCTATTTTGGGCGCTTTATCCGTCCGAACCGCTTGTATTTTTTTGGTGGTTTCTTGGGCATTTGCAATTGTATGGATGCTGAATAAAAACAGAATAATAATAAGATTTTGTTTCATAAAGGTTGAGAATTTTGGATAAAAATGCAATTTTCATTACAAATATCATAATAACTCATCTTAAATAAATTCTTTTTAAGAAAAGTTTAACGACAATAAAAAACCGGCATAAAATATATACCGGTTGGTTTTTTTAGTGTTTGATAAAATTTTTACATCATCCCCAATTTCTTTTTTCCTTCTTCACTTATCATTGAAGCATCCCAAGGCGGGTCAAAAACCACATCGACATCTACGTTAAAATCAGGATATTTTTTCTTTATGGTATTTTTTACGTTTTCAGTAATGGCATCGCCGAGTGGACAGGCAGGAGTCGAAAGTGTCATCTCTATTCTAACGTTGTTATCTCCATCATATAAGATATTGTAAACCAATCCCAAATTGATGATATCCAATTCAATTTCAGGGTCCATTACGTTTTTTAGCAATTCATAAATAT
>Ga0256841_1003320_pt1 | contig 12085 bp, 8 predicted proteins | sample 356308metaG_FD_185971 | JGI IMG/M metagenome (GOLD analysis project Ga0256841, IMG submission 185971) | Hydrothermal vent microbial communities from Mid Atlantic Ridge, Atlantic Ocean - 356-308 | ecosystem: Environmental > Aquatic > Marine > Hydrothermal vents | place: Atlantic Ocean: Mid...
ACGGCCATGCCCCCGCCGCAGCCGGAGAAGACCTCCACCTCCTGGTCGTACTGGCCCTGGTCCTCCTCCCAGACGCCTCGGTTGCGGGGGATGCCGTCCAGGCCCAGCGCGTCCCCGGCGGTGTGGAGCCGCTGCCGCTGGTCGAAGAGGAGGATCTTGCTGGCCACGATGGCCGCGTCCGGGTGAGCGCAGATGGCCTGGGCCAGTTCGGCCAGCCAGTCCGGCTTCGGCTCCGTGTCGTTGTTCAGGAGGACCAGCACCCGGCCCCGGGCCAGGTCCGCGCCCAGGTTGGCCGTGGCCACAAAGCCCTGGTTGCGCCGGCTCATCACCACCCGGACCCCCGGGTGGTTGGCCTCCACGAAGGCCACCGAGTCGTCGCTGCTGGCGTCATCCGCCAGGATCACCTCAAAGTCCTGGAAGCGTTGCCGTTCCAGGGCCTGCAGCAGGCCGGGCAGGAAGCGACGGCCGTTGTAGTTGGGCACGATCACCGAGAAGAAGGGGGGGCGCACAGGCCGCAGGGGCGGGAACTCCCGCTGGGGCCGGGGGGTGAAATCCTCCGGCGCGGCCTTGAAGCGGTCCAGGTTCAGGGCGATGTTGTGGCGCATGACCACCCGGCTCTGGCTCCGCAGGGTCTCGTAGGTCTCGTCCTGGGGAGCCTGGGGGTGCCCGTTGGCGTCGGGTCTGGAGGAAGGTTCGGGGGAAGGTTTGGCGTTTCGGGTCATGGGCTCAGTTGGGTGCTTGGGTGAATGGGTGCTGGAAGGTCTCCAAAGTCTCCGCTGCTGGCGTAGTCGGCTACGGCCTCCTGCCAGGGACGGAGCCGGATGCCCAGGGCGGCCCCGGCCTGGTTGACCAGCACCGCGTGCCGGGGCGGCTGGGCGGCCCGAGGCCACTCGTCCAAGGCGATGGGCGTCACAGGGACGTGCCCCCGGCCGGTCCGCTCCAGGATGGCCTGGGCCAGCTCCAGGCGGCTGGCTCGGCCCTGGTTGACCAGGTGGTAGATGCCGTAGCGTTCGGTTTCGATGAGCTGGGCCAGGGCCTGGGCTGCGTCCGGGGCGTAGGTGGGGTTGCCGAACTCGTCCGCCACCACCTGCAGGGCCCCGTGACGGTCCGCTGCGGCCACGATCTTGCGGGGGAAGTTGCGTCCCCCCGGCCCGAAGAGCCAGGCCACCCGCACGATGTAGAGGCGATCCAGCCGCTGTTGGGCGGCCCGTTCCCCCGCGGCCTTGCTCCGGGCATAGACGCCCCCGGGTTGGGGCAGGTCGTACTCCCGGTAGGAGCGCCCCGGCTCCCCGGGGAAGACCTCGTTGGTGCTGATCTGGACCATGGCCGCACCGCAGGCGGCGCAGCCCTCCGCCAGGTAGCCCGGTCCCAGCGCGTTCACCGCGTAGGCCTGGTCCGGCGCCGACTCGGCCTGGTCCACCTGAGTCCAGGCTGCCGCGTTGATGAGCAGATCTGGGGCCAGTTCGGCCACCTGCTGGGCGATGTCAGGCTGGCTGATGTCCCGTTCCGGCCGGGTCCAGGCGGTGATCTGATGGCTGGGCGCCAGCGCCTGGACCAGGGCGCGCCCCAGCTGACCGTTGGCGCCGGTGATCAGGATGTGCATGGGCTCGAACGGTGCATGGCGTGCTCCAGGGATCTCTGGGATGACGACGGCTCTGCGCTTCGCAGGTGGATTCTATCACAGGCGGGGAGCTTCCTGGAAAAGCCAGGGAAATGGGCGCGATCCCCAGGGCTGGCCTGGGCCTGGGGAAGCCCTGTCCGCGCCAGTCCGTTTGCTCCTGGCGTGGCCCGGGTGCTATACTGCAGCCACGGCCAACTTGGGTCGAACAATCCAATAGGGCAGCCAATGTTGGGCGCAGATCTTGCACGCTGGGAAGCTCCAGGAAGGACGGAAGCCGTGTGGAGAATGCGCCTTTTGTTTGCCGGGCTGGCTGCCTGCCACGGCCAGCCTTGGGCCTGGCGGAGAGGCCCAGGCTAGGCGGCGGTCGCGGGGGCGGCCTGGTTCAGGAGCCGGCTCACCATGGCGGGCAGGCAGTGGCGCAGGGGGAAGGCGTCGGTGAAGCCCACGTGCCCGCCGGTGGGGTGGATCTGCACCTCCAGCAGGGGATGGGGCGTCAGGGCGCGGAAGTCCTCCACCGGGATGATGGGATCGTCCTCCGCTGTGATGATGGTGGTGGGCGCCGTCAGCCCTCGACTCAGCCGATCCCCGGCCACAGAGTAGCTCTCGTAGTAGCTCCAGGCGTCCGGAAACTTGCCGTACCGGGTGACCAGCCACTCGGTCATCTCCCGCATGGTCTTCAGCTTGAAGAGAGGGCGGAAGTCGTAGAGCTCCGGGAAGAGGGCCTGCTTGCGGCGCAGAGAGGCCAGCCAGCGACGGCGGAAATAGCGCAGGTAGAGGGGGTGGCGATCCAGGTTGTCGCTGGTGTGGTTGGGGTCCAGGGCCGGGTTGATGGCGATGACCCGGGCCAGGTTGTGGAAGGGCTGCTGGGCATGCCAGAGGGCCAGGCGCAGGGCGAAGTTGCCCCCCATGGAGGCGCCCACGATGTAGAAAGGCGCTTCCCCAGCCAGCTGACTGATCCAGGCCACGGCCATGGCCGCCTCCTCGATGAGGGTGGCGTAGAAGAAGCCCGGGTTCAGGTGGTGGGTGGGGCCGTGATCCCGTAGGTTGAGCCGGAAGACGTCGTAGCCCTGGCGGATCAGCGTGCTGCCCAGGAGCAGGTTGTAGGAGGAGTGGCTGCTGCCTTCCCAGCCGTGGAGGAGCAAGACCAGTCCTCGCCGGGGCCCCTGGGTGAGGCGCCGGGTGTAGAACCCCAGGAGGCGCACCGCCCGCTCCGGCGCGAAGCCCGTGTAGTCCTTCCCTGCGTCGATGAGCACCGCCTGCTCCCGCCGGGTGACCAAGGCTGCGCTCCGGGGGCGCCACCGGGCCAGGAGGGTCTGGCGATTTCCGCCCCGGATCAGGGGATGGGGAAGAAAGGGCCGAAATCCGTCGCTGTTCTCTGGGACAGTGGGCCGATCCATGGGTCTGCACCTCCTGGTGATGGGCGTTGCTCCAAGGGTGGAAGCTCCTGAAACCTTTGCGTACACCTGGGGATTAAGCTACAATCTAACAAAGTTGACGCAGATAGGCAAGGCCTTACAGACCGTCAACCCGCCCCTCCCCCGGCCCTGTGACATCATGCATCACTCTTTTGCGAGGACGATTCTCAAAATGGCAGAATCCATGGACAATTTGGGCAAGGAGAGCCCCGCCAACTCCAGCACGGTGGCCCCCTTGGACGCGGTGAAGAGCGTGGCGTCGGCTCCCATCTCCGCGCTGGATCCCGAGGCAGGGGGCATCCACGCCCAGGAGCCGGGGCAGGACGCCTTCAGCTGGAAGATCGACGCCATGTGGGAGCGGGTCCAGGAGACCCGGAACGCCCAGATGTACTACTACTTCCAGGCGGTGGACGAGCTGGAGGGCCCCTGGGTCCACACCGAGGGCCAGCGCAAGCTCATGTTCGCCACCTACAGCTACCTGGGCCTGCTCCAGCATCCCCGCATCCTGGCCGCGGCCAAGGCCGCCCTGGACAAGTACGGCGCCGGCACCCACGGCGTGCGCATCCTGGGCGGCACCCTGGACATCCACGTGGAGCTGGAGCGGACCATCGCCCACTTCACCGGCCGGGAGGACGCCATCGTCTACAGCTCCGGCTACGTGACCAACCTGGCCACCATCAGCACCCTGGTGGGCCGGGGGGATTGGGTGCTCTCGGACAAGTGGAACCACGCCAGCATCGTGGACGGCTGCATGCTGGCCCGGGGGGAGTTCAAGCGCTTCAAGCACAACGACATGGCGGATCTGGAGCGCATGCTGAGACGGGCCCCGGAGAGCGCAGGCAAGCTGGTGGTGGCAGATGCGGTCTTCAGCATGGACGGGGACATCTTCGATCTGCCCGCGGCGGTGGAGATCTGCCGCCGCCACAACGCCCGGCTCATGATCGACGAGGCCCACAGCATCGGCGTCCTGGGCAAGACAGGCCGGGGCATCGAGGAGCACTTCGATATGCCCGGCAGCATCGACATCAAGATGGGCACCCTGAGCAAGACCATCCCCGGCATCGGCGGCTACATCGCCGGGGACCGCAAGCTCATCAACTTCCTGCGCCACTCGGCCCGGGCTTTCATCTTCAGCGCCGCCCTGCCCCCGGCCGTCACCGCGGGGATCATCGAGGCCTTCCACGTGCTGGAGGAGGAGGGGCAGGAGCGCAGCCGCATCCTCATGCAGAACGTGCGCCACTTCATCCAGGGGCTCCAGGAGGCCGGCTTCGACACGGGCCAGACCGTCACCCCCATCGTGCCCATTCTCATCGGGGACGAGGAGCGCACCCTGCGCATGACCCAGTACTGCCAGGAGAACGGCGTCTTCGTGCTGCCCGTCCTGCCCCCAGCCGTGCCCCCAGGCACCTCCCGCCTACGGGCCAACGTCACCGCCGCCCACACCATCCCGGACATCGATTTCGCCCTGGAGGTCTTCGTCCAGGCCGGCAAGATGGCCGGCGTCATCGAGTGAGGCCATGAACCGCGCATGAAACGCGTCGTCTCCATTAGCCTGGGCAGCAGCCGCCGGGATCACCGGGTGGAAACCACCCTGCTGGGCCAGCCCATCCTCCTGGAACGCCGGGGCACAGACGGGGACCGGCAACGCATGCGCCAGCTCTTCCTGGAGCTGGACGGCAAGGTGGACGCTTTCGGCTTCGGCGGCGCGGACCTGGGCCTGACGGTCAACGGCCGCTACTACCCCCTCTACTCCATCCGCAGCGTGGTGGAGGGCATCCGCACCCCGGTGGTGGACGGCGGCGGCGTCCGGGCCCTGGTGGAGCGGCGCCTGGCCCAGCGCATGGAGGCCCTGCTGCCGGCCCCGCCCCAGCCGAAACGGGCCCTGATCTGCGTGGCCGTGGCTCGCTACGATCTGGCCCGCAGCTTCCTGGACGCGGGGTACGAGGTGCTCTTCGGGGACCTGGGCTTCGGCCTGGGGCTGCCCATTCCCATCCGCAGCCTGGGGGCCCTGCATCTGCTGGCCCGGATCCTGCTGCCCATCATGGGGCGGGTGCCCTTCGAGTGGCTCTACCCCACCGGGGAGAAGCAGGCGGAGATCGTGCCCAAATTCCAGGGCTGGTACGCCTGGGCCTCGGTCATCGCGGACGACTTCCACTACATCAAACAGCACCTGCCCGACCGCCTGGAGGGCAAGATCGTCGTCACCAACACCACCACCCCGGAGGATCTGGCCCTCCTGCGCACCCGAGGCGTGCGAGCCCTGGTCACCTCCACCCCCCGCCTGGAGGGCCGCACCTTCGGCACCAACGTCATGGAGGCGGCCCTGGTGGCCATCGCCGGGAAAGGCCGCCCTCTCACCCTGGACGAGCTCCGGGCCCTGGTCCCGGAGAAGGACCTGCGCCCCACCGTCACCTGGCTCCAGGAGGCGGAGGCCTAGCTCGTCCCCTGCCCGACCGTTTCGCCCGCCCGTCACCTTGCGAGAGAGCCATGCCCCAGAAGCCCACGCCCGAACAAGAGCCCATCCGCGTCCTCTTCGTCTGCATGGGCAACATCTGCCGCAGCCCCATGGCCGAGGCCATCTTCCGCAAGCTGGTGGAGGAGGCCGGCCTGGGCCACCGCTTCGAGATCGACAGCGCCGGCATCGGCAGCTGGCACGTGGGGGATCCGCCTCACCGAGGCGCCCGGGCCGTCCTGCAGAAGCACAACATCTCCGCGGACGGCCAGCGAGCCCGACAGATCCGCCCCCGGGACCTGACCCACTTTGACTACATCGTGGCCATGGACCGGGACAACCTGCGGGATCTGGAGGCTATGGCCCGGCGCTACGGGATCACGGGCCGGCTCCTCCTGCTCCTGGACCTGGCGGACACCCAGGTGACCAACGGCCAGCGGGATGTCCCGGACCCCTACTACACGGGCAATTTCGACTACGCCTTCGAGCTGGTCCACGCGGGCTGCCAGGGGCTGTTGGACTTCATCTGCCGGGAGCGCCACCTGGAGTGCGCCACCTGAACCACCTCACTCACCGCCGCGAGGCCCCATCATGACCACCACGCTCATCGCCAACGCCACCATGCTCGTCACCATGGACGCCCAGCGCCGGGAGATCCCGGACGGCGGGGTGCTGATCCGGGGACAGGAGATCGCCTGGGTGGGCCCCACCCGAGACCTCCCCCCAGCCCTGGCCCAGGAGGTGGAGCAGCGCCTGGACGCCCGGGGCAAGATCGTGCTGCCCGGCCTGGTCAACACCCACCACCACTTCTACCAGACCCTGACCCGGGTCATCCCCGCGGCCCAGGACGTGGTCCTCTTCGACTGGCTCAAGACCCTCTACCCCATCTGGGCGGAGCTGCGGCCTGAGGACGTCCAGGTGAGCACCCAGCTGGCCCTCACCGAGCTGCTCCTGAGCGGCTGCACCACCAGCAGCGACCACCACTACCTCTGGCCCAACGGCAGCCGCCTGGACGACCAGTTCCAGGCCGCGGCGGAGGTGGGGGTCCGCTTCCACGGGGCCCGGGGCAGCATGAGCCTGGGCGAGAGCCAGGGCGGCCTGCCCCCGGACCGGGTCTGCGAGGACGAGGCGGCCATCCTGCGGGACTGCCGCCGGGTGGTGGAGGAATACCACGATCCCGCCCGTTTCGCCATGCGCCGGGTGGTCCTGGCCCCGTGCAGCCCCTTCAGCGTCACCCCGGAGCTCATGCGGGAGAGCGCGGCCCTGGCCCGCAGCTTTGGCCCAGAGATGGACGTGCACCTGCACACCCACCTGGCCGAGACCAAGGACGAGGAGGCCTTCTGCCTGGAGCAGTTCGGCAAGCGTCCTGCGGCCTACGCGGAGGAGCTCCACTGGGTGGGGGACGACGTCTGGCACGCCCACTGCGTCCACCTGAACGGCCAGGAGGTGGCGGATTTCGCCCGCACCCAGACCGGGGTGGCCCATTGCCCCAGCAGCAACATGCGCCTGGCCAGCGGCATTGCGCCGGTCCGGGCCATGCGGGACGCGGGGACGCCTGTGGGCCTGGGCGTGGACGGCAGCGCCAGCAACGACAGCAGCCACATGCTGGCCGAGGCTCGCCAGTCTCTCCTCCTGCAGCGGGTGACGGGCAACCCTGCGGCCCTCACCGCCCGGGAGGCCCTGGAGATAGCCACCCTGGGCGGCGCGGCGGTCCTGGGCCGGGACGACATCGGCGCCCTGGCCCCGGGCATGGCGGCGGACGTCATCGCCTTCGACCTGGAGGCCCTGGGCTACGCGGGCGGCGCGGTCCATGACCCAGTGGCGGCCCTGCTCTTCTGCCACCCCCAGAACGTGGACTTCGCCCTGGTCAACGGCCGGCTCCTGGTCCAGGAGGGCCAGCCCCTGACCGTGGATCTGCCCCGGCTCATCGAACGGCACAACCGGGCGGCCAGGGAGCTGCTCGTCCGGGCCGGGGTGGGGTGAACCGGCGGACTGGGTGCTTGGTTGGCTCGCTGGTTGGCTCTGTTCACCGCTCTGCCGTCCCTTCCCCGCCTATCCAATGGACCAATCAACCAATGCACCGCCAAACTCCTCTATGTGCGAAGCTGATATGCGCGATCTGATATGCGCGAACTGACCGTAGCACTCACCCATGAACACGCGGACTTCGACGCCATCGCCTCCTTGCTGGGGACGTTCCTGGTCTTCCCGGACGTGATCCCGGTGCTGCCCCGCACCCTGAACCGCAACGTTCGGGCCTTCTTGACCCTCTACAAGGACGACCTCCCCTTCGTCGCCCCAGAGGACCTGCCCCGAGGCGTGGTCACTCAGGCCATCCTGGTGGACAGCCGCACCTTCAACGCGGTGAAGGGCATGAGCCGGGAGACCCGCTTCCTCCTCATCGATCACCACTCCCTGGACGAACCCCTGCCCCCGGGCTGGCAGCGCTGGGACAACGGCGTGGGCTCCCATCAGGTGGGGGCCAACACCACCCTGCTGGTGGAGCGGCTCATCCTGGACCAGGCCCGGCTCTCCCCGGTCCACGCCACCCTCCTGGCCCTGGGCATCTACGAGGACACGGGCAGCCTGCGCTACAAGTCCACCACCCCCCGGGACGCCCGCTGCGTGGCCTGGCTGCTGGAGCAGGGGGCCAACCTGGAGGTGATCAACCGCTTCGTCCACTTCCCCCTGAGCCCCGAGCAGCAGAAGCTCTTCCAGACCCTGATGGAGCGCAGCCAGCACGTCCAGGTGGCCGGCCACACGGTGGTCATCGCCGCCGCGGAGGCTCCGGAGTACACGGAGGAGATCAGCGCCCTGGCCCACAAGCTGCGGGAACTCTACGAGCCCGACGCCCTCTTCCTCATCGTGGGCCTGGGGGACCGGGTGCAGGTGGTGGCCCGGAGCACGGTGGACTCGGTGGACGTGGGCAAGATCGCTGAGGCCCTGGGGGGCGGTGGCCACACCCGAGCCGCCGCCGCCCTGATCCGGGGGATGAGCCTGGAGGAGATCCGCCAGCGGATCCTGGAGCTGACCGAGCGCTTCAGCCAGCCGCCCCTGCGGGTGCGGGACATCATGAGCCGGGGTCGGCCTCAGGTCCTGACCCCGGACACGCCCATCGAGAAGGCGGTGGAGCTCATGCGCCGCTACGGCCACGAGGGCTTCCCGGTGGTGGAGAAGCGGCGGGACGGCCAGGAGGCCCTCATGGGCATCCTCACCCGGCGGGAGGCGGACCGGGCCTTCAGCCACGGCCTGGGCCAGGAGCCGGTGCGGCGCTTCATGCGGGTGGGCAGCGTCTTCGTCCGCCCGGACGACCCCATCTCCGTGGTGCAGCGGCGCATGATCGAGAGCGGCTGGGGCCAGATCCCGGTGGTGGACGAGGGCGGGCAGATCGTGGGCATCGTCACCCGCACGGACCTGATCAAGCTCTGGGGTCAGGCGGAGCGGGTGCAGGAATCCCGGGAGGCGGTGGCCCAACGCCTGGCCCAGGCCCTCTCCCCGGCCCAGCAGCAGCTCCTGCGCCTGGCCGGCCAGGAGGCGGCCCGCAGCGGACAGTCCATCTACGTGGTGGGCGGCTTCGTCCGGGACCTGCTCCTGGGCCAGGCTCGGGGCAAAGGAGCCATGCTGGACATGGACATCGTGGTGGAAGGGGACGCCATCCGCCTGGCCCGGCGCCTCCAGGAGAAGTGCGGGGGGCGGGTGGTCACCCACCGGCGCTTCGGCACGGCCAAGTGGCTGCTCAAGGAGCCGGAGCACCCGGTCCACTGCCCGGAGCTGACCGGGGCCCCGGCCGAGGCGATCCCCGCCCATCTGGACCTGGTCACCGCCCGCACCGAGTTCTACACCGCGCCCACCGTCCTGCCCACGGTGGAGCAGAGCAGCATCAAGCTGGACCTGCACCGGCGGGATTTCACCATCAACACCCTGGCCATCTGCCTGAACCCGGAGCGCTGGGGCGAGCTCCTGGACTTCTACGGCGGCCTGGCGGACCTGCAACGGGGGGTCATCCGGGTGCTCCACAGCCTCAGCTTCGTGGACGACCCCACCCGCATCCTGCGGGCCGTGCGCTACGAGCAGCGTTTCAACTTCCGCATCGAGGAGCGCACCCTGGAGCTGCTCCGGGACGCGGTGGAGCTCCTGGACCGGGTGACCCCGGCCCGCATCCGCCACGAGCTGGAGCGCATCCTCCAGGAGGAGACGCCGGAGAAGGCCCTGGTGCGCCTGGACGAGCTGGGGGTGCTCCAGCGCATCCATCCCCTGCTCCGGGCCGATGGCTGGGTCTCCCAGCGCTTCCCCCGGCTGCGCCAGCGCCTGGAGGAGCCGGACGTCCTGGCCCAGGCCGTGGCGGAGGTGGGCGAGCCCATCGAGCGCCTCTACTGGGCCCTCTGGATCTACCCGATCCCTCCTCAGGCGGACCCGGAGCTGGCCGAGCGGCTGCGCCTGCGCACGGAGACCATGCGCTTCACCGGGCATGTCCGCCGCCTCCAGGCCCACCGGGACGAGCTGACCCAGCCGGAGCTGCCGCCCAGCCGGACGGTGGCCATCCTGGATGGCTCCCCGGCCGGGGCGTTGCTGGTTCTCTCCGTGGCGGAGGAGAACCCCACCCTGGATCGGCGGCTCCTCCGCTACTGGACAGAGTGGCGGCAGGTGCGCCCCAGCCTCACCGGCGCGGACCTGCGGGCCATGGGGCTGCCCCCCAGCCCCCTCTACGGCCAGATCCTGTGGAAGCTGCGGGCGGCCCGGCTGGACGGGACCATCCACAGCCGGGAGGAGGAGCTGGCCCTGGTGAAGAGCCTGCTGGCCCAGGAGCAGGCGGCCCAGGCCGCAGACACGCAAGCGGAAGACACCCTACCCGATCCCAAGGAGAGCTAGCCCATGACGTCCTCGCCCGCCGCCCCCCATCCCTCGGCAGGATCCCAGCGGCCCCGGGTGCTCATTACCGGGGCCACCGGCTTCATCGGTGGCCGCCTGGCTCAGCGCCTGGCCACCGAGGCGGGCTACCCGGTCCGGGGCCTGGCCCGCACGCCGGAGAAGGGGCGCTGGCTGGCGGAGCTGGGGGTGGAGATCGTCCAGGGAGACGTCACCGACCCGGCCTCGCTCCAGGCGGCCATGGAGGGGTGCGGCATCGTCTACCACGCCGCGGCCTGGGTCCGGGAGACGGGCGCTCGGGAGGAGGTCTGGGCGGTGAACGTCCAGGGCACGGCCAACGTGGTGGAGGCGGCCCTGGCCGCGGGGGTGCGCCGTTTCATCCACGTGAGCTCCTGCGGCGTCTACGGCTCCCTGCAGCGCCTGGACATCGACGAGACCACGCCGCCCCGCCTCTCAGGCGACCTCTACCGGGACTCGAAACTGGAGGCGGAGCAGGTGGTCCTCCAGGCCATCCGGGAGCGGGGCCTGCCCGGGGTGATCGTCCGCCCCTCCCAGGTCTACGGGCCGGGCTCGCCCCAGTTCACCGTCCGCCCGGTGAAGGCCATCCTGGAGGGCAAGATGGTCCTGGTGGATGGGGGGCGTCACCTGGCCAAGCCGGTCTACATCGACAACCTGGTGGACGCGCTCATCCTCTGTGCGGAGGTGGCGGGGGTGGAGGGGGAGATCCTCAACATCACCGACGGCTACACAGTGACCTGGGCGGAGTTCTTCGGCGCCTACGCCCGCATGTTGGGCAAGGAGAAGCTGCCCTCGGTGCCCTATCCGGTGGCCTGGCTGGTGGCCCTCCTCAACGAGATCCAGGCGGCCGTGCAGGGCAAGAAAGCCACCCTGAACCGCAAGGTCCTGACCACCCTGCGCAGCCGCAACAGCTTCAGCAACCGCAAGGCCCGGGAGCTCCTGGACTGGGAGCCCCGAGTGGACTTCCAGGAGGGCATGCGCCGTTCCCAGGAGTGGCTGCGCCAGGAGGGGTATCTGGGGTGAAGATTAGGCGACTAGAGGCTGGTGGTGCGCACTTCAGTGCGTACAGGACGAAACTCGGGCCCAGGAAGCGCTCTTCACCCGCGGAACTGGAATCACAACGGACTGAAAAGGCTGGTAGTGCGCACTTCAGTGCGTACAGGACGAAACCCAGGCTCAGGAAGCACCTTTCACGCGCTGAACTGGACTCACAACGGACTGAAAAGGCTGGTAGTGCGCACTTCAGTGCGTACAGGACAGGACTTATTAGCGCTCACTACGAACTGGGGGAGGGGACGTCTTCCCCCAGTTGCAAAACGCCCACGACGAACTCGCCCCAACTTTGGCCTGGGCCAGGGATCGCGTACAATAGACGGACCCGTCCCAGGAAGGGCCAAGCCCCGACTGACCCTCATCCATGCCAGGTCCATCACGGAGGAAGCTGGAAGAATGCACCCGACCCCACCCCCTGAGCCGGGATCCCCCCGGCGATTCCCCCTGGGCCGGACCCTGCTGGCCGTGGGGGCCCTGCTGACCCTGATCGCCCTCTTCGGCAGCTGCGCCCTGCCCCAGGAGGGGACGGTGGACAGCGTGAACCTGGCCGAGCAGCTGGATCAGGCTTCCCAGGAGCTGGCCCAGGCTGGGGCGCCCCAGGGGAAGAGCTCCTCGGAGGGCTCCGGGAACGATTCTCCAGCCCAGGACGTTCCTCCAACG
>Ga0256841_1003321_pt1 | contig 12084 bp, 6 predicted proteins | sample 356308metaG_FD_185971 | JGI IMG/M metagenome (GOLD analysis project Ga0256841, IMG submission 185971) | Hydrothermal vent microbial communities from Mid Atlantic Ridge, Atlantic Ocean - 356-308 | ecosystem: Environmental > Aquatic > Marine > Hydrothermal vents | place: Atlantic Ocean: Mid...
GCGCGGCCCTCGGTCGCGAACACCAGCCATCACACCACCTTGAGCGGTCTCGCTACGCGACCCTGCGAGAAATCCGGGCTGGCCCGAATTTCTCACAGGATCACGGCTGCGACCGCCCAATGCGGCGCCGATGGGTCCGGTCAAAAAATGGCCCGCACGGGGCGGGCCATTGGCAATACAGCGGATAGCTGGCGTTTACTTGGCGCCTCCGCCATTGGCATAGAACTCGATCAGTGCTTTCATTTGCTTTTCGTTGAGTTTCTTGAACTTCTTTTTCATTTTCTTGGGCATGGTACGTTCCCCGCTCTTGAATTTATCGAACTCGGCAGTCAGATATTCTCGCCACTGACCGGCCAGCAGAGGAGCGTCATCTTCGGGTGAAGAACCACCTTCGGAGTGACATTTCTCGCATTTCCTGTCATGCAGTTTGGCGCCTTTCTTGGCCAGCTTGGGGTCAGCTGATTGATCGTGTGTCTTGAAAGTCTGGCTGGCGATGAACTCGGCAATCGCTTTCAGATCACTGTCGCTGATTTCCTTGGCGATGGTGTTCATGTCGTTCTCTTCGCCGTTTTCGGGTTTGTATTTCTCGCCAGCGCGATCGCCAGATTTGTAGGCCTCAAAGCCATCGGTAATGGCGGACACAGGAAAACCCGCGATGGATGGGACTTTCGGGTCGGTGCTGTTGCCGTCCTTGCCGTGGCAGGCCGAGCATTTGTCCTTGAACAGCGCGGCGCCGTCGGCAGCGAATGAGGCCGGGGCAAGTGCCAGACCTGAAAGGCCAATCAGGACAGCGAGTGTAGTGGGTTTCAACATAGTCATTACTCCTTCGTGGATGGTGTGGAAGCCGTGAGGATGCGGAATCATCTGTCTGCATCCTTGTTGCCGATTCGGGAATGCCCGGTAAACAGCGCTATTCAGTTTTGCGCAGCATTCTAGTGTCTGCGGCATGCCCTTGACAAGCCGCATCGAATCAATGGGTTGCCAGAAATCTGTAAGCCTAACCCCAATTTCCCCGTCGGGGAGTTAACTTTGGTTAAAAACCCCGATTCTACCTGAAGCCAATCAAAGGGTTGGCCAATGATTTTCATTGTGGTGGACATTTTAGGGCAGACAAACTGAATGTGAAATGAATGCACTGCTTCTGGGGCAAGAGCTGGCCAGCAGAGAGGCCGCTGATTGCCGCACCGGCTGGAGAAACGGGAAAAATGTGGCCATTTGGTGCGGAGAATATTACTGGCGGCGGTGCTTTCAGTGCGGGTAGGCAAGTTGGCCCAAAGGTTGCTGGCCTATTGTCGATTGGACGATATAGCAAAGGGAGAAAACCATTGAAATATCCAAAACTGAAAGTACTGGCTGCCATGATGTCATCTGCCCTGTTGCTTGGAGGTTGCGGCGGTGGAGGCGGCTCCTCCGATACTCCTGGCAATCTGACCGATGGCTCCGGTTTGGGGGCAGGCGGTGCGGGAGATGCGGGAGCTGGCGGCACCGACAATACGATCAATCCGTATTCCGGCGCTTCCAGTATCCAGGGGACAGTTTCATTGTCTTCTTTGACTGGCGCGGACGCCAGTGTGCTGGGTGGCAATGGGCAGCAGGCGAAGCGCCAGTGGCGTGCCTCGCCCCAGACATTTGCGGCGACGCGTGACGATGCCATCCTCAAATTGTATGTCGTGGGCCCCAATGGCGAGTTGCAGGATACCGGGATGGATTGCCAATTCACCGATGAGACCGATGCGGCTGGCAATCCGGCCTACAGCTGTGATGGCATCGCGGATGGACGCGACTATGTCATCAAGTATCTGCGTCTGCTCGACAGCAACAAGGCGCTGGAAATGAAGGTGAGCGTCAAGATCCCGGAAGGTGCTGCCGAGGTGCCGGCCGAGCCGGTTTCTCCGAGTACGACGGTCGTGGTCGATTCCATCATCAGCGCCATACTGAGTGCGACCGAGGGCAAGGAAATCGATCAGGCTGTGGTTGAGGATATCATTTCATCGGTGAAAAAAGCGGTGGTTGGCTTGATTCAGTCCGGTGCGGTCCAGATTCCGTCGATGATCGTTGAGGCGCCGCGAGACAAGGATGGAAATTTCATCAGTGATGTCCAGGATCTGGCCGGAAAGGATGGAAACGTCAAATTCGATACCAACGAAGGCGTCGAATCCGCTGTCGGTGTACTGGTGTCCGATGAGTCGGTCGCCAATGAAGTGGACGCAGCCAAGGTTGAAATCGAGATTCGGGAAATCGAAAAGGCCAAAGAGGAAGGGGACGCTGGCAAGGCCAAATTCATCCGCAAGATTTTCAGTAAGTTGCTGGACGGTGATGCGCCGGGTTTTCTGGTCGATTTCTTCTCCGGACTTTACAACCAGGATGTCACCCGTGATGCTGGATCATTGTTCGGTGCGATCAAGGCGGGGTTGCGATTCAATCAGGGGCCAAGCGGTGAAGCGGGTGGTGAACCGGCACCCGCACTTAGGGCCTTGCCCGAACCTGACGCGGTTGAATCGGTACTGGCAGGTTTGAATGTTGATGAGGCACTGGCCGCCTTTGAAAGGCTTCTGGATGAGATGTACCGCCTGCGTGACAAGAAAGACGGCGGTCAGTCTTTGACCGAGGATGAGAAAAAACGTCTGGCAGAGATTCCCGCCATCATTCAGGCGGTGTTCCCCGCAACCGAATGGCGCAATGAGGCGCTCACGCCGGAAACGGCTTTCAATGTGCCGCAAGGTATCGTATTCACCATTTTCGTCACCGATCACTATGTCCCCAAACTGATCGAAGCGGCAGTCGGTCAGCAGCTGGACAACCTGGTATCGGTCGAAGAAGGTGGGGATGGCCGGGGTGTGAATATCAAATTCGATAAACCCTTCGATTTCGATCCGATGTATTTTGATCCCAGTGACCAAAATCCGGGCCTGATGCAGTTGTTCGGCTTTTTCGACAAAGAGAATCTGGCGAAACTCCAGGGTGTGGAAATCCAGCACCTGGATATTCATCCGGGCAAGATCTGGATCGCGTCAGCCGAAAAAGCTGGTGGCGCCGAATATGATGCGTTGCAAGCCAATGTCTGTGTGAACGACTTGTCTGCATTCAACGGCAGTGAAGGCACTGGCAATCTGTCGGTCGAGCTGACTTATCCCACTCATGACGGTGAGCGTAAGCATGTTGTGCTGGATAATGAACGGGACTTGTTCAGACCGGTTGGTGATGGCCCCAAAGGACAACCCGGTGGCGAGTCCGACGGGAACAGTGGACCTGGCCCGGATCAGTGTTTTGTGCTCGACCCCTGGGCGAAGGCCAATCACCAGCGCGGCGGCTCTGCCGGGCAGCCGGTACAACCGACCCTGGACGACATCATCTCCGATTTCGTTTCCGGAAAATATACGGTCAAGGTCTCGGATGAGGCTGGCAATGTTGTTGCGGAGCGTGATTTCGAACGCAAGGTCATCGTCGGCATGAAGGACGCGGCACCGCAACTGACCACACCGCACGGTCAACCACGATGGCCGCAGGCATGTCAGTTCAAGGGTGATGATGAGGAATGCCAACAGCGGTGGGAGGAACTCAACCGCAAATGGCAGGCAGAAGGCGGAATCACCACGTTCGCATTGAATGTCGACACTGATGAGGATGGCGTGCCTGACAAGGCCAAGGTCACGTTCAAGTGGACACCTCCTCGTGGCGAGTTGCCAGAGGGTGTCAGGGTTGGATATTCACTCAATGTGCTCAAGAACAGCGCAGATGAATCCGGGCAGTCGCCGAAGTGGGAGAATATCTACTTCTCCGGTGAAAAAGGACGGCGGTTGTTTGGGCAATCCTTCACCCTGCCTGAACCGCTCGACAGACTTGAAGCAGGGCAGGGCCGTTACAGTGTCAATGTCTGCGCCGAGTTTATCGATACCGGTAATGGTAATTTTCTCGGTCAGGGAGGCTGTGGCTTTGCTGACTTCTACGTGGGTGAGCCGCTGAATCCGGATACCACATTCACCATTCAGGGCAAGATACCTGAAAAGCTCGATGGCCCCTGGAAGGTGGCGTTGATTTCGGAAGAAGTGCCTGTTTCACCACCGGGTGAGGAGCAGCCAGCCGAACCGGTCAGGAAGAGGGTGGCGATTGCCGATCCCGATCAGGGCACCTATACGTTGCAACCGCGCATCGGTGATTTTCTGAAAGGCGGCAAGTTTGTGCACTTTGCGATCACCTTTTTCCGCGATGACAACGGTGATGAGATCCCCAACTTTGGTGGCGATCGTCCCGAACCCCAGTTCTGGCCTCGGTTCGAAGACCAGATCCGGTTTGAAACCTGGGACGGGGTGCTGCGGGTTGTCAAAGAGCGGATTTCTGCGGATGGAGAGACACGGGATCGCAAAGAGTTGGTGATCACCGGTGATGAAAAGGTCGAAGGGCCGGATTTCAGCGGTTTTGCGGAAGATCCGATTTTACAGGCGCCAGAAGGTGATGTGCCTGGTGATGCGCCGAATGGGCCAGCCGTATCGGGCTGATCTGCTGATCCGAAGTCGTATGTGATAACGGGAAGCGCCGGTTGCTTTGCAACCGGCGCTGTCATTTTCAGCGTTCGATCGACGAAACTGGTGGGCCCTGCAGGACTCGAACCTGCGACCAATCGATTATGAGTCGACTGCTCTAACCAACTGAGCTAAGGGCCCGAAACGGAGCGCGAGACGAAGTCGCGCCGACAGGTCAGTGTTCCAGGTCGAGAAAGCTGCGCAGCATGTCCGACCGGGACGGATGGCGCAGTTTGCGCAGGGCCTTGGCCTCGATCTGCCGTATCCGTTCGCGGGTGACATCGAACTGTTTGCCGACCTCCTCGAGCGTGTGGTCGGTATTCATGCCGATGCCGAAGCGCATCCGCAGTACCTTGGCTTCGCGGCTGGTCAGAGAACCGAGCACGCCAGTGGTGGCCTCGCTGAGGCTCAGGTTGGTGGCTGAGTCGACCGGGGAGATCGCGTTGCTGTCTTCGATGAAATCGCCCAGATGTGAGTCTTCATCATCGCCGATCGGGGTTTCCATCGAGATCGGTTCCTTGGCGATCTTCAGCACCTTGCGGACTTTTGCTTCGGGCATGTCCATGCGCTCCGCCAGCTCTTCAGGTGTCGGGTCGCGACCTTTCTCCTGCAGCATCTGCCGCGAGATGCGGTTCAGCTTGTTGATGGTTTCGATCATGTGCACCGGAATCCGGATGGTGCGTGCCTGATCCGCAATCGAGCGGGTAATGGCCTGACGGATCCACCAGGTGGCATAGGTCGAAAACTTGTAGCCGCGCCGGTATTCGAACTTGTCCACTGCTTTCATCAGGCCGATATTGCCTTCCTGAATCAGGTCGAGGAACTGCAGGCCGCGATTGGTGTACTTTTTGGCAATGGAGATCACCAATCGCAGATTGGCCTCGACCATTTCCTTCTTGGCACGCCGTGCCTTGGCCTCGCCGATGGACATCTTGCGGTTGATCTCTTTCAGTTCCGCGATTTCGAGTCCCGCTGTGTCAGCGATTTTCTTCAGTGACTTCTGAAGTGCCTGCACCTCTTCTTTCTTTTCGGCCAGCGCCTCTGCATAGGCGTGATCCGAGTTGATGTACTGGTCGAGCCAGTCGAGGTTGGTCTCGTTCTCGCGGAAGCTGGAGATGAACTCCTTGCGAGGCATCTTTGCCTCGGCCACACAGAGTTTCATGATATCGCGTTCCAGTGTCCGGACATTGGCGACTGTTTCATGCATCTCCTTGATGATGCCGTCCAGAATCTTGGGGACCAGCTTCAGTTCGGTGAACAGGTCCGCCATCTGCAATTGCGCCTTCTCCCGTGTCTTCGACGGCCGGGACTTGGCGATCTTGGTGGAGAGCTTGCGAATCGCCTCAAAGCGCTCGCGGGCTTCTTCCATGGTTGGGCCTGTCGGGCCGGGGTCCTCTTCCTCATCTTCCGATTTGGCGGCCGGCGGCATCGGGTTGTCGACCTCGGGTTCGGTGAATCCCACGATCAGGTCGCTCAGACGCATTTCCTCGGCCTCGACCTTGTCCCAGTATTCCAGCAGGGTGGTGATGGCTGGCGGGTAATACGCCAATGCATGGCGGATCTGTAGCAGGCCATCCTCGATCCGCTTGGCAATCTCGGTTTCTCCCTCTCGGGTCAGCAGTTCGACCGTGCCCATTTCACGCATGTACATGCGCACCGGGTCGGTGGTCCGGCCAAATTCGGAATCGACACTGGCGAGTGCGGCAGCGGCTTCTTCGACTGCCTCGTCATCGGTTTCGACGTTGTCATCGCTGAGGCCGAAGGTTTCCGTGTCGGCCGGCGGTTTTTCAACGACTTTGATTCCCATGTCGTTGATCATATTGACAATGTCTTCAACCTGTTCCGCGGCCACGATAGAGTCGGGCAGGTGGTCATTGACCTCGGAATAGGTCAGAAACCCCTGCTCCTTGCCGCGGCTGATCAGTTCCTTCAGTCGGGATTGTTCGGCAGATTGGTTCATTCAGCGTAATCTGTGCGTGCAAAAAAGAGCCGGCGATTATATCGGCATAGGATACGATGCGCCAGCATTGTCAAGTCATGATTCTGACCGCGGGATCCTCGCGGAATTCCATCCTCATTCGGCAAATCGAGCCGCAACAACGGGAAAATTCGAAATTTCATACTTTTGGGCTAGCCCGGATTTCTCACAGGATCACGGCTGCTGCCGCCCAATGCGGCGCGCTGACTGGCGTTCACTCGGTCGGGCGGCTCGACGTAGTGCCGACTACGCCTGCGCGGCCCTCGGTCGCGAACGCCAGTCATCACACCACCTTGAGCGGCCTCGCTACGCGACCCGGTGAGAAATGCGGGCTAGCCGAATTTCTCACCAACGACGATCCCGCAGGCTTTTCAACGTTTTTTCCTTGTTCGCTCTTCAAGCATAGTAGATATGGACGGGTTTGCCGGAATTCAATGCCAGACCATCGCTCGAAGGCGGCTTATCTCTCTTGCTCCAGCAGGGTCTTGAGTTCGTTTTTCTCGTCCGTATCCAGCTGGCGGTTGGCCGACGCATGCAGCAATTCATTGAGCCGCTGGCGGTTGGCCTGCGCGAGCAACTGGCGTAGCGCATCATCGAACAGGCTGTGCCAACCGTCCGTTTCAACGCCCGGCGGCGCCCACAGGATCAGTTGGTGGAGGCTGCGTTCGTGTTCGGTGTCGCGGTAGCGTTCCAGCAGTTTTGCCGGTGTCGGGTTGGCATCGGCCATGGCCCGGGTGGCCAGATCCATCAGTAGTTCGCCGCCAGGCAGGGTTTGAATTCGTGCCAGTTGGTCTTGTTCCAGCCGGTCGGCCATTTCAGGATGCTGCAACAAGGTGGCGATTGCCACGCGCATCGGCGTCATTTGCACCGTTCGTTGACGAGGCGCGTGTCTGGAAGGTGGTTTTGGCCCACGGTTGCCGGATGCGGGTCGGGTGTGTGTCAGGTCGGCAAGGGCGTTGTCCAGTTGCCGGCGCAATTGGGGGGCGGCGAGTGTTTTCAGCAGGGCGCTGGCTTCCAGATTGATATTGGCCCGACCTTCGAGGGTCGCGGGATTGTGTTTTTCCTTGAGCGTTTCGAGCAGATAGGTGGACAGGGTTCTTGCCTGGGCGACGGCCTCGAGGAAGGCTGCCTTGCCTTCGCGGCGGACGAAGGAATCGGGGTCGTCTTTCTCCGGCAGAAACAGGAAGCGCAGCGTCTGGCCATCGCGAATCACCGGCAAGGCGCGCTCAAGGGCGCGCCAGGCGGCTTTTCGTCCGGCGCGGTCGCCGTCGAAGCAGAACACCAGTTGGTTGACGCCGCCGCGCAGCATCATGCGGATGTGCTCGGCGGTGGTCGCTGTGCCCAGCGTTGCCACGGCGTTGTGGATACCCGCTTGTGCCAGCGCCACGACGTCCATGTAGCCTTCGACGATAATATAGTGGTCCAGCCGGGCGTTTGCCTGACGCGCCTGGTAGAGGCCGAACAGGGTGCTGGATTTGTTGAAGACTGGCGTCTCGGGTGAATTGAGGTATTTGGGTTCGCCGCTGTCCAGCACCCGGCCACCGAAAGCACAGATGCGCCCCCGCTGATCGACGATGGGAAACATGATCCGGTTGCGGAACTTGTCGTAGATCCGCCCATTGTCGTTGCGGCTCAACAGGCCGGCTTCGAGTAACAGCGAGGAAGGGAACCGTTGGGACAGTTCCTGCTGGAGCGCATCCCAGTTGTCCGGCGCGAACCCTAGCCGAAAGTCACGGCTGATTTCGCCACTCAGGCCGCGGCCTTTCAGGTACTCGATCGCAGCGGGCGAGGTGCGCAGCTGGTGCTGGTAATATTTCGCCGCGGCCGCCAGCGCCTGATAGAGTGGCTGATGATCCGCCTGTGGGCGCTGCCGCGTTCCACCTTCGCGAGGCACGTCGAGCCCAAGACTTTCAGCCAGTGCTTCGATCGCTTCCACAAAACTCAGATTCTCGTATTCCATCAGGAAGCCCAGAGCACTGCCGTGCGCGCCACAGCCGAAGCAGTGGTAGAACTGTTTTTGCGGGCTGACGGTGAATGAAGGCGTTTTTTCGGTGTGAAACGGGCAACAGGCGGTGAATTCGCGACCCTGGCGCTTGAGCGGCACGCGCTGCTCGATTACCTGAACGATGTCGGTCTTATCCAGCAGGCTGTCGATGAAGTCCTGGGGGATGCGGCCACCCATGATGGTCAGGCGAGCAACTGGCGCAGTGCTTCCGGAGGATAGTCGGCGGTGACGATGGCGTCACCGATGGCTTTGAGCAGCACCAGTCGGATGTCACCGTTCTGGACTTTCTTATCGACCGCCATCAGCTCCATGAACCGCTCGGCAGTCATGTCGTCCGGGGGCGCAACGGGCAGATTGGCTTGTGCGATCAGCGCCCGGGTTCGCATCAGATCATCGTCGCCAAGCCACCCCATGTCCCGGGACAGGGTTGCTGCCATGACCATGCCGGCGCCAACGGCTTCACCGTGTAGCCAGGTGCCATAACCCTCTGCGGTCTCGATGGCGTGGCCGAAGGTGTGACCCAGATTCAGCAGTGCCCGGCGGCCTCTTTCCCGCTCATCATCGGCGACGACTTCGGCCTTGATCTGACAGGAACGAAAGATGGCCTGTTCCAGCGCCTGTTTGTCGCGCGCCTTGAGTCGCTCCAGGTTGTGCTCCAGCCAGCGGAAAAATTCGGCATCGACGATCAGGCCGTATTTGATCACCTCTGCCAGACCCGCGCTCAACTGCCGGTCGTCGAGGGTGTCGAGTGTATCGGTATCGATGATCACGCAGCGCGGTTGATGGAAGGCGCCGATCATATTCTTGCCCATGGGGTGATTGACGCCGGTCTTGCCGCCGACGGAAGAATCCACCTGGGCCAGCAGCGTGGTGGGAATCTGGATGAAATCGACACCCCGTTGATAGGTCGCGGCCGCGAAACCACACATGTCACCCACCACGCCGCCACCGAGCGCGATCAGGCAGACATCGCGGCCAAAGCGGTTTTCCAGCAGGCTGGTGAAGATCTGGTTGAGAATGGCGAGCGTCTTGTACTCCTCGCCATCCGGCAGGATGCAGGTGGCCCAGCGGATATCATTGTCTTCGAGATGCTGAACGACCGGATCGAGATAGAGCGGCGCGACCGTTTCGTTGGAAACGACCAACGCTGTGCGATGGGCGATGTGCCGGACCAATGGTTCGGCGTTGGTCAAGAGTCCGGAGCCGATTTGGATCGGATAACTGCGTTCGCCCAGATCGAGATTGAGTGTTGCCATAACGGATGTCAGCGGGTTGAAGGAAGGCCGGTAAACGAGCGCTGTTGCTCGAACTCTGCGAGAATCTTGCGCTTGATGCCATGAATATTGCCTTGATTGGTATCGATGCGGATATCGGCAAGCGCTTCGTAGAGCGGTGTGCGTTCGCGGGCCAGTTGACGCAGTTTTTTGCCTGGATCATCCACCTGGAGCAAGGGCCGGGAGGAGTCCCGGGCGGTGCGTTTGAGCTGTTGTTCGACAGAGACTTCCAGATAGACCACGCAACCACGTGCGGCCAGGCATTTGCGGTTGAACGGACTGAGTATCGCACCACCGCCCGTCGCCAGTACGATACGGGGGTGCCGGGTCAGATGGTCGATGACCTGCTCCTCGCGGCGCCGGAAGCCGGGCTCCCCTTCGTAGTAGAAAATGGTCGGGATATCGACGCCCGTCAGTTCCTCGATGACACGATCGCTATCGACGAACTGGTATCCCAGTGAGGCGGCCACCAGCTTTCCCAGCGAGGTTTTGCCTGCGCCCATCGGGCCAATGAGAAACAAACGGTCCAGCATGGAAAGTCCGGCAGTGAGGTTTCCGAGATGGACCTATTCTACGCATTGTCATTGCAATTAGACAGGCGCGCTACAGCCTTCAGGGCAGATCGAGGTCGGCGTCGATGATCTTGGGAGTCACGAAGATCAACAGCTCGGATTTGTCATTGCGGTTGATGTCGTGACGGAACAGCTTGCCGACCAGGGGCAGATCTCCAAAGAAGGGAATGGAAGCCTTGTTCTTGGCCCGGGTCTCTTCGAAGATGCCGCCCAGCACGATGGTTTGTCCGTTTCGGACCAGAACCTGGGTTTCGACCTCGCGCGTATCGATGCTGGGTACACCGTTGAAGATGGCCCCGACACTGTCACGACTGACCACCAGTTCAAGGTTGATGCGGTTGTCCTTGGTAATGTGTGGAACCACTTCGAGGCTCAGCACGGCCTTCTTGAAAGCGGTATTGGTGGCGCCGCTGGAAGTGGCCTCCTGGTAAGGGATCTCCACACCCTGTTCGATGCGCGCCTTGCGCTTGTTGGAGGTGATGATGCGTGGGTTGGCGATGATCTCTGCCTGATCCTCGACCTGGGCGGCTGACAGCTCCAGATCGAGCTGGGCGCCGAGCGGAATCTTGGTGAGTTTGAGTCCAACGGTGCCGGCCGGGTTGTTGGCGCCGAGGCTGACATCGAAGTCACCGCCCAGAGTGCCCGAGGCGTTGGCGCTTTGATTGCCGCCGGAGAATGCCACTCCCAGTTCATGGGTGAACTTGTCGCTGGCGGTGACGATCCGGGTCTCGATCATCACCTGTTTGACGGACACGTCCAGCTTGGTGATCAGCGCGCGGATCTCATCGAGTTTGGAAGGTGTATCCTGCACCAGCAGGCTGTTGGTGCGTTTGTCGATGGTGACCGAACCGCGATCGGAGAGGATCGAATTCTTGCCGCTGCCGGATTTGAGCAAATGGGCCATTTCAGTGGCATCGGCGTAGTTGAGCGTGATGATTTCCGTTTTCAGCGGAACGCGCTCTTGTACATCGACCGTGGCCTGAAGCTCTTCCTTTTCATGGCGACGGATGTTCTCTGCCTTGTCGATGTACAGCACGTTGCCCTGTTGGCGTTTGTCGAGGCCCTGGGTTCTGAGGATGATCGCCAGCGCCTGATCCCAGGGTACATCCTTGAGACGCAGCGTGATTTCACCCCGCACCTGGTCGCTGACGACGATGTTCAGACCGGTGAAGTCAGCGATCAGTTGGAGCACTGAGCGTACTTCGATCGACTGGAAGTTCAGTGACAGGCGTTCGCCGGAATAGGTCACCTCTTTTTTCTTGTGGGTTGCCAGCGCGTTTTTCTTGACCGGGCGGACTTCCACGGTATAGGTATTGCCGGACTGGTATGCAATCTGGCTGAACTCACCCGTTGCCGAGATGATGATGGTGGCCTGGCTGCCGGATGATTTGGCGTCGATGGTGGTGACGGGCGTGGCAAAATCGGTGACATCCATGCGCCGTTGCAGGCCGGGCGCCAAGCCCGCACCTTTGAGTTTGACCACGATCTTCGAGCCCTGTTCCTCGATATCGACAGGAATTCGGGTATCCGACAGGGTGATCAGCACCCGACCAGCGCCACCAGCGCCGCGGCGGAAATCGATATTGGTGATGCTGTAGCCGGTCAGGTCGGTTGTACGGCTGTCAGCATAGGCAGCGTGTGTCGGCGCCGGGGTATAGCGTGCCTGGTTGCCATTGGTGACTTCCACGGCTGGCACCACGGCCGGCGGCGATTTAGGGGTGAGTTTGAGAACGAG
>Ga0256841_1003322_pt1 | contig 12083 bp, 11 predicted proteins | sample 356308metaG_FD_185971 | JGI IMG/M metagenome (GOLD analysis project Ga0256841, IMG submission 185971) | Hydrothermal vent microbial communities from Mid Atlantic Ridge, Atlantic Ocean - 356-308 | ecosystem: Environmental > Aquatic > Marine > Hydrothermal vents | place: Atlantic Ocean: Mid...
CGCCAGAAGAAGCGCCGCCCCGAGGTAGAGTTCGGTCTCGTACGTGACGATGAACTTTTGCACGCCTAGCCCGGCGCTCGTGGTGACGAACGGGAGCGCCGCCGCCGCCACGCTCATCACCGCCGGCAGGAGGGGCGAGCAGCACAGCAGCGGCGTCAGCAGGCTGACGGCCAGGCTCCCCGCCGTCGTCGCCTTGCGGGCTTTCCGCCCCTCGCGCATCACGAACACCGTCATGGGCACGACGAGGCCCAGGAGCGCGGCGAACGCGAGCGCGAAAGCCGCCAGCCGGGGCGTCAGATAGGTCAGCGAGATCAGACCGATGCGCGCGCCGGTGTACGAGGCCGGAAGCACGAGCAGGTAGACCAGCAGAAAAAACGCGAAGCTCACCCCGCCGAGCACCCGATAGCCCCGCTCCGCAAACACGATCCCCACCGCCCGAACCAGCGTCTCCTTCATCGTCGGCGATATCGCTTCGTTCCCGCTCATACCGCGCAGCAGCTCAGCTTTTTGACGTCTTTGCCGAAGGTGATGGCCGCGAGCTTGACGCCTTCCGAGAGGGTGAGATACGGATGGAAGGTGTCCACGATGTCGGCGACGGTGATGCCGTATTTGATGGCAAGGGTGATCTCCATGAGCAGTTCGGAGCCTTCGGATGCGAGGATGCGCGCGCCGATGAGCCGGTCCGTGGCGCGGTCGCGGAGGAGCTTGATGAAGCCGCGCGTGTCGCGGGCGGCGAGGGCGCGCGGCACGTCTTCGAGCGAGAGCTTCGACACCTCGTAGTCGATGCCCGCCGCCTCGGCCTGCCGCTCGTCCATCCCGACGCCGGCCACCTGCGGGTCGGTGAAGACCACCCACGGCAGCGCCGAGTAGTCGCGCCGGAGGTGGAAGCCGGTCCACGCGTTCTCGGCGGCGAGCTTGCCCTCGTACGCCGCCGTATAGACGAATTGGTGGTCGCCGATCACGTCGCCCGCCCCGAAGATGTGCGGCACGGCGGTGCGAAGCGAGTCGTCCACGCGGAGGTAACCGCGCGCGTCGGTCTCGATGCCGAGCGCTTCGAGGCCCAGGCCCTCGGTGTTGCCCTGCCGCCCCGTGGCGAGGAAGAGGTGCGTCCCGCGAAGCTCGCGCGTCTCCGCGCCGATGCGCGCCGTCACGACGACCTCGCCGTCCTCGCGCCGGACGGACTGCACCGTCACGCCCGTTTCGACGGCGACGCCCTCGGCGCGGAGGTAACCCGTGAGCGCGTCGGTCACGTCCGGCATCTCGGTGGGCAGGATGCGCGGCGAGCGCTGAAGCAGCGTCACGCGGGAGCCGAGGCGGGCAAAGAGTTGCGCGTTTTCGAGGGCAATGTACCGCCCGCCGAGCACGATCAGACGCTCGGGCAGCGTTTCGAGGCGATAGAGCTCCTCATTCGTGAGGAAGCCCGTCTCCTTCAGCCCCGGCGCGTCGGGCACGAACGTGCGCGCGCCGGTGGCGACGAGGATGTTTTTCGCGCGGATGAGCTGCCCGTTCACCGCCACCTCGTGCGGCCCGGCGAGCGACGCCCGCCCTTCGACGATCGCGACGTTCGGGTCGTCCTTCACCACATCGACGTACTTGTGCCGGCGGAGGTCGCGGACGAGCGCCTGCGTCTGCCGCGTGATCGCCGCGAAGTCCGTGACGGCGCTCTTCGACGTGATGCCTTCGAACGGATGATGCGCGGCCCGGTGATGCGCCTCGGCGGCGCGGATCATCGCCTTCGAGGGCACGCACCCCACGTTGACGCACGTCCCTCCGATGGGCAGTCCTTCGTTGATGATCACGGCGCGCCCGCCGAGCTCGCTCGTCTTGATCGCCGCCGCGAAGGCCGCCGAGCCGCCGCCGACGATCGCCAGATCCCAGACGTCTTCCGAGGCGGACCCCGTCGTCTCCCCGGGCGGCTGCGCCGTGGGCCGGGGCGTCTCCGCCACCACCCGCGCGCGATAGCCCGCCCCCTTCACCGCCGACACCAGCGCGTCCGGGTCCGTCCCGTTCGTCACGGCGACGACCGCCCGGCCGTCTTTCCAGTCTCCGATCTCCGCCGAGGCCACCCCGGCGACGGCCTCCAGCGCATCCACGGCATGACGCGCGCACATGCCGCAGGTCATCCCCTCGATGCCGAGTTCTATCGTCTTCGTCATGACGCTACGTAATTCATTTTCATTGGAAAGCGGAACGAACAACCGCCCGGGCTCACCGCCCCGACGCATCCGACTCCGCGTCCTTCACTTCCTTGAGGGAAACCTTGAACGTCGATGCTTCGACGATGGCGTCGGCGAGGGCCTCCGGCGTGATCGTCGCCGCGTCGAACGTGACGATGATCGTGTGCTTTTCCACGTCCACCTTCACCGCTTCGACGCCTTCGATCTCCCCGACGGTGGATTGGATGCCGCTCACGCAACCGCTGCAAAACGGGCTTTCAATGGTATAAAAGCCGACTTTCTTGTCGTGCGGCTGCGGCTGAAAGGCCGCGAGGAACAGCGCGAGCGCTCCGAAGCCAATGAGGTGAAAGGTTTTTGATCGTTTCATGGTTCTCTCGATGTTTTTCATGATGAATGCCGACCGGCGGCGATTCACGCGCCGGGATGCTCGGGCGAGACCTCACGGGCAGCCTTCCCGCGACGCTTCTTCGCCTGATCCAAGCCCACGAGCGCCATCGCTATGGAGAGGAAAAGCAGGGACAGAAGCACCCGGTCGAGGTAGGCGCCGAAGGCGGCGAGGCCGAGCGCCGCCGGCCCCCACACGAGCAGTGGTGTGAAGCAGCACACCCCCGCGACGAGCGCCCCGAGGCCGCCCCGGAAAACGAGTTTGTTGTCCGTCAGGCGGCTCATAGCCCGGCCCGACTTTTCGGTTTCACCGGCGTGCCCGGATAGCCGACGTTCGCCGTCGCCCGCACGATCTCGTCGAGGGAGACGACCGCCGGCCTGTAGCGGACCACCGCGCGCGGAGGCTCGTACGTCACCTGCGCCGCCTCCACCCCGTCGAGCCGCGTGAGCGCCTTGTGCAGCGTCACCGCGCACGCGTCGCACGTCATCCCCTCGACGTCGAGCGCCACCTCTTCGACGCCGGCCTCCGGCGCGAACAGCTCGGCGGCGGACACGTCGTTCGCGCCCTTGATGAGCCACGGAGAAACGATGAGCGCCAGCGTAGCCAGCGCGCCGACGACGAGGCTTGCGCGTCGCACCTTGTCGTTCAGCGTCACCTCACAATCGCACTGCGGTCCGCGCGCGTTGCGGTATTCCCGATAACCGGCATAGGCCAGCATGCCCAGCGCCGCCGCGATGAAGTACGGGCGGAACGGCTCCAGCGCCGTGAAGCTCGAGACCCACGCCCCCCCGACGCCAAGCGTGACCAGCAACAGCGGGACCGTGCAACAGGCCGAGGCCAGCACGCCCGCGCCGACAGCCGCCGGCACGCCCCATTTCGATCGTTTCTCTGCAGGTTCGCTCATGATGATCCGGTGAATGGTTGTTTCCGACAAGATAAGCCCTATACCTGAGTATAGAGTCAAGCGCTTTTTTCCGTTAGATGCACGATACCATGGTACAAGGTTTCCACGGACGCGGATTTTTTTCTTCCGGTCCGTGCCGCGATCAGCCTGACGCTTCGGCGGTGTGCTCATCGAGCGCGTCGAGGATGGGGCAATCGCTGAGCGCCCGGTCCGTGCCGCACTGATGCGCCAGGGTCACGAGCGCCTTTTTCATACGCGCGAGGTTGGCGAGGCGCTGTTCGATGTCGCGCACCTTTTCGAGCGCATGCCGCTGAATGTCCCCGCACGTCGTATGCGGGTCCACCCGAAGCGAGAGCAGTTCGTCGATCTCCCGGAGGGTAAAGCCGATCTCCTGCGCGTGTTTGATGAACCTGATCCGGCGCACCGTCTCCCCGGTGTACTGCCGGTAGCCCGAGGCCGTCCGGGGCGGAACTGCGATCAGGCCTTTGCGCTCATAGAACCGCACCGTCTGCACGTTGACGCCCGCCTTTTTGGCCACTTCTCCGATCTTCATGGTTCCTCTCGATTGTCTGTTCGATGCTCCCGTACTATGCTATACCTAAGTACAGGGTTTCATCTCGGGGATCGGCATCCTTGAGGCGCGCGTGTGCGAACGGGCGCTCACGTCACCTTGAGCACGACGGCGGTGCGGTCGTCCCCGGCGCACCCGGCTCGGAGGAAAGCGGCGTCGAGCTTTTCGATGAAGGCGCGCGGGGACTCGTCGAGGAGTTCGCGGGCGGCGCGTTTCAAACGCGCCTCGCCGAAGACGCGACCGTGGTCGCAACGCACGTCGGTAAAGCCGTCGGTATACAGGAGGAGCACGTCGCCGGAGCGGAGATGAGCCGTGCCGGGGGCATAGTCCTGGTCGGGCATGAGGCCTACGGGGATGCCGCCCTGCATCAGCCGCCGGGCGCGACGCGCGCGGAAGAGGAGCGGAGGGTTGTGTCCCGCATTCACGTACGTCAGCGTGCGCGTTTCGGGCGCGAGGACGCCGACGAAGAGCGTCACGAACTGCTCCGGTCGTGTGTCGTGATAAAGGGTCTGGTTGACGCGTCGAAGGACCGTCGGGAGGTCGTCGCACGATTCCATCTGGCTGCGGAGGGCGGCGCGGGCGGCGGCCATGAGCAGCGCCGCCTGCACCCCTTTGCCGGACACGTCGCCGATGACCAGCCCCAGCCTTTTTTCGGGCAGGCGCACGTAGTCGTAGAAGTCGCCGCCCACGTACCGCCAGGGGTGCGACCATCCCGCCAGGCGAAAGCCTTTCAGTCTCGGCGCGCGAGCGGGGAGCATGCGCGCCTGGACCTCGGCGGCGGCGGCCAGGTCTCGTTCGAGGTCTCGATAGCGGAGGTGCTCTTCGTGGAGCCGGTTCAGTTCGAGAGCCAGCGCCGCCTGGTTCGCCACGATGCGCAGCAGGGTATGCTCCTCCGGCGTGAACCGACGCGGCTCCGCCGTATAGACGGCCAGGCTCCCGAGCAATTTGCCTTTCCGAAAGAGCGGGGCCGCCATCATGGAGCCGAGCCCTTCCGTGAGGGCCTCCGCGCCATGCTCCACGTCGCCGTCTTGCCGGACGTCGTAGACGTGCACCGTGTGTCCCCCGCGATTCATGGCCGCGCGAAAGGCGCTGTCGCTCGGAAAGACGGGACCGTTTCGGAGGAACGACCGGGGCAGGCCGTACACGGCGCGGAGCACGAGCCGGTCGGTGGCTTCGTCGAGGAGCCAGAGCGCGCTGTAGGGCGTCTGCAGCCGGGCCGCCGTGAGACGCACGATCTCGTTGAGGAGGGCCGAGAGGTCAAACTCCCCCGCCAGCATCAGGCGTCCGAGCGCGTCGAGCGCTTTCAACTGCGCTTCCACTCGCTTCGCGGCCTCCGGAAGTTCGATGCGTCTGGTTTGCATGTCCACCTGTTTCGTTGCGCGTATTCGAGCGGGGAGCCCTCTTCGGCGCCGGCGCCGGGCGGAAACGGCGTCACCGGCCCTCGCATTGCTGCACGTTCAACTCGTGCTCCACCATGGCCTCTTCGTGCGCGCGCACGTCCGTGGCGGGCCGCGAGGCGAGCTCGCGGAGGCGATGCGTCTGCCCGTATGCAATCACGATGTCGCCCGGTTCCAGGCGGGTGTCGGGTCCCGGCACACCGTTATAGCTTCCGTCCCGGCGGAGGATGCCCAGCACGAGCACGCCTTCGGCCGAGAGGTTCAGGTCCGCCAGGCGCGCGCTCGCCAGCCAGTCGTTTTCGTTCACCTCCAGCTCGGCCACGCTGTAGTCGTCGTGCAGGCGGAGCAGCCCCGCATAGTCCCGCACCTCCAGCGAAGTCGTGCGCCGCAGAGCCCACTGAATGGTCGGCGTCAGGATGCGATTAAACCACCGGCTTCGTGAGAGGAAGGCCAGGATGACAATGCCGGCCACCAGGATCAACAGGCGCTGCGTGGCCAGGTCGCCCGCCGACGAGAAGGACAGGATCAGCGAGGAGATGGCGGTGATGACGCCCGCGCTCCCGATCTCAATCAGGTGGCTGATGATGCGACGCCGCTCCGGAACGTTGACGACCATCTCGGCCTCGCCCGTCGTGAACCCGGCGCCGGAGAAAGCAGAAAGCGATTGAAAGCGGGCCGCATCTTCCGACATGCCGGTCATCATCAGGGCCAGCGTGCCCACCCGGATGACGAGCATCGACAGCGAGATGACGACGAGTAATGAGATGAGCGCAAACATGCCGGTCTATTCTGTTTTTCATCGCCCGGCGCTACGCCGAGCCGCCTCGAAGCCGCACGAAAAATGCCTGGAAGGGCACGCGCCTATCGCAGAGGGATGAGACGCCCCAAAGCACCGTGTGTCTTTCGCCCCATGATACCTTAAATTCACTCGGGGTTCCAATCTTCCGCCCGATCCTTCTCCTCATCGCCCATGCCCATGTCGATCTCTCGTTCGTTCCGCGTTGTCATCAACGGTAAAGTGGCGGGCCACCCCCTGCTCCGTCCGGCCATCGAGGAGGTGCGCGCGCGCGGGCGCCGGGTGGAGGTGCGGGTGACGTGGGAGAGCGGCGACGCGGCGCTCTTTGCGGAAGAGGCCGCCCGCAACGGTCTCGACGGCGTGGTGGCCGTGGGCGGGGACGGCACGCTGAGCGAGGTCGTAGACGGCGTGTGTCGCCTGCCGTTGGAGCAACGATGCGCCGTCGGCGTGGTCCCCCTCGGCACGGCGAACGACTTCGCCAAAGCGTGCGGCATCGGCGCGGGCGACCCGCTCGACGGCCTCATGCTCGCCGCCGAAGCCGAGCCCACCCGCATCGACGTCGGGCGGCTCGGCAACCGGCGCTTCATCAACGTCGCCAGCGGCGGCTTCGGCGCGGAAGTGACCACCGAGACCCCGCACGACTGGAAGCACCTTCTCGGGCGGGCCGCCTATCTCATCACCGGCCTGACGCAGGTCAAGAACATTCGCGCCCATACGCTCCGGCTCGAAGGCCCGGACTTCACGTGGGCGGGTCGCGCCTACGTCTTCGCCGTGGGCAACGGACGCCAGGCCGGGGGCGGCTTCCAGGTCTGTCCGCGCGCCCGCATCGACGACGGCCTCCTGGACGTGTTCGTCCTGCCGGAGACGCCTCCGAACCAGCTCATGCGCCTCCTCCGCGACCTCCTGCACCTGCGCGCGGACCTCCCGCCCGACGCCATCGTCTACCGCCAACTTCCCCGGCTGCGCGTCACCTCCGACGAGATGATCCAGGTCAACCTCGACGGCGAGCCGCTCCGCAGCCGCTCGCACGAGTTCGCCGTCGAGCCGGCGGCGCTCCCGTTCTTTTTGCCGCCGCGCGCCTCGTCTCTCGTCGCCCACGCCGGATGAGCCGCGCCGGGTGCGCCGCGTGGGGAGAGACGCCACTTTGTCACAGCCCTTCCACCCTGTCAGACCTCGCTCTGCAAAGTCGTCAAGCGCGACGGCAGGCATTCCTCGGCCCCGGCCCGGATCGGGGAAAATGCCTGACAGAAACCTTCGTTCGAGGTGGCAAAATGGCTGATCGCAATTCTTGGCATTGCTCTTGAAGGACCTCCGTGCGGAAGTCGAAAACGGCTTCTGACCCTCGTTCTTCAACACGGTATCCGTTAACCAAATGTTCGATAGGAGGTACGTGCTATGGCAAACCTGACGCGCTATATGCCGACGACCGGTCTGTCGCAACTGCAACGCGAAGTGGACCGTCTTTTCGAGGACTTCTTCGGACGCACCCTGATGACGGATCGTGAGACCGAAATGCCGTCCGTCTGGACGCCGGTCGTTGACCTGTCGGAGAGCGATGATGCGTACCTGATCCGCATGGACCTGCCGGGTCTCTCGAAGGAGGATGTGCAGATCACCTTCGAGAACGGCGTGCTCCAGGTCAGCGGCGAACGCAAGAACGTTCACGAAGAGACCAAGGATCAGGTGCATCGCATCGAACGGTGGTACGGGCGCTTCTTCCGCTCATTCAACCTCGGACAGAACGTCCAAGCCGACAAGATCAAGGCCACGTTCAAAAACGGTGTGCTGACGATCGAAGCGCCCAAGGTCGAAGCGAGCAAGCCCTTGAAGATCAAGGTCTCCTGAAGCCCTTTTCGGGCAGGCTTCACAGGGCTCCGCCATTGACCGAAGCACCGGAAAGCCCTGCCCGGCTCCGGTCGGCGCAGGGCTTTTCCGTGCCATGCCTTCCGGACAACCAAACAACAATTTAGTTTTCTGAAACAATTTTCCTTCAAATTAACGACCTTATATTCCACACAAGCAACCTTCAAACGACCCGGCGAGGGGTAACGATAGATGCAGGCAGCCGCTAAGAAAAATTACTACGAAGTGCTGGGTGTGCCCGAAGACGCGTCGGCGGACGAGATCAAGAAGGCGTATCGCAAGCTGGCCCGTCAGTATCATCCGGACCGCAACCAGGGTAAGCCGGACGCCGAGGAACGCTTCAAAGAGATCCAGGAAGCTTATGAGGTGCTGAGCGACGAAGCCCGACGGCGTGAATACGACCAGCTCCGCAAAGATCCGTTTGCCGGGCAGGGCTTCGGAGGCTTTGCCGGCCCCGGCCGTGAAGGCGGCGCCCGCTTCTATCGGACGCCCGACGGCACCTACGTGCGCGTCGAGACTACCGGCGCCGGACCCAACGCCGACTTTATCTTCAACGACAGCGAGTTCGGCGGCGGCGACCTCTTCAGCCAGTTCTTCTCGGAGCGGCGCGGGCGGCGCCGCGCGCGCGGCGGGCGGGACATCGAGTCCGTCCTCCGCCTCTCCTTCGAGGATGCGCTCCGCGGCGGGCAGCGCGAGATCACGCTGCCCAACGGCGAAACGGTGCGCCTCAAGATCCCCGAGGGCGTGCGCTCCGGGTTCAAGATCCGCCTCAAGGGCAAAGGCGAACCCGGCCCCGACGGACATAACGGAGACCTGTACGTGGTCTTCGAGGTCGAGCCCCACCCGCGGTTCCGCCGGGAAGGCGACGACCTCATCGTGACGGAGCGCATCTCGGCCATCGAGGCCATGCTCGGGACCGAGCGCCGGATCACGAACGCCTACGGCAAGACCATCAAGGTCAGGATTCCGCCCGGCACCCAGCCGGGACACACCCTGCGGCTGCGCGGGCAAGGCGTCAAGACCCCTAAGGGAGCCGGCGACCTGCTCGTGACCATCGAGGTGACGGTGCCGGATCTTCTCTCGGAGGAAGCCCGCGAAGAGTTAAAGGCGTGGGCGACGAAGCATGGACTATATCATCATTCATAACGGAGGTAGGGACTATGAATCTTCAAAAGTTTACGATAAAAGCGCAGGAGGCCGTTCAGAAGGCGATGGAGATCGCCGCCTCCCGCAACCACCAGGGCATCGAACCGCCGCACCTGATGAAAGCGTTTCTGGAGGAACCCGGCGGCGTCGTTCGCACGGTGCTCCAGAAGCTCAATGCCAACATCGACTATATCTCCGCCAAAACCGATGAGGCGCTCGAGAAGCTGCCCGTCGTCACCGGCGCCAGCGTGTCGGGGCAGTACGTCGGCGAGGATCTGAAGAAGGTCTTCGACCGGGCGCTGGCCGAGGCGGAGTTGCTCAAGGACGAGTACGTCTCCAGCGAGCACCTGCTCATTGCGCTGGCCGAGTCGAAGGATCCCGTCGGGGAGGCGTTGCGGGATCAGCGCGTGACGAAGGAGGCCATCCTCGGCGTCCTCAAGGACGTGCGCGGCACGCAGCGCGTGACCGACCCGCACGCCGAGGACCGGTATCAGGCGCTCGAACGCTACACGCGCAACCTGAACGAGCTGGCCGCCAAGGGCAAGATCGACCCCGTCATCGGGCGCGACGAAGAGATCCGCCGCGTGCTGCAGATCCTCTCGCGCCGGACGAAGAACAACCCGGTGCTCGTGGGCGAGCCGGGCGTGGGCAAGACCGCCATCGCCGAGGGCATCGCCATCCGCATCGTGCAGGGCGACGTGCCCGAAGGCCTCAAGGACAAGCGCATCCACGCGCTCGACATGGGCTCGCTCATCGCCGGGGCCAAGTACCGGGGTGAGTTCGAGGACCGCCTCAAGGCCGTCGTCAAGGAGATCACCGAAGCCCAAGGGCAGATCATCCTCTTCATCGACGAGATCCACACGCTCGTCGGCGCGGGCGCGGCCGAGGGCGCGATGGACGCCGCCAACATCCTCAAGCCCGCCCTCGCCCGCGGCGAGCTCCGCGCCATCGGCGCGACGACCCTCGACGAGTACCGCAAGTACTTCGAAAAGGACAAGGCGCTCGAACGCCGCTTCCAGATGGTGCTCGTCGAAGAGCCCAGCGTCGAGGATACGATCTCGATCCTGCGCGGCATCAAGGAGAAATACGAGGTGCACCACGGCGTGCACATCACCGACGGCGCCATCGTGGCGGCGGCGGAACTGAGCCACCGGTACATCACGAACCGCTTCCTGCCGGACAAGGCCATCGACCTTATCGACGAGGCAGCCGCCCGGCTCCGCATCCAGATCGATTCGATGCCCGAAGAGCTCGACAACCTCGAGCGGCAGATCCGCCAGCTCGAGATCGAGCGCGAGGCCGTCAAGCGCGACAAGGATCAGGCGAAGCTCGCCCAGATCAACGAGCAACTGGCCAACCTGGAAGAGCGCCGCACCGAGCTGCGCGCGCGCTGGCAACAGGAGAAAGAGCTGATCCAGAAGATCCGCGCGGCCAAGGAAGCCATCGACCAGGCGCGCATCGAGGCGGAGAACCTCGAACGCCAGGGCGACTACGGCAAGGTCGCCGAGATCCGGTACGGCCGCATTCCGAAGCTCGAAGAGGAGATCAAGCAGGCCCAGCAGCGGCTCGCTGAGATCCAGCGGGAAGGCGCGCTCCTCAAGGAAGAGGTGACCGAGGAAGACATCGCCGCCATCGTCTCGCGGTGGACCGGCATTCCCGTCTCCCGAATGCTCGAGAGCGAGCGTGAGAAGCTCCTCCACCTCGAAGAGGAACTCGAGAAGCGCGTCGTCGGGCAGCCGGAAGCCATCGAAGCGGTTGCCAACGCCGTGCGACGCGGGCGCGCGGGGCTCCAGGAGCCCAACCGGCCCATCGGCTCATTCATCTTCCTCGGCTCCACCGGCGTCGGGAAGACCGAGCTCGCCAAGGCGCTCGCCGACTTCCTCTTCAACGACGAGCACGCGATGGTGCGCATCGACATGAGCGAATATCAGGAGCGGCATACCGTCAGCCGCCTCGTCGGCGCGCCTCCGGGCTACGTCGGCTACGAGGAAGGCGGGCAGCTCACCGAGCAGGTGCGCCGCCGCCCTTACTCCGTCGTCCTCCTCGACGAGATCGAGAAGGCGCACCCGGAGGTCTTCAACGTCCTGCTGCAGGTGCTCGACGACGGACGGCTCACCGACAACAAGGGCCGCACGGTCGATTTTTCGAACACCATCATCATCATGACGAGCAACCTCGGCTCGGAGATCATCCAGCAACGCATGGATGCCCTCAAAGGCAAGATTACGCCGATCGACGAGGAGCATATGAAAGAGGAGCTCCTGCAGATGCTCAAGCAGCGGCTGCGTCCCGAGTTCCTCAACCGCATCGATGACATCGTGGTGTTCCGCCCGCTCGGACGCGAGGAGATCCGCAAGATCGTCGAGATCCAGTTCAACCGGATCCGCGCCCTCGCCGAGAAGAGCCACCACGTCACGCTCGAACTCACCGACGCGGCGAAAGACTGGCTCGCCGAGCGCGGCTTCGACCCCGTCTTCGGCGCGCGTCCGCTCAAGCGGGTGCTCCAGCGCGAGATCACGAACCGGCTGGCCGAACGGATCCTCGCAGGCAAGATCCACGACGGCGACACCGTCAGCATCGATCTTTCCGGCGACAAGAGCGGGCTCACGTTCCACATTCACGAGGTCGTGGAAGAACCGACCGTGGAGGCCTGATGCGGCTTCCCGGCAGGCGCGGGCCGGGCTTTCCGGCCCGCATCCTTCCACCTCCCCTCTCTGTCAAATATTTAAAACCATAGATGAATCATGAGCAAGATTATCGGCATTGACCTGGGCACGACGAACTCCGTCGTAGCCGTCATGGAAGGCGGCGAACCCATCGTCATCACCAACCCCGAAGGCGCGC
>Ga0256841_1003323_pt1 | contig 12082 bp, 11 predicted proteins | sample 356308metaG_FD_185971 | JGI IMG/M metagenome (GOLD analysis project Ga0256841, IMG submission 185971) | Hydrothermal vent microbial communities from Mid Atlantic Ridge, Atlantic Ocean - 356-308 | ecosystem: Environmental > Aquatic > Marine > Hydrothermal vents | place: Atlantic Ocean: Mid...
CCACCGCCGCGCCCGCCAGCAGGTTTCCCACCCAGCCGCCGAGCCCGAACGTGAGCACCTGGTGCAGCGCCTGCGAGCTGGCGCGTACATCCGGCGGGGAAACCTGGTCCACGTACATCTGCCCCAGTCCCATGACGAACGCGAAGCATAGCCCGTGCAGGCTCAGGGACGCGACGACCAGCGGCCACGGTCCCCCGGCCGACCAGATTCCGAACCGTACCGCCCACGCCGCCACCCCGATCAGGAACGTCGCCTTCATGCCGATGCGCACTACGACGGCCGCCAGCAACAGGAACGCGACCACCTCCCCCACCTGGCCGAGCGACATCAGCGGAGCGACCGCCGCATCGGACGCCCCCAGCGACCGCAGGAATAGTCCGCCGAAGGGGTACGCGAACGGGAGCCCCATCGCCAACAGGAAGCTCACGAGCATGAAGATCGCGTTCGAGCGTCCGGCGAGGATGCGCAAGGCGCCGGCGGCCGCCAGCCGGGGGCTGTCGGGCCGGATATCGGGCGGCGTCGCGGGCAGCACGAGGCTGTATGCGGCCAGCAGCATCGAAAGCATCGCCCCGAGCCGCAAGGCGTCGGCGGTGCATGCCGCCGCCGCTCCCGGCAGCCAGGCCGGACGCGAGAGCCACAGCCACAACGCACCGGCGACGACGATCCAGCTCGCCGTGCCCCACATGCGCACCGGACCGAACTCGCGCTCGCGGTCCGCCAGGTGCCGGAAAACAATCAGCGTGCTCAGCGAAAGCGTCGGCATGTAGACCAGCGAGTTGAGCAGCAACAGCCCCAGGATTGGACCGAAATCCTTCGCCGACGCCGCCAGCCAGAGCGTGACCGCGCCCACGAGGTGGGCCAGCAGGAGTACGAGCTGCGCGGGCATGATGCGGTCCGCGAGCTGCCCACCCAGCCACGGCGCCAGGATCGCCGCCAGCGCGAGCGTCGCGTAGATCATGCCGATCTGCCATCCGCTGAAATGCAGGTCCTGGAGGTGCAACGGCAGGATCGGCACCCACGCCCCACGGATCGCATGCTCGAAAAAGAGCATGATCGACAGCACGACCACACGCCTCCGCGGCGTGCGGCGACGTACCGCGGAAACGCTGCCTGCCCGATTTGCGCCCATCGCTGCCCCGGTCGCTCAACCTGTTCACGCGCGCGGCGGAGTCCGGGCCGGCCGCGCCTCCACGACCGGCGGCGCCGCGATCCCATCCGTGGGCGACGCGGGCGGCGGTGCCGGCTTTTCGTGCAGCAGCCACCAACCCACCGCGCCCCAGATCAACAGCGTTCCCGCCCCGCCGATGACGACAATCAGGATGTCCACGACCGTCGTGGTGTTCATGCTCTGGCCTCGCGTCGCAACTACGCCCACTTTACCGCGGTCCCCCCGCCGATAGAATTGGTCAGCACCCGAAAACCACCCCGCGCACACTGGGAACGCGATGGAGACGCCCGTCACGATGCAACACGACCTCAACCGCCGGGCGCGGCTGCGCGTCATGCTGTTGCGCCGGCGGCGATTCTGGCGGAGTGTGCTCTATTTCTCGATCGGCACCGCGTTGATGGTCGTGCTTGTGCTGGCCAACCGCGATGCCCAGCAGTTTCGCGAGCTCACCCGCGAGGGGCAAGTCGTAGCCGAAGCGCTCCAGCGCGAGGCGGATACGCGCGGGACGCTGCCGCTGCTGCTGCCCACTTTGCCGCCGCCCCACGACAACATACACGAACGCTACGTATTCAACCTGTATTACGCCACGCAGATCCACTGGACCCAGCCCGTTGGCGTGTGCTGCTCGCGCTACCCGTGGCATTTTTTCCTCCGGTCCGACGGACGCTCCGTGATCCTCTATGACGGCAAGCACTTTTCGTCCAAGCTGATGAACGAACGCGAGTTTCAGCAGACCGCCGAAAAACTCGGCTTTTCCCCCAGCCCGGGCACCTGAGCCCCGCGCGGTCCGATGGGTTCCCGAGAGAGTCACCACGCGATGCAGGTGTGTGAAGGCCTGGCCAGCTTCGACCCGCCCGCCCGGGGCTGTGTGATTACGATCGGCAATTTCGACGGTGTACACCTGGGCCACCGGCTCCTGGTCGAGACCGCCCGCCAGCGAGCCGAGGGGTCTCATCTGCCCGTCGTCGTGGCCACCTTCGATCCCCACCCGCTCGCGATCGTCGCGCCGCAACACGCCCCGCCGCGCTTGACCACGCTCGCCGAGCGGCTCGCGCTGCTCGAAAGGGTCGGCGCCGACGCGGCCGTCGTGCTGCGCAGTTGTCCCGCCCTGCTCGAACAGTCGGCTCGACAATTCCTGGTGGAACTGGCCCGGGCCTGCCGCCCGCGGGTGATCGTCGAGGGGCCGACGTTCACGTTCGGTCGTGGCCGCGAGGGGACGGTCGAAACGCTGCGAGCCTACGCCGCCCGACTCGGTTACGACGTCGTGATCGTCGAGGAGCTTCACGCCGGCGACCAGGCCCACCGGCCGGCGATCAACAGCTCGGCGATTCGGGCTGCGCTGCGGGCCGGAAACGTGCGGCTGGCCAACGAGATGCTCGGCCGGCCCTACCGCATTTGCGGCACGGTTGTGCCGGGCGACCAGCGCGGGCGCACGATCGGCTTTCCCACCGCGAACCTCGATCACATTCCCCACCTCCTCCCGCGCGAGGCGGTGTACGCCGCCGCCGCCCAGCTCGATGACGACGAGCTGCACCTGTGCGCGGTGAACATCGGTCCGCAACCCACGTTCGCGCAGGACCGGCCCCGGGTGGAGGCCCATCTGCTGGGATGGTCGGGCGAGCTTTCGGGGCGGCGGGTGGGATTGCACTTGCTGGCGTGCCTGCGCGAACAGCGCCGCTTCGCCAGCGCCGACGACCTGGTCACGCAACTGCACGACGACGTCGCGCACGCCCGGCGTTTCGCGGCGGAGGTCGCAGCCTTGCGCGGCGGAGGGTCGATACCGCTCGAACACTGAACGCTGCGAGGGGAGCAGTCATGTCCGACACCAACGCTGTCAAATGGCTCCGCACGCAGGGGGTCGCGTTCGACGTGTTGGCATACGAGTTTACGAAGATCGGGGCCGAGGCCGCCGCCGCCGCGGTCGGCCGGCCGCTCGAAATGGTCTGCAAGACGCTGATCGTCAAGGCCAGCGGCAACGCGTTCTGGGTCGCGATCGTGCCGGGCGACCAGCGGTTCGATCCCAAGCGAACCGCGGCGGCCATCGGTGCCGCCCGCGTCGATCTCGCCGAACAGGCCGAGGCGGAGAAGGTCAGCGGCTACAAGGTGGGCGGCATCAGCCCTTTCGCCATGCGCCGCAAGCTGCCCGTGCTCATCGAGGAGTCGCTGCTCGTCCTCGATCGCGTCATCGTCAACGGGGGGCGGCGGGGCGTGCTGGTCGAAATGAACACCGAAGACCTCGTGCGCATCCTTGACGCCCGCCCGGCTGATATCTGCCACTGAGCGCGGGCCTTCGCTGTTTCGTGCTCCGCGCATCTCGCGGGACCGCCGATCTCGATACCGGTCCGCAGGGCCGCAATCGCGGCGTCGTTACGGATGCGAACGGGCCGGGTGTGCCATATAATCAACGGTTCGCCGCCCGCAGGTCGGTGCCGGTGCCGTCGTGTGCCGCGTGCTGGAGATCGTTGGCGGCGCAACGAGGAACCAGGCGTGGAGTGGGATTCGTTTCTGCAACGACTGGGCCGCTGGCTGCGCGATCACGAACTCGGTGGGCCGCAGATGCGCTGGGTGGTCGGGGTCAGCGGGGGGCCGGATTCGATCGTCCTGTTGCACGCCTTGCGAGCCTTTTCCGAACAACACGAGCTGGGCTGGCGGCTGCATGTCGCCCACCTGCACCACGGCTTGCGCGGCGCCGAGGCCGACGAGGACGCCCGTTTCGTCGAAGAAACCGCCCGCTGTTTGGCCCTGCCTTTTTTCGGCGAACACATCGACGTGCGTCAGATCGTCGCGACCCGCGGCGGCTCGACCGAAGAAGTCGCCCGGCGCCACCGCTACGCTTTTCTCGAACGCGTCGCCCTCAAGACCGGGAGCGATTTCGTCGCGGTCGCTCACCACGCCGACGATGACGCCGAGACGATCCTGCATCGCATTTGCCGGGGCACGGGGATACGTGGCCTGGCGGGAATGCGACCGTTGCGACCGCTCCAGGCCGGCAGTCGGGTGACGCTCGTGCGGCCCCTGTTGAACGAACGCCGCGCCACGATTTATGAGATTTGCCGCGAGCGCGATTTCCAGACCCGCGCCGACAGCAGCAACGACGGCACGCAGTTCACACGCGGGCGCATCCGCAACGTGATTCTGCCGATGATCCGCGAGCATCTCAACCCGAACGTGACCGAGGCATTGCTGCGCTTGGGCGAGCAGGCCCGTTGGCTGGAGACCTACCTGCGTGACGCGGCGGCCCGCACGTTCGAGTCGCTCGTGGTCAGCGACCAGCCCAACCGGATCGTGCTCAACGCGCCGGCACTGTTGAGCAAACAACGCATCATCCAGGCGGAGGTCGTACGCCGGGCCGTCTCGCTGTTGCCCGGCGGCGAACAGGATTTGAGCTTCACCCACGTCGATGCCGTGCTGCGGCTGGCCGCGAGCGAAACCAGCGGGAAAGAGCTGCACCTGCCCGGCGGTGTGCTGGTCCAGAAACTCTACGACCGGCTCGAATTCCGCCGGCGCGACGCGGGTGAACAGCCCCCCGGCGAGATTCCTCCGACGTTCGTGCACTGTCCCGGTGTGACCAGGCTTCCGCTGCTCGATGCGGAGCTGGTCGCCGAGATCCGCGACATCGACGCCGACAAGATCGCCGAATTGCGCGCGGCCCCGCACCCGTTCGAGCAATGGATCGATTACGAGCGGCTCCGCCTGCCGCTGCTGGTTCGCGGGCGGCGCGAGGGAGACCGTTTCCAGCCGCTGGGCGTGTCCGGCACCAAGAGCCTGAGCGACTTTTTCATCGACGAGAAGATCGACCCGCCTTTGCGCGCCCGCACGGGCGTGCTGTGCGACCAGGCCGGCGTCGTGTGGGTCATGCCGCTGCGCATCGACGAACGCGTCAAGCTCCGCCCCGGGAGTCGGCGGGCGCTGCGGCTGGTACTCAAGTCGACACTGGCGGGAACGGGCGTCGAACCGTGAGGCGCGCGCAACCCCGGCTGCCTGCACTGATCTTCATCGGCGCGCTGCTGCTGCGCGCCGGGTGGGTTCTGTGGCGCTGGCACCACGCCGGCGCCGCAACCGAGTTCGACGACGAGAATCTGCACTGGCAACTCGCCCGTCACCTGGTTGTCGATGGCTCGCTCGTCAGCGACGACGGCCGCTATGCCGCCCGGATGCCACTGTATCCGCTTTTTCTGGCGCTTTTTGCGGCGTGGCGCGAAACGGGGGTGCTGGCGGCCCGATTGGCGCAGGCGTTGCTCGGGGCCGCGACGGCGTGGATGGCCTGCCGACTGGCCCGCCGGGCGCTCGGTCGAAAGGCGGCGATCGTTGCCGGCGTGCTGGTGGCGATCGACCCGTTCGGGATCTTCTTTTGCAATCTGTTGCTGACCGAGGTGTTGTTTTCGGCCATCGCGGTCGGACTGGTCGCCTGCGCCTGGCTGGTTCTGGCGGAACCGGGCGCAGACGAGCAGTTTTCGGCGGTCGGCGTCGCACTGCTCGGGGCTGCGGCCGTGCTGACACGCCCTTCCTCGGCCGGATGGGTCGTTGCCCTGTGGCTCGTGCTTTGGCTTTTCGACCGTGACCGCCGGCGGGGAACACGCCGATGCGTGCTCTATGCCACCGTCATGGGCGCCGCTTTGCTCCCGTGGGGGCTGCGCAACCGCGCAATGATCGGCGCACCCGCGTGGCTCTCGACCAACGGGGGGGTGAGCCTGTTCGACGCGGTCGGTCCCCAGGCCGACGGCAGCAGCAACCAGGACTTCCTGCGCTACATGCCCCATCTCGGCCGGCTCGATGAGGTCCAGACCGATCGCGTGCTGCGCCGACTCGCCCTCGACGAAGTGCGCCAAGACCCGCGGCGAATCGTGCGATTGGCGTGGGTCAAGTTCCGCCGAACGTGGAGCCTTACCCCGCACGTCGCGGGCTACCGCTCGGGGATCGCCGCCTGGGCGGGAGCGGCGTATACGCTGGTGCTGTTGCTCGCGGCCGTTGCGGGGCTGGTGCGAACCCTCTCCCGCCGACACGCCGCGACCGCTCGCAGAACGGTCACGCTGCGGCTTCACGCGCTGCTCTGGCTGCCCGTCGTTTACTTCACGCTGGTGCACAGCCTGTTCGTCGGCTCCGTGCGCTACCGTGTCCCCCTGATGCCGTTGCTGGCGTTGGCGGCGGCGACCATCGTGGCCCGGGTCGGCAGCTTCCGTCCCGGCGATGCGGAAACCGATCAGTAGGTGATGCGTTTGCGCAACAGCTCGGGGCCCGGGCGCGTCCGAGCGAGGATTTCTGCGATGCGCGGGCCCGCGCGACCATCGCCGTAGACACATCGACCGCCACGCCTCGGACGCAGCCCGAGGGCGCGGCGCAGGGCGGCGCGGATCGACGCGAGCGTTTCGTCCGCGTGAACCAGGGCTGGGCCCCCCGGCTCGCGCCCCGCCTGGCGCTGGCCGACATCGACCGCCGGCGTGCCCAGAAACGACGCCTCGATCACGCCGCTGGAGGAGTTGCCCACGAGCACGGCGGCACCACACAGTGCGTGGAGGTATTCGTCGCGGGGCAGCGAACGGAACGTGCGGACCTCTCCGGCCGAGCGCTTGGCGTGCCGCTCGATCGCCCGGATCACGCCCGCGCAGCCGCGGTCCGTATTGGGATAGATGATGACGCGCCGCAGGCCCGTCTCGGCGACGGCGCGCAGGATCATGCTCATCACCCGCTCTTCGGTCGCGGCGCAGCGGCCGTGGGCGTGTTGAAGCACGAGCGCGTAATCGCTCGCCGCCGTCCGCGGCGGGGCCTGCGCGAGGATGTCCCGCGCGCGGTCGAACCCCGGCGCGCCGACGACATGCACGCGCTCGGGCGGTTCGCCCATGCGGATGATCCTCCGGGCCGAGCGCCGCGTCGCCGCGAAATGCAGATGCGCCAGCTTGGTGATTGCGTGGCGCAGCGACTCGTCGAAATCCCCGAGCGCCACGTCGCCGCCGTGTACATGTGCCAGTACGCGCCCGGTGGTGACGGCGGCGAGCGCGCCGGCCATCGCCTCGATCCGGTCGCCGAGCACCAGCACGATATCGGTCTCGGCCTGCTCGAAGAACCGCGCCAGCCCGGCCACGCCCCGGCCCAGGCCCGCCGACTGGTCGAGCGGATCGTCGCGTCCGGACTGCATCGGAACGCGCGCGTCGATGCGCCAGCCGTCGGCGCTGATCTCATCCACCGTGTGCCCGAACCGCCGCAACAGGTGCATGCCGGTGACCGCGAGTTGCAGCCTCAGCCGCGGGTGCGCGCGGATCGCGCGCATGGGCGATTGCAACACGCCGTACTCGGCCCGCGTGCCGGTGACGACGGCGACGCGGATGCGTCTGCGCCGTCGGCTGGGGCTCATCGAATCATGTCCCAGGTGAGCATGGTGTCGCGCGTGACATCGGTGGCGAGCTCGCGCCCGAGCAGGTCATCGAGCTGGTCGGGCTCGATGCCGCCCGCGGGTCTCTTGAGCGTCAGCATGTCGGCGCGGAGGGTCGTGCCCGCGGGCAGATCGCGCGTCACGACGACGCTGCGGCGTGCCACGGCTCGCACGTCGGCTTCGAGCGCGCTCATCCCCAGCCGGCCGCTGCCCAACGCCGCCTCCGCCCGGCGAACCGCCGCGATGTACTCGCCCAACGCCGGCGGGTCCAGCGACATGGCGTGATCCGGCCCCACCGCCGCGCGGTCCAACGTCATGTGTTTCTCCAACAGCCGCGCCCCGGCGGCGACGGCCCAGCCCCCGGTCTCCGTGGATGTCGTGTGGTCGCTGTAGCCCGAGGGAAAACCGAACACCCGCTCGAGCGTGCGAATCGCCCCGAGATTGGCCGCCTCCAGCGGCGTCGGGTAGCTGCTCACGCAGTGCAGCAGGATCACGCGCTGGTCCAAGTCCCAACACCGCAGCCGATACACGCTCGCTCGGATCTCCGATTCCGTCGCCGCACCGGTCGAGACGATCAGCGGCAGGGTCGTATCCGCGGCGCGTTCCATCAGCAGCGGGTTGTTGAGGTCGCTGGAAGCGATCTTGATCGCGCGCACACCCAGCCGCACGAGTCGATCCACATCGGCGGGGCTGAACGGCGTCGCCAGGAACTCGATCCCCGCCGCGCGACAGTGCGCCGCGATCTGCGCGAAGTCCTCGTCCCCCAGCTCCAGCCGCGCCAGCAGATCACGCTGACGCGCCTCCCCGCAGGCGGCCTGATACGGCGCCACCCCCGCGCCGGCGGTCGTCAGCTCGTCGGCCCGGAACATCTGGAACTTGACCGCCTGGGCCCCCGCCTCCGCGGCAACATCCACCAGCCGCAAGGCATCATCGAGACGACCGTTGTGGTTCACGCCCGCTTCCGCAACCACATAGGCGGGACAACCCGGGCCCACCGGCGTCTGTCCGATCGTCACGCCCGGGGCGACGGATTGACCATCGTGTTCGAACGTCATGCCGGAATCCCCGCGTCCCGCGCGCGTAACACCGCCTCGGCTACCAGCAGATCGAACCCGTCATCCACGTCGATAGCGTCCTGCGGGTCGAGCACCACCGCTCGCCGATCCGGCCCCAGAAACGCCTGCTTGTCTTCCGGGGTTCGCAGGGCGTCGAACAGCGACCGGCGTGTCAGCGCGACAACCGCCCCGTCGTGATAGTACAGGGGTTCGAGATCCTGTCGGCGGTAGATGCTGTTCGGGCGAAACTGGATCATGCGGTCGCCTTCGAGCCGGTGCAGCCAGTCCGGATGGTGCCGCCCGACCGGAGCCACCGAACGCACCGAGCTCGCCCCGCTCGCGAGTAGATGGTCGATTGCCCGGTCGATCAGCCCCGCCGGCCGGACCGGAATGTTGCCGTAGAGCAGGACCACCACGTCGGCGGCCGTGTCGTGACGATCCTCCCAGGTCTGGACCGCGTGCCGGGCGGCGGCATCGACCGTCGCCGTGTCGGTGGCCAACTCGGCCGGGCGGTCGATCGTTTCGATTCCCCGTTGGGTCGCGAGCGTGGCGGCCGGCTGCGAATCCGTGCTGAGCACGACCGCGTCGAGTCGGCGAGCCTGAAGCGCGTGGTCGAACGTGTATTCGATCAGCGCGCGCCCAAGCAACGGACGCACACACTTTTCGCGCAGCCCCTTGCTGCCCGCGCGAGACAGGATGACACCCAGCGCACGCATTGCGCTATGTTCTATCGGCCGCCCCGCCCCGCGGGCTTGACCCGCCGACCCTTTCACTCCCGTGGCTCGACCAGCCGGCGCACCAGGTTGGCCATCAGCACCGCGATCGGCAGCGCGACGATCAACAACCCGACACCCATCAGCACGATCTGCGGCTGACGCTCCCACGCGCTCGCCACGTCCGTCGCGTAGGCGTGCAACGTTTCGGCGGCGGCCGTGTTGAGCCAGAGCGTCAACAGGAAACCCAGCGCCAGGGGCGGGCCGAAGGGGATCATCGCGCTCCGCTTGAGCAGCAGGCTCAGGCCCCAACCAGCCAGCGCGACCGGGATCGAAAACAGGAAACCTATCAGGGCGATGTCGGGACCGGCCGCGGCGCCCGCCGCCGCCAGGATGTAGATATCCCCGACGCCGAAGGCCTCGCGTCCGAATGCGAGGGTAAAGAGGATGCGGATGGCCCAGCCCGCCGCCGCCGCCAGGATGGCGCCGTAGATGGCGTAGACCGCTCCACCGATGGGCTCGAACGACCCGGTGGGCGACCAGGCGACGACCGTGCGCCAGCCCGATTCGACCGCGGGTACCGTCGCCACCAGCGCATACGCGACGCCGCCACCCAGCAGCGCCGGTAGCAACCACGCGAGCTCGCGCAGAGCCTCTCGCCGGGACTCGGGCGCCTCGGCTTCGATGGTGGCGTGGAGGTCGTCATCCACGGCGCGTGTTTGCCCGCCCGTGAGGACCATCGCGACGAAGAACACCAGGAAGGTCGTCCCCACGCCGGCGCTCGCCGTCCCCGCCGGCCGCGCGTTCGCGAGCAACAGCCAGACCGCCAAGGCCACGAGTCCCCCCACCACCACCGCCACCGGCGCAAAACCCGCGCCGGCACCGGAACTCGACGCCGAAGGGACCGCGCCCGCGTCGTCGTCAGCGGGATCTGTCGGCGTTCGTTGTTCTCGTCGCCACGCCCGGTAGAGCATCCAGGCGCTCAGGACAAACGCGACCGCGGCGCCGGCCGCCAACGGCGAACCCGCCGCCGCGCGGAAAAACGCGGGCCGCGGCCACGCCGCGCACAACACGATCCCGGCGACCATGGCGAAATCGGTTACGCGCGTGTCCACCAGGTAGAGCACGAGATCCATCGCGCTGCACGCCACCAGCACCGCCACCAGGATCAGCCAGGCGAGCAACAGCGGCGCGTCGGTCGGCAGCACCGGCGCCAGCCGAACCGCCCCCGTGCCCGAAACCGCCAGCACCCGCGTCTGGGCGACGAAGAGCAGGTGATAGACCAGCACGAACCCCAGACCGGTCAGCGCCTCGACGAGCGGATATTGTGGCGACACCGCGCAGCCACAATAGCGGCAGCGCCCGCGCAGCAGCACCCAGCTCACCACCGGGATGTTGTCGTACCAGCGCAGCGTCGCGCGGCAGCAGGGACAAAACGACCAGCGCGGCTCGGCGACCGAGAGCCCCCGTGGCAAGCGGTAGATCACCACGTTCAGAAAGCTGCCGACGCACAATCCCACCAGGTAGACGAACGAGCCGACCAGTCCGGTGGTCATCACGTCGTCCCCCCGGGGGGCACCGGTACACGCAGCCGGTCGAGCACCGCATCCGCAACCTGGGCCACATCGAGCCCCGACGTGCTCACCACGATTTCCGCCGTCGCTTCGTAAATCGGCAGCCGGCTTTGCAGCACCGCCTCGATTTCCGTCAGACCACCCGCCGGCGTCAGGTTCGGACGACCTTCCTCCGAGCCGATATCCGCGACGATGCGGCGATAGAGCTCCTCCGGGGGCGCGGTCAGCCACACGCAAACGCCCGTCGTGCGCAGCAGCTTGCGGTTACGCCGCGACAGCACCGCCCCCCCGCCGACGCTGATGACCTTGCGCCGCCCGCATACGACGCGCTGGAGCGTCTGGGCTTCGATCCGCCGAAACGCACCCTCGCCGTCCTGCGCGAAGATGTCCGCGATCGTGCGACCCTGTTCCCGCCGGATTTCCTCGTCCGTGTCCACGAAGGTCCAGCCGAGACGCTCGGCCAGCCGGCGGCCCACCGACGTCTTTCCGCACCCGCGGTAGCCGATGAGAATGATCAGATCATCACGAACGACGTTCTGAGCCTGCTCGGATTCGTTCATGAGAGCACCGTATGGCGGAGTGTTTCCCGCACGCGGTCGCTGTCGAACAGGACCGCGTGAAGCGCCTCGTGCGATTGGCCGGGATTGATGCACACCACGCCGCCCACCTCGTCCGCGAACGCCCCCGTCACCTCCGGCGACTCGTGCACGTGACCGTGCAACGCACACAGCGGCCGGTGTCGTTCGATGTAGCGCCGGACCGCCCGCGACCCGATCGGCCCCACCCCCGGCAAACGGTCGAGCTTCGTGTCGAACGGTGGAGCGTGACAGACGAATACCCACGGCGCCGGCGGCGGAGCCAACTCGGCCAGCACCTCTTCCAGCGCCGGCCGACCGCGAAACCAGCTCTCCGCGTCCACCGGCGACGCTTCCCCGTCCTGCGTCGCCCGAAGATCTCCCCCAAACTCCGGGACCGGATCATCGACGCCGTCGAGCCGCTCGTAATCCTTGAGCCAGTGTGGCGTCGGCGGCGTAAGGTAAAACCCGAGAAAATCGAGTCCCCCGCAGCTCCACGGCCGCCGCGGATCCAGTAATCGCAGCCGCCCCGTGTCCTCGATCCCCCGGACCGCCGCTTCGGTTCGCAGCCAGTCGTGGTTCCCCATCACGCACGCCACCAGCACACCCGGGACGGCGTGTTTCCAGATG
>Ga0256841_1003324_pt1 | contig 12081 bp, 13 predicted proteins | sample 356308metaG_FD_185971 | JGI IMG/M metagenome (GOLD analysis project Ga0256841, IMG submission 185971) | Hydrothermal vent microbial communities from Mid Atlantic Ridge, Atlantic Ocean - 356-308 | ecosystem: Environmental > Aquatic > Marine > Hydrothermal vents | place: Atlantic Ocean: Mid...
CCCGGGGGTGTGGGGGGCGGCGGGGAAGGTCGCCGGGGTGGCGGCGGTCGGCTGGGCGGTGCTGTGGTGGGCGCTGCGGACCCGCGACGCCGGGTGATGTCGGCCCCCGGCCCAGGGCTCGACACCACCGCAGGGGTGGCTCCGAGCCCTGGGCTGGCAGACACCGTGGGCCCGTGACCACCGCAGGGGTGGCTCCGAGCCCTGGGCTGGGGAACCCCTCAGTCGTTCCGGTAGAAGAACTGCTCGGTGGTGCGCAGGCTCGTCAACACCCCGACCACGGCGAAGGCGATCACGATGTAGAGCCCGGCGGCGGCCGCCAGGGTCGGGGGGACGGGGCCTCGGAGGCTCCCGAAGATCGCCACCGGCAACGTCTGGGTCGCCACCGTCGACAGGATCAGCGAGATCAGGAACTCGGAGATCCCCAACACGAAGATCATGATCGTCCCCGACAGGATCCCGGGAGCCATCCCCGGCAAAGTCACGAACAGGAACGTCTGGACCCGCTCCGCCCCCAAGGTCGCCGCCGCCTCCTCCAGATGGGGATCCAGCGACGCCAACGCCGAGGAGACCGAGAACATGAGGAACGGCAGGTTGGCGACGGTGATCGCCACCGCGATCGGCCACAGACGCCCGATCAGGCCCGTCCGGGTGTAGATGACGAGGAAGGCGAAGGCGGTGGAGATCAGCGGAGTGGTGATCCCCAACAGCAGATAGGCGGTGAGCCCGAGGCGGAACCGGGGCCGGTACCGGACCAGGGCGATCGACGCCGGCACCCCCGCCGTCACCGCCAACGCCACCACCAGCACCCCCACGAACAGGCTCCGGGCCAACGCCACCCGGATCACCTCGTCGTCCAACAGCTCCAGATAGGGTCGCAGCGAGAACCCGGCCGGGGGGAACGACAGCGTCTCCCCGGCGGAGAACGACGCCACCACCACCACCAGCATCGGCAGGGCGACGAGGGTCAACACCCCGGCCAGGGCAGCCCGCACCACCCTACCCATCGGACCCTCCCCGGAGGTTCCGGATCCCGCCCACGGCCACCAGTACCACGACGAACAGCGTCGAGATCGCCATCAGCACGAGGCTGAACGCCGAACCCAGGTACAGGTTGTTCTGCAGCGTGTAGATGCTGCGGATCACGTTCGCCACGAAGGGCATCCGCCCCAACCCCAAGATGGCGGGCATGTCGTATTCGGCCACCGACAGCAGGAACACCACCGCCGCCGCCCCGGCGATGCCGGGACGGGCGAGGGGCGTCACCACGTGCCGCCACACCCTCACAGGCGGCGCCCCCATCGTGGCGGCGGCCCGTTCCAGGTCGGGGTCGATGCGGGTGAGGGCGGGGAGGATGAGCAGTGTGGCAAGGGGATCGACACCTGCATCATCCCGATCCACACCGCCAGGGGCGTGCCCAGGATTCCCCCCGAGTCGGCCCCGACCCACGACGCCACCCAGGCCACCAGGCCGTTCGATCCCAGGACCAGAGCCCAGCCGAACGCCCGCACCACCTCGCCCATCAGGAACGGCACCAACAGCAGCACCAGGGTGAGGATCCGGGCCGCCCGGCTGCGGGTCCGGACGATGAAGTAGGCGACGGGGAGGCCCAGGGCCACCGCCCCGACGGTGACGAGGAGGCTGATCACGAGGGTCCGCTGCAGGGTCTGCAGGTTGAAGTCTCCCGACGGGGGCTCCACCAACCGTCGGTACTGCTCGAACGACCACGGACCCTGCCGGAACAGGAAGGTGTCGAAGCTGTGGAACGACAGGTAGACGAGATAGACGATGCCGCCCGCCAGCAGCGTGACGAGGGCCAGGGCGGGAGCCAGCATCAGGTAGGGGCGGTACGGTTCGAGGCGGTCTGCGCCCAGGCGTCGGCGGACGGCGATCACCACGTCGAGGAGGCGCCACCCCCACCCGACGTCGGGGGCCCGGGACGTGCGGTCCCTCATCGCCCGTCGGTGGCGACCACCGCCACCTCCTCGGGATCCCACTCCACCACCACCGGCTCACCCACCGCCAGGTCCCGTCGGCGGCTCGCCACCCGCAGGGGACGTTCCAGACCCTGGACCGACACTTCGTAGTAGACGGACTCGCCTTCGAACACCCGCAGCGACACCGTCCCCTCCAGTCCGTGGGGCCATCGCCGCTCGTCGGGGCGCCGCAACGTGATCAGCTCGGCCCGGATCGCCGCCGTGTGGGCGGCCCCGGGGCCGGCGGGGAGCTCGGAGACGACCACCGCCACCCCCGAGGGGGAGACCACCCGGAGGAGGGACCCTTCGGCCGTCCCCACCCCGTCCACCAGGTTGGCCCGGCCGACGAACTCGGCGACGAACCTGGTGGCGGGCCGCCGGTAGATCTCCTCGGGGGTGCCCACCTGGACGAGGCGGCCCTCCTCCATCACCCCGATCCGGTCGCTCAGCATGAGCGCCTCCACCTGGTCGTGGGTGACGTTGACGATCGTCACGTCGATCTCGCCGTGGAGGCGGACCAGCTCGAGCTGCATCTCCTCCCGGAGGCGCTTGTCGAGGGCCCCGAGGGGTTCGTCCAGCAGCAGCTTCGGGTCGTAGACGAGGGCCCGGGCGAGGGCGACCCGCTGCTGTTGGCCGCCCGACAGCTCGTGGATCCGACGCCGCCCGATGTCGGGGAGGCGCACCACGTCGAGGGCGTCCTGCACCCGCCGGGCGATCTCGGACCGGGGACGACGCCGCATCCTCAGGGGGAAGGCGATGTTGTCGAACACCGTCATGTGGGGGAACAGGGCGAGGGACTGGAACACCATCCCGATGTTCCGTTCGAAGGTGGGGACGTCCGCCATGTTCCGTCCGTCGATGTACAGCTCGCCTTCGGTGAGGTCCACCAGCCCGGCGATCGCCCGCAGGATCGTCGTCTTCCCCGACCCGGAGGGGCCGAGAAGGGTGAAGAGCTCCCGGGGACGGATCCGCAGGTCCACCCCGGCGATCGCCGTCACCTCCCCGTACCGTTTCACCGCGCCGACCAGCTCCACGATCGGTCGGGACTCGGCGGCGGCGGTCGGGGCGGCGTCCCCGCGGGGCTCGGTCGCCTCCGCCATCGTCGCCTACCCCTGGATGGCGGCGGTGTACGCGGCCTGCCAGGCGTCGTTGTTGCGGGCCCCCACCTCGACGGGGAACACCAGGGCGTAGCGCTCCAGGTCCTCCTCGGTGAAGGGGAAGGTCGCCGGGTCCTCCTTCATGAAGTCGGGCAGCTCCGCCCCCAGGTTGGTCGGGACCTCGCCCAGGTTGGCGGCGATGAGGCTCTGGTTCTCGGCGGCGATCACCTCGTTGACGAAGACCGTGGTCCAGTAGGTGGTCTCCTCGGGCAGGTTGGTGGGGATCCAGAACGCCTCGGTGGAGACGGTGGAACCCTCCCGGGGGGTCACCCAGGCGAGGCCCTCGGCCTCCAGGGCGGTGGCGGCGAGCGTGATGCCGATGTCGAACTCGCCGCTCTCGATCCCCGACAGGAACTCCTCTTCGTCGCCGATGGCGGCGATGTTGGGACGCAGCTCGGCGATCTTGTCCCACACCGGTGTCAGGTCGTCGGTGGTGACGTCGAGTCCCAGCATCTTCGCCACCGGCAGCATCAGCGACGACGGGGTGTCGGTGACGAACAGGCGGCCCTCGTATCTCGGGTCCCAGATCTCCTCCCAGGAGAGGTCCTCGGGGAGCTGCACCCGGTCGGGGGCGTAGACGAGGGGCTGGGAGTAGGTGGAGACACTGACGTAGTTGGTGCTGCCGTCGGCGGGGAGCCCGACCGAGGAGAGCTCGGAGGCGTTGGTGAGCAGCGAGCGGTCCATCGGCACCGAGATGCCCTGGGCCTTGGCGGCGAACGCCCGCTCCTCGATGGTGAGGACGGCGTCGACGGGGGGTCGTTGCCCGGCGGCGACGGCCTGCTGCACCTTCGCCTGGATCTCGCTGAAGCCGGTGACGTCGAACTCGACGGGGATTCCCGTCTTCTGGGTGAAGGTGGCGGCGGGACCTTCGGCGTAGGTGGAGCGCCACGGGTCGCCCCAGGTGCGGACCACGATCTTGTCGGGTTTGGCGGGGACTCCGCCGGCCGGGGCGGCGGCGGTGGTGGCCGGGGTGGTCTCGCCGCAGGCGGCGACGAGGGAGAGGACGGGGACCGAGACGCCTGCCAGTGTCCCCAGGCGGAGGAAGTCGCGTCGGGTGAAGGTGGCGGGTGGGGTGGGGTCGGGTCGACGGACGGTCATCGTCTCCTCCTCGGGCGGGTCGTCGCACGTGGTCGCCGTCGTTGCGACACTGCGTAGTAGCTGGGACGTTATCACCCGTGGAGACGCCGTGGCGGGTCCAGCCCGATGTGGCCCCCAGCCCAGGGCTCGGGGCCACCGTGGCGGTGGTCTGGGGCCCTGGGTCGGGGGCTTCTGAGGGCCGGCGGCCACCGTGGCGGTGGTCCGGAGCCCAGGGTCGGGGACCCCCGGGGCGGGGCCGGCGTGTCACCCGGTCGGGGAGTGGGGTAGGGTCCTCATCGCTTGGGGAGAAAGGCCCTGTCGCCGACGAGGAAGAGGCGGCAGGCTGAGCTCCCGCGGTTCCCTGCCGTCGAGCGAACGGAAAGGAGGTGTACGTGCGTCGACTCTCGCAGAAACAACTCGCCTGGCTGCGTGCCGAGCTGGAAGAACGGCGGGCCGAGCTGCGTCACGCCGTCATCTCGCTCCGGGAAGAAGCCCATGAGGCGCTCGCCAACCTGGACCGTTCCGACGTGTTCGACGAGGAACCCTCCGGTGACCCCGACGTGGAACGGACCTTCCAGGTGGCGGACGCCGCCGCCGAGCGTCTGGTCGAGGTGGAGGCGGCGCTGGAGCGGCTGGACAACGGCACCTACGGCACCTGCGAGGTCTGCGGCGAGCTGATCGCCATCGAACGGCTCGAGGCCCTCCCCGAGACCAGGATGTGTCTGGAATGCCGTCGGGAGGCGGAGCGGACCGGAGTCGGGGTGCTCTGAACGTCGGTCGTCGGATCCCCGGCCCAGGGCTGGTGACCACCGTCGTGGGGGTGCCGAACCGGGGGGCGGGCCGGTGACGGCGGGGCCGCCCTCGGGACGACCCCGCCGCCGGACGGTCAGCGGACGAGGAACCGGGTTCCCGGCCTCACCTCCTCCCAGGACTCCAGGATCCCTTCGGAGGGTCGGCTCCGCGACCCGTGCACCTCGATGGTGTGACCCAGCTTCTCCAGTTCGAAACGGATCACCGCGTTGAGCGGGCAGGCGAGGAACGGATCCGGGTAGTCCCGCTCCAGTTCGGCGTAGGCGGCGAGCCCGAGGATGTCTTGCCATGTCCCATGGACGCCACGCTCCTCGGTCCCCTCGGTGCTCTCCAAGACGGCGAGACCGAGCTGTTCCGTGAACGCCCCGATCACCGCCCTGGCGACGTCTTCGGGGGCGTCGCCCACCTCGTAGGTGACGCCGTGGCGGGCCAGGAACTCGGAGATGTGACGCCCGATGGCCTTGTGCAGCTCCTCGGCGAGGGCCGCGCCGACCCGGCTCTCGGCCAGGTCGCCGAGGGTGGCTCCGAGGCCGTAGACGAGGGCGTCGTAGACGAGATCCCGCTTCGGTTCGGTGCGGGGCTCGGCGACGATGGTCACGTCGGCTCCTTTCTCCAGAAGGCGGATGTGTAGGCGACGCCGAAACGGAGGCTCTCGGGTGGGAGGCGTCGCTAACGGCGGGCGCCACGTGCAGCACCCGGGCGGACCACCCGAGAGCGGCTACACGTCCGCGAACCGAACCGTGCCATCAAGACTCGATCTTAGACGTCGCGAGCCCAGGGCTCGTGGCCACCGTGGCGGTCGTCCCGGGCCCTGGGTTGCAGACCCTCAACCGAGGCTCGGCTTCCTCCGAGCCCACGGGCGGGCCTCCTCGAGCTGGGCGGCGAGGCGGAACAGGGTCGCCTCGTCCCCGAACCGGCCGGCGAACTGGACCCCCACCGGGAGGCCGTCGTCGTTCCAGTGCAGGGGCAGGTTCATCGCCGGCTGACCGCTCATGTTGAACAGCGGTGTGTTCGGGATGGGGCGCAGCAGCTCCCCGGAGAGCTGTCGCACCAGGGCGTCGAGGAGCGGTTTGGCGGGCAGGGCGTCCACCACCCGGAGCATCCGAACCTCGTTGGGAGCGGGATCCAACGCCCCGATCGGCCACGGCGGCTCCGCCAGCGTCGACGTGAGGAACACGTCGAAGTCGGAGAGGAACCGCCCCATCGTTCGGCCGGTCTGTTTGGCGGTGTGGATCGCCCAGGCGAGCTGATCGGCCGGCGTCTTCTTCGCCACCTTGACGAGGACCGACTGCACCAGCTCCAGGTCGCCCTTGCCGAGGGGACGGCCCCGCAGGCGCGCCGCGTACTCGGCCTCGAAGGCGCCCCCCGCCGTCGCCAAGGTGACGAAGACGGCGGTCAGTTCCTCGACGTCGAGTCGGGGCGCGGCCTCGGTGACGTCGTGTCCGAGCTCTTCGCACAGTCGGGCCGTCTCGAGCACCGCCTCTTTGCAGTCGGGATGGATCTCCTCGGAGAGAAGGGTGCCGGTGCTGAAGGCGATCCGGAGCCGACCGGGCGGTGCTCCCACCTCCTCGGCGAAGGGACGGGCGGGCGGCGGAGCCACGTAGGGGGCGCCGACGTCGGGACCCGCGGTGGCGTCCAGGATCCGGGCGCTGTCCCGGACCGACCGGGAGACGACGTGGGCTTCGGAGAGGCCGAACCACGCCTCGGCGAAGTCGGGACCCAGGGGGGTTCGCCCCCGGGTGGGTTTCAGGCCGAACAGCCCGCAGGCCGACGCCGGGATGCGGATCGACCCGCCGCCGTCGGAGGCGTGGGCCATCGGGACGTAGCGGGCGGCGACGGCCGCGGCGGACCCTCCGCTGGAGCCGCCCGGGGTGCGCTCGAGGTTCCACGGGTTCCGGGTGGGACCGAACAGGTCGGGTTCGGTGACCGGGGCCAGGCCGAATTCGGGGGTGTTCGTCTTGCCGAGGACGATGAGGCCCGCCCGGAGGTGACGGTCCACGAGCTCGGAGTTGTGGTCGGGGACGTAGTCGGCGAGGGCCCGGGATCCGGAGGTGAGCGGGGCTCCGGCGTAGGCGGCGTGGAGATCCTTGAGGAGGAAGGGGACGCCGGGGAAGGGAGCGTCGGCGGGGACGGGGCGCTCGGCCGCCTCCAGGGCCCGGTCGAAATCCCGGTGGACGACGGCGTTGAGCGTCGTGTCGTGCCGCTCGATCCGTTCGATGGCGGCCTCGACCAACTCTCGGGGGGCGACCTCGCCTCCGGCGACGAGCTCACCCAATCCGGTGGCGTCGAACTCCTCGTAGTCGGAGAACGAACCCATGACCTCCCGTCCTCGCTCGCGTGGTCCGAAGGTAGCAAGTCGGCGCCCCGGCCACCGGCCCAGGGCCGGGGACCACCGGGGCGGTGGTGGGGAACCCTGGGTCCGTGGCACCCCAGGGCCGGGGACCACCGGGGCGGTGGTGGGGAACCCTGGGTCCGTGGCAGCCCAGGGCCGGGGACCACCGGGGCGGTGGTGGGGAACCCTGGGTCCGTGGCACCCCAGGGCCGGGGACCACCGGGGCGGTGGTGGGGAACCCTGGGTCCGTGGCAGCCCAGGGCCGGGGACCACCGGAGCGGTGGTGGCCAACCCTGGGCTCGCCGTCACCGCCGGCCGGGTAGCCTGACGCCCACATGCCCAACCGACTCGTCGAGACCATCCGCGAGGCCGTCATCGGCAAGGACACCGCCGTCAGAACCCCCTACGGGTGGCGGCGGGTCACCTACGCCGACTACACCGCCTCCGGACGCAGCCTCACCTTCATCGAGGACTTCATCCGCGACCAGGTGCTCCCCCTCTACGCCAACACCCACACCGAGACCTCCGGCACCGGGCTGCAGACCACCCGCTTCCGAGAAGACGCCCGTGACATCATCCGCCACTGCCTCGGCGGCACCCGGGAGGAGCACGCCGTCATCTTCACCGGCTCCGGATCGACCGGGGCGATCACCCGGCTCATCGCCATCCTCGGCCTCCGCATCCCCGACGAGCTCGACGACCGATATCGGCTCTCCGACCTCATCCCCCCCGACGAACGTCCCGTCGTCTTCGTCGGACCGTACGAACATCACTCCAACGAGCTCCCCTGGAGGGAGTCGATCGCCGACGTCGTCGAGATCCCCGAAGACGCCGACGGGCACATCGACCTCGACGACCTCGAACGACGGCTCGTCGAGTACGCCCACCGGCCCCTGCGGATCGGCTCGTTCTCCGCCGCCTCCAACGTCACCGGCATCATCTCCGACACCTCCGCCATCTCGTCGCTGCTCCACCGTCACGGGGCCCTCTCCTTCTGGGATTTCGCCGCCGCCGCCCCCTACGTCGACATCGAGCTCCGCTCGCCCACCACCCACGGCGACGACTACAAAGACGCCGTCTTCATCTCCCCCCACAAGTTCATCGGCGGCCCCGGCACCCCGGGCGTGCTCGCCGTCCGCCGTGACCTCCTCCGCAACCGGGTGCCGTCGGTCCCCGGCGGTGGCACCGTCGCCTACGTCAACCCGGTCGAACACGTCTACCTCTCCGACCCCGAGCATCGGGAGGAGGGCGGCACCCCGGCCATCGTCGAATCCATCCGGGCCGGGCTGGTGTTCCAGCTGAAGGAGGCCGTCGGCTACGGGACCATCAGGGAGCGGGAGACCGACTTCATCCGACGGGCCATCGCCTCCTGGCGGCAGAACCCCAACATCCGGATCCTCGGCAACCCCGACGCCGAACGCCTCTCCATCGTCTCCTTCGTGATCCGAGCCCCCGACCATCTCGGCGAAGGCCGATACCTCCACCACAACTTCGTGGTGGCGGTCCTCAACGACCTGTTCGGCATCCAGGCCCGGGGAGGATGCTCGTGCGCCGGACCGTACGGACATCGCCTCCTCGGCATCGACCTGGAGCTCTCCCACCGCTACGAGGAGGAGATCGCCGCCGGCTGCGAAGTCGTCAAACCCGGATGGGTGCGGGTGAACTTCAACTACTTCATCCCCGAAGAGGAGTTCACCTACATCGTCGACGCCGTCCACCTCGTCGCCGACGAGGGATGGAGGCTCCTCGGCGACTACGTCTTCCATCCCGACACCGCCCTGTGGCGGCACCGGGACGGGCTCGCCGAGCCCCCCATGTCCCTCCACGACGTCCACTACCTGGACGGAGCGATGCGGTACCCGTCGCGGCGGCGCACCGAGCCCCTGTCCCGACTCCCCGACTACCTGGCCGAGGCCCGGAGGATCCTCGCCTCGGCGGCACCGGAGGCCACCGGCTGCCCCCGCCTCCCACCCGCCGCCGAGGCCCTCCGCTGGTTTCCCGTCCCCTCCGACCTGCCCGGCTCTCGCTCCGTTCCCGCCGGAGGAAGGTCGTGACGGAGGGGACCGTCCACCAGCTCAGCATCTCGTCCGGGGGCGTCCCCAAGGCCCCGGTCCGGGTCGCGGTCGTCGGGGAGCTGGGGATCGAAGGCGACGACCACGAGGACACCACCCATCATGGGGGGCCGGAGCGGGCGCTGTGCCTCTGGTCGCTGGAGGTGATCGAGTCGCTGCAGGCCGACGGTCACGGGATCTACCCGGGGGCGGCGGGTGAGAACGTCACCGTCGCCGGGATCCCCTGGGAGCGGGTGACGCCCGGGGCCCGGCTCCGCCTGGGGGAGGTGGAGGTGGAGATCACCCGGCCCGCCACCCCCTGCTGGAAGAACCGGCGGTGGTTCGTCGACGGAGACGTCTCGGTGATGGATCACCGGCGGCATCCGGGCCGCAGCCGGATGTACGCCCGGGTGCTCACCCCCGGCACGATCCGGCCGGGGGACCGGGTGGTGCTCCAGGTGCCCTAACCGCCCAGGTGGGCGTCGAGGAATCTCAGCGTCCGCTCCCACGCCCGGCGGGCCGCCGCCGGCTGGTAGGAGGGTCGGTCCGCCTCGAAGAACCAATGCGACGTCCCCGGATACCGGAACACCTCGAGGGGGAGGCCGACCAGCCCGATCGTCGCCTCCAGGAAGGCGGCGTCGTCGTCGGAGACGAGGTCGTCGGCGTCGGCGAGGTGGAGCTGGTAGGCGGCCTCCGAGCCGTCGAAGTCGATGCTCTGGGTGCCGTAGAAGGCGACGACCGCCCCGATCACGTCCGGCATCCGCACCGACGCCCACAGACCGAGCGACGCCCCCATCGAGAAGCCGACCACGCCGATGCGCCCGGCCGCGGCCTTCTCGGCGAGCAGCGCCGCCGCCGTCACGGTGAGACGGGCCAGCCGGTCGGCGTCGGCGCCGGCCAGGTGACGTCGGGCCGCTTCCGCATCGTCGAAGACGGCGCCGAAGTTGAGGTCGGGGGCGAGCACCGAGTAGCCCTCGTCGGAGAGCCGGTCGGCGGTCCGACGCCAGAACGGGGTGAGACCCCACCAGGAGGGCAGCAACAGCACCCCCGGGCCCGGTCGGTCGGGTGGGGCGACGAAATAGCCGGTGTCGGACATCACCGGCAGGGTACCGGCCGCCGGGGCGCGCCCCGGCGGAGCCTACGCTGCGCCGATGCCACGCTCCGGGGTCGCCCTCGCCCTCGTCGCCGCCGTCTTCTTCGGGGTCTCGGGGGTGGTCGCCGCCGACGCCTTCGCCGAGGTCGACCCGGTCCAGCTCGCTCAGATCCGCAGCGTCGGCGCTGCCCTGATCCTCGGGGCGGTCGCGTATCGGCGGCGGGACGTCTCGACGGGAGGCCGCCTCGGCGAGTTGGCCGCCCTCGGCGGGGTGTTGGCGGTGGTGACCGTCGCCTTCTATATGGCGATCGACCGGCTCGGCGTCGGTCCGGGGGTGACCGTCCAGTTCCTCGGCCCGGTCGTGGTCCTCGTGTGGATGGCCGTCGTCCAGGGACGTCCCGTCCCGCCCTTCGCCTGGGCGGGCGCGGCGATGGCGGTCGGGGGCACCGCCCTGGTGAACCGGGCCTGGGATCTTGGGGTGGTCGACCCGGTGGGGATCGTCGCGGGGGCGGTCGCCGCCGTCGCCTTCGCCGCCTACCTGATCCTCGGGGAGCGGCTGGGGCGACGGCTGTCGGGCCTGTCGGTGACCGCCCACGGGTTCGCCTTCTCCGGGCTCATCTGGGTGGTGATGGCTCCGGTGTCGGTCCCTTCGGTCTCGACGAGGGTGTGGCTGGAGCTGGCCTGGGTGGTGGTGGGTGGGACCGCCGTTCCGTTCCTGTTGGAGATCGCCGCCGTCCGTCGGGCCGACGCCGGGAGGGTCGGGGTGGCCGCCACCTCCGAGCCGGCCGTCGCCGCCCTGGTGGCGTGGATGGTGCTCGGCCAGGCGTTGACCGTGGTCCAGCTCGTCGGGGTGGGATTGGTGGTGGCGGGGGTGGCGACGATCCAGTTCCTCACCGCGTCGGTGGCGCCCGACGTCCCTCCCGACGTGATCTGAACTCGTCGGGGTGGCGGCCGACGGGGAGACCCATGAGCGACTTCATCCTGCTGCGCGGACCGTTTCTCACCCGGCGGGAGGCTGCGGCGCGCACCGTCGACGGACTCGACGGCGTGCTGGCGCTGGGCGGCGCCTACGCGGTGGAGGAGGTGTATCCGGCGTTCCAGTTCACACCGGAGGGGTATCCGCTGCCGGGCCTGGGGGCGGTGCGGGAGGCGCTCGGGGAGGGGTTCGACCCGTGGGAGACGGCGGCGTGGCTCTCCGAGCCGCATCCGGGGTTGGGGGGTCGCACCCCGGCGGACTGGCTCCGGGAGGGCGGCCCCGTCGCCCCGGTGGTGGAGCTGGCTCGACGAGCCCGGGAGGAGTGATCTCGGTTCGGGGGCGCTGAGCCCTGGGTTGGTGGCCTCCGTGGTGGTGGTGTGGGGCCCTGGGTTGTGGTGTGAACCCTGGGTTGGTGGGTGGTCCTCTTGTCGGGGGTGGGTGGGTGTCGTAGGTTGGGGGGTGTGTCCGACGTGGTGTGGTGTTGGCGGGTAGGTTGGGGTGGGCGAGGGTGTTGATGCGTGGTGTTCGTTTGGGGTTTGCGGTCGGCATCGTGGTGGTGTTGGCCGTGGTGGTGGTGGTGGCGTGGGGTGATGGTGGGGGGTCGGTGACGAC
>Ga0256841_1003325_pt1 | contig 12077 bp, 14 predicted proteins | sample 356308metaG_FD_185971 | JGI IMG/M metagenome (GOLD analysis project Ga0256841, IMG submission 185971) | Hydrothermal vent microbial communities from Mid Atlantic Ridge, Atlantic Ocean - 356-308 | ecosystem: Environmental > Aquatic > Marine > Hydrothermal vents | place: Atlantic Ocean: Mid...
CAATTATTTTGGCCATTGACAGGCGCTCGCAGCTCTTCTTTTTCATCTTTTTTGCGCTCATTGTTCAATTCAAGCTCGCGTTTATATTGCTCGTGTGCTGCTTTCTCATGTTTGCGAACCGCATTGAGCGCGACTGACTCAGCAACTGATTTACCGTCACCGCTTTCAGCGATTGTTAAGCAATAGAGTGAAAGCGGCCTGCGGCCCGCCGGCGTTTCAACATCATACAAAGCTTGCGTTATTAAAGATGCAGTCGCTAACAGTGATTGTCCGATGATTGCTGAATTGACTTGACCGTCGCTGCTGACGTATTGACACACATCAGCCAGCGGCCCCAGCGCCTCCGCCGGATACGCCGGCGGCTCATAAGCAACTGTTTTATAGTCTTTTCTCTGTGCTTGTTTAGCGTCTGATTTACTAAAGAATTTTTGCTCTGCGTAATCATCTAGTGAAACAATTTGATTCATAGCTTCACCTCGCTTGCTAACTCATCAATTGTATTCATCGCGCGATTAACACGATTCAAGTCTGTTTCACTCAGTTCTCCTTTTTTCAGCAATGCTGCCATCGCGATATATAAAACAGTTGATTCAAAAACCAGCTTGTCAAACAAGTCAGAGCGCTTAAAGCGCGGTAGTCGTCGCCTGTCGTTTTTTCGTCTGATGATTGTTTGCTCTGGCATCAGATCAGCAATTGTCAAATCAACTGCTGAAACGATCTGATTAACTGAACAGCCACAAAAGCAGTGAATTAAAATTTTGCCGTCTGGCAGTTGTTTAATTGATAGCGATGGCGTTCTATCATCATGTGTCGGACACAACGCCAACCATTTTTTGTTGCCGTCTGCATCAATTCGACGCCGCTTCACACCTTTTAAACGTGATAACAATATTTGTATTTTGTCAGTCATTTTCTTTGCTTCCTTGCCGATTTTTCTGCTAATATTGCAGTTGCGAATTGTCTTATTAACAGAAGAACCGGCGAATTGATTTTGATATAAAATTGATTGGTCGGTTTTTTTATGCCGCTCTTTTTTCTTGTCGTTCGCGAAAAAAATGCTCAATCTCTGATTCTTCATAGCCAACCGCCCGCGCGCCCAGTCGGATTTTCCTTGGAAAATCAGGCTCTGACGCTAATCTGTAAACAGTCGCGCGACTGATTCCGAAAATTTCAACAATGTCATTGATTCGTAAGATTTTCATATTTATCTCCTTGTTCTTGTTTTCTCAAGTTGTATTAAATTGTTTTTTAACGTATCATTATTGTATAACACTTTTGTAGTTTTGCAATGGCAGTTTACAAATATTGTTTTACTATAGTTAAAATTTGATAACCAATTAACACTTTTTGTCCCATGAAGATAAGTGAATTTAAGCGCTACTTGAAGCTTGTCGAATCAATGAAAATAGTTGATCGCAATGATTATTTTTTAGTCTTTGTTGATGCACCGAAGCTTGTGCACGATTTCAATTTTGAAGTAAGCGAACTTTATATTTATGCTGCCCGCGAAAATATCAGACGATTTAAAACGATTGCCGCCGCTTATAAGCTCATCAGAGAGCTTGGCTGGACTGATGATGTTGTAATCACCCGCCGCGATCCAGAAACCGGAATGACGCACAAAGAATACTTAGATTCTTTATGTGATGATTATTGACTTTTTTAAAGTCAATAGTTTAATAAATTATTATTTACAACTAATTGTTTTTATTGGTTATTTATTTTTAATTTACTCGAATGTACCGCAATGACTGACGTTTTTAATTATTGAAACGGCAGTCATTGCCGACAATTAAGCGTCTGCCGCCGCTTCAATGCCTTCAGTATAGCCAGCCAGCCAATGATAAAACGGGGTTTCCTCAAGCGCCTTGGGGCAGTCGTTCAATAATTGCTTTAATTGTTTTATATCGAATGGACCCACCGCATCAGCCGCCGCTTTCAGTTCGTCTTCTGTTGTGATCATTATTCCTCCTCCTGTGTTGTTGTGGAATATAACAGTTATATTGTGCTTGTTTTTTACCAAAAAACAAGTTTAAGTTATTGTTTTTATTGTTAATTTGGTATATAATGTACCTTACCAAATTTAATAATACGCTGAAAATATATGGCTACTATTGATAGATTGAAAGAGGAATTGGCATTTCAAAAACAGCTATTCTTTGCGTCAGTTGGTGTGGTCTTGGCTATTTAGATGGGTTCAGGCGGAATTATTCCATACCCAATTATTGATTTGTCAAATTGCGTTCCAGAACAACTTGAGCAATTGGGCACAAAAACTAAATTCTGGTATTACGATGAACAAGGGGAATACCGGCTGTTCAAGGAAGGTAGACCAGGAACGGGTGAAAACTGGGCTGAAAAAGTATGCTGTGAATTGTGTTCTCAACTGAAAATTCCTCATGCCCAATACGAACTGGCTGTCTGGAAAGACAGTCGTAAAGGTATTGTTTCACCCACATTTGTCCCGGAAGGCGGTCGGTTAATACTGGGTAACGAATTACTTGCCAAAGTGGTCAAGGATTATGATGATTCCCGACGATACAGACTCAGGCAACATACAATCCGCGTTGTAATGGCCGTAACTGCGTCAAAAAACATTGATTTTCCAATTGGTTGGCAACCCCCAAAGGAAATCACAGATAATGCTGGTGTGATGGTGGGCTATCTTATGTTGGACGCACTCGTCAGCAATCAGGATAGGCATCATGAAAACTGGGGGCTTATCCATATCCCAGAAAAAGGAGTCTCTTTTGCACCGACCTTTGATCATGCTTCCAGTCTGGGCAGGAATGAAACCGATGTTAGTCGAATTGAGCGTTTGCAAACAAAGGATAAGGGGCGAAGTGTCGAGACTTATGTTGCGCGAGCAAAATCAGCTTTTTATTTGTCCAACACGAATACACGTCCCTTATCAACATTGGAGGCTTTTGTTGAGGGGGCAAAAAACAGGCAGGAAGCAGCTCGATATTGGCTGAAAATGTTATCAAGAATTGATTTATCCAGTTTCGAAGCTATTTTATCTCGAATACCTGATACTGAAATTACCGATCCAGCGCGTGAATTTTCGTGCAAAATGTTGGAGTTGAATTGTAAAAGATTACTTGATGTGAATTTTTAGATTAGAATGAATGTTATGAAAGCACTTTTTATTGCATGGCAAGATTCAAAAACCCGAAGTTGGGCACCTGTTGGGCGCTTGACCCGAGAAAGTGGTGTTTACCGTTTTGTTTATACGCGAGGTGCTGAAGAACAACCTGGCTTTCGCCCATTTGGGAGAATGCAGGATTTACACAAGGTTTATCAATCGGAAGAGCTTTTTCCAATTTTTGCTAATCGGATTCTGGCTAAAAATCGTCCTGAATATCAGGATTATCTGAAGTGGTTAGGTTTGTCGGCAGCACACAATGATGCACTGGAAGAACTTGCAAGAACAGGTGGTGTAAGAGCAACTGATTCACTGGAAGTTTTTCCTTGTCCAGAGCCAACCGAAAACAAAAATTACGAAGTGTATTTTTTTTGCAGAGGCTTGCGTCACCAGCATAAAGAGAACCAGGAGCGAGCGCAAAATTTGAAGAAAGGTGAGCAACTATTTTTGATGCAAGACTTACAAAATCAACATGATAAGATGGCCTTACTTCTGAGGACAGAATCGCCTATTACAGTAGTTGGTTATGCGCCATGTTACTATTCAGCTGAATTTACACAATTGATCAAAGCCAATGGCCCTGACAAAGTAAAAGTCATCGTTGAACGGGTTAATCTCGATGCCCCTGAGCAATATCGCATTTTGTGCCGGTTAACAAGTCCTTGGCCAGTAAATTTCACGCCTTGTGCCAAGGAATCTTTTAAGGCATTAGTCTAAAAGTTGCTCAAACAACACCGAATCAAACGCAAGCGAACGGAGGGAGCGGGTACTTGCACCCAGGTTTAAGCGTGTCAAGAAAAATCACGGAGTGTCTGCGAGTGAAGCGTTAGCGTAACGAGTAGAAACCGTTATTTTTCTTGATCACTGCACGAACAAAGTATGCTATCGCAGGGGGCAGGCAGAGCGCAGCGGCGTCCTGGCCCCTGCCTTGCGGCGAGCAGCCCCCGGCAGGGCGGGGTTTGGGGCAGCGCCCCATTTAAAATAAGGTTTTTGATTTGTTGTCAAACAAGTCAATGCTCAACTCTTCAGAAAAACATGATGCGCTTTTCGCATGATGTTTTTCTTTTGATTTTCTGTTACACAAAATCAAGTTTTACCTTTCCCAACCTGCCTGCTGCCTTTGTTGTTCTGGCTGCACTGGCTGATAGTCTTGTGAAAAGTCTTTGCTGTCAGATCGTGACATTGTTATTTCAAGATCATTCAGCGTTTCACCATCAGCATAAATGACTGTTTCTTCTTTCGCTCTGGATGCGGCAACATAAGACCACTCGCGCCCGCTCATCTCGCTGGCCAGGACAAATGCTTTTTGAACTGTTGTGCCTTGGCTTTTATGAGTGGTTACTGCGTAGCCGTGATCGAGGTGATCGTATTGCTCGGTATCAATCGTGATGATTCTGTTGTCATCAGTTTTGACGGTGATCTGATTGTCGTGGATCGCGGTCACTGTTACCAGGTCGCCGTTTTTAATATCCAGATTTTTATTGTTACGGGTAAAAAGCAACCGATCATTTTCTCTGAACTCACGATTGTTCACGGTGATTGATTCATTACCCAGCTTGTCTTGCTGCGCTTCGCGGGCCGCTTGGTTAAGCTGATACACGTCGGCTCGTGTAGCTGCAAGTATTAGCGCTTGCTTAATGTTGTCTTTGTCTTGCTTGATGTACTGTTGCCAGTCGTTAACTAAATTTTTGATTGTGTCGTCGCGGCTGGCGGCTGTTCTGAGCAAATCGCGTTCTTTGAACATTTCAAGCGCTAAACCGGCTTCGCCTGCGCTGAATAAAGTGACAGCCTGTCTTGCCCAGTCGTCTTTTTGTCGCCGGATTTGTTTCAAGGATGCTGCGCCCAGGTTTTCGCTCAAGCCTCGAAATGCGCCGCCGGCATCAATCGGTTGAAGCTGTTTGGAATCACCGACCAGCACGACTTTGGCTTGTGCTTGCTCGGCATGATCAAGCAGTTTCTTTAATTGACGACTGCCGACCATGCCGGCCTCATCCACTACAATCACGGTTTGATGATCAAGCGATTGTTTGTTCTCTTCCAGTTCAGTCAGCAAGCTGTGCAGCGTTTGTGATTTGATACCCGCGCTTTCTTCCAGACCGGCAGCGGCTTTACCGGATAAGGCCGCACCGATTACTTTTTTATTGTCAGCTTCATAAGCTGCCCGTGTGGCATTCAAAGCGTATGATTTGCCGGTTCCGGCCATGCCCTCGACAACTGCCACACCTTCTTTGCTGGTAATATGATTCAGCATCGCTTGCTGTTCATCAGAAAGCCCTGGTGCGGCTTTCTGGGCGGCCTGCTGGGCTTTATCGGAGACTTGGTGATTTTCATTTTGTCGCTGCTTTGACTGCTCAATAATTGATTGCTCAAGCTCATACATTTCTTTCGATGTAAAGCGTAAGTTGTCGTTTTCATCCGTTAAAATGATGGTGTTTTCATCTTTTAAAAGCTGCTTGTAATAGTCTTTTGCTTCATCGGTAGATAAGACGCCCTGGGCAGCTTCAAAAACGGCGGCTTTCAACTGGTGTTGATTGAGTGTTGAGCGCTGCTGTGTTAGCTCAAGCCAAAGATTTTCAACGGTTGGCATTTCACGCTTGGGTTGTTCAAGCTGTCTGATTTCGTTCATTTTTTCTGCTGTAAAGTCATGCTCGGCGGCTTCTTGTTGCCAGCGGTTTTTCAAGGTTTGCTGATCAACTGATTGCTTGGCTTGTCGTGTATCCAGGGCGGCTTTTTCTGCGCTTTTAGCTGATTGCCCGCCTTTTTCTTGCATCTTGTCAAGGACCTGTGCGCGGCGTTTGCTCCAAGTTTTTGTCAGTGATTCCGGGACTTGCGCGACTTTAAAGGATCGGTTGTCTTGCTCGATGCTGAAGCCAAGCTCTTTGAGTTTTTCGGCAAGGGCGACACGGTAAAAAGTGCCAATTTCGATTTTTCTTTTAAAGATTTCCAGGCTTTGAATGCCGCCCCAAGTACCGTCCTCTCTTTTTGCTAGATTCATGGTGAAAACATGGCTGTGCAATTGTGGATCTTGTTCTCGGCTTGTGCCGTGCTGAAAAACGGCTGCAACAAGCTTGGCATTTTCTAAGATTTCACCGCCTTTTCCACGGCGGGCTGTAATACCGCCGCTTTCTTGCAAGTATTGCATGGCAGCGGTCACGGCTTCCTCGTGTGCTTGTTGTATCTGGTGCTGTAGATCGCTGTCTGCGGTTGCCCAAATCGCGCTGACGCTCTTTGGCGCTGAAAAGGTCAAGTCCCAGCCTGCGCGCCTTTTGCTGTTCGGTTTCTGTTTATAGAGTAGTGACTCGCCATATTCATCCAGAGCCAGCAGCGCCCTGGCAAAATCTTCTTTCGTAACTTCACTATGAAGGCCTAGCGCCTCCGCACCGGATCCCATCCAGCGGCCGGGGCTGCCGCTGGTGTAGTAGTCTTCATGAGGGTTAGCGGCGTTTTCGGTGGTCAGGTGATCGCTAAAATAAGACGTTGCGCCGCCGGCGGTTTTTGCTGCTGAAATGGATAACATTATATGTCGTCTCTCTCGTCGTCTTTCTCGTGTTGTTGAATAATGGTGATTTGAAGATTCATCGCGTTTAGCACGCTTCGCGCTTGCTGTATTTGCTCGATTGTGCCGCTGATTTCTAGTAGTATTGAAATCGGCTCAGGTGCAATGCTTTCGACAAAAGCATCTTGAAGCATGTTACCGGGTTCTTCACCAAGCTTATCAATCGCTTTTTCTGCGAGCGGCTGAAAATTCGGTGGCGGCGGGAATGTTAAAATCAGATCGCGCGGTTTTTTAATCATCGCTCAAGCTCTACTTGTTTCGTTGTTTCTGGGCTGATTTCAATTTGATTGTCATTGATGTAGCTGTCTTTTGCATCAGAAAACATTTCGACAATCGCTTGATCGTGCTCTTGCACTTCGCTTTTGTCTTTTAGATCGTCAAGCTTGTCTGTGATCAAATCGTCAAGCTTGTCTTGCTTGTCTTTGTCGTCAAGCGCTTCGCGTAAGTCATTTGCTGTTTCAATCGCTTCGGTGATATTTTGTAATGTGTTTTCACTGATATGATCAGATTCAAGTTGTTGATCAATCGATTCAAACAGCTTCTTTAGATTTGTTTTCAGTGTTTCAATGATGTCTTGATTGCTGTTACTAATACTAAAATCAAGTTTGTTGTTTTTTTCGATCTGCTCAAGTTCTCTTCTTTCTTTATTTTTTTGCGCAACAAAAAACGCTTCATTTTGTCTGACTTGTTGATCATGTTTAATTTGTTCTTGATTCATTTTACTGACTCCTTACCCGCCGCCTGCGCGGCGGGGTGGTTGGTTAAACGGGCATTAAGAATACTGCAAATAATACTGCAATAATCATAATTGAAAATATTACTGCTGAGACTGTGACCGGATCATCCATTTTTATTTCTCGCTTTCTGTTTCTGTTAATGTTTCAATAATCATTTTTAAATTATTTAAATTATTAATTGCTGTTTCGCGACATACTTTTAAATTCGCTTCTTCTTTTGTAATATCTTTTTTTAACTCATCGTCAATTTTTTTTCATTATTGATTGTTTCAATTCTTTAAGTTTATTAATATCATTAAAATTAGTTAATTGTTGATTACTACAATATTCAAGCAGATAATCAAAATCTGAAACTCTTAATCCATTTATAACATCGTCTTTATTATTCATAATATTTACCTCATTTTAAGTTAAAATTAAATTGCATCGAGTGCGCTGTTAAACTCTGTTTTATTTGCTTTTTCATTCGCTTTAATAATATCCTCTGCCGCCGGCCAGCCGGGCTGCGTCCAGCGGGCGGGCTGACTGGCTTGTCGTTTCTCGCTTTTTTGCTGTGCTGTCAAGTGTTTAGCTCTTATTTTATAGATATACTCGTCAGCAGTGTAAACAAGCGCTTGTACGCCTTTTTTATTGACATTCAAGCGGCCAAACTCATCTTGTCTGACAACGTCTAATTCGTGCTCAATCCACTGATCTGTGCGCGTTCCCGGCTGATTGATTTGATTTGAAAAGCTTGATTGATATTGTTTAACTCTGCGTTTGCCGAATGTTTTTGAAAAATAGTCAGCAGTTTCGTAGCCGTTGATTCTGCATATAATATAAGTACCACACAAACTGAGCCACGTTTGCACAGTTTCTTTACTGTATATCTTGATTAATTGCGATATATCTTGAGCGCCGATTGTTATTCTGACACCTTTTGATCTGCCGGTTTCAAGTAAAGATTCGAAACCATCAATTTTTCCAAATTGGGGGAACTCATCACAAAATAATTGCAAACGGCGTTCGTCTTTTCTTGCAATATCAGTAACCATGGGGCTTGATATTAAATTTGATATATATTTGAAAATCGCTTGCGTTAATGATTTTTGTAATTGCTCAAATCGTCTGTCGCCCTGAATTATTACTGTTCTATTGTCAGCGTCATTTAATAGCCAGTTTTTAAATGAAAATTTTTCTGACGTTTCGCAGCGTGTATATGCGTCTGATAAAATCATCAAGTTTTTAAAATTTGATATTAATGTCATCAATATTGATTGTGTTGTTTTACTTTCAATATCAGATACAAAACTCGAATACTCGGGCGTATATATTTCAACTGTCTTTTTAATTTCTTCGTTACCGCTCTTTAATATCTCAACTAAGTATCCGAAATCCCATTTCTTCGGATTTTCTTTTTGAGCGCGAACAATCATTGCTTCTAATATTGCGCGTGATGAATCGCTCCAAAATTTTTCTTTTGATTCTTCGATAATTGCTGCTGCAAATTCTGTTGCATCGCTGCGAGTTTCAATATCTTTTGCAATATCCCAAGCCGCGCCCCGGCAATCCCATGGCGCAATTAAAATAAAATCCGTATTTAATGTTTTTGTAAAATCAGATTTATTATCAAGAATTAAGCATTTATCTTTTCTTTTAATCGCTTGTTCAATATAGTTTCTCATGATTGTTGTTTTACCGCCACCAACCCCACCGATAATTAAAGTATTTCGCGTTTCTCTATCTTGAGAAATATTTAGTTGCTGATTATCCGGCGTTTGAATTAGTGGCAAGCCTTGCAAATCATGTTCAATTTCTTTTTTCATGTTTTTCTTGAATAATGTCGCTGCTTTTGATTCATTATTGATTAACTGACGACCGGCAATATGTATCTCGCTTTCATTATTATTTGAATCATGAAGATAATACACATATGCAAGCATACTCGCTATAAAACTTGATGAACATAACGTATAGCTGATTATATCGTCGAAAACCGGGTAATACTTATAATAGCTTCCGTCGCCTACGCTTAAATCAAAAAAATTAATTATTGGTGTGTTATTAAGTAATGTATTCAAACCCGGCTCAATCTTTAAATTATAAAATAACAATAATATTGATGATATTACAGGCGATAGTATTGCAAACAACAATACTGCGATCATTATATAGTATGTTATATCTAAGATTGGTTTGGCTGGTTGTCGTGTCGGCTGTTCAAAGTAAGTCATGTTTGATACCTCTTTTATTTAAAGTTAAATATTATTTAATATAGTATTAGTGTAACACGTTAAAAGTGAACACCTAAGCCAAAACGGCTTATCTTGTGGCTGAACTGTGACGCGAATCACTTAACATTTCGGCCAGAAATTTTAGGTGGGTCGGGTGTGGTCTTTGATGCTTAATGCTTGTCAAACGTATAACTTAAACTAACTTAGAAAAGCCTTATTTCGTGTAATTCATTCAAATAACGCCTAATAATTGACTAACAGAGTATAATTGTCTCTAATAATGTTTAATCTTATAAAACAAAGACTTAAATAACTGGCTAAACGTGTCTAATTTAGGCTAAAAGTGTGAATTTCATCAAATAATGACTATAAATATTTAATAATTTGACTTAAACGATTAACTTAGATATTAAAAGTCTTATATAATATAGTTGTGATTAAACAAAAAAATCAAAGGTATTTAATAATGAACAATCTTGATCAACTGGATAATGTATTAGACAGCATTGAAACACAAAAAAAGCGGGCGGCCTGGCGTAACATTCTTGACCGTCTTGAAAAAATAGAAAAAGCGCATGATAAAGGTATGTCATACGCTGAAATGGCTAAATTAATGAATATTACGACCGCCTCTTTTTCAATCGCATTGAAAAAAGCAAAAGCTGAATATGAAAAAGAAAAAGCGGTTAAATCAACAAACGAAAAAAGAAAAGTAAAAACGGAAACGGGCGGGAAAAGCGGCGTGCTAAACTTGGATGAACTATCCCCCCCGCCTGGAATAAAAAAACAAAATACAAATTATTTACCCAATGTTCCAAAACTTTAACAGGAGTAATTAAAATGAATAAAAAAGTTATATTCGTACACGGTGAAAAAGGTGGCAGCGGTAAATCTGTCGTATCAAGCGTTATTGTTGATTACTATATCAATAATAATGAAACCGTTTTGTTAATTGAGGGTGATAATTCAACGCCCGATGTCGCGCGTCGTTATGCTGATGATGACCGGGTTGATTGTGTTCAAACAAGCCTCGGCGCAAAAGACCCCACCGCCGCGGTTGCGAATATTATTAATTTTGTTGGTAACGGTGATTATGACCGAGTTGTTATTAATTTACCCAGTCGGGCGGCTGATACTATTGATCCGCTTGCAGATGAATTAATTAAACCCGCGTTTGAAATGCTTGGTTATGAAATTGTTGTTTTATTTGTTGTGGCTGAAAAAATTGATTCGCCAGTTCAAGCAAATGAATCATTAAAAAACGGATTGGTATCAATTGCTAATCAATATATCGCTGTTTTAAATCAAAAATCAGACAATGTTACTGTTGATAATTACCTGTGGGCAACAAACCCAGACGCCTGCCGACGCGAGTGGTTGCAATCCGGCGGACTTGAAGCGTATTTGCCGCACTTGCATCAACGCGCGTTGCAGCTTGTTGAAAATGGCGCATATTCTGATTATTTAACGTCGAATCAAATTAATATTGCAGAACGCATATTGTTGAAACGATGGATAGATGAAGCACACAAGATCGGTGACTTGATCGAAACTGAAGCTGAGAGTGAAAAAGAAGTGGAAGCAGAAAATGAGGAGGCGGCTTAATGAATGATGATCCGTTCAATATAGAAGAAACCCCGGCATGCGCCGGGGCGGAGGCTCAGGCAGAAAAAGCAGTTGATCAGCTTTTTTCTGATGATGTCGAAAGTGCTGTTTTGTCTGTTGTTAATCCTACAACAGGGCAAGAATTATTGAAGATCGCACGACAACACAAGATAGCAGAAAACGACCCGGTATGGATGTTTGCTCATGTTCTTGTTAATAACAAAATCATTGCAGATACTTACGAAAGCAATACAAAAATCGTTGCAAATCGCGCTCAGATCGCTGTGATGAGCAAATTTGAAGAAGACAGCGAGAAAATAACGAGCGTGTTAAAAAACGCGCTCAAAGACGCTGTACGCGCTTCAAAATCTGATTTTGATAAAGCACATGAGAAGATGATTCGCTCGATTGAGATTGTTGCAGATGATTTTCAATCAAGAAAGGTTGGTATTAAAAAAACATCAATTGCTTTTGTTGCAAGTTTGATTCTAATTGCCGCCGCTGGCGGCTGGTGGCTTGGATCAAATTCTATTCAGCGATTGAAGAATGATGAGATCCTGAAGAACGCGCAAACATATGATCACATCTTGAAGCGATATGACGAGCTGACAGAACAGCAACAGCAAGCGATTGATAAATTGCTGTTGAACTGATTTTTATCAGATGCTTTGTTTAAGGTATTAGAAGGTATTAAGAGGCAAAATGGCTAAAATGGCTAATTTTAGCCATCCGTTAGCCACTTTAAGTTATTGATTTTATTAACAATTAGCCGTTTTAGCCGCTTTAGCCACCCCCTGCGGCTAAATGCTAAATCTTAAAAT
>Ga0256841_1003327_pt1 | contig 12071 bp, 11 predicted proteins | sample 356308metaG_FD_185971 | JGI IMG/M metagenome (GOLD analysis project Ga0256841, IMG submission 185971) | Hydrothermal vent microbial communities from Mid Atlantic Ridge, Atlantic Ocean - 356-308 | ecosystem: Environmental > Aquatic > Marine > Hydrothermal vents | place: Atlantic Ocean: Mid...
TCCGATCTGCTGCTCGACGAGTTCGGCATCTACATCCAGCCCATCAACTTCCCGACCGTACCGCGGGGCACCGAGCGGCTGCGGATCACGCCGAGCCCGCTGCACGACGATTCTCTGATGGATGTGCTGCTGGTCGCTCTGGCCGAGGTCTGGCAGCGGCTGGCGATCCGAAAGGCGGCCTGACCGCGGGGCTGCGCCGGCCATCGCGGCATTGCCGCGCGGCGGCGGAGTTGCGAAAACCTCTCCGCCGTAGATGCGGGGGGCGGAGATGGACAAGGTCGTCGAGGAACTTCTCGAGGTACTGGGCGCGGCGGCGGTCACCGTCGGCGAGGCGGTGCCGCGCCGCTACTGGAACGACTGGGCGGGGCTCGAACCGCGGCCGCCGAAGGCATTGATCCGACCGGCGACGACCGGCGAGCTCTCCGCCTGCCTGCGGATTTGTAACGCCCATCGCCAGGCCGTGGTGCCGCAGGGCGGACGCACCGGGCTCGCCGGCGGTGCCCGCCCGGAGCGCGAGGCGATCGCCCTGTCGCTCGAGCGTCTGGCCGGCATCGAGGAAATCGATCCCGCCACGGCGACCATGACGGTCCGTGCCGGCACCGTTCTCGAGGCCGCCCAGACGGCCGCCGAAGAGGCCGGTTTCCTGCTGCCGCTCGATCTCGGCGCCCGCGGTTCCTGCCAGATCGGCGGCAATCTGGCCACCAATGCCGGCGGCAACCGGGTCGTGCGCTTCGGCATGGCCCGCGACATGGTGCTCGGTCTCGAGGTGGTGCTGGCCGACGGCACCATCCTCAGCAACCTCAACAAGCTCCTCAAGAACAACGCCGGCTTCGACCTCAAGCAGCTCTTCATCGGCTCCGAGGGGGTGCTCGGGATCATCAGCCGGGCGGTGCTGCGCCTGCAGCCGCGGCCGCGCAGCCGCGCCGTGGCATTCTGCGGGCTGCGCGACTTCCCGGCCGTGATCGAGCTCCTGAAGCGGGCGCGCACCGATCTGGGTGGTCGGCTCTCGGCCTTCGAGGCGATGTGGCCCGGCTTCTACGAGCTGCTGACCGGCCATGTCGCACAGCTCCGGGCGCCGCTCTCCGGCCGCCACGGCATCTACCTGCTGCTCGAGGCCCAGGGCTACGATCCGGCCCGGGATCCCGAAGGTTTCGAGCAGCTCCTGGAAGGCATGTTCGAGGCCGGGCTGGTGGAGGACGCGGCACTGGCCCGTTCGGAAGCCGATATCCGCGGTCTCTGGGCGGTGCGCGACGCGGTCGCCGAGTTCCCCCGGATTTTCGGCCGCCATCTCAACTTCGACATCGGCCTCGCGATCGATCGCATGGAGGCCTATGTCCGGGCCTGCGCATCCCGGCTGGCGGAACGCTTTCCCGGCATCCGCGCGGTGTTCTTCGGCCATGTGGCGGACGGCAACATCCATGTGGTGACCGACGTTCCGGCCGGGGTCGAGCCGGCGGCGATCGAGCAGGAGGTCTACGGGCTGGTACGCCGTTTCGGCGGCACGGTTTCCGCCGAGCATGGTATCGGCACCATCAAGAAGCCCTATCTCGGCTATGTCCGCAGCCCCGAGGAAATCGCGTTGATGCGGCGCCTCAAGCGGAGTCTCGATCCCCGCGGCATTCTCAATCCCGGCAAGGTGATCGATCCCTGACCCGCTGTCCGAATGGCTGCTCCTTCCGCACAGACTTGCCGAAATTGCATAAAATTGGATAAATCCGCAGGTGGCATGCGGGAGGGAGCATGGAGGATCTGGGAGCGGCCTTCGCCCTGGCCCTGGAGCTGCTGCTGGCCGGCGATGCGGAGCTCTGGGAGATCGTGCGGCTGTCGCTCGCCGTCAGCCTCACCGCGGTGGCCATCGCCTGCCTGCTCGGCATGCCGCTCGGGGCGCTCCTGGCCAGTCTCCGCTTTCCCGGCCGCCAGGCTGCCATCGTCCTCCTGAACGCGCTCATGGGTCTGCCGCCGGTGGTGGTCGGCCTGTTCGTCTACATCCTGTTGTCCAGCGCCGGTCCGCTCGGCGCCCTGCGCCTGCTCTACACCCCGACCGCCATGATCCTCGCCCAGGCGATCCTGGTGACGCCGATCGTCGCCGCTCTCGCGCGGGAACTGCTGAGCGGCCTGCAGGAGGAATATGCCGAGCAGCTCCGATCGCTTGGGATCGGCCCCTGGCGGGCCATTCCCACCCTCCTCTACGAGGGGCGCTTCGGCCTGCTTACCGCGGCACTCGCCGGGTTCGGCCGGGCCATCGCCGAGGTCGGGGCGGTGATGCTCGTCGGCGGCAACATCAAGCACGTCACCCGCGTGATGACCACCGCCATCGCCCTCGAGACCTCCAAGGGCGAGATCGCCCTGGCCCTGGCGCTGGGGCTGGTGCTGGTCGGCCTGGCGCTGCTGGTGACCGGCGCCACGGCCCTGCTGCGGGGCACCGCGGCCCGCCTGTCGCATGTCTGACCGCGAGCGCATTCTGCCGCTCGAGGTGCGCGGGCTGGGTCTCGCCTTCGGCGCCCGCACCGCCCTCGAGGATGTCAGCTTCGTCCTCGGCGCCGAGGGGCTGACGGTGGTGCTGGGTGCCAACGGTGCCGGCAAGAGCGTGCTCCTGCGGGTGCTGCACGGGCTGCTGGCGGCCGACCGCGGCGCAATTCTGTGGAACGGCCGGCCGCCCGGCCCGCCGGTCTGGCGCCGCCAGGCGATGGTCTTCCAGAAGCCGGTACTGCTGCGCCGCTCGGTGGCCGCCAACATCAGCTTCGCCTTGGCCGCCCGCGGCCTGGCCCGCGGCGAACGTCGCCGGCGCCTGGAGGCGGTGCTCGAAAGCTGCGCTCTCGCGCATCTCGCGCATCTTCCGGCCCGCCGCCTGTCGGGCGGCGAGCAGCAGCGAGTGGCGCTGGCCCGGGCGCTGGCGCTCGAGCCCGACATCCTGTTTCTCGACGAGCCCACCGCCAGCCTCGATCCGGCGGCGACCCGGGCGATCGAGGAACTGCTGCTGCGGAGCCGGACCTCCGGCACCCGTATCGTGCTGGTCACCCACGATGTGGCCCAGGCCCGCCGCCTCGCCGAGGATGTGGTGTTCCTGCACGGCGGCCGGGTGCTGGAGCACGCCCCGGCCGAGCGTTTCTTCACCCGGCCGCAGAGCGAAGCGGCCCGTGCCCATGTCGAAGGGAGACTTCCCCCGTGATCCGACTGCTGGCTCTCCTCCTGCTGCTCGCCGGCAATGCCGCCCCGGCCCGCGCCGGCGAGCATTTCCTCATCCTCCAGTCGACCACCTCCACCCAGAATTCCGGCCTGCTCGACTATCTGCTGCCGAAATTCACCGCGCGAACCGGCATCGAGGTGCGGGTGGTGGCGGTGGGCACCGGCCAGGCCCTCGAGAACGCCGCCAACGGCGACGGCGACGCGCTGCTGGTGCACGCCAGGGAGCGCGAGCTGGCCTTCGTCGCCGCGGGCCAGGGCATCATGCGCTGCGATGTGATGTACAACGATTTCGTGATCGTCGGCCCGAAACGGGATCCGGCCGGCATCGCCGGGGGGCGGGAGGCACCGGCGGCGCTGCGGAAGATCGCCGCCGCCCGTGCCCCGTTCGTCTCCCGCGGCGACAACAGCGGCACCCATATCAAGGAGCTCGCGCTGTGGCGCGCCGCCGGCATCGACCCCGCCCGGCCCGAAGGCGGCTGGTACCGCGAGGTGGGGGCGGGGATGGGGGCCACCCTCAATATCGCCGCCGGCATGGACGCCTACACCCTGACCGACCGGGCGAGTTGGGTCACCTTCGCCAACAAGCGGAACCTGGTGCTGCTGGTCGAGGGGGACTCCAGGCTCTTCAACCAGTACGGCGTCATGCTGGTGAACCCGGAGCGTCACCCCGGCGTCCGCTTCGCCGCCGCCAAGACCTTCCGCGACTGGCTGGTGGGCGCCGAGGGGCAGGCGCGGATCGCCGCCTACCGGGTAGCGGGCCAGCAGCTCTTCTTCCCCGACGCCCGCTGCGATTGAGGCCGCTCAGGGGCCGTTGTACCGGACCCGGCCGAGATCGCGGATGTCGTAGCCGCCGAGCTCGGCCGCCCGGGCGGCGAAGGTCTCGCTGCGGGCGAAGCCGAACAGGGCCTGCAACGGCGGCTCGAAGAAGGCGCGCCGGAAGACCGCCAGATCGAAGCGCTCGCGCAAAAGCGGCACGAAGCCCAGACCCGGCGGCCGGGCGGTGCAGGCGAGGCCGAGCCCGGCATCCGCCTTGCCGGCGGCGATCGCCTCCGCCAGCTCGGTTTCCGTGCGGGCCGGGGCCGCTGCCAGCTCGAGCTCCTCCTCGGCCAACCCCTCCATGCGCAGGAGCTCGGCGAACAGCAGCCCGGCCCCCGACCCGGGCTGGCGCGGCAGCACGCGCCGCCCGCGCAGATCCCGGATGCCGCGGATCGCGAGCGGATTGCCGGGTGCCACCAGCAGACCACGCTGCCGCCAGGCCCACTCCACCAGCACCACCGGCGCTTCCCCCAGCGCCTCGCGCAGGGCGGCCAGATTCCATTCGCCACTCCCGGCGTCGAACAGATGCAGGCCGGCCGCCGCCGCCCGCCGCGCCTTCATCCGCGCGAGCCCGTCGCGGCTGCCGTCGAAGAAGCTGGCGATGCCGCTTCCCGATTCGCGGAGCGCCCATTCCAGCAGCGGATCGTGGGATCCCGCCAGGACATCGACGGGCACCGCGAGGCTCCGCTCCCCCTCCAGCCAGCGCTCCACCTCGAGGCGCGGAAACAGCAGCTTGCCGGTGGCCCGCACACAGGGGATCTCGCCGCGGGCGACGAGCTCGTAGACGCGCCGCTCCTTGAGCCTGAGCAGGCTGGCGAGCTCGCGGGTCGTCAGATAGGCGGGAGGTTCGCTCATGGCGCCGACGGTATCCGCGGCTCAGCCGGGGCGGGGTGCGATCGGCAGCAGCTCGGTCAGTCCGAGCAGATCCTCGAGCGCCACCGCCGCCTGCAGCAGTGCCGCCTCGCCCCGCGGCGGACCGACGAGCTGCAACCCCACCGGCAGGCCGTTCTCGGTGAAGCCGCAGGGCAGGGAGAGCGCCGGACAGCCGGTCAGGGTGATGGCGTAGGTGACGGCCAGCCAGTCCACATAGGAGGGGAAGCGGTGGTCGCCGAGCTCCTCGAGGTAGCGGATCTCGACCGGAAAGGGAGGCACGATGGCGGTCGGACAGGCGAGGAGGTCCCGGGTCTCGAAGAAGGCGGCGGTGGCCTTCTGGATGCGCCCGCGGGCGCGCTCCGCGGCCCCGATCTCGGCGGCGGTGGTGCGCAGCCCGTGCTCGATGTTCCAGATCACCTCCGGCTTGAGCGCCTCGCGATGCCTTTCCAGGAGCTCGGCCTTGCCGGCCACGAACAGGGCCGCGCGCAGGGTGGTGAAGCATTCCACCGCCTCGCCGAGATCGGGTGCCGCCTCCTCCACCTCGGCCCCGAGTTCGGCGAAGCGGGCGGCCGCCGCCCGGCAGATGCGGGCGATCTCGGGATCGACCGGGGTGATGCCGCCGAGATCGGGGCTGAAGGCCACCCGGACCGGCCGCCCCGGCCAGCCCACGGTATCGGTGTAGGACAGGGCGGGTGCCTCGAAGCTCAGCGGATCGCCTCGATCGAGACCGGCCATGGCATCGAGGAACAGCGCCAGGTCGCGCAGATCGCGGGCCATCGGCCCGTCCACCGCGAGAGTCTGGAAGGGCACCGGACCGGGACCGTGCGGCACCCGTCCCGGGCTCGGGCGCAACCCCACCACCGAACAGAAGGCGGCCGGGGTGCGCAGCGAACCGCCGAGATCGGAGCCGGTGGCCAGCCAGGCCATTCCGGTGGCCAGCGCCACCGCCGAACCACCGGAGGAGCCGCCGCAGGTCAGCGCCGTGTTCCAGGGATTGCGGGTGGCGCCGAACAGCTCGTTGAAGGTATTGGCGCCGGCGCCGAATTCGGGGGTGTTGGTCTTGCCGAGGACGATCCCCCCGCGGGCCTCGATGCGCTCGACCAGGATGTCGGACCGCTCCGGCACATGCTCCGCGAAGATCGGCGAACCGTAGGTGGTGCGGACCCCGGCGACATCGGTCAGATCCTTGACCAGCACGGGCAGACCGGCGAGCCATCCGCGACGATCTTCGGGCGGCTCCGCCGCCATCAGCCGGCGGGCGGCCGCTCGCGCCCGCTCGGCACAGAGGGTGGGCACGGCATGGACCTGCCAGTCCACGGCCTCGATGCGCGCCAGCGCCGCATCGATCAGCTCCAGCGGCGAGAGTTCGCCCTCGCTCAGCAGGCGGACCGCCTCGCGCGCGGGAAGATCGGTCAGTTCGGCACCATGCACCGGCAAATCCTCCACATGCTCGCATCGTCTCGATGGCACAGCGGCAGTGCCGCGGCAAGAGGCGGGGCGGCGCTTGCCGCCGCCGGCGCCAGCCCCTACACAGCCGGCGAGGCGGGACGGGGCATGAGCGAGCATTCGAGGGGCTATCTGATCACCGGCACGGGGGTCCTGATCCTGTCTCCCGACGCTCTGCTGATTCGTCTGCTGGGCGATGCGCCCTGGAACATCCTGTTCTGGCGGGGCCTCGGCTTCGCGCTCGTGGTCCTGCTGGTGGTGGCTGCGCGCTACGGTCGCCGCCTGCCCGCCGCCTGCCGCGCGGTCGGCGCGGCGGGACTGGTGATCGCTCCGCTGTTCGCCCTCGGCACCGTCTTCTTTCTGCTGTCGATCACCCATACCTCGGTCGCCAACACCCTGGTGATCATCTCCACCTCCCCGCTGTTCGCGGCGCTGCTGAGCTTCGTGCTGATGGGCGAGATGCTGGCGCTGTCCACCGCCCTGGCGATCATGGCCGGGCTGTTCGGGGTGGTGATCACGGTCTGGGGCTCGCTGGGGGCCGGCCGTCTCCCGGGCGATTTCGCGGCCCTGGCCACGGCGATCGCCATGGCCCTCAACTTCTCCCTGATCCGCCGTGCCCGCGGCCGCGATCTGATGCCGGTCTACGTTCTCTCCGGCCTGCTGATCACCCTCGCCGCGCTGCCCTTCGCCGAACCGCTGGCCTTCACCGGCCGGCAGTGGCTGTGGCTGGCGCTACTGGTGCTGCTGGTGCATCCGGTGGCCTTCCTGCTGATCACGCTGGGGCCGCGCTACCTGACCGCGCCCGAGGTCGGCCTGCTGATGCTGATGGAGACCGTGCTCGGCCCCTTGTGGGTGTGGCTCGTGCTGGGCGAACGGCCCCCGGCCAGTACCCTCGCGGGGGGTGCCGTGATCCTCGCGGCGCTGGCCACCAACGCCGCCTGGCGGCTACGCGCGGTTCGTGCGCCCCGGGGCGTGTCCCTCCGGGGCGGGGGGCGGAATCCGGGCGGTGCCTGAACCGGCCCGGGCGAGCTCCGGCCCGGGTTCGTTCCTGCAACTCGGCGGCACAGCGGCGGCTGCGGCGGGGATCCCCGCCGCCTCGGGTTCGTTCCTGCTCGCGCGCTGTTGCAGCCGATCGGCGAGACGGCGCAACCGCTCCGGCGTCGCCTCCCGCAGCAGCCGGCGGCGGCGCGCCTCGCGTCGCTCCTCCCGGAGGGCCTCGAGCTGCCGCCGTGCCTCGGCGAGATCGCGGCCGATCCGCGCCCGATAGCGCGACACCGTGGCGAGGCTCGGCAGCCCCACCGCCTCCTCGCCCAGAATCATCGCTTCCAGGACACGGGACTCGATGATCTCCAGACGGGTCTGGCGCCACATCGCCTCGACCAGACGGGTAACCCAATGCTCCTCCAGCGCGCCTTCGGGGCGGTACTGTTCGGCCACCGCCGCGGCCAGCCGGGCATGGGCGGCGCGGTCTTCCGGAGTTGTCAGGACGATGGTCCTGGAATTGAGACCGTGACGGATGGAGTTGCGGGCGGAGCGGGCCTTGCCGGCTTCCGTGGCGGGGCCTCGGGACTTTGCACCGTTACGGCGCGAGGCTTCGGCCTGCGCGGCGCTGCGCCGCTTGCCGAGGGACAGGGTGGTGATACGCATGACAGCTTCCGATGTGCTGGGGTTGTCGGCCGGACCCTAGCACAGAATAGGAAGGAAGTCATACTTTTTCCACGGAGCGCCGGGGGGCGGCGGGATTCGCGGATCACTCCCCCGCCTGCTCGGCGAGCTCGCGCAGGAGCCGGATCACCTCTTCCGAAGCCTCGCGTACCTCCTGGATTCGACCGAGCGCGGCCTCCATCTGTCGCTCGTTGGCCAGTCGCACGATCTCCTTGCCCAGCTCGTGGACCCGCTCGTGCGGCTGTTCGAGCTGGCGGAAGGCGGGAAGCTCCCGGTAGGCGGAGGAATCGGGCCCGTAATACCATTTGCCGAGGCGACAGGAATGGTGGCTCGCGAGCTCCTGCTCGCGAAGGGTGAGCTCGCCGTGGACGACACCGACGAGGCGTCGCATCCAGAGCGCGTGATCGGCCATCGCGAGGCGCAGGATCTTGCCCGGGAAGGAGACCTCGGCGATGCGGGCGAGACCCTTGGCGGCGCTCTGCTCGAGGGCCTTGGTGACCCCCACCAGCCCCTCGACCGCTTCGAGATTGAGGGCGGCCATCCGTGCCACGCTGCCGATGCCCTGCCCGATCTCCTGGACGGCGGCGGTCTGCTGGGAGAGGATCTCCGTCACCTGACCGATGTTCTCGGTGACGCTGCCGGCCTTGGCGCCGACTTCTTCCACCTGATGGTCGAGCTGGCCGATGGCCTGCTGGCCCGCTTCCGCGATCTCCTCGCTGCGGCCCATCGTCTGGGTGATCTGCGAAACCCGGGTGACCAGGGCTTCGATGCGGTTGCGGATGTCGTCGGTGGCCTCGGCGGTCTGCTGGGCCAGGGTGCGCACCTCGTTGGCCACGACCGCGAAGCTGCGCCCACTCTCGCCGGCCCGCGCCGCCTCGATGGTGGCGTTGAGGGAAAGGAGCTGGGTGCGGGAGGCGATCGTTTCGATGGTCTCGACGATGCCGCCGATCTCGGAGCTGGCCTCGCCCAGCGCCTGTACCTCGGTCATCGCTTCGCGCACCAGGGTGGCGAGCTCGCCGAACTGGCGGATCGATTCCCGAGCGCTTTCGCCGCTGACTTCGACCGCCTCGCGCATCTCGCCGGCTTCGCTGGCGATGCGCTCGGAGAAGCGGTGGATGTCGCCGATGGAGGCGGAGAGTTCCTCGACGGCGGCGGCCATCGACTGGGCCGAGCTGTTGAGCTCGGCGGCCGGTACCGAGAGGGTCGCCACATGGCCGGCCGCCTGGCTCGTGCGGATCGAGGTTTCGACGACCTGATCGGCAGTCACCCGGGCATTGGTCTGCAGCGCATTGCCGAGCTCCACGAGCCGGGCGCCGAGGGAGCCGCCGAGGGTGGCGGGAATGTTGCTGTAATCCTGCGCCAGCAGGGCCTCGATCAGTTCCTCGAGCTGTCGGGTATCGGCATGACGGCTGACGCTCCCCGTCCCGCCGATTGCCGAAAGACGCCCGAGAAGGGTGAGAGACGCTGCCATCTGCGATGCTCCGGTCGGCTGTCGTTGTACAGAAGCGGTTCACCGGCCGGGGGGCCGGCCGTGATGCTTGTAGCCGGGTGCCCTTAAATTTGCGTAAACATGCCGGCGACGGGCCAATCCCGGGGGAGAGAAACGGTGACGAGGACCCACCGGATCGCGGTCATTCCCGGTGACGGGATCGGCAGGGAGGTGGTGCCCGAGGGGCTGCGGGTACTGGAGGCGGCGGGCCGGCGCTTCGGCATCGCCTTCGAGTGGGATCCGCTGGACTGGGGCTGCGAACGCTATCTGCGCACCGGCCGCTTCCTGCCCGAGGACGGTCTGGACCGGATCGCCGGGCACGACGCGATCTTTCTCGGGGCGGTGGGCTGGCCCGGGGTGCCCGACCATGTCTCGCTCTGGGGCCTCCTGATCCCCATTCGCCGACGCTTCGACCAGTACGTCAATCTGCGGCCGGTGCGGCTTCTCGAAGGTGTGCCCAGTCCGCTCGCCGGCAAGCGGCCGGGCGAGATCGACATGCTGATCGTGCGCGAGAACTGCGAGGGCGAATATTCGGAGATCGGCGGCCGCCTGTACCCCGGCACCGAGCGGGAAACGGTGGTCCAGGAAAGCATCTTCACCCGTTTCGGGGTCGACCGCATCCTGCGTTTCGCCTTCGAGCTGGCCCGCAGCCGGCCGCGGCGGCGGCTGACATCGGCCACCAAATCCAACGGCATCATCCACACCATGCCGTTCTGGGACGAGCGCTTCCGGGCGATGGCCGAAGCGTATCCCGACATCGCCGCCGAGCAGTACCATATCGACATCCTGACCGCCCATTTCGTGCGCTGCCCCGAACGTTTCGACGTGGTGGTGGCCTCCAATCTGTTCGGCGACATTCTCTCCGATCTCGGCCCGGCGGTGACCGGCACCATCGGTATCGCCCCCTCGGCCAATCTCGACCCCGGGCGGCGCCATCCCTCGATGTTCGAGCCGGTGCACGGCTCGGCGCCGGACATCGCCGGCCGCGGCATCGCCAACCCGATCGGCCAGATCTGGTCGGGTGCGATGATGCTGGAGCATCTCGGACACGGCGAGGCGGCGGCGGCGGTCGAGGCGGCCATCGCCCGGGTGCTGGCGAGCGGCCGGATGCGGACGCCGGACATGGGCGGCACCGCCGGCACCGAGGAGCTGGGGAGGGCGATCGCCGCGGAAATCTGAGGCCGATGGTGGGAATCGGTCGTATTGTTGCGATGCGAGGTGAAGATATACGTATGTATGCGCATGGAGCCATCGCGAGAGCATCTCGGCGCTGTTGAACGCGCGGGGTTTGTCTGATCTCTAACGGGCGAGTGCACGCGTAACCCGGTGCATCCGCCACGGCATATGCGTTTGTCCGACGTCTCTGCGGCACTAGATGATGGCAAGATCGGTGCGGAAGGTGCGGTTCCGGTGTCGCCGACGCAACGGAACGGTGGCCCGCCGGGTGTCCGCTCGTTCGTCGGCGCGATTGTGCAACATGGCGGCCAGACGGGATGGCCCAACGAGAAGAAGTGCGGAAAGCACCGGGCGAGCCCTCTCTCTGCCCGCTTGTACGGAGCAGGTGCCACTGAATGACGATGGCGAGTTGGGCATCCTTCATCAAGGCCTTTCGTGACGAACAGGAACTCTCCCAGAAGGACGCGGCCGCATTGCTGGGCGTCAGCCAGCCCACCCTATCGCGCTGGGAAAGCGGTCGGCAGGTACCGGACATGCGCACCCGGCGGCGCATCCAGCGTCTGGTCGACGCTCATGCCGGGCTGCGTGGCCGGCTGGTGGGCGAGGTGGTGGCACGTTCGCTCTGTGCTCAGGTACTGCTCGACGAGAGCCTGCGGATCCGCGCGGTGTCCGAGCGTTTCGCGGAGCTCTTCGGCAGCGATGCCGGAGGGCTCGAGGCACGCAGCCGGGAGGGGCCGCATCCCCTGGGGCCGGTGGCCCGCGAGGCCCTGGAGACGGCGCGCCGGGCCGGTCTCGGACGCGGCGAGATGGCCCTCGTGGAATGCGTCGGGCAGAGCGTCGGCGCCGGAGGTCGGACGCTCTTCCTGCGCCAGCTCTGGATCCCGGTGTTCGTCGAGGGCGGCCATCTGCGCATACGGGTGGAGGTGGCGCCCCTCTCCCAGGACGACTACCGGCAATATCTCGGCAGCGGCCAGCGGGTTCGGGTGATCGGACTGTCGCCGCACGGTCGCGAGGCGGCGTACCGGGAACGGCCGATACTGCGTCGCCTCGCGACCTTCTGAGGAGGGCGGAACTCAGGCTGCCTGCCGGGCCTCTTCGAGAAAGGCGCGCATCTCGCGATGCAGGGTCTCCGAGCGTTCGGCCAGTTCCCGGGCGATGCCCAGAAGCTGTTCGGCACCGTCGCCGGTATCGCGGGTGGCGTCGCCGATCTCGCCGATATGGCCGTCGACGGTACGGGTTCCCGAAGCGGCGAGATCGGCGCTGCGGGCGATCTCCTCGGTCGCCGCCCGCTGCTCCTCCACCGCCGCGGCGATGGTGGAGGTGATCTCGTTGACCTCCAGGATGCTCTCGCGAATGGTACCGATGGCGCCGACGCTGGAGCGGGAGGCCTCCTGCATGCCGGCGATGCGGGCGGCGATGT
>Ga0256841_1003328_pt1 | contig 12070 bp, 9 predicted proteins | sample 356308metaG_FD_185971 | JGI IMG/M metagenome (GOLD analysis project Ga0256841, IMG submission 185971) | Hydrothermal vent microbial communities from Mid Atlantic Ridge, Atlantic Ocean - 356-308 | ecosystem: Environmental > Aquatic > Marine > Hydrothermal vents | place: Atlantic Ocean: Mid...
GAGCATGGGCCAGCTCATCCAGGCCGTGAGCCAGCGCCGCCTGGATCCCTACAGCGCGGCCCAGGAGATGTTGCAGCAGCTGGTGAAATAGGGCGAGGCATCCCTGGCCAGGGATGCCTCGCCGCGCATCAACGAATGAACCGATGGCCTAGTACCGGGTCAACGCCCCGATCTTCCCCGCTTTCTCCAGTTCCGGATGCTCCTTGAGCACGGTCACGTCGATCCCCTGGAGCAGGGCCCGGCGCAGCACGCTGTCCACCGCATCGGGCAGCTCCTCCAGCTCGTCCAGGCTGCCGCTCTCCTCCGCCTCGGCCGGGTCCAGGACCACGTAGCCGCTGCCCTTCAGTCGGTAGGCGGGCTGGGAGTAGCCGGCCAGCACCACCACGTGCTGGGCCCGGCCGCTCTGGACCGCGTTCAGGGTCTCGGCCAGCCCCAGGACCGCGTTCTGTCCTTTGTGGGCCGCGGTGAGGATCTGGTCGGCCGCGGCCTTGCCTTCCTCCTCCGCCACCTGGCGGGCCAGCTCCGTGGCCTTCTCCTGGATCTCCGCGGGGCTGGCGTTGGCGTCCGCGGCGATGGACCCGATGATCATGGAGCGCAGCCGGTGGCTCAGCATCTCTCGGAAGCGAGCCACGTTCTGCTCCGTCCCGGCCAGGATGAGCCGCCGGGTGTTGGTCTCCCGGTAGAACTCCTCGGCCAGTTCCGCTGCGTCCTGCAGGTTCTGCCGGGCCGTCTCCGCCTCGTGGCGCTGGTAGCGCTGAGCCGCCCAGCCTCCTGCCTTGTGGGTGCGCACCTCCTCCCCCAGGTAGCCCTCCACCGCCTCCAGGTAGCCCATGTGGAAGACGTAGAGCCGCGCCCCCATCTGGTCCACATGGATCACCCCCAGGCGCTTGTAGGTGTCCAGCAGCCCGGCCAGCTGGTGGACGTAGGGGCGATGGCTGACGAAGACCAGATCCTCCACCGGGACGGGCAGGTTCTGGGCCCACCAGAAGTCCTCTCCCGCGCAGCTGAAAAGGATGATCCCTCGGCCCTGCCAGTTGTAGCCCATCTCCACGTAGTTCTGCACCTTCTGGATGTCCCGGGGATCGGCCCCCTCCGCCTGGCTGAGCAGGTTGCGTAGGGCCAGCTTGTACTTCTCGGGGCTGCGCCGGTGGGGATCCACGTTGAGGTACACACTGAGGACCGGGTGCTCTCGGCTTTCAAACTCCACAGCCTGCCGGACGTCCAGTTCGGTCAGCATAGAGCCTCCTTGTGGCGTATGTTTTTTGGAGAGACGACAAGGATTCAACGGCGTGGGAGTGTGCCTGTGGGTTCGCCTGGGCGGGGTGGAATTCCAGGGAACCGCGCCTGTCCAAACAGTAACATTTTCCGTTCGGCTTGTCAACTTGTCAGGATAAAGTTGACATAAGTTGTTAGTGCTGAGCGTATGTGGAAGGCGACGCCTGCAGAGCCCCACCACTCTTCACTTTCCGCTCTCCGTTCTCCGTTCTCCGTTCTCTACTCTCTATTCTCCAATCTCCAATCTCCCCGCCTTTCAGCCACCGGCTGGACCCATTTCGCCCCCCGATTTTCCCTGTTGCATTTCCCAGAAGGTTGTAATATACTCCGTGATATATCACGTCGTGCATTAGCCCCCGCACGTATCCCCCCAAGACGCCCCTTTCTGGAGAAATCGGTGAAGCCCTCCCTTTCTCACCAGGCCTACGAGATGATCAAACGGGAGATCCTGACCTGTGTCCTGGAGCCCGGGCAGCAGATCGTCCAGTCCCAGCTGGCCGAGCGCTACCAGATCGGCACCACCCCGGCCCGGGAGGCCCTGCAGCGCCTGGTCCAGGAGGGCTTCGTCCAGGCCATCCCCCGCTTCGGCTACACCGTCAGCTATGTGACCCTCTCGGATGTGCGGGAGGTCTACGAGCTGCGGGCCATCCTGGAGCCGGCCGCGGCTCGGCTGGCGGCCCAGCGGGCCACGGAAGCCCAGCTGGAGGAGGTGGCTCGCACCGCGGATTTCTACTACGCCTATCCGGACGGCTCCCACCGGCCCGAGGCCCATGTCCACAACGCCGACTTTCACCGCACGGTGGCCAACGCAGGGAACAATCGCCGCCTGGCCGAACAGATCTCCCGCGTCCTGGACGAGATGACCCGCATCTTCCACCTGGGGCTGGACTTGACCCCCTACGCCCAGGAGATGTACCAGGAGCATCTGGACCTGGTGGACGCCTTGCGCCAGCGGGATCCGGACCGGGCCGAGCAGGTCATGCGGGACCAGATCGTCCAGTCCCAGCAGCGGGTCATGGCCATCCTGTCCCAGCGGCTGGGCTCTTTGGGCCAGGCCATCCAGATTCCCCCGGCCAATTCCGGCTAGCCCTGCCTGCCGACGCAGCCGCCCTTTGCACCCGTCCCTTCCCCTCCCCCGGGATGTGTTGAACCCCCGCCATCCACCAGGGAATCCCCGCCCCGTCCGTTCGACGTTGCTTTTCAGCGCCCGATTGCATAACCCGATATCACGCTGTCCAGCTTCACAGCCAGGATCCCGCGATCCAGGCTCTCGGGAATCAGCGAACGTGTTGTTCGCGATCGACCAAGATCCAGGGTCACAAGTTCGTGATCGAAGTCCATGATCAAAGCATGATCAAAAGGAGGTGATCGGGGAAGAGTGTCTCGGAGCCGCCGCGCTCGTCAGCGCTACGTTCGGATCGAACCCTACCAGTCTCGGACCCCACCAGTCTCAGACCCCACCAATCTCAGGAGGAAAACCATGGCAGTGAAAAAATGGCTGTACCCGCTGATCGTCCTGGCCCTGGCTTTGGCCGTGGCGGCCTGCGCCCCGGCAGCGCCTCCCAGCGCCGGGGAAGCGCCCTCGACCGGTCAGGCCGCGGCCCCGGAACCGGCCGCACCCACAGGGCCCCAGCCCGGCGGCACGTTGACCCTCTCGCTGGGCAACGATTTCGTGACCTTCGACCCCTATTTCGACGAGGAGAACGCCAACTTCAAGGCCCCCATCTTCGAGGCGCCCATCCGCATCAGCGACGACGGCGGCTTCGAGCCCTGGCTGGCCGAGTCCTGGGAGATGAGCGACGATGGCTTGACCATCACCCTGCATCTGCGCCAGGGCATCAAGTTCCACAACGGCCGGGAGCTGACCGCGGACGATGTCGTCTGGGCGGTGGAGCGGGTGCTGGACAAGGACAAGGGCTATCATCTGAGCGATCGCTTCACCACCGCCACCGGCGCCACCAAGATCGACGACTACACCGTGGCCATCAACTACAGCAAGGTGGCCAACTCGGCCCTGGACGGCATCGCCCGCCTCTACATCCTGCCCAAGGAGGCGGACGAGACGGTGGCCACCCAGCCCATCGGCACCGGCCCCTTCATGCTGGAGGAGTGGGTGCCCGGGGATCACCTGACCCTGGTCAAGTTCCCGGACTACTGGCGAGAAGGAGAGCCCTACCTGGACAAGGTCATCGTCAAACCCATCCCGGATCCCCAGTCCCGCATGGTGAACCTGCTGGCCGGCAGCATCGACGGCCTCTGGGGCGTGCCCCTGGCGGACAAGGCCATGTTGGAGCAGGTGGAGGACGTGGTGGTGGATGAGTCGCCCCCCGGTTTCTCTTTCTACGCCTTCATCATGAACATCCAGGAGAAGCCCTTCGACAACCAGCTGGTGCGCCAGGCCATGAACTACGCGGTGGACCGGGACAAGATCAATCAGCTGGCCTTCCACGGCCAGGCCAACATGACCATGCTGCCCTACGCTCCCACTTCCTGGGCCTACCCCGCGGACCTGGAGGGCTTCTACACCTTCGACCTGGACAAGGCCAAGGCCCTCCTGGCCGAGGCTGGCTACCCGGACGGCTTCCAGACCCAGATGCTCATCCGGGGCGCGGCCGGCCCCTACCTGGACATGGCCCAGGTCTACCAGCAGGATCTGGCCCAGATCGGCGTGGAGATGGAGCTGCTGCCCACGGAGATCCCCCAGTACTTCCCCAAGCTCATCGGCAGCGAGTTCGCCATCGTCTCCCACGGCACCGGGGAGGCCACGGTGGATCCCAGCGGCCTCTTCGAGGGCGCGGCCTGCTGCCGCCCCTTCCGCAACTTCTTCGGCATCACCGAGGACACCACCTGGTTCCCGGAGTACAAGGCCCTGATCGACAAGGCCAGCACCAGCCTGGACCAGGAGGAGCGGAAGGCCCTCTACCACGACGCGGTGAAGATCCTCCTGGAGCAGGGCTGGACCATCCCCGTGGCCTGGCGCCAGCAGGTCTACGCCCTGAAGAGCCACGTCCAGGGCCTGCGCACGGACCTGGACGGCCAGATCTGGTTGAACGGCGTCTGGCTGTCCCAGTGAACCCATTCGGCAGGGGCGCGGCGTGGACCGCGTCCCTGCCCTCGTTCTTCCCATCCCCCGCCCACCGCAACGGAGGAAGACATCCTTGGGCAAGTACGCGCTTCGACGCCTGGCGCAGATGGCGCCGGCCCTCTTCCTGGTCTCCGTGGCCGTCTTCATGATCATCCACCTCATCCCCGGAGACCCGGCCAAGATCATCGCCGGGCCCAACGCCACGGACGAGCAGTTGGCGGCCCTCACCCGCCAGTTCGGCCTGGACCGCCCCCTGTGGGAGCAGTACGTCACCTGGTTGGGCAACGCCCTCACCGGCAACCTGGGCCACTCCTTCATCAACAACTACCCGGTGAACCAGATGATCGCCCTGCGGGTTCCGGCCACCCTGGAGCTGGCCCTGGCCGCCACCTTCATCGCGGTGATCATCGCCTTCCCCCTGGGCATCCTGGCGGCCCTGCGCCCCGGGAGCCTCGTCGATCTGCTCAGCACCCTCTTCGCCGCCCTCTCCTTCGCGGTGCCCGGCTTCTGGCTGGCCATCCTGCTGATCCTCTTCTTCAGCCTGCGCCTCCAGTGGCTGCCCCCCTCAGGCCGGCCCGACTTCGCGGACCAGCCGGTGGAGCACGTCAAGGCCCTGATCATGCCAGCCCTGACCCTGGGCATCGCCCTGGCGGCCAAGCTGGCCCGCTACCTGCGCTCCGCCATGCTGGACGTGCTGGACCGGGACTACGTGCGCACGGCCCGGGCCAAGGGGCTCCAGGAGCGGGCGGTGATCGTCCGCCATGTGCTGCGCAACGCCCTCATCCCGGTGATCACCGTCCTGGGTCTGCAGACCGGGGACCTGCTCAGTGGCGCCATCATCGTGGAATCGGTCTTCGCCTGGCCCGGGGTGGGGCGGCTGACCGTCCAGGCCATCGGCTGGCGGGACTACGCCCTGCTCCAGGCCGATGTGCTCTACATCGTGTTGGCCTTCATGGTCATCAACCTGCTGACCGACCTCACCTACGGGTTCTTTGACCCTCGCATCCGCTACCAGTGACCCTGGCAGGAGGAGCTGTCCCTTGAGCACGGAACCGAGCACGGAACCAAGCGCGGAATCCCGCTCCCTGCACCAGCCCAGCCACGAAGGGGAGAGCCTGACCCGACTGGCCCTCCAGGCCCTGCTGCGCCACCGCTCCGGCATGATCGGCCTGATCGTCACCCTGGCCCTGCTGCTCCTGGCCATCCTGGCCCCGGCCATCGCCCCCTACGATCCCCTGGAGATGCACGCCCCGGACCGCTTCCAGCCCCCGTCTCGCACCTACCTCATGGGAACCGACGAGTTCGGCCGGGACATCTTCAGCCGCATCCTCATCGGCTCCCGCATCTCCTTCAGCGTGGGGCTGGTCTCCATCGCCATCGCCACCATCTTAGGGGTCCTGGTGGGGCTGGCTGCGGGCTATTTCGGCGGCTGGTTCGACACGGTGACCATGCGCTTCTTCGACGCCCTGCTGGCCTTTCCGGCCATCCTGCTGGCCATCGTCATCCTGGCTATCCTGGGGCCTGGCTCCTTCACGGTGATCCTGGCCGTGGCCATCGTCAACGTGCCGGCCTTCGCTCGCCTGACCCGAGCCAACGTGCTGGCGGAGAAGGAGCGGGAGTACATCGAGGCCACCCGAGCCGTGGGGGCTTCCGCCTCCCGCATCATCTTCCGGCACATCCTGCCCAACGTCTCCTCCACCCTGCTGGTCCAGATCACCGTCTCCGTGGCCTCCGCCGTCCTGCTGGAGGCGGCCCTGAGCTTCCTGGGCCTGGGCACGCCCCCGCCGGCGCCCTCCTGGGGATCCATGCTGAGCGTGGGTCGGGGCTACCTGCCCCTGGCTCCCTGGTACGGCATCTACCCGGGCTTGGCCATCACCCTCCTGGTCATGGGGCTCTATCTCCTGGGGGATGGCTTGCGAGACGCCCTGGATCCCCGGCGCCAGAAGCTGGTCTAGGGCTGGAGGGGCGGGGAAGGTGAGCGTTCCGCCCTTTCGTCCAGCGTGCAGATTCACAGCCATGTAGCTTCACAGTCATGCCGCTTTACAGAACGGAGACAACGTCGCCATGAAATCCATGAGCAAGTGGGAGCGGGTCCGAGCCGCGCTGGCCAAAGCGCCGGTGGATCGGGCGCCCATCAGCCTCTGGAAGCACTATCACCTCCGGGACCGGGCCCCGGGTCAGCTGGCCCAGGCGACCCTGGCCCTCTACCGCCAGTTCGACATCGACCTGATCAAGCTCACCCCCAGCGGCCTCTACTTCATCCAGGACTGGGGCGCCACCATCCGTTTCGGTCGGGACGACGACACCCCGCCCTTGCCGGTGGAGCCGGTCATCGCCTGGCCCGAGGACTGGGAGGCCCTGCCCCGGCTGGACGTGAACAGCGGGGCCCTGCGCCGGGAGCTGGAGGCCATCCGACATCTGGCCGCCAGCCTGGACGGGGAGGCCCCTTTCCTCATGACCCTCTTCAGCCCCCTGACCGTGGCCTACAAGCTCTGCGGGAGCCCCGCCTCGGGCCAGCAGCTCTTCGCGCACATGCGCCGGGCGCCGGACAAGCTCCACGCTGGCCTGGCCACCATCCGGGACACGCTCATCGACTACGCGGCCGCCTGCCTGGAGGCCGGTGCGCCGGGCTTCTTCTTCGCCACCCAGATGGCCACCGCCGACCTCCTCACCCGGGAGGAGTTCCTGGAGTTCGGTCGGCCCTACGACCTGGCCGTGTTGGCCGCGCTGCACCAGGGCTCCCAGATCACCATGCTCCACGTCTGCCGGGACAATCTCATGTTCGACCTGGTGGCGGACTACCCGGTGGACGTGATCAACTGGGCCGCAGGGGACAGCAACGTCACCCTGGCCGATGCCCGCACCATGACCGACAAGGCCCTGGCCGGCGGCCTCTCCCTGGAGATCCTGCTCCACGGCAGCCCGGAGGACGTGAAGGCCGCGGTCCGGGACGCGCTGGCCCAGGCCGGGCCGAAGGGGTTCATCCTGGCCCCGGACTGCGTGATCAAGGGCCCCTCGCCGGATGCCAACCTGGCCGCGGCTCGGCAGGCCCTGGAGGAGATGGCGGCCGGTTGAGGGGAGCCGAAGAGGGGTGGGCGGGCAAGCCATGCGCGGCCGGCCGTTGTCGGTCACCCCTTCACCCTGTCACCCTTTCACCCGGTCACCCCTTCATCTGTTCACTCCCTCACCCGGGGCAGGCGTAGGCCACCAAGGTGTCCACCACGTGGTCGAAGACGGCGAGCCGGGCCACCTCGTAGCCGTGGCTGTTCTCCCGCACATGGCCGAAGCAGGCCACCCGGTGCGCGCCCCCCGCGTACCAGAGCAGGCTGGCGTCGCTGGCCGCGCCGCTGTAGACCACCGGCTGCAGCTCCGTGCCGGCCCGCTCCGCCGCGGCCATGAGATCCTGCACCAGGCCCTGGTCGTAGTGGCCCAGCCGATCCTTGCTCCAGATGCCTGGCCGCCCGTCCAGCTCCAGGGGCGCGCCCGGGGGGATGGGGCAGCCGTCCACCGCGATGAAGAGGGTGGGCCGCTCCCGATCCGCCAGGATCTTGGCCCCCTGGCCACCCCCTTCCTCGTGGACGGTGAAGGCCACCAGGGTGGGAGCCTGGGGCTGGAGCCCTTCCTCTGCCAGCCGCTCCAGGAAGCGCAGCAGAGCCACCACCCCCATGCGGTCGTCGAAGGTCCAGGCGGCCACCAGGGGATCCTCCGCCGGGCCGAAGAGGACGGGACCCCGTCTCTCCTGGGTGGGCACGGCCGTGGAGCCAGGCCGCACGCCTGCCGCCTTCAGGGCCTGGGGCGAGAGGCCCGTGAGGATGCGCACGTCCTCCCAGGCGACGCTGCGCTCCCCGGCCCGGGCCGTGTGGGTGGAGCCCATGGAGAGGATCCCCACCACCTCCTGCCGGTCGCCCAGGATGGTCACCGGCCCCTCGCCCAGCTTCCAGGGGAAGAGGCCGCCGGAGCGATCCACCTGGAGGCGGCCGTCCTCCTGGATGGCGGTGACCACCATGCCGATCTCGTCCATGTGGGCCGCGTAGCAGGTGAGGGGCGCCTGGGCGTCCTGGCCGGGCAGCCGCACCAGCACGTTGCCGGCCGGGTCTGTCTCGTGGGGGTAGCCCAGCTCGTCCAGGCGGCGGCGTACCCTCTCGGCCACGCCCTGCTCCCGCCCTGAGGGGGCCGGGACGAGCAGCTCCTGGAAGAGGAGCAGGGCCGGGTGCTGGGATGGGTCTTTTGGGTGCTGGGATCGCTGGTGCATGGTCTGCCTCCTGCGGATGGAGTGGGGCGAGCGTCGGGGGATGGCGCGGGCCCTGGCTTTGGGTGGGAAACGCTCTCCTAACAGTTTGGGGCTGTTTGACAAATCCGTCAACCCTGGTAGGCTTGATGGCCAGAAGGGCAGTTGCGGCCCCCAGGAGGCCGATCTTCGGGCGTGGGGGCTCCCCTTCTGGTGTTCGTTGGCATCCCGTGCCACGCGGAGCTCCCCTCTGGAGCTCGTGCCCACCTCCATCCATGACGACCTACTCGAACAACCCACCTCTCCTGGACGGCGAGAAGATCCCCGCGTCGGTTGCCCGGCCGGGCAACCAGGGGGCCCCGGACCCGGATCCCTCCGCGACGGAGCAGCTGGCCCAGCGCATCCAGCGCTGGCGCTGGCAGGCTCCCTTGCTGGCCTTGATCCTGGTGGCCATCCACCAGCTGTTGGAGCACACCTGGCTCCAGCACCTCTCCCGCTGGCAGCACTTCGTCAGCCAGCTCCTCTTCTACGGCGTGGTGGGGCCGACCCTGGCCTGGTGGGCCCTGACCACCCTCTATCACCGGGTGCAGGAGACGGCCCGAGCTTATCGGGCCCTGGCCGAGACCGGTCAGGAGCTGGATCGGGTCAACCGGCGGCTGACCGTGCTCCTGGCCATCAACCGCCGCCTGGTGGAGGCCGAGGACGAGGAGGAGCTCCTCAAGAGCATCGTGGAGTTGCCTCAGCAGGTCATGCCCCTGATGGGCGCTTCCTTCATCCCCTTCGACGACCAGGGATACCCGCGACGCATCCTCTTCCACGGGGATCTGGAGCTGGAGTGGGTGGAAGGCTGGATCCGGCGTTTCATGGAGAAAGAGGGGCTCTATCAGCGGTGCCAGACGTGCATCCGTCGCCACCAGGCCGGCCACTCCACCGCCCACTGCCCCCTGCAGCAGGAGACCACGGCCGCGGGCGTGCGCACCCAGATCTACTGCCTTCCTCTGGTGCGCGGGCAGCGCCCCTTCGGCTTGCTCAACCTCTATCTGGCCCCGGAGAAGAGCCTGAGCCGGGAAGAGGAGATGCTCCTGAGCGCCATGGGGGACGAGATGGCCCTGGCCCTGGAGAGCAGCCGGCTGCGGGCCCGGGAGCTCACCACCCTCTACCGCCTGCAGCAGTGGCAGCAGCGGGACAGCCTCCAGACCATGCTGACCGAGGTGCTGGCGGACACGGTGAAGGCCCTGGAGGCCGACGGGGGCTGGATCTTCCTGGAGGACCGAGAGGGGGGGGCCCTCTATCCCTGCGCCCAGGTGGGCGCCTCCACGCCCGGGGAGCAGACCCTGCTGGAGGGGCTGGTCACCAGCATGCGCTCGGTCCAGAGCCCGTTGATCCTGGGAGACGTGGCCCAGGAGGACGCCTCCCCGGGGTTCCGCTCCCTGCTCCTGGCCCCCATGCGCTTCGAGGGCCAACACGTGGGCTGCCTGGTCCTCTGGTCCGCTCAAGGCCACGCCTTCAGCCGCCGCCACGCCCGGCTGGCCGCCACTGTGGCCATGCAGAGCGGGCTGATCGTGGAGAACCAACGCCTCTCGGCCCGGGTGGAGCATCAGGCCGCGCTGGCGGAGCGGGCCCGGCTGGCCCGGGAGATCCACGACGGCCTGGCCCAGACCCTGGGCTACCTGAAGCTGCGCACGGCCCAGATCGGGAAGTGGCTGCAGCAGCAGGAGCTGGGGCGGGCCCAGGAGGCCCTGGAGCAGGTGCGCTCCCTCATCGCCGCGGCCTATGTGGACGCCCGGGAGGCCATCGACGGCCTACGCCTCCAGCCCGGGGAAGGGAGCATCCGCAGCTGGTTCCTGCCCTTGCTGGAGGATTTCCGGGCCCTGAGCTCGGTGGAGATCATCGCGGGGGAGCCGCCCCCGGTGTCCCTGCCAGCCGAGGTCCACATCCAGCTCCTGCGCATCGTCCAGGAGGCCCTGGGCAACGTGCGCAAGCACTCCGGCGCGGATCGGGCCGTGATCGAGTGGCAGGTGGAGGGCTCCTGGCTGACCCTTTCCATCTCGGACAACGGCCGGGGCTTTGAGGCCCAGGACGTGCCGCCCTTTTCCCGCCACGGCCTGCGCATCATGCAGGAGCGCGCGGAGCTCATCGACGGCGACTTCCAGATCGTCAGCCACCCCGGGAAGGGCGCCCAGGTGATCGTGCGCCTGCCCATCCCCCAGGAGAACGAGGCCCATGTCTGACTCGCTGCCCATCCAGGTCCTGGTGGTGGACGACCACGCCCTCTTCCGCCGGGGCGTGGTGGAGCTGCTGCGGGACGAGGCCGGTTTCCAGGTGGTGGGGGAGGCCGGGAACGTCCACCAGGCCCTGGAGATGGCCCGACATTACCGGCCCCAGGTGGTGTTGATGGATGTGCACATGCCTGGGGGCCAGGGCTTCACGGTGATTCCGACCTTGGCGGCCCTGGGCTGTCGGGTGCTCATGCTCACCATCTCGGAGCGGAACGAGGACCTGATGGCCGCGCTGGCGGCCGGGGCGCACGGCTATCTGCTGAAGAACACGGAGCCGGATGACCTGGCCCGAGCCATCCGTCGAGTGGCCCAGGGGCAGGCTATTCTGGCCCCGGAGATCACTGGGCGGGTGGTGCAGGCCGCGGTGCGGGCGGCCCGCGGAGAGCCCCAGATCGCCCTGAGCCGACGGGAGCGGGAGGTGCTGGCCGCCCTGGCTCGGGGCGCGACCACCGCGGAGATCGCCGCCGCCCTGGTGATCTCCGAGAGCACGGTCAAGACCCACGTGCGTCACCTGTTGGAGAAGCTGGAGGCCAACAACCGCACCGAGGCCGTGGCCCGGGCCGCGGAGCTGGGCCTGCTCTCCTGAGCCCTGGGCCCCGGGCCGCTCCTCGCCCACTCCCTGCCTGTTCCTCGCCTCACCCCACCCTCCTCTCTCTTCCCACCTTCGCCTCTCTTTCTCTTCCGGTTTCCACCCATCCACCTGACCTGTCCAAAAGGATGATGTGCTCCTCACCCTTTTGGACAGCCGTTTTTCATCCCTGGCATCGTCCTGGGGACGATACCCAACCGCGCCTTTTTCCGCTACTCTGACTCCAAGCCCCGCTCAGCTCACAGCCGCCCGCCATGCTGGATGGGAGGCGCACCTGCCACACTCCAACCGCGCCGGTTGCTCGTCTGGATCGCCTGGATGCGGCGGGCCTGGGCTGTGCACCAGGCGTCCCGACAGTCCGCTGCCCTGGCCAGGGCCTCTGTACGGAAGCGAGGCGACTCGTGGTCCAGGTCCTCCTCTTGTCCTCCAACAGCCTGTTTCGGAACGGACTGCGCCGGATCGTCGGTCAGGTGGCCCAGGTGAGGACGGTGGCCAGCCTGGAGGAGGCGAAGCGGCTGATCTGCGTCCAGGCCGTGGACGCAGTGGTCGTCGACCAGGACGACGCGGCCATCTGGGGGGAAGGGTGCCCCTTGCCGGAGGCCATCGCCCAGCTG
>Ga0256841_1003329_pt1 | contig 12070 bp, 7 predicted proteins | sample 356308metaG_FD_185971 | JGI IMG/M metagenome (GOLD analysis project Ga0256841, IMG submission 185971) | Hydrothermal vent microbial communities from Mid Atlantic Ridge, Atlantic Ocean - 356-308 | ecosystem: Environmental > Aquatic > Marine > Hydrothermal vents | place: Atlantic Ocean: Mid...
CTTTGTTCAATACAACTGCGCCTTCTAAACCGGCATTATTAACAATTTGTTTCAATGGTTCTTCCAATGCTTTTTTAATTATCTTTATACCGGTTGTTTGATCGAGGTTTTCACCTTTAAGATCGTCTAATTGGGAAATAGCACGTACCAAAGCAACGCCGCCGCCGGCTACAATTCCTTCTTCAACAGCTGCTCTTGTAGCATGAAGAGCGTCTTCAACTCTTGCTTTCTTTTCTTTCATTTCAACTTCTGTAGCGGCTCCTATTTTTAATACAGCCACACCGCCGGAAAGTTTAGCTAACCGTTCTTGCAGTTTTTCCCTGTCATAATCCGAAGTTGTTTTTTCGATTTGGGCTTTTATTTCGTTTATACGTTTTTTAATATCGGAGCTTTTTCCGGCGCCTTCAACTATGGTTGTGTTGTCTTTGTCTATTACTACTTTTTTAGCCGTTCCTAAGTAATCCATTGTTGCGTTTTCTAATTTAAATCCTCTTTCTTCGGAAATTACTGTTCCGCCGGTAAGAATTGCAATATCTTCAAGCATTGCTTTTCTTCTATCACCAAATCCCGGAGCTTTAACCGCAGCAACTCTTAAAGTTCCTCTTAATTTGTTAACAACCAAAGTAGCAAGTGCTTCGCCTTCCAAATCTTCGGCAATAATCAACAAAGGTTTTCCTGCTTGTGCAACTTTTTCCAGAATCGGCAATAAATCTTTCATCGCAGATATTTTTTTATCGTGGATTAAAATCATCGGATCTTCGAGAATTGCTTCCATATTTTCGGAATCGGTCACAAAATATGGTGATAAATAACCTCTATCGAATTGCATACCTTCAACCAAATCAAGTTCTGTTTCGGTACCTTTAGCTTCCTCAACGGTAATTACACCGTCTTTACCTACCTTATCCATTGCGTCCGCAATAAGTTCGCCAATAGCTTTGTCGTTATTTGCTGAAATAGCGCCGACTTGTGCTATTTCCTCTTTTCCGCCAACATCTTTAGAAATAGATTTTAAATGATTAACTACTTTTTCTACTGCTATATCAATGCCTCTTTTAAGGTCCATCGGGTTAGCTCCGGCGGTAACGTTTTTAAGACCTTCTCTGTAAATAGCTTGTGCCAAAACGGTAGCTGTCGTTGTTCCGTCGCCGGCAACGTCACTGGTTTTGGAAGCAACTTCACGTACCATTTGCGCTCCCATATTTTCGGTTTCGTCTTCCAATTCAATTTCTTTCGCAACTGTTACGCCGTCTTTAGTTACGGTTGGGGAGCCGAATTTTTTTTCGATAATAACGTTTCTTCCTTTTGGACCAAGGGTAACTTTTACAGCGTTTGCTAATTTATCAACACCGTTTTTTAGTCCAGCTCTGGCTTCCGTACTAAATTCAACTATTTTTGCTGACATATTTTCCTCCTTATTAAGTAATCGATTAATAAAAATATTTTATTCAATAACGCCAAAAATGTCACTTTCATTCATAATTAAGTATTCCGAATCACCGATTTTAACTTCGGTTCCTGCATATTTTGCATATAAAACTTTGTCGCCAACTTTAACATTCATGTCAATATGTTTACCGTCTTCCGTAATTCTGCCGGGACCAGCAGCCACGACGGTTCCTTCAATCGGTTTTTCTTTAGCAGTATCGGGTAAAACAATGCCTCCTTTTGTTTTTTCTTCGGCATTTTTCGGTTTTACAATTACTCTGTCTGCTAACGGTTTAATATTTATTTGTTCCATATTTTACCCCCTTATATTTTTGTTATTAGCACTCAACTTTAGTGAGTGCTAATATATTAAAGTTGAAACTTTTTGTCAATTTAAAAATAGTTTGTAAACCGTCATTTTTAACTATCGTTTGATGCAAATGGTTTCAAAAAGTTTTAAAGAATCCGGTTAAAGATTTTAAAGTGAGAGAAAAGAAAGTTGAAAACCCATATTTAATTACTTTCAACACTTCTTCCAAAAATAAAATCGATATTCTTTAACATTTTATCGGGTGAAAAAACGTTTTCAATTTCTTCTTTAGACAATAATTTTAATATATCCGTAGAATTCAGTACTTCGTCTTTCAGATTTTTTGATTTATCTTCCCAAACTTTCATTGCGGGTTCCTGGACTAATTTATATGCTTTTTCTCTGGAAATTCCTGCGTTAACCAATTTAAGCATCAAACTTTGGGAATAGATTAATCCCCGTGTAATATTCAAATTTTTCTGCATATTTTCCGGGTAAACAATTAAATGTTCTATAAGGTTATTCATTAAATTAAGCATATAGTCCAATGCTATGCAGCTGTCCGGTATAATTACTCTTTCAACCGAAGAGTGCGAAATATCCCTTTCATGCCAAAGAGCAACATTCTCCAAAGCTGCAATTGAGTTGCTGCGCAATAATCTGGCAAGCCCGGAAATTCTTTCTGAAATAACAGGGTTCCTTTTATGAGGCATTGCCGAAGATCCTTTTTGACCTTTGGAGAAATATTCTTCCGCTTCTAAAACTTCTGTTCGCTGAAGATGCCTTATTTCAACGGCAATTTTTTCGAGAGTAGCTCCGGTTATTGCCAGAGAGCTTAAAAACTGTGCGTGCCTGTCTCTTTGGATAATTTGCGTACTAACGGAAGCGGGAGTTAAATCCATTTTTTCGCAAACATATTCCTCAACTTTTGGCGAAAGATGTTCGAACGTTCCAACAGCGCCCGAAATTTGCCCCACGCTAATATTTTCAATTGCCGATTCTAATCTTGAAATATTTCGTTTTGTTTCCTCGTACCACAGCGCAAATTTTAGTCCCATGGTTGTAGGTTCGGCATGGATGCCGTGACTTCTGCCAATACATACGGTATATTTGTGTTCTAAAGCTCTGATTTTCAAAACTTCTTTTAGTTTATTAAGTTTTTCGAATAAAATTTTGCCGGCAGTTTTCATTTGGTATGCAAGCGTTGTATCAAGAATATCGGAAGATGTCATGCCGTAATGAATGTATCGTGAGCTAGGACCAACATATTCGGCTACATTAGTAAGAAAAGCTATCACATCGTGCTTTGTGGTTTTTTCTATTTCAAGAATTCTTTGGACGTTAAACTTTGCTTTCCTTTTTATAATTTCTACATCTTCTTTGGGAATTTCTCGCATTTCGGCGCGGGCTTCGCACGCAAGAATTTCAATTTTAAGCCACGTGTTATACTTAAATTCGTCGTCCCAAATTTTTCCCATTTCGGGAAGCGTATATCTTTTAATCATTTTCTTTTTTCAAGTTTTAAGTTTTTAAAAATCACTTTACCTTTTCTAATAATTTTAAGCGATAAAATATCGCCGCTTTTGAAAGTATGCAGCATATTAATCATAGTTTCATCGTCATTTATTTTGTCGCCGTTCATTTCCGTAATTATATCCGCTACTTGAATTCCCGCTTTATCAGCCGGTGAATTAGCAACAACATCGGTTACAATTACGCCTTCGGTGTTGGAAAGATTAAAGTATTTTGCTATACCTTCATTAATGGTTTGAATACTAAGCCCAGTCCAAAAATCACGATCAACTTTACCGAATTCTTTAAGATCTTTTATTACGTCTTTAATTTTATTTGCCGGAATGGCAAAACCGAGTCCAATATTTCCACCTGATTGAGAAAATATGAGAGTATTCATTCCAATAATTTCGCCTATTGAATTAACTAAAGGACCGCCGCTGTTTCCGGAATTTATTGCAGCGTCCGTTTGAAGCATGTTGTAGTAGTAACGGTTATTTTCAACTCCCAAATTCATTCCTACGGCACTTATAACTCCAACGGTAACGGTTGGTCTTTCGTTTATTTCAAACAATCCGAAAGGATTGCCGAGAGCAATTACCCATTCGCCTATAAGAATTTTATCTGAATCGCCGAATTTTAAGAAGGGGAGGTTTTGAGCGTCTATTTTTAACAAACAAATATCCGAGCTCATATCGGTCCCGATTTTTTTTGCGTCAAAATGTCTTCCGTCGGTTAAAGTTACAATTATTTTAACGGCATTCCCGGCTACGTGGTCGTTTGTTAAAATGTATCCGTCGGGTGAAATTATAGTGCCGGATCCCAAACCCTTAATTTCTTTGCGGATGATTCTGTCTCCTCCATAAAATTGACGTAAAAATTGATCTAAATAAGGATCAAAACTCCATGGATTTCTGTATTCTTGAATTTCCGTTACTGTAATTCCAACTACTGCGGGACTAACTTTTGCTACTGTTCGTGTTAGTACCGTTTGTCTTGACGAAGAAATGCTTGTATTTGATTCGGCATTTTTAGTCGAGTCGTTTTGAGCAATATCGATTTTATTAACTGCCGGTTTAACATTCACTTGTTGTGAAGAATTGGTTTTACTAAAATTAACCGGATTTTCTCCTCTATAGTAAAAGTAAGCGAAAATTAGCGATACTATTACTAATGTGGTTAACGAAGAGATAAGAATTATTTTAAGTTTGTTCATTTATTTTGTCCTTATTTTTGATTTTTGTTCTTCAAAATACTCTTTTAACGGAATTATATGTTTACTGATTATAATTAATAACATAAAGCTTACTCCAAAAGCAAAAATACCCGGATTTTTTGCAGGAGGAAAGGAAAATTTATTCAATATATTTTGTGTTGAAACAGCTAATAATCCTACTAACAAAGAGGCAAACGTATTAGCAATTTGGATATTTTTTTTATACAAATATATAGCTATCCAAAATAAAATCCATAATCCTAAAATTACGGGCATAAGCACCGCCGAACCGCCTGCCGCAGTTGCCAAACCTTTTCCGCCTTTGAATTTTATCCATGGTGAATAGCAATGACCTAAAACGGCGAATGAAAGACTGATTATTTGCAGAATAAAGACGTAGCCCAGTAAATATTTAATTATTAATACGCTTAACATTCCTTTAATAAAATCAATTAACAGAACCGAAATTCCTATAACTTTTGAATTTGTAACTTCATAGGAGTTTAAAGTTCCAACGTTTTTAGAACCTGCTTTTGTTATATCGATTCCTTTCTTTTTAAGCAAAACATAAGCGGTTGGAAAAGATCCGAGCGCAAAACCTATTAAAATCGAAAAAAAATAGTTCATTTAGTTTTTAACAATTATAGTATTTTTTTAGTAGTTATAGTAATGTATTTATTAAATTTCCATACTGTAAGATAAATAATATTTTATAGTTGTTCTAAAAATTGATGAGAACTTTTTATCTTATTCTAAAAAATTAAATTTATTATGAAATTCGAATTGATTTTGTCGGTAATATCCTATAAAATACAAGTTTTAATATTTCTATTACTTTTAAAAATATTTTCTATATAAATAATAGAGGCTTAAATGATAAAGTTTATTGGTGAGTTTAATGTTGTTCCATCCTTACCGGAAAACCTTGAACCGTTAAGAGAAATTGCATATAACCTTCATTGGTCGTGGAATCAAGATGCACAAGAACTTTTTAGAAGATTAGACAAAAAATTATGGAAAGATACTCATCACAATCCTGTTTTAATGTTAGGAAAAGTTAGTCAAGAAAGATTAAAAGAGGTTTCGGAAGACGACGGTTTTATTTCACACATGAACAGGGTTTATCTTGAACACACCATTTACATGCAGGAAGTTACTTGGTATCAAAAAAAATACGCGACACATGATTCCCCATACATAGCTTACTTTTCAGCCGAATTCGGATTGACCGAATGCTTGCAAATTTATTCCGGCGGCTTGGGCGTTCTTTCGGGCGATCATCTAAAATCGGCCAGCGATCTTGGTATTCCGTTGGTGGCTGTGGGTTTATGTTACAAAGAAGGTTATTTTCAACAGTATTTAACGGCAGACGGTTGGCAGCAAGAAAGATACGAATTAACCGATTTTCATAACCAACCAATGACTTTGGTAAAGGACACAAATGATTCGCCTGTTATTGTGGAGTTAGATTTTCCGGGCCGTAAAGTTGCATTCCAAATATGGAAAATTCAAGTCGGAAGGGTACCGCTTTATCTTTTAGATACTAATATAAGTCAAAACTCACCGCAGGACAGATTAATTACAAGAACACTTTACGGCGGAAATAAAGAGACGCGAATACAACAAGAGATAATTTTGGGTATTGGCGGAATACGCGCTTTGCATGCAATAGATATCAAACCTCAGGTTTGTCACATGAACGAAGGACATTCCGCATTTTTGGCTCTTGAAAGAATTCGTTATTTAATTCAAAAAGGTTTGTCATTCGACGAAGCAAAAAATGTAGGCTTCTATTCAAATATTTTTACAACACATACGCCCGTACCGGCTGGAATTGATGTTTTCGGTAATGACTTGGTAGAAAAATATTTCGGCTCTTATTACAGAAACGAATTGAAAATATCCGATAATGAATTTTATAAATTAGGAACAATAATTAAGGATAAGATTCCTTCCCAATTTAATATGGCACACTTGGCAATGAATATGGCTGGGTTTGTAAACGGTGTAAGTAAATTACACGGAAAGGTATCCAAAAAACTTTGGGTCGACGGGTTTAAAGAAATTCCTTTCGACGAAATTCCGATCGATTATGTTACAAACGGAGTTCATACCCGTTCGCATTTATCGAATGAAATGAACGATATATTATTCAGATATATCGGCGATGAGTTTATGAATGAATTGGCCGATAAGGAAGTTTGGCAAGCAATCGATGATATTCCGGACGAAGAATTGTGGCGCACACACGAAAGGAGAAGGGAAAGACTGGTTTCGTTTGCGCGAAGAAAACTGCGCGAACAAGTAATTGAAAGAGGCGGTTCGATTTCCGAAGTTGAAAAAACAAAAGAAGTACTTAATGCATCGGCTTTAACTATTGGTTTTGCAAGACGATTTGCAACTTACAAACGCGCTACCTTAATATTCAGGGATATAGAAAGACTTGCCAATATTGTTTGCAATAATGATTTGCCCGTTCAATTTATATTTGCCGGAAAAGCTCATCCTCAAGACGATGAAGGGAAAAAATTAATTCAAGAAATTATCTCCGTTGCTAAAGAGGAACGGTTCAGAAAAAGAATAGTTTTTCTTGAAAATTATGATATGGATATTGCCCGCCATATGGTTGAAGGCTGTGACGTTTGGTTGAATAATCCCAGAAGACCTTTAGAAGCAAGCGGTACTTCGGGAATGAAAGTAATTGCCAACGGCGGATTGAACTTCAGTGTGTTAGACGGTTGGTGGGACGAAGCATTCGATCCGAAATTCGGCTGGAAAATTGGTAACGGAGAAGAATATGCGGATTTGGATTATCAAGACGAAGTGGAATCACGTTTAATTTATGAAACTTTGGAAAAAGAAATAATTCCGACTTTTTATGAATTAAAGGAAGACAATTTGCCAAGGAAATGGATTTCAATGATGAAAGAATCAATGAAAAATTTAGGACCTTTCTTTAACACTCACCGTATGGTTGAAGAATATACAACTAAATATTATTTGCGCGCCGCCGAAAAAAGAGATTTTATTAGAAAAAATGATTGGCAAAAAGCAAAAGAATTTACTCAATGGAAATTTAATCTTTTGAAAAATTGGGATAAAATTAAATTTGTAAATACAGAGGTTATTAAAAATGAAACAACCCTTCAAGTCAATTCCAAATATTCTTTGAGAGCGGAAATAGACCTCGGTGTTTTAACCCCCAACGATGTTGAAGTTCAAATTTATTATGGTAAAATTGACGATAAGGACGATACCAGTAAAAATTCAGCTATAACAATGCAATATGTTCCCGATGAAAATGCTAAAAAAAATATATATAAGTTCGAAGGCGAAATAACTTGTGAAACTACCGGGCATTTCGGTTTTACGTTTAGAATTTTACCTAAACATGAATTGTTGATTAATCCATTTGAATTGAGCGTAATTCATTGGGCATAAAAAACAAAAAAGAGTTAAACGGTTGACCAAAATAAATAAAAGTGTAACCGAGAAAGCGAAGCTGTAAAATTTTGAATTAATTAATGTTATAATATTTAATTAAATTATATAATTTCCAATAACTTTACGGGATAAACATGGACTTACTAACCAAAATTAAAAAAAAGGAAGCTAAAATAGGTATAATCGGATTAGGCTATGTCGGTTTGCCTTTGGGACTGGAATTTGCCAATAAAGGATTTGATGTAACCGGATTTGATGTGGACGAACGGAAAATACCGATGTTAAATAATGGTAAAAGTTACATAAAACATATCGATGAAAAGAAAATTAAATCTGCTGTGGATAGCAAAAAGTTTGTTGCCACCAGCGATTTTAACAGATTACCTGAAGTCGATGCTATTATTATTTGTGTTCCCACTCCGTTAAACGAGCATCGCGAACCAGATATTTCTTATGTTGAAAGTACCGCACAAACAATATCCAAATATTTGCGCAAAGGGCAGCTGGTTTCATTGGAATCGACTACATATCCCGGAACTACCGAGGAAATTTTGCTGCCTTTATTCGAATCCGCGCCTCTTATTCAAGCCGACGATAATTCAAAAGCGGAAAAGTTTGTTGTTGGCAAGGATTTTTACTTAGCATTTTCTCCCGAACGCGAAGACCCGAACAATCCTAAATACTCAACTGCAACAATACCTAAAGTTGTGGGGGGAGTTACCGAAAAATGCAATCAAATTGCAACTGAATTATATAACCAAGTAATAGTTAAAACCGTTCCCGTTTCTTCTCCGCGTGTTGCCGAAGCTACAAAATTGATGGAAAATATTTACCGTTCGGTTAATATAGCTTTAGTAAATGAATTAAAAATGGTTTTTGACCGTATGGACATTGACGTTTGGGAAGTAATATCTGCAGCGTCAACTAAACCGTTCGGATTCAATCCTTTTTATCCCGGACCGGGATTAGGCGGGCATTGTATTCCCATCGATCCGTTTTATTTAACTTGGAAGGCGAGAGAGTATGAATTAAATACTCGGTTTATAGAATTGGCGGGTGAAATTAATACTTCTATGCCTCATTATGTTGTGGAAAATGTTGCTAAAGTATTGAATTTGGTTAAAAAATCGGTCAATGGATCCAGAATATTATTACTCGGCGCTTCCTATAAAAAAGATATCGACGACATGCGCGAATCACCGTCGCTTAAATTAATTGAGGAATTAAAAAAGGACGGTGCAATTGTTGATTACAATGATCCTTTTGTACCTAAGCTCTTTACAATGAGAAGGTACGATTATGATATGGAATCAGTCGAATTGACCGCGGAAAATATTCAAAGTTATGATCTGTTGTTATTGAGCACGGACCATTCCAATTACGATTATAAATTTATAGAAGAAAACGCGAAATTAATCGTCGATACACGGAATGCTTTCGAAAAACACGGTGTTAAATCTAATAAAATATTTAAATCTTAAATAGAACTTTTTAATTATTTGAAATGCTTAAAACTATCTTAATTTCTTTAATAATTATTTTAACCAGTTGCGGAACCTATGCGCAGTTTTCGCAATATTCGAAAGAAGAGTTAAAACGTAAAGCTGATGAGTTAGGGATTAAAATTCCTAACGAACAAAAAGAAGAATTAAGATTAAATGAAAAAGAACAAACATCCGATACTTCCAAGACAATATTTTCCGAAAATTATTATTATAAAACACTGCCGGATTCGCTTTTTAGAATCAAAGAGTTTCAAGACCGCCCGCTGGCAAAAAATCTTCCCGCTTTCGGATATAATTTTTTCACCTACTTGCCAAAAAGCTTTGAGCCGTCTGCAAATATTCCGGTCCCTTTTAATTATTCTATAGGTCCCGGCGATGAAATCATAATATCGCTCTGGGGTGAAATTCAAGATGTATATAATTTGGTTGTACGGAATGACGGAACTATTTTTATTCCTAATGTAGGACTTGTAAATGTTAATGGTCTTACAATAAAGACCGCGAATAGCAAAATAAAAAAGATAATGGCTAAGCGGTATGCATCAATAAACAGTAAAGACGCCAGAACCTATGTTGATGTTTCCGCCGGCAAATTGAAATCGGTAAAAATATTTATTGTCGGTGAGGTAAACAGACCCGGCGGTTATACTTTGCCTTCGCATTCAACGGCATTTACCGCTCTTTACTTCAGCGGCGGTCCTTCGCTTAAAGGTTCGCTAAGGCAAATTAAAGTTATGCGGAAGGGGAATAATATCGGCAACATTGATTTATACCAATATTTGATATATGGAGATGCATCGGGAGATGTTAATTTAAGTGACGGCGATGTAATATTTGTCCCCCCGGTTGATAAAAGAATTGCCGTATCCGGCGAGGTTAATAGACCGGGAATTTATGAAATAAAAACTTCGGACAAATTAAATGATGTGTTAAAATATTGCGGCGGATTAAATTTTGAAGCGGATTTCAATCATTTGGAAGTTGAGAGAATTGTGCCGTTTAATGAAAGGGACAAATATAAAAATTCAAGGTTAACAATTGATCTGAATTTTAAAAATTTAAACCAATTAAGGAAAAGCTCGTTTAATTTTGAAGCCGGCGATGTGTTAAATGTAAGGAAAATTGATTCTTTATACGAAAATAAAATTATAATTTCGGGCGAAGTTAAACATCCGGGTGTATACGAATTAGATTCTAATAATTATTATCTTAGAAATTTAATAAAAAATGCGGGCGGCGTAAAACCTACTGCTTTTCTCGGAAACGGAATTATTTTCAGAAAACATCCCGATGGTAAAAAAGAATTACTTTCGTTTAACTTGGGTAAAATATTAAGCGGTGTTGAAGCGAAAAATTTGAAAATGTTTAATAATGATTCGGTTTACATTTATAATATTAGTGAAATTAATCCCGAGAAAACAGTGGAAATTGCTGGAGAAGTTAAAAATCCGGGTGTTTATTTGCGCTACAAAGGATTAACCCTGACGAAATTAATAATGCTGGCCGGCGGTGTAACGGATTCAGCCAGATTAAAAGGAATAGAATTAACGCGTATGGATACTCTTGATCAATCAAAATATGCGGAAAAAATAAAAATAGATTTGCCCAAAAACTATTGGAATTTACCGGCTTCCAAAGATATTGAATTGGATGATTATGATCGTGTTTTTATCAGTGCCGACCCGAACAAAACTTATAATCCGATAGTATTTGTTAAAGGAGAAGTTTTATATCCCGGAAGTTATGCCTTACTGAATGAAGGAGAGAGAGTTTCAGATTTAATAGAAAGAGCGGGAGGCTTAAAAAAATCTGCTTATATAGAAGCAATTTATGTTAAAAGATCGAACCCCATTTTCCATCTTGTTAAAAAACCTGTTTTGCCGGATAGTTTAGTAAAGTATAAAAGCTTTTTCCAGACGGGTATTCTCACCGGCTATTCGGATAGAATTCCGATTAATTATGAAGAAATAAACAAAAATACAAATTGTAGTGAAAACATTACATTAGAACCTGGCGATACATTAATAGTTCCTAAAAATCCGAATGTTGTTTATGTTGTTGGTGAAGTTGGTATTCCCGCAACCGTGAAATACAAAAAAGGCGCAAGTCTTTCTTATTATATTAATCAAGCCGGCGGTTATACTCAAAATTCTGATGAAGGGGGAGAGATAGTTATACTTCCTAATGGTAGAAAATGGGAGCCTTCGGGATGGTTCTTCATCCCTGATCCGGAAATATTATCCGGTTCCACTATCTTAGTACCGACAATTTATGAAATTAAAAAAGATGCCTGGCCTATAATTAGGGATACATTTAGTATTATAAGCTCTGCGACTATTATTATTCTTACTGTTTATAATCTTACCCGTTAAATATTCCGTTAGAATATGGAAGAAAAAAACTATATGTCAGAAAACAATCAAGCTATTGATAAATTAAAAGATTATATTAATAGAATTAGAACATACAGAAGGGAATTATTAATTTTTAACGGTATAATTGCACTTATAACTTTAATAATTTTATTATTTATTATCAAACCTTATTATTCAAGTTCCATTTCCATATTGCCGGATGTCGGCAGAAAATCAACATTTACTAGGTTAAACGAATTTGCATCACTGGCGGGAATAAACATAAACGAAGGAGCCGGAA
>Ga0256841_1003332_pt1 | contig 12064 bp, 11 predicted proteins | sample 356308metaG_FD_185971 | JGI IMG/M metagenome (GOLD analysis project Ga0256841, IMG submission 185971) | Hydrothermal vent microbial communities from Mid Atlantic Ridge, Atlantic Ocean - 356-308 | ecosystem: Environmental > Aquatic > Marine > Hydrothermal vents | place: Atlantic Ocean: Mid...
GAAAACGTTTCTGCCAGCACCGGGCAACCGAACTCCCACAGGTACGTCACTGTTTGTATTCCGATTAAATCCGCTGAGGTGATCGGTATACGTTTTGTCGAGAAGATTATTAATCCCAAAAGAAAGCGATAAAGAATCAGATATATCAGCCTGACCAAACAGATTGATTAAAATATATCCCGGTGTTTCCGCATTCGTGTTTTTTGGATTTGCCGGATCGAAGGTGATTGTTTGTGAGATATGATCCTGCCGATCAACAAAGACGCCTTCAAGGGTGGCATACCAGTTTTCACGTTGATGCGTCATGGATAGCCTTAAATTGGGCGGTGATATACGAAACAGATTATCGTTTATATCCCTGCGTTTACCACGCACATAACTGATGGTTCCATCCACTCGCCAAAAGTCTGTAAGACTCGCACCAAAATCCATATCAAAACCATAGATTTCGGCATCTACATTGGCAAACTGCAATGGCGTCGGATCACCGTTCGCATTTGCACTGACCCCTATAACAGGCATGTTAAACGCGTTCATTTCAACGGGGACACCCTGTATATAATCATCAATGCGGCGATAATACCCACGCGGGCTGATGAAATAACGATTAGTACGCCATTCGAATCCCAGCTCGATCTGGTGGGATTTTTCAGGTTTAAGGTTTATGTTACCCACGTAATTATTACCATCACCCAGTCCGGCATTGACCTCCAGTGGAATCCACAGATAACGTTCTATGTAGGAAGGAGAGCGGACTTTTCTGGCAAACCCCAGTTCAAACTTCATCTCGGCGTTTAGCTGATAGTTGAGTTTTGCGACGGCGTCTATATTGTCATCTGTCTGTTTGCGATCGGCTGCATTAAAACGGTTACGCAAAGCGCGAACTGCTTGAGGCGGCGGCATGGTATTACCCATGTCAGCAAGCCGTGCAGGAAAGGCATCAATTTGATCGGCATCCGTTTCTACATGTTGATAACGTATCCCCAGTTCAGTTGATATTTTGGGTGTAATCGAACCTTTCCATTCTCCAAAAAGGCCATAGGTATCATAACGGGCGTTATTAAAATTAGTGACAAAAAATGGCTTGAAATCTGGATCAAAGACCGTCGCGTTATGCTCGGCAAAGTGCCCATCTGAGCCAAAAGTGATTTGACCGGAACCTATCGCATAATTGACCTTGAATGAATAACCCGTATCCGCGCTGTCGGCGTTGACGAAACGACGATCAGTACCCAAGAAAGGAGGCAATGGAAGGTTTGAGAAATCTGGCGCTGGACGTAATCGGTAATTATTCATTTGGTGTTCGATATCCGTATGATAGATCGCGACATCAAAACCAAAGCTGTTCCACTGACCTGAATATTTGCCAGAGTAACGATCCGTGTCAAAAAAGGTGATGTCCAGGGGCAATGCTGGCGTGCCTGCACCATCGGTATCCGTATGGCGATAATCAAGACTGAATTCATTTTGACCCTGACGGAAACCATAACCGAGCCCATAGTTACTCCTGTCAAACTCAGTTCCGCCTACACGCCCATTACCGAAATCCATATCATCGGCCTGTTCATGGCTCCCAACGATATGAAACCGGTGTTGATTATTGGCAACACCAATCACCCCTCCCAGAGAATACCCCTCATCGACAGAAGATCCTCCTGCATTCACGTCTCCCTGAATGCCAAACGCCGGGCTATCCGTGAAATGGCTGGACTTGGTCGTTGCTTCGAGGTATCCACCGATGCCTGTACCGGTGCTCACCGAGGAAATTCCTCGTGTAAGGTTTAATGATTCTAATAATGACTGCGGGGCATAATGGAGGGGGGGATCCATCCAGTTTGGTCCGCCTGATTCGAGGTAAGTACCATCTAATGACACATTCATACGTGGTCCGAACATACCCCGGTATTGCACCTGTCCACTGATCGGACCATTGTCATTGACCGCTCCGCCAGGTACGCGCTTCATAAAGCTTGCGGCATCTGGTGCTCCCGCTGGCATTACCCCCGGTCCGATAGAATACTGATCAAGACCGCGTGATTGGCCATAGACATCCATTTCGGGTAATTGCGTATGCTCAGCAAAGACCGATGTTGGGATGATGCTGCCGATAAATAGAACTAATAATCCTTTAAGCGCCTGGTGCATGCTCTCCCTCTTTATATCTGTTAATTATTTTTAATCTGTTATCAATAACTTAAGGATTATAAGAAGATTGGGGAAACAAGGAAATGCGACATAATGTCGCACCCCTGGCTTAGTCGCTGGATTGAAACAACTGGTTAAAGATTGTCTCAAACAGGCGACATTTTACTGTCATCATGAGCAAACAGAGACTATAATCCTCTCCTGTTCAACTTGGGGAATAATAGGGAGTTATCCAATACTGTATCTCTGCAGTATTGAACAACAATAATGCTGTTTTCTATCAAGAAAGGCCTGGATCTGCCCATTGCGGGTAAACCTGATCAAAAGATTGACAACGTTTCAGATGTCACCACTGTCGCCATCCTTGGCAATGACTATATCGGCATGAAGCCGACTATGCAGGTCAAGGAAGGTGATCGTGTCAAACTCGGCCAGACACTCTTTACGGACAAAAAAAACAAAGGTGTCGCCTTTACCTCTCCAGCTGCGGGTATCATCACAGCCATCAATCGGGGCGCACGGCGTGTTCTCCAGTCTGTCATCATTAAATTGGATGGGGACGAAGAAGTCGAATTCAAACAGTATGACTCCTCTGCCCTCGGGCGTCTTAAGCGGGAAGATGTCAAAAAGAACCTGATTGAATCCGGGCTGTGGATTGCACTCAGAACACGGCCTTACAGTAAATGCCCGGATCCCGACTCAACCCCGGCCTCTATCTTTGTCACCGCGATGGACACCAACCCACTGGCGGCCAATCCAGAGATCGTAATCAACGAACAGCAAGAGGCTTTCAATCATGGCCTTGAAATTCTAACCCGCCTTACAGATGGCAAGATCTTTGTCTGCAAAGCAAATCAGTCAAATATTCCGGTTTCTTCCATTGAGCGTGTTGAAGTCCACGAGTTTACTGGCCCCCATCCTGCAGGTCTGGTCGGGACGCATATCCATTTCCTCGATCCTGTAGTGGGAGACAAGATCGTTTGGCACCTGGGTTATCAGGATGTGATCGCATTCGGCAAACTTTTCACCACAGGCCGGCTATGGACCGAACGGGTGATCGCGCTGGGTGGCCCTATGGTCAAACGTCCTCGCCTCTTAAGAACCCGTCTGGGTGCCAGTACCGAAGATCTTCTCAAGGGAGAAACTGAACACAAACAGTCACGGGTAATTTCAGGCTCAGTTCTTTCAGGGCACATGGCCTCCAACTGGGCGGCCTATCTTGGCCGGTTTCATAACCAGATCTCTGTAATCGAAGAGAGTACTGAGCGCGAGTTTATGGGCTGGATCAAACCTGGCAAGGACAAATTCTCTGCTCTCAATGTCTTTATCTCGAAGTTGTTAGGTGTGAAGGAGTTCAATATGAACACTTCCCAGAACGGCAGTCCCCGAGCGATGGTTCCAGTCGGTACCTTTGAAGCCGTCATGCCACTGGATATTTTGCCAACCCAATTGCTGCGAGCACTCCTGGTCAAAGATACAGACACGGCTCAGGAACTGGGTTGCCTAGAGCTTGATGAAGAAGATCTAGCACTGTGTTCATTTGTCTGTTCCGGAAAATATGACTACGGTCCAATTTTGCGAGAAAACTTGACTCAAATCGAAAAAGAAGGATAAGCATGAAAGCGTTGCGCAACCTCCTTGACAAGATAGAGCCTTCCTTCCAAAAAGGAGGCCCTTACGAAAAGTATTTTGCGGTCTATGAAATGATCGATACTTTTCTCTATTCACCTCCCGATGTCACCCGGCATGCTCCCCATGTGCGCGACGGGATCGACCTCAAACGAACGATGAGTTATGTGGTTCTGGCAACATTTCCTGTCATCCTAATGATGCTTTGGAATACCGGTTATCAAACCAATATCGCCATGACTGAGATGGGTATGACTCAATTGGAAGGCTGGCGCGGCACACTCTTGAGTGTACTAGGTATTGACTATGATCCAGACAATATGCTCGGAAATATGTTTATCGGGTTGCTCTTTTTCCTGCCAATCTACATAACCACCCTAGTTGCCGGTGGAATCTGGGAAGTGTTATTCGCAGCGATCCGAAATCATGAAGTTAATGAAGGTTTTCTTGTTACCTCTATGCTTTACTCTCTGATCCTGCCACCGACAATCCCATTGTGGCAGGTGGCATTAGGAATCTCATTCGGTGTCGTGATAGGAAAGGAAGTCTTCGGTGGAACAGGCAAGAATTTCCTCAACCCTGCACTGACCGGTCGTGCCTTCCTTTTCTTCGCCTACCCGGCCCAGATGTCCGGTGACAGTATCTGGACACCTATCGACGGTTACAGTAGTGCAACACCGCTTGGTCTGGCAGCCTCCGGTGGTCTTGAAGCAATCAAGGAAGCCGGCTTTACCCTGCAACAGACCTTTCTTGGAAACATGGCGGGTTCGATTGGTGAAACCTCCACCTTTGCCATACTGCTGGGTGGTCTGTTTCTGATTATAACCCGCATTGCCTCGTACAGGATCATATTGGGCGTTTTCATTGGCATGGTCTTGACCGTCCTTATGTTCAATATGATTGGTAGTGAGACTAATCCGATGTTTTCTCTGCCCTGGTACTGGCACTTCACACTCGGTGGCTTTGCTTTTGGCATGATCTTCATGGCTACTGACCCTGTGACTGCCTCGATGACCGATACGGGCCGATGGATCTACGGTTTTTTGATAGGCTTTATGGTCGCCATGATTCGGGTTATCAATCCAGCCTTTCCTGAAGGCATGATGCTTGCAATCCTTTTTGCCAATATCTTTGCACCGCTAATCGATTTTTTTGTCGTTCGAGCCAATGTAAGACGTAGGATGAATCGCAATGCCTGATCAACCCCAGAATCAAAGCCCTAAACATATGCACAAAAAAAGTTTTTTTGCTGAGATTCTTAGCCTGCCCAACGACAGCACCAAAAAGACGGTTTTTGTTGCCTTAGTACTCTGCCTGATCTGCTCGATCTTGGTTTCCACTGCAGCAGTTGCGCTGAAACCATTACAGCTCAAAAACAAGGAAGCTGATATAAAACAGAATATCCTTGCAGTCGCGGGCATCAATCCAGAAGGGAAAAATATTGATGAGCAGTTCAAACAGTTTGACGTCAAGGTGGTCGATCTGAACACCGGGGAATACGTCGACAACATCGATCCGGACTCTTATGATCAACGTAAAGCCGCTGCTGATCCGGCCCTTGGAGTTCCAATACCTGGTGAAAAGGATATTGCAAAGATTGGACGCCGTTCTAAATATGCAAAGGTCTATCTTCTTCGCGAGGGTGATGAGATCAAACAGATCATCCTTCCGATCCATGGTTATGGACTGTGGTCTACCCTTTATGGGTTTATTGCTCTTGAAAAGGATGCTAATACCATCAAAGGAATAAAGTTTTATGAACAAGCGGAGACGCCCGGCCTTGGTGGTGAAGTTGACAATCCCAAATGGCAAGCCAAATGGATTGGGAAAAAAGTTTTTGATGATAAGGGAAATCTGAGATTTGAAGTCATCCGTGGCCAAGTCGTTGCCGGAATTTCCGGTTCGGAATATCAGGTTGATGGTCTTTCTGGTGCCACCCTTACCAGCAGGGGGGTATCAAATATGGTTAAATTCTGGCTGGGAGAAGACGGTTTTGGTCCCTTCTTGAAAAAGTTTCGTTCCAGGAATAAGACAAAATGAGTAATCAAGCAAAATCCAATATTTTGGATCCTTTGATCGATAACAACCCCATCACCTTGCAGGTGCTGGGAGTGTGTTCTGCTCTCGCAGTCACGACCAACATGATGACCGCACTGATCATGAGTATTGCGCTGACTTCGGTTGTTGCCTGTTCAAATGCCTGTATCAGTCTGATCCGAAATCACATTCCATCAAGTATCCGAATTATTGTACAGATGACCATCATCGCGTCATTGGTTATCGTCGTGGATCAGATCCTCAAGGCATTCGCTTATGAGGCCAGCAAACAACTTTCCGTCTTTGTAGGACTAATCATTACCAATTGCATTGTGCTTGGACGTGCCGAAGCCTACGCGATGAAAAACCCGCCTTTTCTGAGTTTTCTCGATGGGTTGGGCAATGGTCTAGGTTACAGCCTTATCCTGATGATTGTCGCGTTTTTCAGGGAACTGCTCGGCTCAGGTAAGCTCTTTGGCTATCCTGTCCTGACAACCACCAGCGAAGGCGGATGGTATATCCCCAATGGCCTGATGCTTCTACCACCCAGCGCCTTTTTTGTCATCGGCCTTCTAATCTGGGCGATCAGAACCTGGAAGAAGGAGCAGGTTGAGGCACCAGATTACCAGATCCATCAGGTTCATCGCACGGAGGTCGTCTGATGGAACACTATCTCAGTCTGTTTATTCGCTCAGTTTTCATAGAAAACCTTGCCCTCTCCTTTTTTCTGGGTATGTGTACGTTCCTTGCCGTATCAAAAAAAATCGAGACAGCACTGGGACTGGGTATCGCAGTTGTTCTGGTCCAGTCCATCACCGTTCCAGCGAATAACCTGATCTATCAATATCTGCTCAAAGAAGGTGCACTTTCTTGGGCTGGACTACCGAATGTTGATCTCAGTTTTCTTGGCCTCATCAGCTATATCGGAGTGATTGCTGCCATGGTTCAGATCCTTGAAATGGCAATGGATCGATACGCCCCTGCTCTCTATAACGCACTGGGGATCTTTCTTCCATTGATCACTGTTAACTGTGCCATTCTTGGTGGCACGCTCTTCATGGTAGAACGGAACTATAACTTTGCTGAAAGTATGGTCTATGGAGTAGGTAGTGGCTTTGGTTGGGCCCTGGCGATTACCGCGATAGCCGGGGTCCGTGAGAAACTGAAATACTCTGATGTACCTGATGGCCTGCAGGGCCTGGGAATCACCTTCATTACCGCAGGCCTGATGGCACTTGGTTTCATGGCATTTTCGGGAATTCAACTCTAATGGAAATACTGCTTGGCGTTGTCCTTTTTACACTGATCATCATGGCACTGGTTTTCCTGATCCTCAGTGCCAGAAATAAACTCGTTGCAACAGGTGATGTAGAAATTGTCATCAATGACGAAAAAGTCATTCATACACCTGCTGGTAGCAAATTGCTTGGTGCCTTGGCAGACGCCGAACTGTTTGTTCCTTCAGCCTGTGGTGGGGGTGGCACTTGTGGACAGTGCCGGGTCAAGATTTTTGAAGGAGGTGGCTCTATACTGCCTACGGAAGAATCACACATTACAAAACGTGAAGCTGCTGAAGGTGAGCGCCTATCCTGTCAGGTTTCTGTCAAACAGAATATGAAGATCCAGGTTCCTGAAGAAGTCTTCGGAGTCAAGAAGTGGGAATGTACTGTACGTTCAAATCACAACGTGGCAACTTTCATCAAAGAGCTGGTACTCGAACTGCCAGAAGGCGAAAATGTTGATTTTCGTGCGGGGGGGTATATTCAGATTGAATGCCCGCCTCACCATGTCAAATACAGGGATTTCTACATAGAAGAGGAATACCGTGATGACTGGGATCGATTCGACCTCTGGCGCTACGAGTCTATTGTTAATGAAGAGGTGACCCGTGCTTATTCCATGGCAAACTTTCCTCTCGAAAAAGGAATCATCATGCTCAACGTCAGGATAGCCACCCCGCCACCCGGTGCGGGTAATGATATCCCGCCGGGCAAGATGTCATCCTATATTTTCAATCTGAAACCGGGTGACAAGGTTACAATTGCTGGACCCTTCGGTGAATTCTTTGCAAAAGATACCGACAATGAAATGGTCTTTATCGGCGGTGGTGCGGGTATGGCTCCAATGCGTTCACATATCTTTGATCAACTTTGTCGTATCAAAACCAAACGCAAGATCACCTTCTGGTATGGCGCACGCAGCCTTCGAGAAATGTTTTACGTTGATGATTTCAACAAATTACAAGAAGAACATGAGAATTTTGAATGGCATGTTGCCCTCTCGGAACCCATGCCAGAAGATAACTGGACAGGCTACACCGGTTTTATCCATAATGTACTCAGGGACAATTACCTTAAGGATCACCCTGCTCCTGAAGATTGTGAGTACTACATGTGTGGACCGCCGATGATGAATGCTGCAGTAATCAGCATGCTGGAAGATCTCGGAGTCGAGCGTGACCACATCTTCCTTGATGATTTTGGTGGATAGACAATGACTGTTTTTCTTATTTCCTTTCTCGTAATCGGTATAGCCATACTTGCCATGGCTATCGGCGTTATTGCCGGCCGCCCCGAAATCAAAGGCAGTTGCGGTGGTCTAAACCAGATTGGTCTTGAAAGTGATTGCGCCTGTTCCAGGCAGGAAAGAGAAGCATGTCCCAATAAAAAGAAGAAGGAAGCCCGCAACCATTCTGATCCATGATTCCTGTCATGAGTAGTGGATGCAAGGCTTCTACGTAATGGCCTGCATCATGGGCTTTAGGAGTTCGTACTATGCTTGCATCATTGAAAGTCAAAGATTACATGGGAAGGACCCGAACTACCTTTACACCTGACATGGACGTATTGAGAGCGATACATATTCTCATAGATGAGAAAATCTCCGGTGCCCCTGTCGTGGATGAACATGGAAATCTCGTGGGTTTCCTGTCGGAGAAAGACTGTATGAAAGTGGCCCTTAACGCAGGATATCACGGCGAGGCCGGTGGCCGTGTATCAGAATATATGGCTCATAATGTAACGACTATCGATATCAACACACCTATTATCGAGGTAGCCGAGTTCTTTTTGAACTCCACCTTTCGCCGTTATCCAGTGGTTGATGAAAATCGCCTGGTCGGTGCGATCAGTCGCCGCGATGTCTTGCGTGCTCTGGAAGTCATTTCAGCACCAGAGGCCAACCAGAAATAAAAAACCAGCATCAACCCACAAGGTTATTGTTTTCTCATGCTTTGTCATTTATTCTTATTAATAGGGAGTCCTGCGGCTTCCTTAAAATTATAATATTCTAAATAGTAATAAAGGGGAGTCTTTTATGAAAAAGTCATTAATTACTGTTGGTGCAATCTGCGGTATCGCGATCTTTGCAGCCTCATGTGCTTCTTCAGGTGGAAGCAGTATGCGGTCTGAAGAAATTGCTGCCCAACTAGGTCAGACAACCGGTGTTGACATGCAGGGAAACGTCGTTGAATTGGGTACATTTACCTATGGTGGTGATAATATGGCCACATATGCTGATGGCAAGCTTGCAACAGGCAAAAAGGATCCTGCAGTTTGTGGTTCGTTTTCAGGTGCAAAATGCAGCGTTGCCCATCTGAAATAAGATCATAAATGAAATGGTATCATAACACGCCCGGTGAACCGGGCGTTTTTTATTTGCTTTCTAAACTCTCATCCCGATAATTTTTGCCACCCGATCCCTTCAGTCTGAGTAATCTTGTTCATCTTGTTGAAAACGGCACAATCAACAAGCTGATCTGGACCCCGATTGAAAGGGTCCTCGGGTTTAAAAAACTTTCAGCACTATACAAAACGCTCGAAAAGGAATCGCCCCCTCAGACTTTTGTTAGATCCGTTCTTTCTCGTCTCGAGATTGAGTATAGTGTCAAGAAAAAAGAACTTCCTCCCAGTTCAGGGCCGCTGATTATCGTGGCGAACCACCCTTTTGGTGCACTGGAGGCGTTGATATTGGTTGATTATCTTGCCCAATACCGAACTGATATACGGATCCTCGGCAATGTGTTTCTCAAGAGGATTTATCCGCTTTCAACGCTTATTTTTGGTGTGAATCCTTTAAGAGATAAAAAGGCAATCTCTCAAAACAGGACTGTAATACGTGAAATCTATCATTGGTTGAAGGATCGCCACTGCCTGATCACCTTTCCTGCAGGTAATGTCTCTTACCTACATTTCAGACAACCTTTTATTGATGATGGTGTCTGGAATAAACAAATTGCACGCCTTGCACGATCAACAGCTTCAAATGTTCTTCCCATCGCTGTCGATGGGAAAAACAGTTTCTGGTTCTACCTGCTTGGCAATCATTTGCATGCCCTACGTTATGGGCTCGAATTATTAAATAAGCAAGGCAAAGCCATTTCATTACACCAAGAGGCGATCATCACACCAGATAAGTTTACAACTATACCTTTGGACAGTGATCTGATTCTCTATTTCCGAGAAAAAGTGATGGCACCTCTTAACCGATAAGGTATTCATAGACGCTCGCAGTCATCTTAATTTCTGCGTATTGAGAAGGAATCATCCTTGATTGAGCAGATTGTTACGGAAATTGCATGCCTCTTACAACACTGCAAGCCAATAATGAAAAATAGATATTCTAGAATGGCATTCCTGGCGGTAGTTTACCTCCACCGTGCACTCCTCTCATAAGATTGGCTATCCCACCTTTTTTGGACATACGTTTCATCATTTTCTGCATCTGATTGAACTGTTTGAGCAGCTTGTTTACATCTTGAATCTGTGTACCTGATCCTGCGGCGATGCGTTTCTTCCGCGATGCCTTGATCACTGCTGGAAACTGTCTTTCGTGCGGTGTCATGGAGTTGATAATGGCAATAGTTTTCTTCACTTCATTGTCATTAACCTGATCAATAGCCTTTTGGGGCAGTTCACCAACACCGGGTAACTTCTTCACCAGGCTAGCCATGCCACCCATATTCTGCATCTGTTCCATCTGTTCCTTGAAGTCATTCAGATCGAAACCTTTGCCCTTTTTAAGCTTGGTTGCCAACTTACGGGCCTTTTCCTTGTCGACCTTCTGTTCTACTTCCTCGATCAGACTGAGGACATCACCCATGCCAAGGATCCGGGAAGCGATACGATCAGGATGAAATGGCTCCAGAGCATCGGTCTTTTCACCTACACCGAGGAACTTAATTGGTTTTCCTGTCACCTGACGGACAGAAAGTGCCGCACCGCCACGTGAGTCACCGTCAACCTTGGTCAGGATAACGCCTGTCAGTGGCAGGGCTTCGTTAAAAGCCTTGGCTGTATTGACTGCATCCTGACCCGTCATGCTGTCGATAACGAACAAGGTCTCTATGGGGTTTAGGATCTCATGGAGTCGCTTGATCTCATCCATCATCTGATCATCAACATGCAGGCGACCGGCAGTATCAACGATCAGAACATCACTGAACTGTTTCCTTGCCTGTTCCAACGCCTTGTTGGCAATATCGACCGGATCGACTCCAGTTTGGCTTGGGATAAAATCAACCCCAATGGCCATTGCAAGAATTTCAAGCTGCTCAATCGCAGCTGGTCGATACACGTCACAACTCACGACCGCGACCTTTTTGTTCTCCTTCTCTTTCAGGTGACGAGCGAGTTTTCCCACACTGGTGGTCTTGCCTGAACCCTGAAGACCTGCCATGAGAACGACGGCCGGTGGCACGGTTTTTAGATTGAGTTCTTTATTGGAAGTGCCCATCAGATCGATGAGTTCATCATTGACGACCTTGATCAACGCCTGTCCGGGCGTCAGAGAACCTACCACCTCCTGCCCGATAGCCCGTTGCCTGACACGATCGATGAATTCACGCACCACAGGCAGTGCCACATCGGCCTCCAGAAGCGCCATACGTACTTCGCGCAATGTGTCTTCAATATTGGATTCGGTCAGCCGGCCCTGGCCGCGCAGATTCTTGACCACCTTATTGAACCGACTGGAGAGATTATCGAACATGCCTGTTTCCTGTGAATTGATATCCAAACGAAGGTCTTATTCTAACACGACCACTGGATCAGGTTATATCTATCAGTGCACTTGCATCATTTTTTTCCAGTAGCCTGAGCATCATCTGGGGTTGATTGGCGGCGATACAACTGGTTGTAAACCCGGCAGCTCTGGCAAACCCTTTCAAGGCCTTGTCGATGACATTCTCCCTTTCCAGTTCCTCAAAACGGCGAGACTGTCGTTGGAGATGTTTAATGAGAATCAACCGTTCCGC
>Ga0256841_1003333_pt1 | contig 12063 bp, 13 predicted proteins | sample 356308metaG_FD_185971 | JGI IMG/M metagenome (GOLD analysis project Ga0256841, IMG submission 185971) | Hydrothermal vent microbial communities from Mid Atlantic Ridge, Atlantic Ocean - 356-308 | ecosystem: Environmental > Aquatic > Marine > Hydrothermal vents | place: Atlantic Ocean: Mid...
GGCGTGAAATGTCTGCGTTTTCTGGCCATGGTTCTTCCTCCTTACTGTGAAGATTATCACATTTTGAGGAAAAATCCAATTCCATCTGAGGCAAAACATGATGGCCTACCATGATATGAACCAGCTTTTCCGCAGGCACTTGGGAAGTCTAAACAGGCCCACAGCATTTTCAGCCTTCCTTATTTTCGCCCAAACCTAATCCCAACAACTGACTATTTGTTGGGATTAGTCATATCCGCATAACTTCCCGTAAATAATTACAGTTTCTGCTCTCCTACGCGTTTTTGTCTTGACATCATCCCAAGTATATGATATATATAATTGCAGTTGGGATTAAAATAGGCCCAAAAACAGGGCAGGGCGCATGGTGCGAAAAGGACAAAATCCTCTCCAAAATGGCTTGCCAATTGTATGTGAATGTGATAATGTGTAATACAAACAATCACACAGGAGGCCTTGTATGAGCACAGCCATTTCCATAAGGGTTCCCGATGAACTCGCTGCCAAATTATCCGAGATCGCACAAGAGACCGAGCGGCCCAAATCGTTTCATATCAAAAAGGCGTTGGAAGCCTACCTGTCGGAACTGGCGGATTTCCAGGTGGCCCATGATCGGTTGCACGACATCACCGACCCGGCGATTTCTCTCGACGATATGAGGAAAGAGCTTGAACTATAAAGTCGCTTTCAAGAAGTCGGTGGCGCGGGATCTCAAAAGAATAGACAAAAAGCAGGTCAACCATATTCTGGCAAAGATTGAAGAGGCGCTTCCCTCAAAAGCCGGCAGTTATCCGGTCCTGACAGGCAAATTTGCGGGTCTGAGAAAGTTCCGGGTTGGCAATTACCGCATCATTTATACGATTATCGGTGACACCGCACTTGTTTTGAGAATCAGCCATCGTCGCGAGGCCTACCGATAGCGATAAGGCAGCCGTCCTGAACCGAGACGGGTTTGTGTGCCGACATAGCGAGAGGATATTTTTACCTGCAACAAATCCCAAGAATATTGCCATTCGGGATTATGATAGGATTGGGGAGAATCAGGTGAGGCGCATGGCGCGAAAAAACAAAAACGCCCCCAAAAAGGGTCAGAAAATCAAGGTCGAGCCCATCCGTGAGATCGAGGACATCCACCTGATCAAGCGTATGCTGCGAGAAAAACCCCGGGACCTGGCGCTGTTTACCATCGGGATCAACACCAACCTGCGGGCCTCGGATCTTTTAAAACTCAAAGTCTACCAGGTCATGGACGTCGCGCCCGGTGGCAGCATCGAGATCAAGGAAAAAAAGACCGGCAAAATCAAGACCGTGATCCTGAACCGCGCCTGTGTGGATGCCATTCAGAATCTGCTCTCAAAGTTGAAATACCATCCGGATGACTTTCTGTTCAAAAGCAAGAAAGGTCCGGTGTTACTGGTGCCCACCGTACACAACCTGGTCAAGGGGTGGTGCAAGGCCATTGGCCTTACGGGAAACTACGGGTCCCACACCCTGCGAAAGACCTGGGGGTATCATCAGCGCGTGACGTTCAAGGTGGACATCCCCACCCTGATGGTGTGTCTCAACCACGGTTCCCAGAAACAGACGCTGGATTACCTATGCATTCAGCCCGAGGAAATAAAGGACGTCTACCAGAACGAGCTGTAACGCCGGTGCAGCTGGCGCTTTTTGAGTGGCGAAAGCTTGCGGCGGCGCACCTGGTGGCCGTCGACCATCCCCGGCCGGTGTATTATGACATCCGCATCGAGGGATGTGCCCGGGGCTACCGGGTTTGCAAGGAAAGCGGGATCCTGGGCCGCAAACCCGACCGCCGGGTGTGGCGGTTTGAGACGCTGGCGGCCGCGGAAAAGGAATACCGCCGGCGGATCCGGGCCAAAACCAATTTGCAAAGAAAAGCGGTGCGGAAGTATGTTTTGGACGGCAGAAATGGAATTTTTTGGGAAAAAACCGATAGGCAGGACAATACGGGGCGCTCAGAGGCCGTATAAGCTGTGATCTCGGATGAGGCTATACCTTATTATATAGGGAGTCCGGGGAAATTCTATGGATTGTTGCCAAAAAAGACGTTTGCCAGGCAATTTCCTTGTTCAAATGGCCTACCCCCCGATTATACACGAATCTGAAGGCGTGCCCCAATTGGCAGCCCGTCGATAGGGATTGTAATCCATCTGATAGCGAACGTTTAGACTGAGTAATTGCGCAATCTTTCTTGGCATGATATTCGTGGTTGATAAAAACACTAACACAAATAGATATGTGAAGGTTGTTTTATCATGAATCCCCACGGTACGAAAAACCAAGTTTCTCGATTCGATAGAGCGGCTGATGTGTTCAGAGAAAATGGCGGGATTCTCCGCACAGCGCAGGCTCTTCGGGCTGGTATCCATCCCGCAACGCTTTACGCTATGCGTGACTCAGGTGTGCTGGAACGGGTAAGCCGAGGCGTGTATCGCCTTGCCGACGGCTTGCCGCTGAGCAATCCCGACCTGGTGACCGTTGCAACCCGAGCCCCTGGGGCGGTAATCTGCCTGATCTCTGCACTCGCGTTTCACGAACTCACCACCGAGATACCGCATGAGGTTCATGTAGCGCTTCGTCGCGGTGCGGAAGAACCCCGCATAAACCAGCCGCCGATGAAAACATATCGATTCACCGGTAAAGCGTTCACTGCGGGTGTTGAAATTCATGAAATCGACGGCGTAAACGTGCGCATTTACAGCCCTGAAAAGACGCTCGCCGACTGCTTTAAGTTCCGCAACAAGGTCGGCCTTGATACGGCGATGGAAGCGCTCCGCTTTTACCGCGAAAGAAGGAGCGTCAAGGTGGACGACCTCATGCGTTATGCAGGAATTTGCCGAGTGAAAAAGATAATTCGCCCCTACCTCGAGGCAATCCTATGATGGCAAAAAGCCTTTCCGCATCGGTGCACCAGCGCCTTCTTAACAAGGCAAGGGAAACTTCACGGCCATTCAATGAACTCTTACAGCATTTTGCTATCGAACGGTTTCTCTACCGACTCTCCAAGGGCCCCCACGCAGACAGGTTCATCCTTAAAGGCGCTCTGATGTTTTTAGCATGGAGCGAATCGAGGTTCCGACCCACCATGGACATCGATTTTCTGGGAAAAATCGACAACAGCTTGGAAGTGATTGTCACCGTCATTAAAAATGCCTGTGAAATGGATGTAGAGGCCGACGGTATGTCTTACAACGGCGCAACAGCAACTGCCGTAAGAATCACGGAAGACGCCGAATACGCAGGCGTGCGGGTCCGCCTGCAGGGGACTCTGGGTAATGCACGGGCCTCCATTCAGGTCGATATCGGATTCGGGGATATAATCATTCCGGGTCCCAGCAAAATCGCCTATCCCTCGCTCCTTGATTTCCCAGCGCCTGAGTTGAACGGATACACGATGGAGAGCACCATCGCCGAGAAGTTCCAGGCAATGGTGAAGCTCGGTGTCCTGAACAGCCGGCTTAAGGATTTTTATGATATCTGGTTGTTGTCTCGAACCTTTGATTTCAGGGGTAAAATACTATCTGAAGCCGTTGAGAAAACATTCGATAACCGAAACACACAGATCACTGCTGACCCCACGGTTTTTGATACTTCATTTATGGAGGATGAGAGGAAAAAAGCTCAGTGGCTGGGATTCATCAAGAAGGCCAGGCTCACCGATGCGCCAGAGCGCTTCGAGGATGTCGCTGCGGCCGTCAGAGTTTTTCTTGAACCTATCGCAACCTCTCTTGCCGAACGGCAGCCATTTAACAGAACCTGGGCCGCACCTGGGCCCTGGTTGTGATAGGCAAGTCTTGATCGTTCAAAAGCGACTTGGAATTGAAGTCCAGGTAATCCGGCTTTTATATTATATGACGGTTAAAACCAGCACAAAATTAGAGCTTAATGGTATTTGTACATCATAAAGTGCCGTGACGGAAGTCTGTATCCCGGCTACTGACCCTTCCGCGTTTTCCATAGTTCAAATCCCTTGCCAGAGCATGTAGTGTTCGCTTTTTAATAATCCCCTCTGTGTTCTATTGCGAATTGTATTGTCGGACATGTAATGCAAAATATGATCAGTCTTGACAAATCTTCATAAGGATATCACCTCCGATGCCCTCTTTTCTCTTGACAGTAAAATTTGCTATTAGTAAACATATATTATGAATTCCATCGAACAGAAGAGCCGGGATATGGAGCGGGCTATTGCCCAACGAATCCGTAAAAGGCGACAGGAACGCGGCTGTACACTGGAGAAACTGGCGCAAGTCAGCGGTCTTTCCAAGGGCTATCTCTCTCAAATCGAAAATTGCGAAAAAAACCCACCCATCAGCACACTGATCAAAATTGCCCACGGGCTGGGCGTCGACGTGATTACTTTGATCGGTGGGAGTGCGTCGCAGCCCGAAAACCCAAAGATTTCTATCGTCAGACCCGACGAACGGTTGCCCATCGCCCATACCGCAGCACCACCCGGATCCTCTTACGAGGCGATCAACCACAAAAAGGCCAACCGCCTGATGGATTCCTATATTGTTACGGTCAGTCATGAACTGCCGGAAAAGCCCCTTTTCCACCAGGGCCAAGAACTGGCATATGCTTTAGAGGGCCGCCAGGAGTTTCATTATGATGGAAGGACTTATCCTGTGGGGCCAGGTGACTGCCTTTGCTTCGATTCGGATCGGCCGCACATGAGCTGCAGTGTGAGCCGTCATCCTGCCAAGGTGTTGATGGTTTTCTGTAACCCCATGCGGCCACGGTAATTTTTTGCCGACATGTTAGCCAATAGCAAACTCGGAGTTTCCATGAAAAAGACCAGCCTACTAAAACAATACATTATGGAGCATGAAATACTGGTTATGCCCGGCGCACACGACGCATTGACCGCCAAAATTATACAGGCCGCCGGCTTCCGGGCACTCACCATGGGCGGCTATGCCGCCAGCGCCAGCCTGCTGGGGCAGCCTGATGTTTCGCTTTTGAGCATGACCGAAATTGTTGAATGCTATCGACGGGTCGTGGATGCCGTCGACATTCCGGTGTTTGTGGATGGTGACACCGGTTACGGTGGGATACTCAACGTCCACAGGACGGTAAAAGAAGTCGAACGCAGTGGTGCAGCCGGCATGTTCATCGAAGATCAGGTGTTCCCCAAACGATGCGGCCACATGGAAGGCAAACAGATTATTGAAAGTGCTGAAATGGAGGCCAAAATCAAGGCAGCCCTCGACGCCCGCACTGATGGGGATTTTATTATCATGGCCAGAACCGATGCTTTGGCCATTTATGGGCTCCAAAATGCAATTGAACGAGCTAACCGCTATCGTGACGCGGGGGCAGACCTCATTTTTGTGGAAGCGCCGACCAGCGTCGATCAAATGAGCGCTATAACCAGCAGCGTGAAAGCACCGCTGCTGGCCAACAACGTTGAAGGTGGGAAAAGCCCATTGCTGGGCGCGGCGGAACTTCAGCGTATCGGATACAGTGCAGTAGTTTTTCCGGTGGCCGCTACGTTTACCGTTGCCCAGGCCGTTTTTCGACTGATGCACGACCTCAAAACATCCGGCACCACCGCAGGATTTTTGGAAAACATGACGACCTTTGACGATTTCAATCAGCTTGTCGGTTTGGAGCGCCTTCGGGCCCTGGAAAGCAAATATTTCAGTAACCACTGAAGTGTTCCGCAGAGTAATGGCAATATAACCAATAGGCAAAAAGGAGGGGCCCATGAGCAGACGACAACTCACGAATTTCTTGGCGGTACTGGCAGTGATCGGCATCGCCCTTCTCTGGCAGGACAGCCACGCGGCCCAGGCACAGAACATTCAATTAACCTTTGCAACCACCACGCCTCCAAAGAGCAATTTGGAAATCGCCTCTGAACGGTTCGTCAAAATCATTCAGGAAAAAAGCGGTGGCCGCATTCAGATAAAACATTACGGGGCCGGTTCACTGTACAATGCTAAAACCATCATGCCGGCCATTGCCAAACACCAGATCGACATAGGCGTACTGCATGTTGCACTGGTGGGGCGGCGTTCACCGGTTTTGGAGTTTATCGGATCTTTCGGGGCCCAGGGATGCTGGGAAAGTTATGCCCACTATTTCCGTTTTCTGGACACGCCCCGGACACGCCAGCTGGCTTCGGCTGAGTTTACCAAGTACTTCAACAGCCAGCTCCTGGCGGCCCTGGCATTCGGCACCAGCTTGGTAGGACGCCGCGACAAGCCCATTGGAAAAGTGGCGGATTACCGAGGGCTCAAGATGCGCACTTCGGGAACAGCGCAGGCCACCATGTACAAGGCTCTGGGAGCGATTCCGGTGGGGCTCAGCTCCAAAGAAATATACACCGCCTTACAGCGCGGCACCATTCAGGGTGCCACATCCGGCGTGTCCCGCTGGCGCCGCAGCAAACTCTACGAAGTGGCTCCCTACCTGACCATTGATCCAACCCTGCCCTATTTAAGCATGTGGTTGGTCATCAACAACAGCACTTGGAACAAGCTGTCTGCGGCCGACAGAAAGCTCTTTACGCAAACCGCCAAACAGATCGAGGCCTGGACCCGCAAAAACGCAGCCGAGGAACGTACCGCCGACCTGGCTTTCCTGAAATCCAAGGCAAAAGCGCTGGTTGAATTGCCGCCGGCTCAAAAGAAAAAACTTATATCTATCGTTGTGCCGGTCATGAAGAATTTTGCCAAAGCACAGCTGGGGAGTCATTACCAGGAATTGTGGGGACTTTTGGAAAAAACCAAATAAATTGAACAAAGCATATCGGTGGCGGGAAAACCGCCGCCGACACTCCTCTAACACCAGCCTCAAATGATTCTTACACCGGGAAGTCCAGATGAACATGATGCTCCCGTCGCCCGGCAAAGCCATTGATCAAATCTCAATATTCTGCGCAGCCGTGGCTGGCGGCTCCATGCTCATTGTGGCGATATTCATGTCCTATGAGGTTTTTTCGCGGCACTTTCTCAACCATCCCACCTCCTGGGTGCTGGCCGTATCGATACTGATCTTTATATGGTTTACCTTCCTGGCCACTCCCTATGGCATTCAAGCCGACCGGCACGTGACCTGTGACATTTTCATTTCCAAGCTTCCTGAAAAGACCCGTGCGGTCTTGGGCGCGGTTACAGACCTGACAGCGCTGGCTTACATCTGCGCACTGGGAATATTCGGTTATCAATCCTTCGCTGAAGCACTGCATATGGGGTATATGAGTGAAGGGCTGGTGCGCTATCCCATGTGGATGGTACGGGTGGCCATCCCGATCGGCATGCTGCTTTGTCTCCTCCAAACCCTGCGCCGAATCAAACTTCGCCTGGCAACGACGTTGCAGAGGACTTCCGAAGGTGCACAAAATTCTCTGACTGCACCCCAATGGATCCTACTTGCTTACCTGGCCAGTTGCGGTCTGGGTATCTGGGCGTTTACCCTCAGCCAGCCTATTGGTATCTTGATCTTCGCCCTGATCCTGCTATTTTGGGGAGTTCCCGTCGCATTTGCTCTAGGTGTGGTGGGCATGGCAGGTCTCCTGTTTTTCCATCAAAGTATCGGGGGCCTCAATACACTGCCCATCGTTGCCGAACAGACGGCCACCAATTTTATCCTCCTCGCCATTCCGTTGTTTACTCTGGGCGGCCTTATCCTGTCTCGCAGTGGCCTTGGCGAAGAAATGTACGACCTGAGCAGTAAATGGCTCGGGTGGATGCCGGGAGGCCTGGGGGTCGCCACGTGCATAACCGGCGGCATCCTAGCTGCCATGATCGGATCCAGCACGGCAGTCACGGCCATCGTTACCTTGGTGGCAATGCAACCCCTGCTGGACCGGAGTTACGACAAAAAACTGGTGATCGGCACGGTTACCGGCAGCAGTCTGGGTTTAATTATTCCACCCAGTATCGGTTTCATCGTCTATGGTTTTCTGACTGACACATCGGTAGGAGAGTTGTTTATGGCCGGTGTGGTACCTGGCGTCCTGTTGGTCGCCATGTTTAGCGCCTATGTGATCATCAACTGTAAAATGACGGGAAAATATCAGACCATGCATTTTACTTGGCGCGAACGTTTCGGATCGTTGAAAAAATCAATCGTGATCATGGCCGGCCCGCTTTTCGTCCTGGGAAGCATCTATTCAGGCCTGGCGACTCCTACAGAAGCGGGGGCCATACTGGTCCTCTATAGCCTTTTTTGCGCATTACTATACCACAAGATCGATCTCCAGGGATTTTTTCGATGCCTTGTCGAAAGTAGCGCCATATCTGTGATGATCATGATGATCATGATCGGTGCCTTGACCATGTCCAACGTTATCACCCTGCTGCAGGTGCCGGCTAACCTCACCGAGGCGATTGTCTCTGCAAGTCTCCCGAACATCCTCGTTATCGGGGTAATGGTGTTATTTTACTTGCTGCTTGGCATGTTTCTAGACGGTGGGTCCATTACCGTACTGACTGTACCGGTTATTGCTCCCATGCTTCCCGCTTTGGGCATCGACACAGTGGTATTCGGTGTTGTTTTGATGATGCTGATTGAAACTGCTCTGCTCACGCCACCGGTGGGGTTGAATATCTTTACGGTCAAGGGTATTGTGGACGAACCCTTGAGCTTTATTATCGTGAGTGTCCTGCCTTTTGTCCTGATCCTGCTTGCTGGGGTGATTCTGGTCTTTGTTTTTCCGGAAATAGCGCTCTGGCTGCCCACGCAGATGCGTTGAAAGAGATCGTTGAGACGTATGCATTTGCGGATGACGACCGAAAATTGACCCATTCCCCGATTGATAAAACTCCACAGAGGAGGTGGTCTCCTCGCCTGCGGTAGAAAACGCAGGAAGCCCGTCGAGCGACCGGAGTTCCCTTTAGCATAGACGCTTTGCCATGCATGGCTAAAATACGCTTTTGGCGCTTTCGATTGTGCCCGTTGAAGGGTGACATCTGGGGTTGGCCGTGGCAGGATTTCCTTGACAACTGTATTGCAGTAAATGCATGAGAACTGCAATAGGGTAGGACTGCCAAATTTCCCCCAAAACCCCGGAGAAGCGTTGATATGAAAGAAGATACGGCCAAAGCGGTCCCGGCAGCAGCGGCTGGGAAAAGGGCCCCAAAAGAAGCGGATTTTATTGCAGTTCACTTTGAGGACCCCGAATCGCTCGAAAATCTCTTCGCCGATTTGCCCCCGGATCTTGCCGGCTGGGCCAACCTCTACCTCCGGCTGCAGGTCGAAGGCGTCAAATCCAAGGGCACCCTGAAGCTGGAACGGTACAGCTTAAACAATTTCATCGCCTTTTTCGAAGACTACCATCAGGGGCGCGACATCCGCCGCTGGCTGCCCAAGACCAGCCAACGGTTCGTGGAGCACCTGACGGGTTTGGGCTTAAGCCCCAGGACCATCCACCGCAACCTGGTGTGCGTGCGCACCTTCGGCCGCTGGGTGCTCTCGATCCGGCCGTCGCTCTTTCCCCTGGACGATCCCACCCGAGGGATCAAGGCGCCTACCCAGGACGCGCTGCGGCCCAAGGGACTCGACGAGCGCCAGGTCAAGCGGGTGCTCGACGCCGCATACCATCGCATCTGCCAGGTATATCCCGACGCGCAGCGCCTGGAGCAGCTGGAAGGATCCCGGGAGGCCTGGTTTTTAAAGGCGCACCGCCGCATGCGTCGGCCGATCCGTGATTTTGCCATCATCATGCTGATGTTAAACGCAGGGCTGCGCCGCCAGGAGGTTTGCAATCTGACCCTGGAACAGCTGCAGGGAAAACACCTGCGCCGTGTCAAGTGCAAGGGCAACCTCTATCGCGACATCCTGCTGGGCGAAGAGACCCTGCGGGCCATTGCGGCCTATCTGAAGGAAGAGCGGGGCAGGGACGCGGCGGCCTTTGCCGGTTCGACGGCGCTCTTTCTGCCGTCGGCCTCCCGGCGGCATCGCAACCGCAGCGGGGCGTTGTCGCCGCGCTCTATCAATGCGATCGTGGCGCAGATCCAAACCGCAGCCAACGAGGGGCTTTCCCCCAAGGACCGGATCAAGCTCACGCCGCACAAGTTTCGCCATACCCACGCCTACCAGATCCTCGAAAAGGGCCGCAGTCTGCCGTATCTGCAAAAGCGCCTGGGCCACCAGTCGATGAACTATCTTGCGCTGTACGCCCAGATGCCGGAAAATGAGGAACAGCAGCTCCTTGATGACGCCGAATTCAAATAGGGCGGCCCTGCCGCAGTGGCACGCGCAACCGGGTTCAGAGGATCAGATGGCGCGTCGGTTCCCGGAAACAGATCCTGGGCTACCCATGCATTTTGCCGCAGGGAATAAAGGACATCTACCGGAACAAGTTGTAAAGCCGGTGCAGGTTTCGCTGTTTGAGTGGCGGAAGCTGGCGGCGGCACACCTGGTGGCCATTGATCATCCCCGGCCGGTGTATTATGATATCCGGATCGAAGGCTGTGCCCGGGGTTACCGGGTTTGCAAGGAAAGCGGGATTTTAGGGCGCAAGCCTGATCGCCGGGTGTGGCGGTTTGAGACGCTGGCGGCCGCGGAAAAGGAATACCGCCGACGAATCCGGGCTAAGACCAATTTGCGTCGGAAATCGGTGCGAAAGTATGTTTTGGCCGATGGCGGTGGGGATTTTGGGGGAAATGTCAAAAAGGTGGGAAAATTCGAGGCGCTCAGAGGCCGTATAAGCGGCGATCTCGAGTGGGGCCACACCTTATTATATAGGATGTAGTGTATTGGAGACTCGATGGCTTGGGCCAAAAAGAGGTTTTTATCTTTCCGGGAATGATGTGCAAATTCCACTATGGAATTATCAGGGAAACACACGATGAGTTCCAGTAGGCAAAAACTTCCCGGCGATTATTCTACCCTCCTTATTGAGGTAAAGGAGCGCATCCGTTCTGCCCAGTATGCTGCGTTAAAGGCGGTTAACAAAGAGTTGGTTAATCTTTACTGGGACATCGGCAAAATGATCGCAGAAAGACAAGAAGCGGAAGGCTGGGGGAAATCTGTTGTGCAGCAGCTTGCGGCGGATTTGCGGGCCGAGTTTCCCGGCGTAAGGGGCTTTTCTGTGCAGAACTTGTGGTATATGCGGCAGTTTTACCTGGAATATCATGACAATCCAAAACTCCAACCACTGGTTGGAGAAATTAGTTGGGCCAAGAACCTGGTAATTATGGCCCGTTGTAAAGACTCTCTTGAGCGGGAATTCTACATCCGCATGACCAGGAAATTCGGTTGGTCGAAAAATGTGCTCGTCCATCAGATAGAAAACCAGAGCTACGAAAAATCCTTGATTGGTCAAACCAATTTTGACAAATCGCTAATGCCGGAACTACAGGCCCAGGCGAAACTGGCGGTTAAAGATGAATATACTTTTGACTTTCTGGAGTTGAGTGAAAAGCATAGTGAGCGGGAACTGGAACGTGCTTTGATCGCCCGCATCGAGGAGTTTCTGCGCGCCATGGGAGGCATGTTCGCCTTTATGGGCAGTCAGTTCCGGTTGGAAGTGGATGGCAGGGAGTTTTTTATCGATCTTTTGCTTTTCCACCGCCGGCTTCGGTGCCTGGTAGCCGTTGAGTTGAAAATTGGTGAGTTCCAACCCGAATTCGTGGGTAAGATGCAGTTCTATTTGGCGGCTCTGGACAGGCAGGTGCGTGAAGACGGCGAAAATCCCTCCATTGGCATCATTCTCTGCAAGGAAAAGAACCGCACTGTGGTTGAATACGCCCTGCACGACGCCCGCAAGCCCATTGGCGTGGCCACTTATCGTATTGTTAAACGGTTGCCAAAAGAACTCGAGGGACAACTGCCTTCTCCCCGGGAAATTGCTCGGTTGCTGGAGAATATCGACTGAACAACTATTTCACCGAAGAAAACACCGTCGAAAAGATGGTGCCGGATACTCTGGCGGAGAGGGATAAAGAAATGGTCTCCGGCGAGTCTCCATTTCAGGGTTCCGATCATGAAATTTTCGAGAAACCAAAAGAAATTTATCGTTATATAACGAAAATTTTTAAATAAAACCGATAGTTACAAAACGTCCGATAAGATTCATTATGTAAACTTTTA
>Ga0256841_1003334_pt1 | contig 12059 bp, 8 predicted proteins | sample 356308metaG_FD_185971 | JGI IMG/M metagenome (GOLD analysis project Ga0256841, IMG submission 185971) | Hydrothermal vent microbial communities from Mid Atlantic Ridge, Atlantic Ocean - 356-308 | ecosystem: Environmental > Aquatic > Marine > Hydrothermal vents | place: Atlantic Ocean: Mid...
GCCGTATAATATTTTTTTAATATGTATCACACTTACATATTCATATCACCCATCGCTCTTTCTAAGAAGATATCACGTATCTTTTGGGACATTGTCGTACCTTTACCCATTAACCTTTTAAGGAACAAGGAACAAGGAACAAGGAACAAGGAACAAGGAACAAGGAACAAGGAGCAAGGAGCAAGGAACAAGGAACAAGGAACAAGGAACAAGGAACAAGGAACAAGGAACAAGGAACTTGTTCCTTACAACTCGCAATAAAATTCTATGGACTTATTCATTGGCGCTTTTGCGCTGAGGTCAACATAATACCGGATTCGTTATTTCATACAATACCGTTTAAGGAGCTTACTCCAGGTCTTGTCCGGTGGCTGGGGGAGCCTCCGTTTTGGTGAGGTCGTGACGAACACGCTTAATTCACCCTACGGGATTTACCCGATTTAAAAAAGCCCGCCTTCCGGTGCATTGCAGTACTTATCCCAGAAGACGGGGATTAAAATAACTTACAAATATATAAATTATGAAACGTATATATATAAAATTCAGACCAATATTTTTCTTAACTTTATTTATCTTCATTCTAGCCTCATGTAATAAAGAGGCTTCTTTGAGCTCTGTTAATAAAAACACTTCTGAAATCAACAATTTACGCCAAGATTCTTTAGAATTTTGGAAAAAGTATTTTTCGTACTTAGATGTTGACTATTTCGAAACATATGATATTATCAAGGAGCATTTATTATATCATCAGGGGGTATATGAACCTTATGAGTATTTCTTTTCCGAATCTCAGTATAATGAAATGGTTCCTTCTATCGACAGTATCAATAATCTATATTCTTCCTATTCTTTAGAAGAGTTACTAGATGAGCTAGAGAGTCAAGGACTATTTTCAAGTGAATTGAAAGACCAGTTCTTAGTCGAAATGGAAAACTACCTCGCTACTTCTTTGGATCATAACGATTACTATCTCCAAAGGCAACAGGAAATTCTTGCATCCGACATGAATGAGTTTGAGATATCCACCCTTCAAAACGAGTTGGCTATCATGCATGCTTTCTACGAATATACTATGGAGGTGCAGAGAAATTATGAAGCGGCGGACTCTCTTATGAATGGTCAAATAAATTTTAGAGATGAGAATGTTTGTGAAATAGATTGGGAGGCAGTTGCTTTAGCAGCTGCAGAAGGAAGCTTAGGGGGATTCCTTATATCCTTACCTGACATAATAAAGAAAAAGGATCCTAAAAAGACCAAGACAAAAAAGATTGCAACGGCATTCTTCAAGGCAATCCTCGGAGCCATGGTTGGAGGAGCCATAGAATGGTGGAATCAGTTCAAGGACACAGAGTTCTGCAAAGAATGCCTTGTATTAAGTCTCAGCAAAGAGTTTACTCATTTGTGTGATGATTGTGCATATTATACACCACATGCAGGGTCTAAAGCTTCTTCTTTTTCTTGGGTTAATGTTAACGCCATACCTTCCACCGCTACAACTGTACCCGGACAAACACTTCTTCTCCATCAGGTAGATCCAAATTTCAATATTGTAATGGATATAACATCAAACTGTTTAAACAAAGATCATGAAATCACGGAGTTAACAGCTGAATGGAAAGATAATATACATACAACACAAGCACTTGTTCCGGCAGGAGATCTCAGTATACTCGGTAAAGCCCTATTTAATTTTAAAAAACCTACAAATGATTCTTATGCTTCATACTACTATGAAGTTACTGAAGATTATAATTTGAGTGGACTAGCTTTTTCATGGCCGGAAATAGCGCTCGGTGGTGTCTCTACTGTACAAAATGCTAAATCCGTTTCTTTAAATGGTCAAATCTTAACCGTAACCTGGAAGGTGGACAGAGCCCACTGGGACGAATTCTTGTCCAATCAAACGGAAGGCATCGTTAAGCTACACACTAACAATCTATGCCCGGATGGGCAAACAAAAGATCATTACTTAAAAGTTCTTATTAAAGCCGGTTTAGGACAACATAAATAATTCACCGAAAACTGAATCAGTAGTGATGACACACTACTGATTCAGTTTTAATTAAAAAATCTATATTACTATGAAAAATCTAAATGCAAACTACCTACTATTTTTCTCCGCTCTAATCCTGCTTCTAACAACCGGTTGTAATAAAATCGATGAATGTATAGTGTCTTTTGAACCTGTGTGTCAAGAGATATACAGTTATGACGCTAGTTTCTTCAAGGGTACTTACCTGGAAGATTCTCTTTGCTTAGGAGAAAATAATCCCAATACATTTTTTTATATTACATCATATATTGCAGGTCGCTCTAAGCCTGGAGAGCCATTTCCCAAACCTGAGCAACTCGTCGGCCATGGAGCAGTCTTCGTAATGCATTATGTAGTTGATGATAAAAGTTTTGAGATAGATATTAAGACCCCAGTCTACCCTTTAGACTCTTCATTTGAGACCATTATTGACGACGTAAAGCTTTATCTTAACAAGGAGAGTATCCCCATGAGATATACCAATCACAGTGATATTAGCACTTCTGACTCCAGCTATTATCGGATTGATGCAACATATGATTGTCATGCAAATGATTATAGTTATACTGAGGTAAAGTCCGTATCCTTTGCCATAAATGATGCAAAAAACGACCCTAGATTTGATAAAGACCAATACGGTAGGTGGATTAAGGTTTTGGAATTTGAAAAAAAAGACTTAGGGGATAAAATCTACTATTCGATCTTGTTTGATATTAATGTAAATCTTTATGTGCCTTACAATACACTGGGACGTCTCAAGGGAAAATTTAGAGTTAATGGGACAATCCCAAAGTAATATTACTTAATTTACTTGTCCTTACTTTATTCATTACTTCAAAATCCTAATTATGAAAGATCTATTTGCTTCGATTGTCATCAAACTATTGTTGCCATATATTCTGCTTGTTTGTTGTGCAAAGCAAAATTTAGCTGCTCAATCAAATGATTCTTTTCTTCTCTCTTTGACAATTCCGGTGAGTTTGTCTTCATTTGAAGGCTCAAAGGAAAGAGTATTTGGACCTTATTGGACTTATGTTCCCACTTTAGAATTAAGTGCGCGGTATTTCAGCAAATTTGCTGTTTCTCCAGAAGTTACAACCTATCTGGAGACACGTACGGCAAGAAGTGTATGGGGCCTTGCTTATTTTCTTCATACCCTTACCTTCGAATTGCTGGGTAACGTCAGCGTACAACGCATTTATCAACAGCTTTACGATAAACCCCTGTTCACCAAAAAAGAAAACGGGGTCACCCCGATTTGGGATGTAGGAATCGGAGCATTTGCATCCTACATATACAAAGGTAAGGAAGAGCGCTTCCCTATCGATCATCCCAACTTCAATAGATGGAACTACGGAGTTTCCGCCCAATCCGAATTTATGCTGCTATTGAAGAAAAAGCCCCATCGCCCCAGAACAAGTGTGGGGTTGGGACTTACTTATCATTATGGGATTCCCAAAATATTGGATTTTAGACTTTCTTCGTTTTATATCAACTGGATTAAAATCAATGTTCTACTTCCCTAGGGGCCTATGTCAAATGACTTTTTTATCGTACATAACCCCTTTAAACTTGGCTAAACATTCCTTTTGGATAATTCCCAAACGGTAGATCAAAATAGCATTATTAGATTAATTAGTGAAAAGATATAACACGATGCAGTCAATGAAATAATTTGGAATATTTACGTAGTATGAATGATCGAATACAACTCAGAAGTTGGGCGTGTGCTCTAAGTGTTGCGACTCCAATCCTCCAAACTCTTCGTGCGGTAACTATTTCGACACCTGTAGGATTAGGGTTTTGGCTTGCTGGCAAAACTATAGCTACTGCAGGGGTTATTCGTGGTTGTACTTAAAATTTTCTCTATAGTATTCGACTAAACGAACATGACCCCATATGCTTATCGTTTGTTGGTTATTATGGTTCGGAATATAGGACTACAAAATTCATAATACATTTATTCGCAATTTATTGAAAAAATTAGCTAAACTAAAATTTCTGCGGTAACTTGGGAAATTAGAATTATTACCACAAAAATTTTACTATTGCCATAAACATTAATCGTATTCTGATCCCTTCAGAAAAATGGGCTATTAAAAGTAATGGGTTTAAGGTTCCAACAGGAGGATAAAATCCTCCAACTTTCCCTGTTTAAACGGGGTTTTGGGCATGCGAAGAAAGAGAATACAGGGGTCTATTTAGGGTCTGAATTAAGGATAGATTAATAAATTAAAATGCATCCCTTAGAGTAAAACTCCTACTTAACAAAAGCTTTACCCCTACCAAGAATCCATACTCTCTTCCTTTGTAAATGATATTTTTATCCCAAAAACCCTTTTATTTGTAGAAAACCATACAATGGTCGAAATGGATTTGTGTACCTTGGCACTATGAAACGAACATGGATTTTATTAAACATAAATTTCACACAGAGTTTTGTTTAAAAAAATTCATGTGAGAGCGAAGCGGTTACCTATGTCCAAAAAATTTATAATACATTTATTTTCAATTTATTAGAAATTTTTAAACATATAAAACGAACACGAATTTTATTAATCATAAATTCACACACAAAGATGATTAAAAAAATTTGTGTGAGAGCGAAGTGGTTACCTATGTGCAAAAAATTTATAATACATTTATTTTCTATTTATTAGAAATTTTTAAACATATGAAACATCATAGGACTTATGCTATGCGCACGATATTTACTCTACTCTTAGGAATTGGTATAGCCTATACCGGGATGGGCCAGCTTCTTTCAGGGAAAGTCACAGACCCCCAAGGAAATCCGCTTGCCTTTGCCAGTGTGTACGTCAAACATTCGACTTACGGGGTGGCAACAGATGCCAAAGGTCGCTATTTCATAGAACTCAAAGAAGGAATGGACACCCTCGTATATAGCTATCTGGGATATGATTCTAAAGAATGGGTACTTCCAGAATCCCCCCCTTCTACCCTGCACAAAGATATCACCCTTCTGGCGAACAGTCTACAATTAGAGCAAGTAGAAGTCATCGGAGATACTCGCTCCTTTGCAAGGGCTATTATGAAAAAAGTAAGACGATCCAAAAGTAAATATCGACGCAATATAAGAGACTACTCCTGCAATACCTATTTTAAAACCTCCTTGGAGAAAAAGCTAAGAGAATTTACCTCCCGGGATTCTATCAAGCTGGCGAAGGATACAAGTGGAGAAAAGTTTAAAGATTTGCGAACCTACCTCCAAAAACAGAATGTAAACCTGATAGAATCTCATGCCGTCACTTACTTTAAGCAACCCGACAAATACAAATCGGTGATTCTCGCCCAACATGATTACTCCGAAAATGTCAAACAAAAACAAGGCATACAAGTATATTTTTCTGAATTTTCGATCGTCCCTGTACAGTTTTCTACCAACAATCCCTACTTGCTCTATACAGGAGAAGAGGATACGCGAATGGATTTTTACCGCAATTATGTTTATCTACCCAATGTAACTTCCCTCCCCCTTCTTTCTCCTGCCGCGTCCTCAGCACCCCTCAGTTATGATTTTGATTTGGAGGAGACCTTTTACGAAAAAGGCAAAAAGGTTTACAAAATTAAAGTAATCCCTCGCTTCAAAGGGGATGCCCTCTTCAGCGGATGGATTTTTATAGAAGATGAGCGTTTTGCCATTCGCTCTGTCGACCTGAGCATCAACCCTAACGCCTTGAAAATAGGCAAGGAATTTAGGATCATCCAAAATTACACTTCTATTCAGGAAGGCATCTATTTACCGGTTCGAAGGGAAATCTACTACACCATTCCGACCGGCCGGTATGACATCATCGGCAATAGCCGGATTATTCATGATTCGTATCGGGTCAATACCGGTCTCCCGGGAGTAAAATTTGACAATGAACTCTTGCATTACGACAAGGAAGCATTCGACAAATCCGAAACGTACTGGGACAGCATTCGACCGATTACACTCTTGCAACCCGAACTCAAATTTATTCACAAAACCGACAGTCTAAAAGCCTATTTCAATTCAGAGGAGTACCTCTCATTGCAAGATTCCATTTACAACAATTGGGGGATTTGGGACTTGCTACTCAATGGATTTGGGTATCAGAATAGTGTGCGTGGACGCAAGCTCTCCATCACACCGCTCATCGCACAAATTCGGCCCTTTGGCGTCGGGGGATACCGGCACGCACTCGGAGTGAGATACTCCTTTCGCCTACCCAATGAGGATCGACTGGAGACAGAAACGGAAGTGAGTTATGGCGTACTCAACAGGGACCTCAAAGCTAAAATCGGTGTAGGCTGGACGTATTTGCCCGCCCGATTTATGAGAACATTTGTACGGGTTGGGGATATGTATGAAATGGTAAACACCTACGAATCTTTTGAAGCCCTGTTAAGTCCCGCTAACTATGTCCGTTCTAGAATGATAAGCGTAGAACAACGCATGGAACTGATCAACGGGCTATTTGGTGCACTGACCCTTCGGTATTCCCTGCAAGATCCGATAACAGACATTATGCAGCCCCTCTGGATGAAAGAGACGTTCGGAGACCTGAGCCTCCCGAAAGATTTTAAGTCTTATACCAAAGCAGAAGCTATTCTCAGATTGACCTACCTTCCCTTCCAGAGATACATCATGAAAGGCCGAAGAAAAATAATCCTCCCTACCTCCTGGCCCGAATTTTCCTTTATCTGGAGAAAGGGCATACCGGATTTCTTCCGTAGCGAAGTCAATTTTGACTACATCGAACTGGGAGCTAGACAGCATAAAAAACTCTTGCGATTGGGGTATCTCAACTGGAGGGTAGAAGCGGGACGCTTTGTTAATGCCCGGAGCCTACGTCTCCTGGAGCATAGATTTTTCCGAGGCTCAGACCTCTTTTACTTCTCCAACCCCATAGAGTCCTTCCAAACATTAGGGCCGACTTTTCATACCGAAAACGCCTTCATACGAGGACATTTTGTCCATCATTTTCAAGGAGCTCTTCTCAATAAAATACCTCTGGTCCGCTATCTAAAATTAGGATTGGCAGGGGGCGCTTCTGTCTTGTATCTAGAAGATAACAATTACCGCAATACCGAATTTTTCGCTGGTCTGGAGCGTCATTTTACGATGAAAGGTCAGTTGTTTAGATTTGGATTCTGGACCGTGGCTGCAGCAGATAATGATGGAGTGAAAGCACTGCGATACAAGTTGGGTATCGATTATTACAACGCGTTCACCCATCGTTGGAGTTATTAGTATTTCTTTGGTAAATCGAAGTGGAAGAAGAGAACCGATAAAGTCTAAAAAGTGTTGAAATACAGTATCGCTGCCGCTCCTGGGAATTTTTCTGTTTAGAATCTACCAGCCAAAGCTTAATTTTTGAACCATGCAGATAATACTCAGAGCGATTTTTATCATTTTAAGCATCGGGGATGAACAGGTACCAGAGCGCTTAGATCAGAGAAACTATTGCAAAAAATACAGTTGAATTTAGGCTTTTAAATATATATAAAATATTTAATCGATATTAATCTACTTCTCGATATATTATGCAACTATTTCATACAAAATTAATATATTATGATAATAAATGATATTATTACACAATATAAATATTATAAGCAACTCGGGGATCGCACTTTCGCTCAAGTTCCCGATGAAGGATTGTTTTACGCTCCTCATGCCGAGGCAAATAATATCGTTACCCTAGTGAAGCATCTACGAGGAAATATGCTTTCCCGTTGGACGGATTTTCTTACTTCGGATGGAGAGAAGGAATGGAGACATCGAGATACAGAGTTTGAAGCCGCTGATATCACAAGTCGAACGATGATGTTGGCGTATTGGGAGGAAGGTTGGTCGTGTTTGCTGGACACCCTTGACTCGCTGACGGACAATGATATAGAGAAGACGATCTACATCCGGGGAGAAGCCTTGAGTGTCAGGTATGCCCTATTGCGACAATTGGGGCATTATGCCTATCACGTAGGACAAATCGTATATTTAGGGAAGATGGTCATGGGTACAGAATGGAACTCCCTTTCTATTCCCAAAAATGCCTCTGAGGCTTTCAATGCCTCCATGCGACGAAAAGAATAGGATGAATTCGGAATCTGACCTACCCCGATCAATCATCTTGGATTCTCATCGAAGAGGAATACAATTACTTTGGTACTTCAGATTCATCTATTTACCTGATTTTTCAACGAGGTCAAAATTCAAAAGCCCCTATCTACCGCTCGACTGTAAACCCAAGTCCTGCTATTTCATACCAGTTGAATAGAATTCAGTAGCTTTGCATCTTCTAAGGTAAAAGTAGAACCAATATGAGTGTTTCAAAGAATTATAACCCCTCGGAGATAGAGGATAAATGGTACCGGCATTGGGAAGAAAGCGGGTATTTTCACAGTACACCGGATGACCGCGACGCGTATTCGATCGTCATCCCCCCACCGAATGTAACGGGGATTTTGCACATGGGGCACATGCTGAATAATACGATTCAGGATATCTTGATACGCAAAGCGAGATTGGACGGTAAAAACGCGTGTTGGGTGCCCGGAACAGATCACGCATCCATCGCTACAGAGGCAAAAGTCGTACGGATGCTAAGAGAAAAAGGCATTAAAAAATCCGATTTGACGCGAGAAGAATTCCTTAAACACGCTTGGGAATGGACAGAAGAATACGGTGGGATTATCCTTCAACAGCTCAGAAAATTGGGTGCTTCGTGTGATTGGGAGCGAACGGCTTTTACGATGGATGAAGTGCGCTCAAAGTCGGTTATCAAGGTTTTCGTCGACCTATTCAACAAAGGCAAACTCTATCGAAAAAAGCGAATAGTCAACTGGGACCCTGAAGCAAAGACTGTCCTTTCCAACGAAGAAGTACTCTATCATGAGGAACAAGGGCATCTATACCATGTACGGTATGACTTGGCTGATGGTTCGGGGGAATCCGTCATTATTGCAACTACCCGACCCGAGACCATTCTCGGAGACACCGCGATCGCAGTTCACCCCAAGGATGAGCGTTATGTCTCATTGGTGGGTAAGCGCGTCATCGTCCCGCTTATCCGACGGGAAGTCCCGATTATTGCAGATGAATATGTAGATCGGGAGTTTGGGACCGGCGCCTTAAAAATCACACCGGCACATGACCCCAATGACTTTGAAATCGGCCAAAAACACGCACTGGAAACCATAGACATATTCCATGAGGATGCTACGCTCAATGAAGATGCTGGGATGTTTGTAGGGATGGACAGATTTGCGGCTCGCAAGGCCGTCGTCGAAGCACTGGAGCAAGCCGGACTGCTCGTAAAAGTAGAGGAGTACACGCATAGTGTCGGTCGATCAGAGCGAACAAATGCGGTAGTAGAACCCCGGCTTTCCCTACAGTGGTATGTCGATATGAAATCGTTGGCTGAGCCCGCTTTAAAGAGCGTCATGGAAGAAGATATACGCTTTGTGCCACCGAGCTACAGAAACACCTACCGGCATTGGATGGAAAATATACGAGATTGGTGTATCTCCAGGCAGTTGTGGTGGGGACACCGGATTCCTGCCTGGTATTTGGGTGAAGAGGTCTTCGTCGCAGAGACAGCAGAAGAGGCCCTGAGACAAGCGAAAGATAAAACCGGCAATACCTCATTGACAATATCCGATCTAAAACAAGAAGAAGATGTCCTCGATACCTGGTTCTCCTCTTGGCTTTGGCCGATAAGTGTATTTGATGGATTTGGAGCAGATAAGACAGATATCCAATATTACTATCCGACTTCCGTATTGGTGACGGGATGGGATATCATATTCCTTTGGGTGGCGAGGATGATTATGGCCGGCTATGAATGGATGGGCGACAAACCCTTTCAGGATGTATATTTTACCGGAATGGTTCGCGACAAGAAGCGCCGGAAGATGAGTAAGTCGCTAGGTAATTCCCCAGATGCATTGCAACTCATCTCTGACTACGGCGCAGATGGAGTGCGTTTCGGGATGCTCTCGTGTTCACCGGCGGGAGGAGACTTGCTATTTGACGAAAAGCTTCCCGGTCAAGGGCGCAACTTCTGCAACAAAATGTGGAATGCCTTAAAACTTATCATGATGTGGACCCCTTCGCAGGAGCCTGTCACCGAAGACGTTCAGGCGGTCAACAGTTTGGCCATCGGATGGTTTGAAAGCCGAAAGAATGAAGTCTTCCTACGGGTCCAACAACAGTTTGAAGAATACCGGTTGTCTGAAGCCCTAATGGATCTGTACTCCTTTATATGGAATGATTTCTGCTCTTGGTATCTCGAAATGATCAAACCCCAATACGGCACAAACACCGTAGAACGTACAACCTACGAAACAACGATTCGTTTCTTCGAAGAATTGATGACCGTGCTGCATCCTTTTATGCCTTTTGTCACGGAGGAGATCTGGCATAAACTTCGCCCTCGCGAAGCAGGGGATGATTGTATGAAAAGCTCATATCCCGTTATCGGTTCGGTAGATAAAACAAGCATAGAACGCTTTGAACAGATCAAAGACATCATCACAAAGATCCGCGACTTGCGCAATAAAAATGGCATTAAACAACGTGAGCCGCTCGCCTTAATCGCCGAGTTAACTCCGTCAGCTGAAGTACTGCTCATGTCACGAGGAGTAAAAGAGACTTTAATTAAGCGATCTGCTTTAAAAGAAGTTACACTCAGTGAACAAGTTCCTTCACATGCGATTGCATTTGTCAGTGGCACCGAAAAATTCTATCTGATATCCGATCAAAAAATCGACACAGAAGGAGAGAAAAAGCGCTTGGAGGCGGAGTTGGAATATGCCCGGGGATTCGTTCGATCGATAGAGAAGAAACTCAGCAATGAACGATTTGTCCAGAATGCGCCTGCACCTGTAGTAGAGAAGGAACGAAAAAAATTGGCTGACGGACAGGAAAGAGTACGGATCCTCACCGAAAGTATTGAGCAGTTGAATGGGTAAGGCAAGTAGCACCCACTAAACGAAATAAGGCCTCACAATGACAAATTGAGCTAAAACCGCGCATTAGAATTCACGATGTGCCGCAGTAACCTATCACTTGAGGGTTAAAGGAAGGCGAGAGTATGGCACAGAGAGATAATAAACTTAGGATTCAATAAGAGGGCTAATGGATGATTTGGATTGAAGGGCTTGGCCAAGAAGTATGCATCCTTTCGGGAGAACATACTCGTCAGAGGATATCCCACTTTCCTCTCCATCAAGCAAAGTGCTGCTTAGACAAAGCTTTTAATGGCCCATTTAAAGGAGCTTTAAACATACTTGATAAAAAGTCGACCCCTCAGGAAGTCAACCCCCTCGGATTCGCTGTTTAAACAGGGTTTTCGCATTCATTCAGAGCCAGAGCTACATCCGTTTACTTCTCTTACATTGCGAAGAAAAGCAGAATATCGAACATAGATCAACCGTTCACTAACTTAGAACTGAGAAGATCATCCATCGATACGGGTGTAGTAATAGTTGTAGAAGCCACTTCGGTAGAATAGCAGTGAGATTTTGCCAATACAAGAACAGCTCCTTTTTCACGATCAATTCATCCTTTCATCTAATACTCGTCAGACAAAATATTATTGACTAAAAGCATACTACATATTATAAATTAATCGTATATTTACAGCTAAATTAGCGAGGGTAAAAGGGTTGATTTAATGAAGATAAAGAGGTAGGGCGAAGAAGTAGGCTCTACGGTATTATTTGAGTCTTTTCATTGTCCAATACCGACAGACAAGCCCTATAGCATTAACGCAAGGAGAAATGAGAGAAGGATTAGCATTATTTTTGGATTATCTTCGAGAGGAGCGGAGGTATTCGGGACATACGATAGATGCCTATAGGGTAGATGTGCGTCAATTTATCGATTATATCGAAGGGGCCTATGAACTCGAGGAACCTGAATCGGTGAAGCATACTTTTATTCGTTCGTGGATGGTCCATCTGATAGAGCGGGGCATCGGGGCAAAGACAATCAATCGAAAGATCTCGGCATTAAGAGCGTATTTTAATTTTTTAG
>Ga0256841_1003335_pt1 | contig 12059 bp, 8 predicted proteins | sample 356308metaG_FD_185971 | JGI IMG/M metagenome (GOLD analysis project Ga0256841, IMG submission 185971) | Hydrothermal vent microbial communities from Mid Atlantic Ridge, Atlantic Ocean - 356-308 | ecosystem: Environmental > Aquatic > Marine > Hydrothermal vents | place: Atlantic Ocean: Mid...
GCCCGGCTTGAAGACGAGCACGCCCGCGAGGTGGCATTGCTGGCACACGGAGAGCCGGCGGCCGCGATCCAGCCGCGCGGGGTTGACGATGGTCGGGTCGGCTTCGTCCGGGTCGGCTTCGTCCGGGTCGGCTTCGTCCGGAGCCGCCCGCCACTTCGCCACGTGCGCGCTCGCCGGGCCGTGGCACCGCTCGCACGTGATGCCGAGCGGCACGTCGGTATAGTGGTTCTGCGTGAACGGCGTATGGCGCACCGGCCCGTCGTGGCACGTGACGCACGCGAGGTTGATCTGTCGTTCGAAGCGGTCGTTCGCCTCCTCATAGCCGGGGCTCATGTCCCACGCCCCGCGATGCACGTACCACGTCACCGGCATCTCGGTGAGGTACCCGTTGACCTGCATGAGATACGACCGCGTGGCGTTCCCCGAGCCGATCACGAAGTCGGCGTGGTGGATGCGCTCGTGGATCACGTTGCCCCCGGCGTCGGTGCGGAACTCGCGCTGAAAGAGCGTGTCGTTCCGGACGAAGACCTCGTACGAGAGGTTCGTGCGCGCGTTGTGCACGACGGCGTCGTCGAAGCGCTCGGGCGCGGTCGCCGGGTCGAACTTCGAGATCGCGCGCGCCATGTTCGTCTGCCGGTACGTCTCGGCGATGTCCGCGTGGCACGACGCGCACGCTTCGTCGCCCACGTACGCCGCATCGGCATTCGCGGGAGGGAGCGCGGCGGCGGTGCGAGCGACCGGCTCGGCCCCGCGCGGCGGCTCGGACGGCTTCGCGCACCCGAAGACGAAAAGCGCGAACGAGGCGGCGAGAACGGATGGAAGAATGGGTTTCACGTCAATAAGAGCGCTTCGCTCGGATGCTTTCATTTACCGCCCGAGGGGGCATCGACGGGTTCTTCGATCTCCCCGGCATAGGCTTCGTGGAGGCGTTCGAGATACTGGTCGAAGAGTCCGGAGAGGATGCGGTGCTCTTCCTTGACCGTCGCGCGAAAGTCTTCGTCGATCAGGAAATGGTACAGCACGGCGGCCATGATCTTCGCGTCGAGGAGGAAGCCGGTGTGGCCGACGGGGGTGAGGGAATCTTTCCACCGCTCATACGAATGCGCGGGGGCGGGGGAGCTGAAGACGCTCACGCCGAGGCCGGGGATGTCGCGCGTGACGAAGCCGGTCTCCTCGTATCCGGCGGGACGCTGCGGTTCCGCGACGAGCCTCGGCGCGCCGAGCCGCTCGGCGAAGGCGAACGAGAGCTCTTCGAGCGTGCCCACGCTGATGCCGTCCCGGTACTCGCCGTACCGGTCGATCTCGACTTCGGTGCCGGTGGCGAGCGCGGCGGCGCGGGCGGCGTTGTCGATCATCCGCTGCATGTGCGCGAGGTAGACCTCGTCGGGATACCGGATGTAATAATCGACCACGGCGCGGTCCGGCACCACGTTCGGGGCGACGCCGCCCTCGGGGATGACGCCCTGAATGGAAGCCTCGGGCCGGAAGGCGGGGCGGAGGTGATCGACGGAGGTATAGAACTGCACCGCCGCCGCGAGCGCGTTGCGCCCGTTCCACGAACTCCTCTGGTGCGCGGGCCGTCCCTTGAAGGTATAGCGGACCTCGTTGATGTTCAGACAGCACACGCCGAAGCCGGCCCGTCCCCGGCTGGTCTCGTCCGTGCCGTGGCTTCGGAGGAGCACGTCGGCCTCGTCGAAGACGCCGGCCTGCCACAGGATCGTCTTCGCGGGCGGTCCCACCTCTTCGGCGGGCGTGCCGTAGACGCGGATGCGGCCCGGCGTTCCGGTGCGGGTCATGTGCTCGGCGAGGGCCGCGGCCACGGCGAAGCCGACCGGGCTCTGGGCGTTGTGCTGGCATCCGTGGAACGGTTCGTCCGTGCCGCGCAGGGCATCGTACTCGACGATAATGCCGAGCGTCGGGCCGTCCGTGCCGGCGGGGCTGTCCCATCGCCCGACGAACGCCGTCTCGAGTCCCGCCTGCCCGCGCTCGACGACGAAGCCGAGCGCGTCGAGCACGGCGCTGAGCGTATCGACGGTCTCGTATTCCTGCCAGCCCACCTCGGGGTTCCGCCCGATGTGGTCGCTCAGCTCTCGGAGACCGCCGGACCACAACGTCTCGACGCGGGCGAGGATGCGGTCGCGCTCGGGGTCGTCCGTGGCGGCCATCGCGCGGGCGCGTTCGGTCGGGGCAAGGCGGGCTTCGAGGGCGTCGATCTGCCGGAGGATCTCGGCGGCGGCGGCGCGCTCGGTGGGCGTGGTCTGGGCATAAACGACCGTGCTCCACGCCGTGAGGAAGGCGAGGATCGGAAAGGAAAGACGCATGGCTCCGTGGGGCGGGTGAGGGAGGGGCGGCGGGGGTTCATGACCCCATAATCTAAGGCTTGTCCGAAGAAAAACAAGCGGTCGCGGGCAGGGCTTCCCGACGCGGAAAAGAAGGGGATCGTGAATTGTGCGGCGTCGGCGGGTAGCTTGTCTGCGGGATTTGTAGTTTCCCGGTCGATCTTTTCCCCCACGTGTCCGCGAAGGAGGACTATGTCGCATACGAAAGCCGGGAACGCCTCCGTTCCGAACCCTGTGTCCGGCGGCGGTCTCGGGACGTTCGACGGGGTCTTCACGCCCTCGATCCTGACGATCCTCGGCGTGATCATGTATCTCCGTTTTGGATGGGTCGTCGGCAACGTCGGTCTGTGGGGCACGCTCCTGATCGTGACGCTCTCGACCGCGATCACTTTTCTGACGGGCCTTTCGATCTCGGCCATCGCCACGGCGCAGCGCGTGCGGGTAGGGGGGGCTTATTACATGATCAGCCGCTCGCTCGGCATCGAGGCGGGGGGCGCGGTGGGCATCCCCCTGTACTTCGCTCAGGCCCTCTCGGTGGCGCTCTATACCATCGGCTTTGCCGAGAGCGTCGTCGACGTTTTCCCTTCGCTCGACCTGAAGTTCGTCGGCATCCTGACGACCGTCGGCGTGGCGCTGCTCGCGCTCAAGTCGGCGAAGGCGGCCATCCGCGTGCAGTACTTCATCATGGCGGCCATCGCTCTGTCGCTCCTCTCGCTCTTTCTCGGCGGGCCGGTCGAGGGCGGGCCGGAAGCGGACCTCTCCACGCGGTCGAGTTTCTGGGGGGTCTTTGCCGTCTTCTTCCCGGCCGTGACGGGCATCATGGCGGGCGTCAACCTCTCCGGCGACCTCCGCGACCCCGGCCGGTCGATCCCGCGCGGAACGCTTCTGGCCATCGGGGCGGGGTACCTCGTCTACATGATCATCCCCTTCTTTCTCGATCGCTGGGCCACGCCCGGGCAACTCATCGCCGACCCGCTCATCATGCGGCGGATGGCCTTCTGGGGCGACGCCATCCTCCTGGGCGTCTGGGGTGCGACCCTCTCGAGCGCCGTCGGGAGCATCCTCGGAGCGCCCCGCGTGCTTCAGGCGCTCGCCCGTGACGGCGTCCTGCCGGCGGCGTTCCGCTTCCTCGGCAAAGGCAGCGGCCCCGAAGACGAGCCCCGCATCGGCACGGCGGTGACCTTCGGCGTGGCGCTCACGGCCGTCCTCCTGGGCGACCTCAACTTCATCGCGCCGGTGCTCACAATGTTCTTCCTCACCACGTACGGCGTGCTCAACGTGGCCGCAGGCCTCGAACGTTTCCTCGGCAACCCCTCCTTCCGGCCCGAACTCAAGGTGCACTGGGGATGGTCGCTGCTCGGGGCGCTCGGCTGTGTGGGCGTGATGTTCCTCATCAATCCGGCGGCGACCGTGGCGGCGACGCTCATCGTGGCGGCGATCTTCCTCTGGCTCGAACGGCAGGAGTTGCACAGCGCCTGGGGCGACGTGCGGCGGGGCATATGGATGAACCTCACGCGGGCCGGCCTCCTCCGCCTCGACGCGCGGCCGGACGCCAAAAACTGGCGGCCCCATCTGCTCGTGCTCTCCGGCGCGCCCACCCGCCGGTGGCATCTGATCGACTTCGCCTCCTCGCTTTCGCACAACCGCGCCATTCTGACCGTCTCGACCGTCCTCCCGCGCGCGCGCATCACCACGGAGCGGGCGGCGGCGATGGAGTCGACGATCCGGGAGTATCTGCTCAAACAGGGGGTGCAGGCCCTCGTGCGCGTGGTTGCCGCGCCGAACCCGTTCGTGGGCGCGGAACGGCTCGTCGAACTCTACGGCCTCGGCGCGCTCGTGCCGAACACGATCCTCCTCGGCGACAGCGAGAACCCGGAGCATCGCGCGGCTTTTTGCGACATGATCGCGCATTTTTACGGGGCGCGCCGCAATACCCTCATCATCCGACACGACGAACGGCGCAGTTTCGGGCGTCGCCGCCGCATCGACGTGTGGTGGGGCGGGATGAAAAAGAACGGCAGCCTCATGATGATCCTCGCCTACCTCCTCCGCACGAGCCTTCACTGGCGCGGCGCGGAGGTGCGGATCAAGATGGTTACGCCGACGGCGGAGGCGGCGGTGGTGGCGCATCGCAACCTCGAACGGGTGATGAGCGAGCTGCGCACGGGCGCCCTCCCGGACGTGCTCGTCGCCGGGGGGCGGCCCTTCGATGAGATCCTCCATGCTTCCTCGCGCGACGCCGACCTCGTCTTCCTCGGCATGGCCGAGCCGCGAGACGACTTCGAGGCGTACTATGAACGGCTCCAGCGCCGCGTCGCGGGCCTGCCGACGACGGTCTTCGTCCTCGCCGCCGAGGATCTGGCCTTCGGCGAGGTGCTGCTCCCACAGAAGGCCGCCGACGAAACGTAGGGCGGAGCCTTACACGTCTTTTCCGCCTTTCCCTTACATCCAAGACGTCTGCTTGCACGTCAGCGCCGCACCTCCCGCCTTCGCACCTTGAAGGCAACCTCGGAGCTTCCGCCCGGGAACGCCCGAGGCGCTTCATTCGACGAATGTGAGGAGGTGGGTCATGAACACGAACGGCCAATCCGACGCCCTCCGGCGGGCCGCCCTCGACTATCACGCGCGCGGGCGCAGAGGCAAGATCGAGGTCGTGGCGACGAAGCCGTGTTATACGCAGCGCGATCTGTCGCTGGCCTATACGCCCGGCGTGGCCGCGCCCTGTCTGGAGATCAAGCGCGACCCCTCGCTCGCGCGAACCTACACGGCCAAAGGCAACCTCGTCGCCGTCGTGAGCAACGGCACCGCCGTGCTCGGCCTCGGCAACATCGGCGCGTCGGCGGGCAAACCCGTCATGGAAGGCAAGGGCGTGCTCTTCAAACGCTTCGCCGACATCGACGTGTTCGACATCGAACTCGACACCGAGGACCCGGACGAACTCATCCGAGCCGTCCAGCTCATGGAGCCGACCTTCGGCGGCGTCAACCTCGAAGACATCAAAGCGCCCGAGTGCTTCTACATCGAGGAACGCCTCAAGGAGACGATGAACATTCCCGTCTTTCACGACGATCAGCACGGCACGGCCATCATCTCGGGCGCGGCGCTGATCAACGCGCTCGAACTGGTGGGGAAGAAGATCGACGAAGTGACGGTGGTCTTCAGCGGCGCGGGCGCGGCGGGCATCGCGTGCGCCAACTTTTACGTAGCCCTCGGCGTGCGTCCCGAAAACGTGCTCATGGCCGACAGCAAGGGCATCCTCTGGAAAGGGCGCGGGGACGAGGGCCGGAACCCGTACAAGGACCGCTTCTTCCGCGAGACCGAAGCCCGCACCCTCGCCGACGCCGTCCGCGGGGCCGACGTCTTCTGCGGCGTCTCGGTCAAGGGCGTGCTCACGCCCGAGATGGTCAGGACGATGGCCGAGCGGCCCATCATCTTCGCGATGGCCAACCCCGACCCGGAGATCACCTACGAAGCGGCGCGCGCCGCCCGCCCCGACTGCATCGTGGCGACGGGGCGGAGCGACTACCCGAACCAGGTCAACAACGTGCTCGGCTTCCCGTTCATCTTCCGCGGCGCGCTCGACGTCGAGGCCTCGGCGATCAATGAGGAGATGAAGCTCGCGGCGGCGCACGCGCTGGCGCGGCTGGCGCGGGAAGACGTGCCGGAGTCGGTCAAACGGGCGTATGACGGCGAGGACCTCGTCTTCGGCCCCGAATACATCATCCCGAAGCCTTTCGACCCGCGCGTGCTCGTGTGGGAAGCCGCCGCCGTGGCCGAGGCCGCCATGCGCACCGGCGTGGCCCGTCGCCCCGTCGAGCTCGCCGCGTATCGGGAGCAGCTCATGGACCGGATCGACTGGTCGCGCGAGGTGATGCGCAAGACGTTCATCCGCGCGAAGCGGGATCCCCGGCGGATCGTCTTTCCGGAGGGGACGGACCCGAAGATCATCTGGGCCGCCAGTGAGGTGGCGCACGAAGGCATCGCCCGGCCCATCCTCCTCGGCAAAAAAGCCGACATCGTGGCGCAGTTCGAGGCGCATCATCACAGCCTGAAGGGCATCGAGATCGTCGAGCCGAAACGGTGGCCGCATTTCGACGCATACGTGCAGGCCTACTATCGCCTGCGGCAGCGCAAAGGCGTCACGCAGAGCCGCGCCGCGCTCGATATGCGCAACTATTTCTACTTCGGCACGATGATGGTCCATCAGGGGCACGCCGACGCCCTGGTGGCGGGCGTCTCGGTGAACTATCCCGAGGTGCTCCGGCCCGCGCTCCGGATCATCGGCCCGCGCGAAGGCGGGCGTATCGCCGCCGGGATGTACATGCTCCATCACGACAACCAACAGTATTTCCTCGCCGATTGCGCCGTGAACATCGACCCGGATGCGGAGGATCTCGTCGAGATCGCGCTCATGGCCGCCGCCGAGGTCGAGCGGCTGCACATCGAGCCGCGCCTGGCGCTGCTCTCGTTCTCGAACTTCGGTTCGGTCCGCTCGCCGGAGACGGAAAAGGTGGCCGAGGCGGTGCGGCGCATCAAGGCGATGCGTCCCGATCTGCACGTGGACGGACCCGTGCAGGCGAACGTGGCGCTCGACGCGAAGGCCCTGGAGGAGCATTTCCCGTTCGCCGACCTGAAAAAACGGCCGAACCTGCTCATCTTCCCGAACCTCGATGCGGGCAACATCAGCCTGAAATTGTTGAACAAGCTCAGCACGGCGCACACCATCGGCCCGATCATCATCGGGATGGCGAAGCCGATCCATCTGCTGGCGAGGGGGAGCGAGGTGAGCGCCATCGTGAACCTGACCGCCATCGCCGCCGTGGATGCGCAGGACATCGCCCACGCCGGGGCGCGGCCCGAACCGGTCGGCTGACGGCGCGCGGGCGGGAGGGAAGCGCTCGCTTCCGGAGCGGAAAGGCCGTATTTTCGGAGCGTCGTTTCCGCTCACCCCGGCCGGCTCATGCTCGACTTTCAGCGTCTCCGCGAACAGTTTCCGGATTTCAGTGATTATCAGGCGCGGGAGCAGGCGCTCACGGCGTCGAAGCTGCGGCGGGCGCTGGCGGCGCTCGAAGCGTGCAACCCGGCCTGGGAGGCGTTGCGGGAGGAGGCCGAGCGCGCCCGGGCGAAGTGGCTCGTGGCCGGCTTGCGGAGCGCGCCCGCCGAGACGCATCGGTGCGGCCCCCGCCCGACGCCCGTCACCGTCGTCGCCACGGACGGCTCGCAGATCTATCCCGACCGCCACGTGGAACCGACGTGCTATCTGCTCAACGTCAGCCGCATCGCCTTCCAGTACGGCACGCTCGAACGGCCCCTCATGGAGGCCGTGCCCGAGTTCCGCTATCGCCGTTCCGCCTTCGAAGACCTCATCGACCCCCTGCTCGACACCACCTCGACCGACGTCATCTCTGCGCTTCGGGACGAGATCGAACTGCGCGAGCTCCTTCGCACGGCCCGGGAGTCGCGCCTGCCGGGACGCCCGCTCGTGGCCCTCGCCGACGGCACGCTCATCCGGTGGATGATCCGGCGCATGCAGAACCCTGCCCTCGAGAGCCGGCTCATCGCGCGATACACCGAGATCCTCGACGGCTTCCGCGCCGAGGCGCTTCCCCTGTGCTCGTACATCAGCATGCCGGGCAATACGGAGGTGGTCAACCTGCTGCGCGTCTCGCTCGGCGAGAGCGACGCCCCGGATCCCGAGACGACCCTCGAAGGACTGCCCGACCGCAAGCTCTTCGAAGCGGTCCTCGCCCCCGGTGAGCGCTCGGCGACGTTCGAGTCGGCCTCGCACATTCAGCGGGAGTACGGGGAAAACCGGATCTGTTATTTTTACCTCCACGTCCCGTCGCGGCAGGGGCGGGGGGAGATCGGGCGGGTGGAGATGCCGCTATGGGTGGCCGACGACGCGGCGCTCGTGGACCTCGTGCACGCCGTCGTGCTCAGCGAGTGCGAGAAGGGCGACGGCTATCCGATGATCCTCTCCGAAGCGCACGAACGCGCCGTCATCCGGGCGCACGAGAAGGCGCTCTTCTATGAGATGATCGAACGGGAGATGCGGAGACGGGGACTGCCCTTCGCGGGCTCGCGGAAGGAAGCTTCGAAGCGAAAGCCGGTGGTTTAGCCGCGTCGGGCCGAACGACGGGGCGCGGGGAGGGGACGGGCGCGCGAGCCGGCGCGAAACGAGCCTTCATCAGACCCCATTTGTCCGCGCCGACCCCCGCGGCGATTCCCCGTCCGTCTTCCCGCCCTGCCCCGTTCTCCCGCACACGATCAGCCTTGCGCCGTCAGCGTGATGATGGAGAAGACGGCGCCTGCGGGGTCCCTGAGCACAGAGAAGCGGCCCACCGTGGGGAGATCGGTCGGGGGGACGACCACCTCGGCCCCGAGCGCTTTGGCCCGCTCGGCGCCGGCGTCGCAGTCCGCCACGCTGAAATACGTCATCCAGTGGGTGGGGATCTCGCCCATGGAAGCGTCTTTGCGGAAGAGGCCGCCTTTCAGCGCGCCCTCGCGCATGAGGACGGTGTAGGGGCCGTGGCCCATGTCGTGCGTCTCCGTCTCATAGCCGAAGAGCCCGGCATAAAAGCTCGCGGCCGCCACGGGGTCGTCGGTGGCGAGTTCGTTCCAGCACACGGCGTTGTGCTCGTTGACCTTCGCCGCGCCGGGATGCGCCTTCGGCTGCCATACGGAGAAGGCGCCTCCGGTGGGATCCTGAAGCACGGCCAGCCGTCCCGCATCGAACACGTCGCACGGCTCGACGACGACCGTGCCGCCGAGGCTCCGGGCGCGCTCCGCCGCGGCGTCGGCGTCGTCCGTGGCGAGGTAGACGCCCCAGTGACGCGGCACGCCCTTCGCCTGCATCTCCGGGGTCAACCGGTACGCTGCGGCGACGTCCTTGCCGTCGCTCTGAAACATGACGTATACCTGCGTCTCGTCTACGGGCATTTCGTTGTGCGTCCAGCCGAAGAGCGCTCCGTAGAAGGCTTTGCTGCGCTCGAGGTCGGTCGTGGCCAGTTCCCACCAGCAGAACGTGCCGGGCGCGTGTTTGACGGCGGTCGGGGTTGCGGTTTCGCTCATGTCATTTTCCTCCCAGTCTGAGTGAGATGTACGGTGGAGCGACGTCCGACGCATGCCGGGCGTCGCGATGAGGGAACCTACACATGCGACCCGACACCCCCGTGTCACCTCCGAGGGAGGCGCGTCGAGAAACATGGGGTGCGGGCGGCGAGGGGACGATTTCCGGCTCCGGCCCGAAAAAAACTTGCGGGGGGCTGTGACCTGCGCGCCTTCGTGGTTAGATTAGCTTCCGGAGACGGGCGGAAAAAAACAGGCGCGCATGCGAGGCGACGTGACCGGCAAGATAGGCGAAGTGATCGAGTCCGGCACCCGGCAGTGGGTGGCGGAAGTGTACCGCACGGCGGAAGCGCCGGCGTTCGGGACGTGGGTGAAGGCTGCGCATCCCGGCGGCGCCGTGCTCTTCGGCGCGGTGAGTCTCGTCGAGATCGGAAGCTATGAACCGAACCGGCGGGCCGTGGCGTTCGGGATGACGCCGGAGGAGCTCCGCCGGGAGATGCCGCAGGTGATGGAACTGCTCCGCACGACGTTCCGCGTGCAGGTGCTCGCCTACCGCGAGGCCGGCGGCGCGCTTCGGCAGACGCTCCCCCCGCACCCGGCGCCCGTGCACGGGTTCGTCGAGCCGTGCACGGCGGAGGAGGTCCGCGCGCTCGGCCCGCCCTTCGACTTCCTCCGCACGCTCGTCCGCCATCCCGACGGCGCCGTGCCGGTGGACGACCTCGCCGTGGCCGTGCTCCGGCAGCGCCATGCGGCCTTCGGCGGCGGACCCGACGGGGAGCGCGAGCTCATCGCCGCCGGTCGCGCCCTCAGCCGTCTCCTCGACGACGACCACGAGCGCCTGCACTCCATCCTGCGGCGCGTGGTGGCGTAAGGGGGCGCTCCGCTCGCGGTCGCAACGTCGTCTAAAAAATCAGCCCGATGCGGAAAGGGAGGGCGAACTGAACGTTCTTCTCCCCGATGATGAGCGCGGGGTTCACCTCATAAAAAAGCGTCGTCTCGCTCAGGGCGCGCACCCATCCGATGCCGAGGTGGATGGTGGGGCCGGAGTTGGTGCGGTCGCGGTCGTTGAGGGGAATGTAGCCGCCGACGCCGCCGAGGAGGTAGGGCGCGCTCGTCACGCCCGGCAGCGTCACGATGGCCGAGACCTGAGGGTCGAAGATGTACGTGGCGTCGTCCCGGCCTTCGAGGATGAAGCCGACGAAGCCGACGTCCACGGCGAAGGAGAGGTCGGCGTTGACCGGGGCGGAGGCGCGGCCCCGGAAGCCGAGTCCGAGGCCGTCCTCCGTGCTCAGGACCGTGTTGAAGCCGAGCCCGAAGCGCGGGGCGAGATCCTGCGCCGTGGCCCCGTTGGCGAAGAGCAGCAGGACGGCGGTCGGCAGAAGCGCGCCGGGGAGCAAGCGGACGCGACGGAAAAAACGCTTCATAGATTCGAGAAGAGAGTCGAAGGGAGCGAAGAGGCCTTCCGAAAATCGGGAAACGGAAGCCGTGATAAAAGCCCTTTGCAGAATTTATACCGGCGGCGGGCGAGGGCGGGCTTCGAGGCGCGGCCCCTTTACGCAAATTTCGAATCTTGCGAGAAGGACATTTTGTAAGTTGCCCCATTCGAAACGCCGAAAAACGTGTATATCGTCTGAAAAAGGGCGTCAACTCATCTGATGGCTTATGAAATTTTGCGTTTGCATCAAGCAGGTCCCCGACGTGACGGCCCCGATCCACACCGGGCGCATGGTGCTCAATGCGTACGATGCTTCCGCGGTCGAAGAAGCATTGGTCCTGACCGAGAAGTACGGAGGTGAGATCGACCTCGTGCTCATCGGGCCGGCGTCTGCGAAGGAGACCATCCGGAAAGCCCTGGCGATGGGCGCCACGCGCGCCACGCACCTTGTCACCGGCGAGGGCGAGCGGCTCGACTCGATGGTCGTCGCGAAGTTGCTCGCCGATCACCTCGCGGGCTCGGACTACGATGTCATCGCCACGGGGAAGCAGTCGCAGGACACCGACGCCGGGCTGGCCGGGAGCATGCTCGCCGAGCGCCTCGGCCTGCCGTATGCGTCGAACGCCGTCGGCCTTGACGTGGAGCCGGAAGCGCGCACGCTCGTCGTCACGCGGCAGGGCGACGTGGGGCAGGAGATCATCGCCTTGCCGATGCCGTGCCTGGTCACGTGCTCGAACGACATGAACGACCCGCGCATCCCCACGCTCAAGGGCATCATGGGAGCCAAACGCAAGCCCATCGACACGCGGGAGGTCGACGCGCTGCCCGAAGGGTTGCCCGTGACGGTCGTCGTCGGCATCGAGCCGCCGCCGGAGCGGGAGCCGGGGCAGGTCCTCGAAGGGGAACCGGAAGAGATGGCCCACGTCCTCGTCGAGAAGCTCGTCCACGAAGCGAAAGTTTTATAAAGTCGTCGCTCCGCGCCACACCACGCAAACTCATGGGAAAAATCCTTACGTACGTCGCCGTACAGGACGGCAAGCTCAAGCGGTCGTCGCTCGAAGCGCTGACGCGGTGCCGGGCGCTGGCCGAATCCGGCGGGCACACGCTCGAAGCCGTCCTCATCCACCCCGACGCTCCGGCGCACGTGGACGCCGTCCGGCGGTACGGGCCGGCGAAGATCTATACGATCACGGACCCGGTCTTCGAGCGCCCGCTGA
>Ga0256841_1003337_pt1 | contig 12056 bp, 9 predicted proteins | sample 356308metaG_FD_185971 | JGI IMG/M metagenome (GOLD analysis project Ga0256841, IMG submission 185971) | Hydrothermal vent microbial communities from Mid Atlantic Ridge, Atlantic Ocean - 356-308 | ecosystem: Environmental > Aquatic > Marine > Hydrothermal vents | place: Atlantic Ocean: Mid...
ATCGGCATGGTGGGCAACACCATCATCCGTTGGGGGACCGAGGAGCAGAAGAGGCACTTCCTGCCCCGCATCCTCTCCGGTGAGGATCGCTGGTGTCAGGGGTACTCCGAGCCCAACGCCGGTTCGGATCTGGCCAACCTCGGATGCCGGGCCGAACTGGATGGGGACGAGTGGGTTCTCAACGGCCAGAAGATCTGGACTTCGGCCGGCCACCTGGCGAACTGGATATTCGTCCTGGGCCGCACCGATCCCGACGCCCCCAAGCACAAGGGAATCACCTTCTTCCTCGTTCCGATGGAGCAGCCGGGGGTCGAGGTGAGGCCCATTCGGATGATCTCGGGTGAGTCGGAGTTCAACGAGGTGTTCTTCACCGATGCCCGCACCCCCCGGGAGAACGTGGTGGGGGAGGTCAACGGTGGCTGGGCCGTGGCCATGACCCTCCTCGGGTTCGAGAGGGGCGAGGCGGCGGCGACCCTGTCGATCGCCTTCCGGGCCGAGCTGGACCGTCTGGAGGCCCTGGCCCGTTCCAAGGGTCGGCTCTCCGACCCCCTGATCCGTCAGCGCCTGGCCTGGTGTCACAGCAAGGTCGAGATCATGAGGTATCTGGGCATGAGGACCCTGACCCGGTTCCTGGCCGGGGAGCATCCCGGTCCCGACGCCGCCATCACCAAGCTCAACTGGTCGGAGTACCACCGCAAGGTGACCGAACTGTCCCTGGACATCCTCGGCCCCGAGGCCATGGTGCCGGTCGGGTCGCCACCAGGATCGGCCTTCCAGACCGACGACGTGGGGGTGCCGGTTGAGAACGTGAGGTCGTGGACCGACACCTTCCTCAACGCCCGGGCCGGAACCATCTACGCCGGCACCTCCCAGATCCAGAGGAACATCATCGGGGAGATGGTCCTGGGGCTGCCCAAGGAACCGCGGTCCGACCGCGGGTCCTGGAAGGAGTCCCGAAGCTGATCGTCCGTCGTCGGGTCGAGGGGTCCCCTCCGGGTATCGGGCCCCAGGTCGGGGAGGTTCCCGCCGGGCTCTCCGGCGCGATCCCGGGCGGACGGCCCGGGTTGGCCCGAAGAGCCCTATGGGTGGGATCGAACGGACCGGTCGGTGAGTGAGACCCGGTACCTGGTGCGGGTGCTGGCGGCGGTCATCGTCCGCCCGCGACTGTGGCCCACCGCCCTTCGGCAGCTCCGGCTCCTGGCCCCTCACCGCTGGTGGGCCCGGACTCCCCACCTGCCCCTACCCGACCCCGACTACCTCCACTTCCGCTTGAGGTCGATGTACGGCGACGTTCCCGGGGGCACCGACCCCTCGGCCCTGCCCCGGGACATGGTCGCCTATCTCTCGTGGTGTCGGGCGTGGCGGTCGTCCCGGGGGGTGTGAGGTTGGGGGAGGGCAATGCCGTGTCCGGTGCGGTGCCCGCGGGCTAGCCTGCCAGCCATGCCCGGCCACGGTGTCGCATCGCAGAGGGGCTCCGCCGACGGCGGAACGGTGTGGTCGGGTCGCGCCCTGGTGCTGAACGTCACCTATGAGCCGATATCGGTGGTGGGGAGGCGGCGGGCCCTGGTACTCGTTCTGGCCGGGAAGGCCGATTCCCTCCACGACTCCGACCGAACGGCCCGTTCGGCCCGCCTGGGGGTACCGATACCCTCGGTCGTCAGATTGCGGTACCGGGTTTCGGTTCCCTTCCGACGCCGGGCCCCGTTGCACCGTCGCTCGTTGTTCGCCCGCGATGGTGGTGTCTGTCAGTACTGCGGGCGACCCGCCGAGTGCATCGACCACATTCACCCCCGCAGCAAGGGTGGGGCCCACGAGTGGGAGAACGTCGTGGCCTGCTGTCGTTCCTGCAACCTGCGCAAGGCCGACCGTCTGCTGTCGGAGACCGGATTCGAACTCAGGACCCGGCCCGGCGCCCCCTCGGCCTTCTCCTGGGTGACCATGTCGGTGGGGCGGGTCCCCGAGGAGTGGAGGCAGTACCTACCGGTCGACCTGGCCCTCAGTGCCTGATTCTGGGTTGGCGAGCGGGATGGCTCCGGTGGCTGATTCTGGGTTGGCGAGCGGGATGGCTCCGGTGCCCGGAGCCGGTGGTGAGTGGATGGTGGAGCGATTGAGGGGATCGGCCGGTGAGCTTCACTCCCGTCCCCTGGAGGTCGGCTCACGCCCCCTCTGGTCCTGGCTCGAGGTGACCGGTCCGGCGGTGGTCCTGGGTGGTGGACAGGACGGTGACGTCATCGAACGGGAGCGGGCGGAACGGGCCGGGGTGGAGATCTGCCGCCGACGCGGCGGGGGAACCCTGGTGTGGCTGGACCGGGACTCGATCTGGTTCGACGTGTCCATATCCTCCTCGGACCCCCGGTGGGAGACCGACGTCGGTCGGGCCTTCCTCTGGCTGGGTGAGTTCCTGGCCGGGGCCATGGGTTCACTGGGGGTGTCCGCCGACGTTCGGACCGGCGGGTTGCGATCGGGTCCCTGGTCGGATCTGCTGTGTTTCGGTGGTCTCGGGCCCGGTGAGCTCACCGTGGGGGGGCGCAAGTTGGTCGGGCTGTCCCAGCGCCGGACCCGGGCCGGGGCCCGATTCCAGGGTGTCGTCTACCCCCGTTGGCGGCCCGACGCCCTCAGGGGGCTGGTCGATCCCCGGTCCTGGGGCGGGCGGGGGATCCGGGCCGCGGACCTCGCCCTCGGCCTGGAGGACCTGGGCCTCACCGCCGACGACTTCCGACGGGCCGTCGACGACCGGCTCGGTTCCTGAGCTTCCCCCACCTCGGTTGACACCCGAACCTCACCCCGGTCAGCGCCGGGGGTGGCACGGTCGGGGGCGGTGGCCTCGTCGTCGTGACCCGTGCCGGGGGTGGCATGGTCGGGAGCGGTGTCGGTGTCGTCGTGACCCGTGCCGGGGTGGGTGCCGGGGGTGGCAGGTCGGCTGAACCGGGTGGTGGGGACCCGGGGTCGGGGGCAGCATCGTCGGGGACAGCATGGTCGGGGAGGCGGGTGGGGGAAACTTTTTTCGGTGGCGGTCGCCCTCGTCCGCTCACCGAACGTCCGTTCGGAGTTGAGGGGCGGCCTCGTTGGGGTATGGGCCTCCGAACCCCGAATGACACGTCTGTAGTTTTTTCCGAACGCTCAGCGTAGGAACCCGAACACACTTCGTGGGAGGGGGAGGTGATTGAAATGGACCCGATCGGGTCATACCGTGGCACGAAGTGGAACGAAGGGGAGCACAATGGCACTCCTGAGAGCCACCAGGGCACAGAGGGCCACGAGTGCCGCCGAGAGGCGCTCGGGTCCGGTCGAGCGAGGAAACGGATCGAACCCCAGTGGACGGAGCCAGCCCCCAGAGCAGCGGAGACGACTTCCGCGGCCGGCCCCTCGACTTCGTCGGCTCCTACGAACACTCCCTCGACGACAAGGGGAGAATGGTCCTGCCCACGGCCTTCCGATCCCACTTCTCCGAGGGTGCGTACCTGGCCAAGTGGCAGGACGGCTGCCTGGCCCTGATGACCGAAGAGACCTTTCGCCGGGTCGCCGAGGAGAAGATGGCCCTGGCCCGGGCCGGGCGGGAGATCCGCAACATCGCCCGGGCCTTCGGCGCCGGCACGGCGGTGGTGACCCCCTCCAAGCAGGGACGCATAGCCATCCCCGTGAATCTGCGCCGCTACGCCGGTCTGACCCGCGAGATCGTGATCGTCGGTGCCCTCTCGGTGGTCGAGATCTGGGACTCCCGGAGGTGGGCCGAGATCGACCAGGCCGGGGACGAGGGCCTGGCGGCGGGAACCGACCTCGACCTCTCGGCGTCCCTGTGGCCCCTGGGGGAGGCCGAGCAGTGATCACCCTCGCCCCCCGGCCGGGCGCAACCCGGCTCCTCCCACCCCAGAAGTCTCCCCTCAGCCCCGAGATCACCGCCGTCGGCGGTGGGTTCGTGCTGTCCACCGGCGGGCACGGAAAGTCCCAGCTCCGCCCTTTTCCGTCCAGTACACCCCGGGACTCGTTTCCGGGGTGGACGCCCGCCGGAGGACAGCAGGAATCCACCACGGCCGGTGACGGCACCGAGAGACCGGGAGTCCGGGGAGAGGCGGCGGATCCGGTGTCCTCCGACCAGCCCGTCGCCGGCCCCGCGGAGACGGGGGAGTCCGTGTTCGCCCACGTGCCGGTCATGGCCGGGGAGATCGTGGCCCTCTTCGCCGAGGTCCCCCCGGGCCTGATCGTGGACGCCACCCTCGGTGGCGGTGGCCACAGTGAGGCCCTGCTGAGTTCCCGTTCCGACATCTCCGTGCTCGGACTCGACCGGGATCCGGCCGCCCTGGCCGCGGCCCGGGCCCGTCTGGCCCGGTTCGGGGACCGCTTCGAGGCCCGGCACCTGAGGTTCGACCACATCGGTGAGGCCCTCGGTGGGAGCCGGGCGGCGGGGGTTCTCTTCGACCTCGGAGTCAGTTCCCACCAGCTCGACCGCCCCGAGCGGGGGTTCTCCTACCGGGCGGGGGGCCCACTCGACATGAGGATGGACCCGGCCTCCACCCTCACCGCCGCCGATGTGGTCAACACCTATGAGGAGACGGAACTGGCCCGGGTGCTCCGCCGCAACGCCGACGAGAGGTTCGCCTCACGCATCGCCCGGGCCATAGTCGGGGCCCGGCCCCTCCACGACACGGCGGAACTGGCCGCCACGATCATCTCGGCCATCCCGGCCGCGGCCCGCCGGAGCGGACCCCACCCCGCCACCCGTTCCTTCCAGGCCATCAGGATCGAGGTGAATTCCGAACTGGAGGTGCTGGCACCGGCCCTGGAGGCCGCCATAGAGGGGCTGACCCCCGGGGGCCGGATCGCCGTGCTGGCCTACCACTCCGGGGAGGACCGCATCGTGAAGTCGGTGCTGAGGGAGGCCGCCCGAACCTCTCCCCGGGGACGTCCGGATCTTCCACCTCCCCCCGGCTTCTCTCCCCGACTCCGGTTGATCCGGTCGGCCGGACGACGCCCGTCGGAGGCGGAGATGGCCGCCAATCCCAGGTCGACCAGCGCCCGCCTCCGCGCGGCCGAACGGATCTGACATGACGGCCACGTCCGCACCCCGGACCATCAGAGGGGCAGCGTCCCCCCGACCGGGCACCAGCCGGCCCCAGCGGGGTGAGGAGCCCCGCTCCGCCCCCCACCTGACGGTGGTGGGGGAGCCCCACCGGAGGCGGATACCGGTGTTCGCGATGCTGGTGAGCCTGGTCGTGCTGGGCTCGCTGTTCAGCCTGGCGGTCTTCCACACCTGGATGGCGGAGGCCCAGTTCGAGCTGGACGATGTCGAGGGCAGCCTGGCCGTTCAGCGGGGTCGCCTGGCCGACCTCGAGTTCCAGGTGGAGAGCTACAACGCGCCGGGCACGGTGGCGGGCCTGGCCCGTGGGGAACTCGGGATGATCGATCCCGGGGAACCGGTGGACATCCTGATCTCCCCCGACCTCATGGCCGAGATCGGCACCGCCGAGGAGTCCTACCGATCTCCCGTTCTCGACCCGGTGCCGGTAGCCGGGTCGGCCGTTCCGAGTTCCGCCGGGGCGGACGGGGCGGAGTCCACATCCCCCGACGCCCCCGGATCGGCCGGGGCGGGCGGGAACAACCGGTGAGATCCGACGTGGCCGGTGATGGTTCGGGGACCCTGAGGGTCGGTCGACCCGACGTACGCCGTCCCTCGTCCCGCTCCGGGCGGGACCGGGTGGGGGCGCGGCCCCGACACCGCGCCCCGCGCCCCGGAACCACCTCGGAGCGGAGACGTCCGAACCCGGGGCCCCGGCCGACCGGTCGGCGGGGAGGTGGTCCCGGCGGTCCGGGGCGCGGGGCCCGCCACGTCCCCGGTTGTGAGAGTCCCGAGCACCGGGTGATGGTCCTGGCCGCGGTCCTGGTGGTACTGGTCGCCGCGGTCGCCTGGCGTCTCGTCTCGGTGCAGCTTCTCGATCGCGACCGCTACATCGAGTTCGGTGAGCAGGTTCGGGTGTCGACCAAGACGATCCAGGGAAACCGGGGAACAATTCTGGACCGGGATCTCAATGTGCTGGCCGTGACCGACGACCGCCCCACCGTCTGGGTGAACCCCCAGGAGGTCGTGGACGTGGCGTCCACCGCCGAGGGGTTGGCCTCCGTACTGTCGATCTCCCCGGAAACCCTGAGGGCACGGATGGAGGAGGCGGCGGGCGCCGGCCGCGAGTTCATGTACATCGCCCGTCAGGTCAGTCCCGAACGTGGTCGGGCGGCCGAGGCCCTGGATCTTCCCGGGGTGCACTTCGCCCCCGAGGCCAGCCGCCTCCGTCCCAACGGTCGGTACTTCGCCCGGGGAATCCTCGGGCACCTGGACCCCGACGGCAACCCGGTCTCGGGTCTGGAGAGTGGCTACGACGAATTGCTCGCCGGTCAGGACGGGACCGAGCGGGTCGAGGTGGACGTGAACCGTCAGGTGGCCCTGCCCGATGGCGAGACCGTCATCGATCCCGCCCGGACGGGCAGGGATCTGGTGCTGACGATCCAGCGGGAGACCCAGTTCCTCGCCGAACAGAAACTGACCGAGCAGGTCGAGTCCACCGGGGCGGTTGGGGGCACCGCGGTGATCATCAGGACCGCCACCGGGGAGGTGCTGGCGGCGGCGAGTGTCCGCCGGGACCCCGATTCGGGTGAGGTCCGTCCCGCCTCCTACAACATGGCCTTCGTCGACATCTACGAGCCGGGATCGGTCGGCAAGGCCTTCACCATCTCGGGGGCCCTCGAGGAGGGGGTCGTCACCCCCGACACCGAATTCGACGTCCCCGATTCCTATGAATTCGCCGACAAGGTGTTCACCGAGCCGTTCTCGGGGGGCAAGGGCCTCCTGACGGTCAGTGAGGTCCTGGCCAACTCCTCCAACATCGGGACCATCATGATCTCGGAGCGTCTCGGTGCCGAGAGGCTCTACCGCTACCTGCGCAGTTTCGGGTTCGGATCGGCGACCGGTCCGGACGGCACGGCGGCGGTGCCGGGTGAGTCGTCGGGCATCCTGCCCCCTCTGGCGGACTGGTACGGAACCGAGTTGGCGACCATCGCCTTCGGCCAGGGGATCGCCGTGACCCCGGTGCAGTTGGCCGCGGCCTACAACACCATCGCCAACGACGGGGTCTACGTGGCCCCGACCCTGGTACGGGGCACCCGCGACGAGAACGGCCGGGTGGTGCCCCTGGCCGAACCGGAGACCCATCGGGTGGTGTCCAGCGAAACGGCCCTGGAGGTGCGGCGCATGCTGCAGCAGGTCGTGCTGCACGGCACCGGGAAACTGGCCGCCATTCCCGGGTACGAGGTGGGAGGCAAGACGGGCACGGCCCAGAAGGCCTCGCCTGATGGCGGCTACAGCGAGACCGACTACATGAGCACGTTCGCCGGATTCGTTCCGGTGGAGAACCCCGAGCTGACCATCGTGGTCGTCCTGGACAGCCCCCAGCCCTATTACGCCGGTGCGGTGGCCGCGCCCCTTTTCTCCGACCTCGGCGAGTACGTTCTCAGGGCCCTCAGAGTCTCACCCAGCGATTCGATCGTCACCGCCGACCAGACCGGAGACCCCACCGTCAGCGATGGAAGCCAACAGGACGCCGGTGGAACCGGCGATACCGAGGGGGAAGCGGCCAGTGGACCATGAACCGGTCACCGGTCTGGCCCTGCGGCGTCTGGTCACAGCCGTCGGCGGGGAGCTCGGCGCTGTCCGGCTGGTCGAGGGGTCCGGGTCGGACCGGTCGAACCCGGTGATAACCGATGTCACCCACGATTCCCACCAGGTGAGGCCGGGTTCTCTGTTCGCCTGTGTCGTGGGCTCGACCGCCGACGGACACGATCACGCGTCCACCGCCGTCGAGGCCGGGGCCGCGGCCCTCCTGGTCCAGCGGGAGCTAGCCGGACCCGCTGAGAGGGCCGTACCCCAGATTGTGGTGTCCGACACCCGCAGGGCCATGGGCCGGTTCGCGGCGGCGGTCTGGGGGGATCCCAGCCACGCCCTGACGGTGATCGGTGTCACCGGCACGGCGGGGAAGACCACGGTGACCCACCTGCTGGCGTCGATCCTGCGTGCGAGCGGCAGGCCGACCTCGATCCTGGGGACGCTCTCGGGCGGGCGGACGACCCCCGAGTCCACCGACCTGCACCGGATCCTGGCCCGGGAACGGGACCGGGGCACCAGCTCGGTGGTGATGGAGGTGTCCTCCCACGCCCTGACCCTGCACCGGGTGGAGGGTGTCAGATTCGCCGCCGCCCTGTTCACGAACCTGGGGTCGGATCACCTCGACTTCCACGGTGGTCTCGATTCCTATTTCGAGGCCAAGAGATCGCTGTTCGACCCCGATCGGATCGGATTCGGGGTTGTCAACCGGGACGATCCCCACGGTCGTCGGCTCCTCGACGAGGCCCGGGCGGAGGGGGCTCCGCCCATGGTCGGCTACGGCCTCGCCGATGCGACGGAACCGACCCTGGGCCCCACCGGCTCGGACTTCTCATGGCGGGGTCGGCGCATCGAACTTCCCCTGCCCGGGGGCTTCAACGTCTCCAACGCCGTGGCGGCGGCGACCATGGCCGCCGAACTGGGGGTCGGTCTCGACGACATCGTCGAGGGCCTGGCCACCGTCGGGCCGGTACGGGGACGGGTCGAGAGGGTTGAACCGGTCGACGTGGGCGGCGAACACCCCGCCGACATCGAGGTGATCGTGGACTACGCCCACAAGCCCGAGGCCCTGGCGGCCGTCCTGGACATGGCCCGTGAGGTGACCGAGGGCGGGGTGGTGGTGGTCATCGGTTGCGGTGGTGACCGGGACCGGGGCAAGAGGCCGGTGATGGCCGCCATCGCCGAGGCCTCCGCCGATCGCGTGGTCCTGACCTCGGACAACCCCCGCTCGGAGGACCCCCTCGCCATCCTGGCCGAGATGAGATCGGGTCTGATGGGACGGGGAAACGTGGTCACGATCCCCGACCGGGCCGAGGCCATCAGAACCGCCATTCTCAGCGCCGAACCCTCCGATCTGGTGATCATCGCCGGTAAGGGACACGAGACCACCCAGACCACGGGCGACCGGGTGATCGAATTCGACGATCGCGTCCATGCCGCCGGTGCCCTGGCCGAACGGATCGGGGGGAGAGCCTCGTGATCGCCCTGCTGCTGGCGGCGGCCATCTCCCTGGTCGTGTCCATGATCGGGACGAGGTACCTCATTCCGTGGCTGCAGAACCACGGGGTGGGCCAGCCGATTCGTCTCGACGGCCCCCAGGGGCACATGACCAAGGCCGGAACCCCGACAATGGGCGGGGTGGCCATAGTCGCCGGGGCCTTCACCGGCTACTCCGTCAGCCACATCAGGGGCGGCACCATCTTCACCCACAGCGGCCTGACCCTCATGAGCACCATCATGGCGGCGGCGGTGGTGGGACTGGCCGATGACTTCATCAAGGTGAAGCGTGAGCGGAACCTCGGGCTGAACAAGCGAACCAAGATGATCGGTCTGCTCATGGTGGCCGTGGGGTTCGCGACCGTGGCCGTCACCTGGGCCAACGCCGCCACCACGATCTCCTTCGCCCGGTTCGATTCCCCCGGTCTGGACCTGGGACGGCCCCTCTGGATCATCTGGGCCGTGCTCATCATCCTGTCGATGTCCAATGCGGTGAATCTCACCGACGGGCTCGATGGCCTGGCGGCGGGTTCGGCGGCCCTCGGGTTCACCGCCTTCATCATCATCGGGTTCTGGGCGTTCCGGCACCCCGAGGTCTACCACGTGTCCCACGCCCTGGACCTGGCCATTGTGTCCGCCGCCATGGCGGGGGGATGCATCGGCTTCCTGTGGTGGAACGCCCCCCCGGCCCAGATATTCATGGGGGACACGGGTTCCCTGGCCATAGGCACCGCCCTGGCCGGGCTGGCCCTCCTCCTCGACACCCAGCTCCTCCTGCCGATCATCGGCGGGCTGTACGTCATCGAGACGGTGTCGGTGGTGGCCCAGGTGGCCAGCTTCAGGCTCACCGGTCGGCGCATATTCCGGATGGCGCCGATCCACCACCACTTCGAGCTGGCCGGTTGGCCCGAGACCACCGTTCTGATCCGACTGTGGATCATCAACGGACTGTGCGTGATGCTGGCCATCGGCATCTACCTCGCCGACTGGATCAACCTCGGTGGGCTCGAGACCGGTTCGGGGGTCCTGTGAGGGCCGGGGAGGGGCGAGGGGCCCGACCTGAGTCCGGGGGGGCGCCCCCGGAGCCCCGTCGGGTCCTGGTGGTCGGAATGGGAATCACGGGACGGGCCGTGACCGACTCCTGCCTGCGGAGGGGCATCGAGGTTCGGGCCACCGACGACCGTCCGACCGACGCCGCCCGCATAGCGGCCTCGGACCGGGGCGTGGATCTCGTGGCCGCCCCCGATGACACCATCCTCGAGGCCATGGTCCGCTGGGCCGACGTGGTCGTCCCCAGTCCCGGTGTGCCCCGCGGTCATCCCATTCACCCCGTGGCCGGTCGCCTGGGGACACCCCTGGTGGGCGAGTTGGATCTAGCGGCCGTCTGGGACGACCGGCCGATCGTGGCCGTGACCGGAACGAACGGCAAGACGACCGTGACCACCCTGATCGCCTCGATGCTTCAGGCCGGTGGACATTCCGCCGTGGCGGCCGGGAACACCGAGACACCCCTCGTGGAGGCCATCGACCGTGATGTGCGCCGGGAGATCGAGTGGTTCGTGGTCGAGGCCTCGAGCTTCCGCCTGGAGAGGGTGAGGTTGTTCCACCCGAGGGTGGCGGTCTGGCTCAATCTGGCACCCGACCACCTCGACTGGCACCGTGACATCGATTCATACCGTCGGGCCAAGAGCCGAATCTGGGCCCTCGCCGGCCCCGGGGACACCGTCGTCGTGCCCATGTTCAGCCGGGACATCCAGGTCGAGGCCCTGGGTACGGGGGCCGAGGTCATCGGATTCGGCGATGGTGACGGTCCGGTCGAGGGACTCGACGTGACCGGCACGGCTCGGACCGACGGGGGCTGGATCGTCGACCAGTTGGGCCGTCGGATCATCAGGGTGGATCAGATGACCCGGAACCGTCCCCACGACGTCGCCAACGCCCTGGCCGCGGTCGCCGCCGCCGTGGCCTGTGGCCTGGACCCCGAACCCATCGCCGGGGTGCTGGCGAGATTCGAGGGCCTGCCCCACCGTCTGATGAGGATCGGATCCGCCGCGGGTGTCGAGTTCTACGACGACTCCAAGGCCACCACCCCCGAGGCGGCGGTCGCCGCGGTGTCGGGGTTCGACTCCGTGGTGCTCATGGCCGGGGGCAGTGACAAGGGCCTGGACCTCTCCCCGCTCCTGGGGGTCACATCCCGGATTCGGGCCCTGGTGGCCATGGGGGAGACCGCCCCCACCCTGGTGGACCTGTTCTCCGGTGTCATTCCCGTGGTGAAGGCCGCCGACATGGCTGAGGCGGTGGAGGTGGCCCGGCGCCTGGCCCGCCCCGGTGACGCCGTGCTCCTCTCGCCGGCGTGCGCCTCTTTCGACGCCTACAGGAACTACGCCGAACGGGGGGACGAATTCATCCGGACGGTGGGACACCAGATCGAGTCGATGGAGGAGGACCGGAGATGACCACGGCCATCGGGAGTTCACGCCGTGAATCCCGCTCCCGCAACCGCCCCCGGAGGGGCTCGGCCACTCACCGGGTGTCCGCGTCCTCGGGGCCGGCCGGGGATCGGGGCTTCGTGATGCTCGTCGCCATCGTGATGGTTCTGAATCTGTTCGGTCTGGTGATGGTGCTCTCAGCCTCATCGGTCACCGCCCTGGCCGACAACGGTGACTCCTGGAGCTACTTCAACCGTCAGTTGGTGTGGGTGGCCCTGGGGACCGTGGCGATGTTGGCGACGATGAACATCGACTACCGCCTCTGGCCGCGGATCTCGTGGCTCATCTACGGCGGTGTCCTGGTGCTGCTGGTGGCGGTTCTGGCGGTGGGAGTGAACGTGAACGGATCCACCCGTTGGATCGCGGCGGGACCGGTGCGGCTGCAACCCTCCGAGTTGGCCAAGATCGCCACGGTCCTGGCCGTG
>Ga0256841_1003338_pt1 | contig 12054 bp, 14 predicted proteins | sample 356308metaG_FD_185971 | JGI IMG/M metagenome (GOLD analysis project Ga0256841, IMG submission 185971) | Hydrothermal vent microbial communities from Mid Atlantic Ridge, Atlantic Ocean - 356-308 | ecosystem: Environmental > Aquatic > Marine > Hydrothermal vents | place: Atlantic Ocean: Mid...
CCAGGCCCGCACTCCACGAAGGTGGCAACACCTTGATCCCGCATAAAGCGAATGCCATCACTCCACCGTACTGGTGAGTACATTTGCTCAACCAGCAGCGAGAGAATGACTTCGGGAGAGGTATGGGATCTGATATCTACGTTGTGGACTATTGGGATCTTGGGGGCATCAATTGAAACTGTGCCGAGCACCGATTTAAACTTTTCCGCTGCCGGTTTCATCAGCGCGCAATGGGAAGGGATACTTACAGGCAAGAGCACCGCCCGTCTGGCACCAAGTTCTTTAGCCAGATCACAGGCTTTTTGCACTGCCCTTGCGTGCCCGGCAATCACGACCTGCCCTGGGGCGTTGAAATTGGCCGCCTCCACCATAGAATCAGGCGTGGAAATTTGTTGGCAAACCTCAATGACTTGCGAATCTTGCAACCCCAAAACAGCTGCCATGGCACCGTCACCTGGAGCCACCGCAGTTTGCATCAAGTGTCCCCGCTCGGCCACCACTTTGACTGCATCTTCGAATCGCATGCTGCCTGCGCAAACCAGCGCTGTGTATTCTCCCAAACTATGCCCGGCCAACCACCCCGGAAGGAGGGCAGTCTTGTCCCGCCAAACACGCCACGTGGCCACCCCTGCCGCCAACATGGCCGGCTGGGTATTGACGGTCTGATTCAGTATGTCAGAAGGCCCTTCCGTGACCAAGTGCCATAGGTCCAGGTCCAGGATTTCCGAGGCTTGAGCAAAAGTATCTTGTACCTGTGGATAGGCTTGGGCCAATTCCAACAGCATGCCTACCGATTGAGAACCTTGGCCTGGAAAGAGAAAGGCAATATCACTTCGAATCATGTCAAATCCAACTTATTATTTTGTCTCAATACCGCATCAACGCCGAACCCCAAGTGAAACCACCCCCAAATGCTTCCATCAATACAATTTGCCCCCGTTGGATGCGGCCATCTTGCACTGCCTCATGCAAAGCCAGGGGTACAGATGCCGAAGAGGTGTTGCCTTGTTTCTCAATGGTTACCACAACCCGGTCCATGGACATACCCAACTTGCGAGCCGTGGCAGCGATGATACGGATATTGGCTTGATGAGGAACCAACCAATCCACATCTGATTTTTCCATGCCATTGGCTGCCAAGGTTTCATCCACAATCCGGCCCAAGGTATTGACCGCAATTTTGAAAACCTCGTTGCCTTGCATTTTTACCCAAGCAGGCTCTCCATGAATACCGGTTTCAGGATTGGGCAAGTATAAAAGTTCGCTGTAGCGGCCGTCGGCATGGATATGGGTAGATAGAATACCCGTTTCTTCGGATGCCTCCAGAACCACCGCACCGGCACCATCACCAAACAAAATGCAAGTCGAGCGGTCATTCCAGTCCACCAGACGAGAATTGATTTCACTGCCTACAATCAATACCCGTTTGGACTTTCCAGAACGAATGAACTGATCGGCAATACTCAAGGCATAAATAAATCCGGAACAGGCGGCTTGGACATCAAATGCAGCGCACTCCTTGATGCCCAATCGCCTTTGCAAAAGGCAAGCCGCGCTGGGGAAAACCCGGTCGGGGGTACTGGTAGCCATGATAATCAAATCAATCATATCCGGCATCCAGCCAGCCGCCTCGATTGCCTGAAGTGCCGCTATCTCCCCCATACTGGATGCGGTTTCTTCTGGACTGGCAATACGGCGCTCCCGGATGCCTGTCCGCTCTCGTATCCAGCTATCGGAAGTATCGACATGCAGTGCTATTTCATCATTGGTACGCACGATGGCTGGTAAATACCCGCCCGTGCCAGCAATGCGGGCATAGTGAGTCACGCGCTTTTCCTATTGGCAAAAATGGTGGCGACACGCTCTCCAATATGTTCTGGAACACCCTTGTCAATTTCCAGCATCGCCATTTTGATGGCATTGGCAAAGGCATAGCGGTCAGCGTTGCCGTGGCTTTTGATGACTATCCCCCGTAGTCCCAACAAGGTGGCGCCATTGTATTGGCGGGGGTCGAACCGCTTTTTGAAAGATTTAAGGACAGGCAAGGCCATCAAGCCAACCAATTTTGCATAAAGGTTTTGATTGAAAGCATCCTTGAGCGCCTGCCCAAGCATCCGGGCGAGACCTTCCGTGGTTTTCAGGGACACATTGCCCACAAACCCGTCGGTGACAACGATATCCACCTCTCCGGTAAAAACATCGTCGCCTTCGACATACCCAATAAAATTCAAATAGGAGTTGGAGAGTAATTTGGCTGCCTGTTTGACTTGCTCGTTGCCTTTAATCTCCTCTTCGCCGATATTGAGCAGACCTACCCTGGGCGATTTCAGATTTTTCACTGCCCGCACCAATTCATAGCCCATCACCGCGAACTGAAACAAATGCTCGGCGCTACAGTCCACATTCGCGCCCATATCCAAAATATGCGTATGGCCATGAACAGAAGGCAGCGCCACAATGATGGCAGGGCGATCAATTCCCGGAATGGTTTTCAACACAAACCGGGCCGTAGCCATCAGCGCACCGGTATTTCCGGCGCTCACACAAGCATCAGCCTCGCCTTTCTCTACCAGGTTCAGGGCTACCCGCATGGAAGAGTCTTTCTTGTTCCGCATCGCCTTGGAGGGCAAATCATCCATGGCTACCACCTGGGAAGCATGATGAATGCGCAGCCGATTCTTATGGGAACTTTCGTACTGCCCGAGATGGTCGGATAAGACTTCCTGCTGGCCAACCAGGATCAAACGCAGATCGGGAAATTCCCGCAGACAATCCAGTGCTGCGGGCACCGTCACTTCCGGACCATGGTCACCACCCATGGCATCCAAGGCCACAACTGGAGCCTGCCTGCTCATTCAAGGTTCCTGTGATTGACAAATACTGACACTCTACTCTCCTGCCACACCCCCGTGAAGAAAGCGGAACTATGGTTACTCTTCTTCCATTTCTTCTTCTTTGATTTCAATCACCTGCCTGCCGCGATAATAACCCTCCGGGCTGACATGGTGACGCAGGTGAGCTTCTCCAGTTAATGGGTCTTGAGACAACGCAGGGGATTTCAAAGCATCATGAGCGCGGCGCATGCCGCGTTTGGAACGGGTTTTACGATTCTGTTGTACCGCCATGGGAAATATTGCTCCTAACTTAATCTAAATTTAATGTTTACTTTTCCAGTTTGCCAACACGGTAAAAGGATTGTCCTGACGATCTTTCTCCTCAGAGCCGGCCTCAACCTTAAGCATACGACAATCATCATGCCTGGGCACATCGGGAATGGCCAGGATCAGTTCGTCTTCGACGATAGAGCCCAATCGAATTTGCTCTTCCTCAAGCAACAACGGTTCATAAGGTTCCGGCAGTGCTTCACCTTCTTCTATAGAAGTAACCACCCCTAGTTGAATAGGTTGATCCACTGATATCAACACCGGCTCAAGGCAACGTTGGCAGGTTAATACCAAAGTGGCCTGAACCGATCCAGTCACTGCCGCAACTCTTCCTTCCCTGAAAAAAGTCAAATCAATCATTGCGCTTGCCTCGGGATTGACAATCATTGTTGCCAATCTAGTCATGCGGGCCAAAGAAATCTTGCCCCGCCAACGCCTCCCCTTGTCCACACAGTACAAAGGATCAATCAAATCGGGTAATCGCATCGGCATAATTGAGAAATGATATCGATTTTGAGCAAAACCTGTCAAAATATTATGAAATTAAAACATTATTTTTGATGCCGATATGAGTCACTCAACCACTTCTTTGATTTTAGCTTCTGGTTCTCCTTACCGGAAAGCATTGCTTGAACAACTGCAATTAACTTTCCACAGCTGTGACCCGCAAATTGACGAAAGCCAACGCTTCAATGAATCTCCGGAACACCTGGCCATGCGTCTCGCGGCTGCCAAAGCTCAGGCATTGGTTAACCAATTTCCCGAAAGCCTGATTATCGGCGCCGACCAAGTAGCGCTCCTGGGAGGACGAAAGCTACAAAAGCCCGCTGATTTCGAATCCGCCCGCACCCAGCTGCATGCGGCATCTGGTCATTGCATGACATTCTATACCGGGGTTTGCCTTTTGAATGCTAGAAGCGGCCGGAAAATCACCGACGCCGAAGTCTGCAAGGTGTTTTTTCGTCCCCTTTCCGATGCGGAGATAGAAGATTATCTTCGCCGGGAACAACCCTATGACTGTGTCGGTGCCTTCAAGGCTGAAGGGCTCGGAATCGCCTTGTTTGAACGGATCGAAAGTTCCGATCCCACGGCATTGATCGGCCTGCCGTTGATCAAGTTAACCGGCATGCTCCGGAAATTTGGCATTCGGGTATTGGGCACATGACCATAGACGATGACGACAAAGACTTGTTTCGCCGGGCGGTAGCAGGCGCCAAGCCGCTATCTCAACAACCAATGAAAATTACCGCTCAACCACGCCCCCAAAAAAGGCCAACGGGAAAAAACCCCCTCCCCGCCAAGGAAAGCAATGTCTCAGGCGAGGATTTGGCCATTGGCGATCCATTATCCTTTCTCCGTAAAGGGGTCGATCCGCGCCTGCTAAAAAAACTCCGCCGGGGTGACATTCTGCCCCAGGCAGAACTGGATCTTCACGGCCATACAGTCTCCGAAGCCCGCTTGATCTTGCAGCAATTCCTGGCGCATTGCCGGGAAGATCGCATCCAATGCGCCTTGATCATTCACGGCAAGGGGTGGCGGTCGGAAAGATTCAAGCCGGTATTGAAAAATCAATTAAATCGCTGGCTTCCTGGTTTTCCTGAAGTCATTGCATTTTGTAGCGCCAAGCCCAAACACGGCGGCAGTGGGGCGGCTTATGTACTGCTAGGCCAGAACATATACAACAACAGGCTTCCCAAAAACAGCCGGTAGACCACAAACGGCCACATACCAAGCCAATCCAGCAGTTTCATAAACCAGCTGATGCAACCATAGGCGCTTAAACCAGAAACCGCTGTCCCCAATAACAGCGCGTACCAATCTACTGACTGGCCAGCTTGGATCAAATCCAACGTTTCCAGGGTACCCGCCAAGAAAATCACTGGTATGGACAATAAAAAAGAAAACCGCGCCGCGCTTTTACCATCCAAACCTAAAAACAGCCCGCCGGTGATGGTAATGCCTGAGCGGGAGGTGCCTGGAATCAAGGCAACCGCCTGAAATATCCCGACAATCAAAGCATCCCACATCGTCAACTGATCGATGCCCCGATTTCTTTTGCCCCATTTTTCCGCCACCCACAACAACAATCCAAAAACGATGGTGGCAACCGCAATTACCAACGGCGACCTCAAAACCGTCTCGATCCATTCCTTGGCCAATAACCCCACAATGCCTACCGGCACCGTGCCAATAATCACCCCCCAGCCCAAGACCGCATTATGACTCACTCCCTTGCCAGCCAAAGACCAGTACCAGTCACGGACAATCACTAACAAATCTTTACGAAAAAACGCCACCACCGCCAGCAATGTGCCCACGTGCACAGCGATATCGAAGGCCAACCCTTGATCCTGCCAACCCAATAAAACCGGCACCAAAATCAAATGAGCGGAACTGGAGATGGGTAGAAATTCGGTCAACCCCTGCAACAGTGCCAACCAAAAGGCGTGGATACACTCCATTAATTCGTCTTCCTTATTCGTTTATACATCATTCACCAATTCCCGCAGTACGGCCGTCGCATAGCATCCTGATGGCAGAGAAAAAGCCAATTGCAGATCTTTTCCCTGCCACTCCCATACAAGATTCTGGAGCTTAGCCCGCAAGGGACGGCGGGATAATTTAACCCGGTGTTCTTCTAAACCCCGGGCAAGCTGGGGATAGGCCATAATTGTCTGTAATTCAATCTCCCCCGCCTCGTCATCAGGCTTATCCTTACCAATCCCCCACAACGGCCCTGAGGGATGCACCTGCATGCACTGCACACGCAGGGAGATATCCTCATCCACTTTATCCACCCGGAAAAAAGCACCGCCGCCATCGAACATCAACAAATCCCCTTTCAAAGGCCGATTCCACACATCATAAGTAATGCGGCTCGCCAATACTTGATTGAACAACCAAGCCCGCGCTGCAGAAAGATAGATACCTTGAAGATGCCGGCTTTTGACAGCAAGTTCACCTTGCCACCAAGCCAAGGCGTTTTTTACATTGTCCCCCTCCCGCCCGAAACGCTGAGGACCAAAATAATTGGGGATGCCTTGCTCGGCCAATTGGCAAAGCCGGCTTTCCACTCTGTCACGATTGCCAGTGATTTGCCGCACACGCAGCCAAAAACGATTCCCCTTGAGCGCCCCCTTTTTGAGTTTACGGTGATGACGAACCGCCTTCAAGACAGAAAAACCCGCACTGTGCCACTGCCGCCAATTCACATTCTCCTTGCCCGGCAAATGCAAACTAAACCACTGTCTTGTCACAGCCTGGCGGTCCTTTAAACCGGCCCAGCCAACCCCCTTTCGTGGAATTCCTGCCAAATGAGCCAGTTGCTTGGCCACGGTTTCGGTATTTTCACCGGTCTTCTTCACCCAACAAAACAAGTGCTCCCCTTCCCCGGAAGGCTCGAAACCGAGGATTTCTTCCACCACGAAATCTTCAGGCATCGCCTTGATAGATCCCCGGGCGTCGGGCACACCATAGGCATAAGGCCATCGTGCCATGATGTTTTGGGGGACATTCACCCGCCGGCCGATTTCAGCAGCGCCACCGCCTGGGCGGAAATCCCTTCTCCCCGCCCTTCAAAACCCATTTTTTCGGTGGTGGTCGCCTTGACGTTGACGCACTCAGCAGACAATCCCAGGTCTTCGGCAATATTGCCGCGCATGACAGGGATATACGGTGCCAACCGGGGTGCCTGGGCAACAATGGTCAAATCCACATTGACCGGTACAAACCCATTGGCAGCCAATAACTTCTTGACTTGACGCAACAACAGACGGCTATCGACACCTTTGAGTTCGGGATCGGTATCAGGAAAGTGTTTGCCGATATCTCCCAGCGCCGCCGCCCCCAGCAGCGCATCACACAAGGCATGGAGGGCCACGTCACCGTCGGAATGAGCCGCCATCCCCTTGTCAAAATCGATTCTCACGCCTCCCAGGATGATATGATCTCCGGCCTGAAATCGGTGGGCGTCATAACCTTGGCCAATTCGATAACCCATCTATGGATGCTCCAAAAAAAACGCCGCCAACGCCAAATCTTCCGGCCGGGTGATTTTGATATTGTCCGAGCGTCCTTCGACAACCTTGGGAGTAAATCCACAGGCTTCGACAGCGCTGGCTTCGTCGGTGATCTCAATGCCTCGTTCGAGCGCCTGGGACAAAGCATCCCTCAGCAACTGGTAACGGAACATTTGCGGCGTCAAGGCCCGCCAAATAGCACTTCGATTGAGGGTTTGGACGATTTTCCCGGCCTCGACTTTTTTCAAGGTATCGTGACTGGGCAGGGCCAAGATGCCGCCTACGGCATCTTTTGCCAGCGTTTTCACAAGGGTGTGCAAATCCGATTCCCGGAGGCAAGGCCGCGCCGCATCATGAACCAGCACCCAATCCCCATCCGCGGCGATACCAGCCAATCCGAGCAACCCAGCCAGGACGGAATCCGCTCTTTCCCTGCCCCCCGCGACAACGGCGATTCGAGGATCAGAAGAAACAGGCAGTTCCGGCCAGTAGGGGTCCGTGGGCGATAATGCCACTACAATCTTCTGCAAAAGAGGAAAAGCCAGCAATCGTTCCAGAGTGTGCTGCAGCACGGGCTTACCTGAAATTTCCAGATATTGCTTTGGTATCTCCGCGCCCATGCGCTTGCCGACGCCGGCCGCCGGCACCACTGCCCAATAATTTTGCTGAAGTGTCACGGCTTTCTGACCACCATGAAAAAGTGTTCTCCTTCCTTGATCATCCCCAGGTCCCGCCGGGCCCGTTCTTCGATAGCGGCCAGGCCGCTTTTCAAATCCCGGACCTCGGCGTAAAGGGCTTCGTTGCGTTCCGTTTTTTTGCCGACCTGCGCTTCCAATGCCTGTTGCTGTCTTTTCAGGGCCCGGTATTCGGCAAAGCCACCGTTGCCGAACCACAAACGGTATTGCAGAGCCAATACCATGACCGTCAACAAGACAACAATAATTTTAAACCCCATGAATATAGGCGCCTCTCCCTGCACTCTCCCACGCGGATTTATTTGAGGTGCTTGAAGGCATCCCGGCCTGGATACAGCGCATCATCACCCAACATTTCCTCAATCTTCAGCAGACGGTTGTATTTGGCAATACGGTCCGAGCGGCTCAACGAGCCCGTCTTGATCTGCCCGGTCCCCCACGCTACCGCCAAATCGGCAATGGTAACATCTTCGGTTTCCCCGGAGCGATGGGAAATGACGGCGCTATAGTCTGCATTGTGGGCCAATTGCACCGCATCCAGCGTTTCCGACAACGTACCGATTTGGTTCACTTTGATGAGAATGGAATTGGCGATATTTTTATCAATGCCTTCTTGCAAGATCGCGGGATTGGTCACGAATAAATCGTCGCCCACTAGCTGAACCTGGCCGCCCAGTTTATCGGTCAAAAGCTTCCAGCCATCCCAATCGTTTTCGTCCATGCCGTCTTCAATGGAAATGATGGGATAACGAGTCACCCAGTCCACCAGGTAATCGGCAAAACCGGCCGAATCATAACGCTGGTTTTCCGAAGCCAATACATATTCGCCGCTGTTAAAGAATTCGGAACTGGCCACGTCCAACCCCAAGGCGATATCTTCTCCCGGCCTATAACCGGCTTTTTCGATCGCCTCTATGATCACTTGAAGCGCTTCCTCATTGGAAGCCAGATTAGGCGCAAATCCACCTTCGTCTCCCACCGCCGTATTCAGGCCCCGTTGTTTGAGGACTTCCTTGAGATTATGAAAAACTTCGGCTCCATAGCGAATCGCTTCCCTAAACGTTGGCGCCCCGATGGGTAGAATCATAAATTCCTGAAAATCCACATTATTGTCAGCATGGGCACCCCCGTTGATGATATTCATCATCGGCACCGGCAACTTCCATTGCTCTGTATTCCTTAAATACACATACAAAGGCACATTCCCATCCTGCGCCGCGGCATGGGCGGCGGCCAGAGAAACCGCCAAAATCGCATTGGCGCCCAATCGGCCTTTATTGTCAGAACCGTCCAACTCGATCATCTTGGCATCCAGTTCCTTTTGTTTGGCCGCATCCATGCCCATCAAGGCTTCCCGGATTTCGCCGTTGACGTTGGCAACTGCCTTGAGTACCCCTTTCCCCAGATAACGCTTGGGGTCACCGTCCCTTAGTTCCACCGCCTCTCGGGCACCGGTGGAAGCCCCCGAAGGCACTTTTGCGCAGCCGATTATCCCGGAAGCAAGCTTAACCTCGGCCTCAACCGTGGGATTCCCCCTAGAGTCCAGAATTTCCCGAGCGTGGATTTCTACTATTTTTGCCATGATTTCCTCTCAGAAGTAAGTTTTTATAGCGATAATTCGATTAATGGCTGGGATTTAACCACTTCATCCAAAGCCAGCAAAGATTCAAGCAATGCTTCCATGCGAGACAGCGGCCAGGCATTGGGACCATCGCTCAATGCCTTGGCCGGGTCGGGATGGGTTTCCATGAATATCCCGGCCACCCCAGCACCCACCGCCGCCCGCGCCAAGGTGGGAATAAATTCCCGCTGCCCTCCGGAAGCATTACCTTGGCCGCCGGGCAGTTGCACCGAATGGGTGGCATCGAAAACGACGGGACAGCCGGTTTCGCGCATGACCGCCAAGGACCGCATATCCACCACCAGGTTGTTGTAACCGAAAGTGTACCCTCTTTCGCAGACCATGATAGCTTCATTACCCGTGGCTTTGGCTTTGACCACTACGTGCTTCATATCCCAAGGAGCAAGAAACTGGCCTTTTTTAATGTTGACCGGCAAGCCCTGGCGCGCCACATTCTGGATAAAATCCGTCTGGCGGCACAGAAAAGCCGGCGTCTGTAGCACATCCACCACGGAAGCGACTTCTTCCAGGGGAGTGTATTCGTGCACGTCAGTCAACACTGGCACACCGATGCTGTCTTTAACCTTGGCCAGTATCTGCAAGCCCCGCTCAAAACCCAGTCCACGGAAGCTTTCCAGGGAAGAGCGATTAGCTTTGTCAAAGGATGATTTATAGATAAAGGCAATTCCCAACTTGCCAGTGATTTCCTTGAGCGCGCCGGCAGTATCCAATGCCAATTGCTCGCTTTCAATCACACAGGGGCCGGCAATCAGAAAAATCGGCCGCTGAAGGCCTGCTTCAAATCCACAAAGCTTCATACAGTTTCCTGCTGGTGGTTGGATTGATGAGATAAGGCCGCTTGAATGAACCCGGCAAATAGGGGATGACCTCGCCGGGGGGTGGAGCTAAATTCAGGATGGAACTGGCACCCCAAAAACCAGGGATGATCCGGAATTTCGACAATTTCCACCAACTGCCCATCCACGGAAACGCCGGAAATTTGCAAGCCTGCCTGCTCCAAGGGCTCACGATAACACTCGTTAAATTCGTAGCGGTGACGGTGGCGTTCCTTGATGACATCTTGGCCATAAAGCCGATGCGCCAAACTGCCTGGCGTCAAGCGGCATGATTGGGCGCCCAAGCGCATGGTGCCTCCCAGGTCCATAGTGGCATCCCGTCTTTCGATTCTTCCTGTGCTGTCTTGCCACTCGGTAATGAGGGCAATCACGGGATGGGGCGTTTCCGGATCGAATTCCGTACTATGGGCGCCGGTTAAATTAGCCTGGTGGCGGGCATATTCAATCACCGCCACCTGCATACCCAGACAAATCCCCAAATAAGGAATTTTCTGCTCTCTGGCAAAGCGCACCGTGGCAATTTTCCCCTCCACACCGCGCTGGCCGAACCCCCCTGGGACCAAAATTGCGTCGCTGCCCTGCAGGCAAGCGGTCCCTCCGCTCTCCACATCCTCCGAATCCACATAGCGGATCACCACTTTGGTCCTCGTCTGGATGCCCGCATGGACCAGTGCCTCATGCAGCGATTTATAAGCATCGGTATGTTCCACATATTTACCGACAATGGTGACAACCACTTTACTCTCGGGATTCTCAAGGGCCTTGACCACTTGCTCCCACTCGCTCAAATCAGCCGGGGAGGCGGATAAATGCAGTTTCCGCAAAACGATTTCATCCAGTTTCTGTTCGTGCAGCAACAGCGGAATCCGGTAAATGGAATCCGCATCCACCGCGGAAATCACTGCTTCCTCGGCCACGTTGGTAAATAAAGCAATTTTGCGTCTTTCGGACTTGGGAAGCCCTTTTTCCGAACGGCATAACAACACATCCGGTTGAATACCAATCGCCCGCAGCTCCTTTACCGAATGCTGTGTGGGTTTTGTCTTCAGTTCACCGGCAGAAGCAATGTAAGGCACCAAAGTCAAATGAATGAAAACCGCCCGGTCATGGCCCAATTCCACGCCAAGCTGGCGTATGGCCTCCAAAAAAGGCAAGGATTCAATATCGCCCACTGTACCACCGATTTCTATGAGGGCAACGTCATAACCCTGCGCGCTCTCGGTGATTGCTCGCTTAATCTCATCGGTGATATGGGGAATGACCTGGACGGTGGCTCCCAGGTAATCGCCCCGGCGCTCCTTGTGAATGACGTTTTCGTAAATCCGGCCAGTGGTCCAATTATTTTCCCGGTGCATGGTGGTGCGTACAAAACGCTCGTAATGCCCCAAATCCAAGTCGGTTTCGGCGCCATCTTCAGTCACAAATACCTCGCCATGCTGAAACGGGCTCATGGTACCGGGATCGACGTTGATATAAGGATCCAGTTTGGTCAAGGTAACCTTCAATCCCCTAGCTTCCAGAATGGCCGCTAGAGAAGACGAAGCAATTCCCTTGCCCAGGGAAGAGACAACCCCGCCTGTAATAAAAATATATTTGGTCATGAAAAAAGAGTTATGGCCATACTGAAACCCGGCCTTGCAAAACAGGTTATTTTACTGAACCTTGGCTTCCCCGTCACCGTTGACAAATCCAATCACC
>Ga0256841_1003339_pt1 | contig 12054 bp, 13 predicted proteins | sample 356308metaG_FD_185971 | JGI IMG/M metagenome (GOLD analysis project Ga0256841, IMG submission 185971) | Hydrothermal vent microbial communities from Mid Atlantic Ridge, Atlantic Ocean - 356-308 | ecosystem: Environmental > Aquatic > Marine > Hydrothermal vents | place: Atlantic Ocean: Mid...
AAAAAAGATGAAACAGTGAAGTTTGATATCTATGAATCTGAGGGAGTGCAGTACTATATCCTTGTCTATCCCGATGATCTCAAAGCCAAAGCCTATACTCTCAAAGATGGAAAATATCGAAAAATTGCTGATTTTACTCATGAGAAGCTGGATTTTGAAGATATTGATTGTGATTTGGAACTTGATTTTGAGAAGGTTTTTAAAAAGTATAAAAAGTGATAAAAACGCTAAGAAGTAATTAGGAGACTGTAGCTTATACTTTGAACAAAAAAGTATAAAATTCCTACAAAATAAATGGTATAAAATATTTACTGCGTTCTTTGTAACAGTTATACTCTTTGTGATGATCGCACCAGAGTCGCTCTTCTTTAGAAGCTTTGAGATATAAAACCAAAACCAAACATCCCAAAATAATCCAGTTTATCACACATGAAAGATAACAAACCACACCAAACATCCCAAAAAAGAGTGAACTATACATAGGATGTCTGATAAATTTATACGGTCCGGTAGTGACAAGTTTGGCTTCTTCTTTGATATCTGGAACGATATTGAAATTTCCTAAACGATTATGTCTAAAAGTCCAAATAGCAACTATCCCACTAATCAATATAAAAATCCACCAAAAAGGGCAAAAACTTTCAGTAAATTTAGGGAAAAGTATCAATGCTATAAAAACAAACTGCAATCCTACCAAAAACTTAGAGTACATTATCAAGATACCTCTGAAGTATAATCTGTGCTGCGATTGAATCTATCTTGCCATCTCTTTTTTGACGAATTTTTCCTTGCATAAGCTCTTTGGCTTCTTGTGATGAGCCATACTCATCTTGATAAACAATCTCACCATCATAACTCAACAAACCAACAAAATGCTTTATTCTACGTGTCATTTCATCTTGACTACTTCCACCTTCAGGGATACCGACAACTAACTTTTCAATCTCCCACTCTAACAAAAATGCATCAACATCTCGTGCTGCTTGATTACGATTTTTTCTCAAAATCGCTTCTTTTGGAAATATAACACTACCATCCAAACTTACAGCAACACCGATACGTTTGAGTCCTACATCTATAGCAGCATACTTCATGTAAGATATACCTTTAGGTTTTTAATCTCTACAAGTCCTTCTAATTCATACTCATAGACTTTATCTCCAAATTTTTCTACTACTTCTTCTAAAGATGGTACACTTTGACAAAACTCTAACAATGCATCTTCTTCTTTAATTGGATTACCAAATTGCTCAACAAAAGAATCTATATCTAAAATCAACTCAGCATTTCCCTCTCGTAATAACTTATTTGTTCCTTCACTCTCACCTAAACGATGAGGAAGTACATAAATTTTTTTCCCAAGCTCCAATGCTATCTCGGCACTTCTCATCGTACCGCTATTTATATCTGCCTGGGTAATGATCAGAAATTCACCAAGAGCTACAACCAGACGATTTCGTATAACAAAACTATATTTAGTTGCTTTTGTTCCTTTTTCATACTCACTGATAGCTAAGGAGTTTTGCCATATATCTTTGATCAATTTTTCATTTACTTTAGGATAGACGATATCTAGTGCATTTGCCATTACTGCTATAGTATTTGGATATGCACCTCTATGAGCTATAGCATCCACACCCATCGCAGCACCACTCACCACGGTATATCCTATCTTAGAAAATTTTCTTGCAAGTTGCATCGTCATATCTTTGGTATAAGAAGATGGTCGTCTGGTTCCCACAATTGATAACAAAGGAGTATCAAGCAAAGAACTATTCCCTTTGTAAAAAAGTGTTTTTGGTTTTTGCTTTAAAATATCAAAATATTCAGGTATTTTAGGAAATTTTTGCATCAGTACAACTCATCAATCGTCACCATTTCAACCCCTTTTAGGATATTTTTAGCGTGCATGAGTGCTAAAAATGTACTCGGCTTTGGATGGCATATCGCTATGGCTACATGATTTCTTTTAGCATATTCAACTGTTTGTCTGATTTGATCCAAAATAGCATCTTCATCATCTATATTGTCTAAAAATACATTACGTTCTAAAACTTTTGTATGAAAAACTTCACCCATTTTTCTACCCTTCGTATCAGCAGAAGTGCGACTATCTACAAAACGTATATGATATTTTTTTAAGGTACAAAATAGTTTATCCATAGACTCATAATCAGAAGTAAACATACTACCAGTATGGTTATTTATTGCTATGAGATGAGGAAAATCTTTTTTAATATTTTTGATTTTTTGATCTATTGTTTTTAAATCATCATCAACTTCCAATGTATTCTCTTCAGGTGATGGGAAATGATATGCTTCCATTGGAGTATGCACCATATAATGGTGAAACATCTTTGCAATTTGTGGTGTATCTGGATGATTGTATGTTGAAGGAAATATAGAAGGTGTGATAGGAAAAGGCAGTCGTTTAATCAACAAAGCTTGTTCTTTTGAACTTACATCATCCATGATGATTGCAACTCTTGGCAAAAGGTGTATCTTAGCTTTAGGTTTTATAACTTCTTTTTTTTCTTCTTTTTTAGATGCTATTGTGCATTTAGAGATAAATTTTTTTATTTTAACTGTTTTTTCATGATTTAGCTTTTTAAATTGTTTAGAAAATTTTAAATCTTCTATCTCTGATGCGATAGCTTTATATTGTGCATCAAGTGTTTTATTTTGGTCATGAATAATCTTTTGCAGAGTTAACTTCTCTATTTTAGTCTCTTTATGATCTGCTTTTTGAATATATCTAGTTTGCAGAGTATTTTCCTGATAAACTTTCAATACCAATAAGAAAAGAGACAAAAACAAAAAAGCAACAAGTGCTATTTTTGTAAGTAAAACCCGCATCTATTTATCGAGTTGTATCTCTATCTCAAGCATATCTACATTTTGATTATTTTCAGACTTGACATGAATATCTCTTACTTGAGTATATTTTTTAATCACTTCCAAAAGATCACGTTTAAGATCATCAAGATATGGTACAGCACAATCAGCTCTTTCATGAGCTAGCATAATCGTCAAACGATCCTTTGCTTTACTTGCAGAAGCCTCTTTTTTACCAAATATTCTCTCAAAGAGTGTCATCCAAAGATCCTTCCAAAGAATCCTTTTTTCACTGAAATATCCATAAATGGTACATCTTCACCTAACACACGTTTGGCGATATTTTTATATGCTTTTGAAGCAGATGATTTTTCATTATAATAGATCGGCTCACCTTCATTGGTTGAAGTGATGATATTTTCATCTTCTGGAACGATACCTATCAAAGGCAATGCCAGTATACTAAGAACATCTTCGACACTTAACATATTGCCTTTATCTACCATATCTTGCTTGATACGATTTATTACAACATGCTTTTGGACTTCCTGACCTGCTTTTGCTTTTTCACTCTTGGCATCTATGATACCGATAACTCTATCAGCATCTCTTACAGCAGAGACATCAGGTGTAGAGACGATCAATGCACGATCAGCCAAGAAAATGGAGTGTTCAAAACCACTCTCAATACCAGCAGGAGAATCTAATATCACAACATCAAACTCTTTTTTTAACTCTTCTAAAAGCTTTTCAACTTTATCACGATCCAGGATATTTTTATCACTTGTCTGGGAGGCGGGTAAAAAATATAAATTTTTAGCCCGCTTATCATTTATCAATGCCTGGGAGAGGTTGCATCTTCCCTCCATCACATCAACCACATCATAAACGATACGATTTTCAAGACCCAAAATCATATCAAGATTTCTAAGCCCAATATCAAAATCTATCGCAACAACTTTTTTACCTGCTTGTGCTAACCCAACAGCAAGATTGGCTGAAAGTGTTGATTTTCCAACACCACCTTTACCTGATGTGACTGTGATAATTTCTCCCATTTTCTAACCTCTTAGTTTTTGTCTTGGTCTATGATTTTATTGGCTGTAATCCAAGGCATCATCTCTCTTAATTTATTTCCTGTTTGCTCTATCAATGACGCTTTTGCATTATTTCTCTCAGCATTCATTCTAGGATAACCAGTCATACCCTCAAGAACAAAATCTTTAGCAAAAACACCATTTTGGATCTCTTTTAAGATATCTTTCATAGCTTTTTTACTCTCATCATTGATAACACGAGGACCACTTACATAATCTCCATATTCAGCAGTATTTGAGATAGAATATCTCATGTTTGCAATACCACCCTCATACATAAGATCGACAATAAGCTTAAGTTCATGAAGGCATTCAAAATATGCCATCTCTGGAGCATAACCAGCTTCAGTAAGTGTTTCAAATCCAGCTTGAACTAATGCCGTAGCACCACCACAAAGAACTGCTTGCTCACCAAAAAGGTCTGTTTCAGTTTCATCTTTGAATGTTGTATGAATAATACCTGTACGACCACCACCAATAGCACTCGCATAACTTTTTGCAAGTTCTAGTGCATCACCGCTTGCATCTTGGGCTATTGCGACAAGATCAGGAATACCACCACCTTTTACAAACTCACTTCTTACAGTATGTCCAGGTGCTTTTGGTGCAACCATGATACAGTTGATACCCTCTGGTGGAATAATTTGACCATAATGAACATTAAATCCATGACCAAATGCTATAGTATCGCCTTTGTTCAAATTTGGTGCTATTTCGCTTTTGAAAATTGTAGACTGAATTTCATCTGGTAATAAAATCATAACTACTTCAGCAGCTTTTGTTGCCTCTGCAACACTCATAACATCAAAGCCCTTTGCTGCTGCTTTCCCCCATGAAGAACCACCTTCTTTTAGTCCAACGATCACTTCAACACCACTATCTCTAAGATTTTCTGCGTGTGCGTGTCCTTGAGAACCAAACCCAATCATCGCTACTTTTTTGCTTTTTATGATACTTAAATCACAATCATTATCGTAATATACAGTAATTGCCATATTTGTGTTTTCCTTGTTTAAAATGTACGCGATTTTACAACAAGATTACTTTAGCTACGATTAAGGTATAAATTAATTATAAGAGCTTATCCATATAAAGGGTTTTATAACTCTCTTTTACTTAAAAAATTTCTTTCTTGTTCTTAAAATTGCTTCAGAATTCAGAGAATTATCAAAATACTTTTTATTTACTTCTTTTTGCACTTTTTTTACTACTATTTGTTTGTGTGGTTGAAAATTTCTTTTTATAAAAGCATCAGGTACAATTTTATGAATTTTTTTCAAAAAATGTTTCATATTTTTATCATGATCAGTAAAAATAACAAAAATTTTATTTATGTCATGAACTCTTTCTATATATAGGGGATATTTTTTAAACTTTTTAACCAACTCTTCCAGACTTTGTTTTTTCTTTAGTGCACCTATTTGGATAAAAATACTTTTTGGTGTCACATCTTGCACAGGTAGTACAAGGGCAAATGATGATTCTAAAGTAAATATTAAAGATATTGTAGTAATTATACATATTTTTTTGAACATTTCATCTCTATTATGCTAATTTTTATTTTTTTTATAATATTATAATCTTTCTTAATAGTGTTAGAGGATAAAAAACTTATAATATGTTAATATTAATGTTTCATTAAATCAATTAATTGCATTATTATTTAATTGCTATAAGATTTTTTATTTTGTATACTCGAAGTCATAACAAATTATATTCAAGGAGAATCAAAATGAAAGTTTACAAACTATCATCCGTCTTAGCAGTATCTTTAGTAGCTGCATCAAGTTCACTTACTGCTGATGCAGTAGAGTCTAGTATCATTCCAAATGCACAACCAGGTGAATGTTATGCCAAAGCATTAATCCCTGCAAAATTTGAAACACATACTGAAAAAGTATTAGTCAAAGAAGCATCTGAAAAACTACAAGTTGTTCCTGCTCAATTTGGTAGTAGTACACAAAAAGTATTGATCAAAGAGGCTTCAGAAACATTACACATAATCCCAGGTACATTTAAAAATGTTAGCGAAAAAGTACAAATCAGAGATGAAGAAACATACTGGAGAACAAGTTTAAAAAACAGTATCCCCGTAAGTGCTGAAATCATTGCAGCTGCAAAAGCTGGTGGTGCTCCAGTAGATACTCTTAATGTTGGTGAATGTGTTAGAGAATATTTCCAACCTGCAAAATACAACACTACAACAGAAACTTATGTTAGAAAAGAAGCTTCTGAAAAATTAAAAATTATTCCGGCTAAATATGAATATGCAGAAGAAAAAGTTTTAATCAAAGAGGCATATCAAAAACTTGTTAAAGTTCCTGCAACATATGGTACTGTAACTGAAAAAGTTTTGGTAGAGCCAGAAAAAACAATGTGGAAAAAATCACAATGTAACGGTAGCGGTGACTGTGGTGTAATGTGTTTAGTTACAACACCTGCAAGATATAAAACTGTTACAAAAAGAGTAGTAAAAACTCCTCCTACAACAAAAGTGATCGATGTACCAGCAGTTTATAAAACAGTAAAAGTAAGAAAACTTGTAAGCCCTGCACGTGTAGAAAAAATCGCTATTCCTGAGCAAACAGCTACATATACAAGAACAGTTAAAGCAGCTGATCCAGTATTTACATGGACAAAAGTTGGAACTGGTGCACCAAAAGCATTTAAATATACAGGTCACCAAATCTGTAAACTTGCTCGTCCAGCAGCATACAAAACAATCACAAAAACTGTTGTAGATACACCACCATCAACAAAATCTACACCTATTCCTGAAGGATACACACAAGTTAAAGTAACAACAGTTGTAAAACCAGCTGAAGTTAAAAGAATTGAAATTCCAGCAGTATACAGAGATGTAACAAAACGTGAAATGGTAAGCCCAAGTCAAGTTGTCTGGAAAAGAGTTGTCTGTAAATCAAGCATCACTTCAAATACTATCATCGAACTTCAAAAAGCACTTAAAGCAGAAGGTCTTTACAAAGGTCCAATCGATGGTATCGTAGGTAGTCAAACAAGAAATGCAGTTAAAGCATATCAAAGAAAAAACAACCTTCCAGTAGGCGGTATCACATACCAAACACTTAAAGCATTAGGTTTAAGTAAATAATTTAACAACATTTTTTACAGGATTGGTTTAAAAAATCAATCCTGTACCTCTTTAACCATCAAACATTCATATATCATCTCCATCATCTCTTTTGTATCTACAGGCTTTGTCAAAAAATACTCTATATTACAATCATTGACTTGACTAAGATACGCTATCTCACTATAGGCAGAAACAACGATTATAGATTGTTCAGGCTGAGACTTTTGAATCTCTTTGATCAACGCCAAACCATTTAGTCTTGGCATATTGATATCTGTGATAACCAAATCATAGCTCTTTTTTTCATAAAATTTTAATGCATCAATACCATTTAATGCATAATCAACTTCTTGAAACATATCTTTAAAAAAGGAAACATTCGTTTCACATAATTCTTGGTTATCATCCACATACAATAACCGCATATCTTTTGCAACTTTTTCTAATTTCTTAATCATACAAACACATCCTTTTGTTATATGTCCCTTACATCGAACAAAGTTATAAATTATTTTGTATGTTATTTATGCTTTTAAAGCTATAAAAAGAAAACATCATAACTGCTTACACAAAGAGAAAAAAAGATGAAATAATATGTATTTATAAAAAATATGAAGAATTTTACAAAAAAGAGAGGGTTTTTACGAAAAGTATCACTTAATGGCTTTTCTATATACCCCTCAATCCCCTTAAAAAGAACATCTGCAAAAATTGTAGATGTTCTTTTTGTAAATTATTAAGCGTTTTTTACTGCGTCCTGGATTTTTGCTACTATAGTTGGGTCTTCTAGTGTTGATGTATCTTGTTTGATCTCTTCACCTTTTGCTATGGAGCGGAGGATTCTTCTCATGATTTTACCTGATCTGGTTTTTGGTAGTCCAGGTACTGATACGATATCATCTGCTTTTGCGATATTTCCTATTTCACGGGAGAGTAGATCATTGATATGTTTTTTGATATCTTCTGTTACCTTGCCCTCTTTAAGTACAACAAAGATAAAAATCGACTCTCCTTTTATATCATGAGGTCGTCCAACTACTGCTACTTCTGCTACATGATCATCTTCAGCAACTGCTGCTTCTATCTCTGCTGTTCCCATTCTATGACCAGAAACATTGATAACATCATCTACTCTACCTGTGATAGTGATATATCCATCTTTATCCATCATCGCACCATCTCCAGAGAAATAAACAGGTTTGCCATCTTTTGTAGCATCACCAAAGTAAGACTTTTTAAATCTCTCATGATCGCCCCAGATTGTACGAATCATACTAGGCCAAGGTTTAGTGATACAAAGTAATCCAGTCTCACCTGTTTCTACTGGTGTACCATCTCTCTCAATAACTTCTGCCATGATTCCAGGAAGTGGAAATGTCGCACATGAAGGTTTGATAGGTGTAGCTCCTGGTAATGGTGATATCATGTGACCACCTGTTTCAGTTTGCCACCAGGTATCCACAATCGAACATCTACCGCCTCCTACTACTTCATGATACCAAATCCAGGCAGGTGGATCGATAGGCTCGCCAACTGTACCTAAAACTTTTAAAGAGCTTAGATCATATTTAGCAGGTTCATCTTCTCCCATCTTGTGCAGTACACGAATAGCTGTAGGAGCTGTATAAAATTGACTTATTTTGTGATCTTGTACCATTTTCCAAGCCCTTCCTGCATCTGGATAAGTAGGAACACCTTCAAACATAACTGTTGTAGTACCAGCAGCCAAAGGTCCATAAACGATATATGTATGACCAGTAATCCAGCCTATATCAGCCGTACACCAGAAAACATCATCACCTTTGACATCAAATACCCACTCCATGGTCATCTGTGCCCAAAGTATATAACCTGCTGTTGAGTGTTGAACACCTTTTGGTTTACCTGTACTACCTGAAGTATAAAGCAAGAAAAGTGGATCTTCACTATCCATAATCTCTGCCTCACAAGTATCACTATACTCGCTTATCAAATCATTGTAGTTATGATCTCTTCCCTCAACCCAGGTGATATCTTCATGGTTTCTTTGCACAACCAATACACCTTCGACACAATCTACGCCATCTTTGAGTGCATTATCAACAACAGGTTTTAACAGATAAGGTTTTCCTTTTCTATATGCTCCATCAGCTGTGATGATAAGCTTCGCTTTGGCATCTTCTATCCTGTCTTTTAAAGCTTCAGCACTAAATCCACCAAATACTATAGAGTGAATCGCACCAATTCTGGCACAGGCTAACATAGCATAAGCAGCTTCAGGGATCATAGGCATATATAATACTACACGATCGCCTTTTTGTACGCCAAATTTTTCTTTTAAAAGATTTGCAAATTTATTGACACGTTTACTAAGATCCGAGTATGTAATCTTCTCAACATCACCTCTGTCACCCTCAAACAAAATCGCTGTTTTATCTGCTTTGTCTGCCAGATGTCTGTCTATACATTGATTTGAAACATTTAATTTTCCGTTTGTAAACCATTTGTAAAATGGTGCATCAGACTCATCTAATACTTTATCATAAGGTGCAAGCCAATCGATCTTTTCGTCAGCGTATTTTTTCCAATACCCTTCATAGTCGCTCTTTGCCTCATCCATCAAGGCATTGTATTCTTGCATACTTTTTATTCTAGCATTAGCAGAAAACTCTGGATTGGGTGGATAAATCTTATCGTGTTCATGCATAGGTTATTCCTTATTAAATAAAATTTGTATTACTTATATTACCTCAATAAATTTAACGTTACAATTAGATTAAACTTTTTAAAACAAACTCATATATGCTTTGAGTAAAACTTTCTCAGTTTGCAAAGAAATGTCTTATAATTTTACCATATAATGTTTTTCCAAAGTATGGAGAAGTTTTTCGTTTAACTTCATATCCAATAGAAGGATCAAAGAGTATTATATTTGCATCAAACCCCTCTTTTATAGCTCCTATGCTCTTTTTATTTAGTATTTTGGCTGGATTTTTAGAAATTAATTCACTAAGTTTACTCCAGCTAATATGCCCCTCTTTGACCAAATATGTATAACATAGCGATAAATAATCTTCTATTATATCGATTCCATACATAGCTTCGCAAAAAGCAACATCTTTATAAACAACAGATTTTGGTGAGTGTAGTGCTGTTAGTGTATCTATCTTTCCTTCTTTTAATTTTTCAATCAACTCATCTTTATCCTGAGAATTTCTAAGAGGTGGATTTATTTTGGCATAAGTATTAAAACCATCACAGGCCCTTTCATCTAAAGCTAAGTGATGGATAGATACTTCAGCATAAAGTTGGTTAAAACGTTTTTTGGCATCTGCTACAAGATTAACTGCCCGTCTGGTTGAAAGTGCCTGAAAAAGTGTCGGCACATCATAATGCATGCTCATTTGTGCAACTTTTGCGACTTCACTAATCTCACCTATCTTAGAAATACCCGGTAATCCTAATTTAAATGATACTTCCCCTTCATTCATGACTCCACTATCATTTAAAATCTTGTTTTCACAAAATACAAAAAATAGATTTTGATGCATTTTACTATATTCATAAATTCTACGTAATAAATTTCCATTGATATCTGAGTTTTCCTGCACTATAGATATACCATTTTTTACCATGGTCGCTATACTATTTAACTTCGTACATTCGATATTTTTCAATGCTTTAATAGCAAGTTCAAGATTGGGAAAATCTTCTTTTAACTTTCCTGCAAGTAAAGCTTTAAAAGTTTGATTTTCTATCAAAGGTTTGGTTCTTGGGGATAGGACAAAGTGTGAAACACCACCTTTTTTGGTAGCTGTGTATAGATTTTGAAGATTTGTTATATTTAGACTGTCATCTTGAATACGGACATTTAGATCAACAATTCCTGGAAAAGCAACTAATCCATCAGCTTCAACTACCTCTTCAATACTATCTTGTTTTAGTGATTTGCCAATAGATTTAATTTTTCCATCAGAGAGTAAAATATCTTGCTTATCATCTCCCAAACCAGCTATCACTACATTTTTGATCAAAACCATCATCACACCTCTCTTTGGACAAAATTTTACTATAGAGCTGCTTTAAAGGCACTTTTACTATAATCTCACTCTAAATTATTTTAAAAGGATAAACAATGTCTTTAAAAGAGTATGATATCTCACAAGAAGCACTAAAAGATGTAAACTATGCAATCATCAAAACCAATAAAGGTGATATGAAATTAAAATTATACAAAGATGAAGCACCAAATACAGTTGCTAACTTTGCACATTTGGCAAATGAAGGATTTTATGACAACTTAAATTTTCATCGTGTTATACCAGGTTTTATGGCTCAAGGAGGTTGCCCGACAGGTACTGGTACAGGTGGTCCAGGATGGGCTATCAAATGTGAAACAAGCACAAATGTTCATAAACATGAGAAAGGTACACTATCTATGGCACATGCCGGACCAAACACAGGTGGAAGTCAGTTTTTTATCTGTTTTGTACCTTGTCCTCATTTAGATGGTGTACATACTGTATTTGGCGGTATAGATCCAACTGATACAGATAGCATGGCTGTACTAGACTCCATAGAAGGTCAAGACAAAATCAATACTATCCAAATCGTTTCTGAATAAAATCAAAAAAAGTAAATCATGGTTCCTTTATTATTACCGCACCATGATTTACATACCACTCATACTTCCAACAACTTTTCCTATAATTTCAACATTTTCCATAGGTACAGATTCTACACTGTACTGGGTATTGTCAGAAATCAAATCCAACGTTCCATCACTTTTTAAAGAGAGACGTTTAACAAAAAGACCAATCGGAGTAGAAACAACAAATACACCACCTTTGCGAATATCATCCATAGTACGGTTTATAAAGATGATATCACCGTCTTTAAAAGTAGGTTCCATAGAATCACCAAGGACATTGATAGAGTCGATATTTTTCATCTCCCTCTCACCGCCAAGTCGATCAACCATATGAGGATCTAAAGATATCACATCATGTTCAGCTTCATAGTTAAAAGCACCACCACCTGCACTAGCAT
>Ga0256841_1003340_pt1 | contig 12054 bp, 9 predicted proteins | sample 356308metaG_FD_185971 | JGI IMG/M metagenome (GOLD analysis project Ga0256841, IMG submission 185971) | Hydrothermal vent microbial communities from Mid Atlantic Ridge, Atlantic Ocean - 356-308 | ecosystem: Environmental > Aquatic > Marine > Hydrothermal vents | place: Atlantic Ocean: Mid...
TCACCGGGCCCTCAAGGAAGGCCAGTTCCTCGGCGCTCAGGGGCGGCAGGGGCAGTTGCAGCAGCTTGTGCCAGTCCGGCCGGCCGCTCAACAGTTCCGCCTCCCACCAGACGTCGCCGGCCTCCAGGGCCTCCCTTTCGGTTTCCGACAGCGGCGGCAGGCGACGGCGCATCCAGGAAAGCAGGGGGGCGCTGATCAGATGGCGGCGTAGCTGGATCGAGAGAGTTGGAGCCATGGCGCCCTCCTATGTCTGCCTCGTATGCGATCGGGCGTGAAGATGTCTTCACAGATGACATTGTCGCCGAAAATAGGCCCACACTTCACATTTTTTCCCGCTCTCGGGATCGATACAGAAGTACCAGCGGGGCACACCGTCTTTCTTCACCGCCACCAGGCGGTAGCCGTCATCGAGGCATTTGCGTGCCGCGGGATTGGGAACGGCGGGCCGTTTGTCCGGCTGACCGGCGCAGCCTGTCAACACCAGCAGGAGGGCCGCGCCGGTCTTGTTCCTCATGTTCCTCACGGCGCTTCCTCCGTAACGATGGAATAGCGGTGAACGATGGGGAAAATCCCGCCGTTGCGGCCGTGGAGGGTTTTTTGATGTCGTTCCCCGTGCCGCTGCGCCCGTTGCTTGCGCCGCCCCGTGACGACCGGTTCGCCCGCGGGCAGAGGCGTCACTTTCAATTTTCCATCGGGGGTTTTGCTGATTTCGATCTTCCGCCATTGCAGCACCGTTTCGAGGGATTTGCCGTTGTAGGCATGATTGGCTGGCTTGGTCCCTGGCGCCGGGGAGGGTTCCCGCGATTGGCCGAGGGCGGAGAAGCCGAAGCTCGCCGGATTGCCGCTCAGGGAAACGTTGTTGCGTTCGTTGGATTCCGGCACGACGCCGAACGGATCGACCACCAGGGCCATCCAGTAGATACCCGGGGGAGCGTTGGCCACACTGTAAACGAGGGGCTGATCGGGATTGCTGAGAACCGTTCCCGGCGGCATCTCCGGCCCATCGGTCGCTTGATACAGCAGGCTGTCGTCACCGTTGCCGATCACCATATCGGAACTGAGCATCAATGCGATGTCCCACCCGGCGGGCGCGGTGCCGCCGCCTTTGTTGACGATCTCGTAGTAAAGAACCGCGTTGCCGAAAACATCCCATTCCGTGTACCAGGCGTTGACGCTCAGATCGGCAGCGGTGTTGGTGATGGTCACCTGTCCGTTCCCCAGGGAAACGTTGTCCTGCTCGTTGGATTCCCGAACCGTATCCAGGTCGTCCACCCACAGGGCGACGTAATACACTCCCGGAGGAATGTTGTCGGGGATGCGGAAGTGGAGGGGAGCGGAGGCGTCGCGCCGGATCGATTCCCCCGGTTGCAAATCCCGGGGAATTTGTTCATAGACGACGTAGATGTCGTTGGGGCTGATTTCTTGGTCCGTGGACAACATCAGGTTGACGTAGGCGCCGGCGGGCGCGACCGCTGTCCCGGTGTTGCCCACTTCCCAGGTGAGAGTTCCGGTGCCCCCAGGGATGGGGTCGTAGTCGAAGTTCCAGCTGAGGGGCTGAAGGTTGGGGAGCTTGTCGCCGGGTGTCGGAGAGGGAGGGGAAGGGGGTGGAACATCCGTATTGTCGGCATCATAGATGGTGTAGGCTTCTTTCATGATGCCTTGCTGGAGGGCGAACTGGTAGGGCATCCAGAAATATCCCCCGTCCCCCCACTTCGTTCCCCAGGAGTTGATGATCCGGAAAGCGCCGCCGGCGCGGTCGTCGTTGTAACCGACGATCGTCACCGCATGCCCGCCCTGGCGCTGACCGGCGGCACTGTTGTAGATCGAATCCGGGCCTTTCAGGTTGAACAACTGGGGGTAGACGTCGATTCCCGTGATGACCGGTTGGCGGTTGGCCAAGGCCGACTTGATGGCGTTCAGATCGTCCAAGCGTCGCCACTCCCGGGCCTTGAAACGGGCGGCGACCTGGTGCGCCTGTTGCGAAGGCTGGGAGAAACAGTCGTCGGGGTCATAGGGGGCGACGTCCAGGGTCGCCGCTCCTTTGTTGACCATCAGCTTGAGGGCGTCGGAGATGAGCGAGCCGTCGGGACAGTTGCCGACGCGGATCTGGTTGTAGATGTAGGCGGGACTGAAGAGATGGTCGGCGCGGTTCAGATCCCACTTCATCTCCACTTTCTCCTGGTAGCTCTTGGCGGCGTAGGCGGTGGCCCAGCCGACACAACTGCCGTTGGGGCCCTGATCTCCCGGAATCGGGAAGTTGTCGCTCAGGTCCACCGACCTCGGCAAAGTGGGGGCGCCTGTCGGGCTGCCTAGAACATCGCCGTAAACGTCGGCCAAAGGGTAAGCGCCGTACGTCTTGGGATCGGGATCTTTGCGCCCCAATCCTTTCTCCGGAAGGTTGGCCACGGTGACGATCCGGACGGTGGCCGGGTCGCTGAAGTTCATCCCGTCGCTGACGCGGTAGGAAAGCTCGATGGTGAGGTTCTCTTCCGTAAGGGCCACGTGCAGTCGCCCCTGGGAATCGATGAAGGCGTCTCTGTATCCTTTCCCCTGTTCGGGGGAAAGCAGTTCGAAACTGAGGGTGTCGTTGTCCGGGTCGGAGGCGGGGAGATTCAACGTGAGATAGGGAATGGAAAGATCCGTTTGTACGGACATTCCCTCGGCGATGGGCGGGGTGTTGCCGGTTTGTACGTTGAAATGGCCGTATTTGAGAGCGCCGGTTTGATCGCGATAACCGATATAGATCGTCAGCGGTAGGGGGACGCCGTTGAGAGGACCGCTGTAGATGGCGTAATGGAGAACGTTGCCGCGGGTGTTGAATCGGTTGTCTTGCAGGGATTCCAATCTGCCGTCCCACGGCGTGAAACTTCCGGATGCGGTACGTTGGAACAGACCCAGACCGGGAACGGAGGCGACCACGTAGCTCGCGTTCACCTCGTCACCGCCGAGATCGATGTCTTTGGCGATGGTGGCGCTGGAGATGTTGTCGAGTATCAGCGGTGTCAACGCAGTTCCGGCGGGAGTGAGCCGTTCTGCCGCGGAGACTGTATAGGCGAAGACCGTCACGGTGAGCAGGAGAAAAAGGCGCATCTTGATCGATCCTCCTTTGTCTTCAGGGGGCGGAAGAAGGGGTAAATTATCGTGTAATTACGAGTGTAGTCCGCCTTTTGGGACTGGACAACGCGCCGGATCCCGTATTGTATATCGGTTCGAACTGACAGGATTTGACACGTATCTAAATGTCAGAGGTTGAGACGAAAAAGACTGTGGATGGAGGTTTGCGTATGTTTGAGCGTCATGTTCGCACACTGTGCTTGAAGGGCGTCTGTTTTTGGGGCTTGATCGTCGCGATTCAGGCGGGGATCGCCGAAGAGGTGAAAATTCTGGATAAACCGCTTTCGGCAGAAGAGATGGGAAGGTTGCTTTTCCCTGACAAGACACGTCCCAAAACCCGTTCCCTGTCGTTCAGTTCCTCAAAAACGAAGCAGGTGGCGGAGGATTCCATCGCGCTCGCACTGCCGATTCAATTTGATCTGAATTCGGCCGAACTCCAGGAGGAGGCCAAGCCTTTTTTGGATGAGATCGGACGTATGTTGACCATGGACCAGTTTCGCCAGGGACGCCTGTTGATCGAGGGGCATACGGATGCTACAGGACCCGAGTCCTATAACGAGTGGTTGTCCAGGAAGCGCGCCGAGGCGGTCAAGAATTATCTGATCAGCCGTTTCGCCATTGAGCCCCATCGTCTTCGAATCGTCGGCCTGGGCGAAAGAAAGCCGCTGCCGGGAAAACATCCGAACGATCCTTTGAATCGTCGGGTTGAATTGCACCGGATTGTCCAATGACCCGGTCGTCGGTTCGCTTCGGCGAACCGCACGGTTGCCACTCATACCAGCGAGATAGGCGATTTGCTCGGCTCCCATTCTGGGCGGTGGGTATCTATTGGTTCACTTTTTCGTTACCGCTGCCGCTGGATCTTGGTTTGTTGGTGCTGGCGGGTTTGGGATGTTACAGTGCCGTCCGTTTATCGGTCCGGATCGTGCCCGGGATGCTTGTGTGTCTCGCTCTGCTTGTGGGTGTGGTGTTCATGGGCAATGTGCTCAGCATCGACGGCCATCGTAGCTGGAACCTTTCTCTCGGCTTGTTTCCGGCTGTAGTGGTCGCACTCCTCGTGAGTGGTTATTTCCGTCGCTCGGATTTGACCGGGTTGATTCACATCCTGTCCGCATTCACCATCCTCGTCGGTGGGTGGTTGTTGACCGTAGCCGCCGTTCATCCCGATATGTCTCCTGAGGCGTGGATTGCCGTAAGTGCCCTGACCGCTTTCAAAGTGCCCAACGATGTAGCCTTATTCCCGATTTTTTTTCCGCTTTTTCTGGGGCTGTGGCGAACGGAGAACCGCCTTGCGGTCAGGGTTCCTACCTTGATCGCCATCGTCGTCACCCTGGTTCTCGGTGTCGTGTATCGTAGTCGGCTGGCCATGCTGGTCAGTCTTGTCTCTGCGGCTCTGTTTTACTGGCATGCGGACACGGGAAAGCGGTTCGTAAGCAAATTGTTGCTTTTCCTGGCCATGATCCTCGTGGTCGATGCGATTACTGGTTTCCACGTCCTGGAGAAACTGCGGCATCCATTGTCGGCTGCGACACGTTTGCCCTTGTGGATCGCCGCCTGGAGAATGTTCCTGGACGCCCCTTGGCATGGTCATGGTGTGGGGAGTTTCCGGCTCTTGTACCAGGCATACCTTCAGCCGTTGCCTGATTGGGTGCCCGTGGATTCCCGTTTGATCCCCTGGCCCCACAATCTCTATCTTGAGCTTTTGGCGGAGCTGGGCCTGCCCGGCATCCTGGCATTCGTCGGGTTCTCATATTTTCCCCTGAGGGTTTGGCTGGTGGGGCGATGGCAGGGGCAGAGGCAGCGAATCTTGACGCACGCCTTTCTTTGCGCTTTCGGGGGATTTTGTATTGGCGGGTTCTTCGAATTCAGTCTATGGCGTCAGTGGGTGGGGTTGACATTCCTGTTGTTGATTGCTTGTATGGTTTCAATTACCAACAAAAATCTGGAGGGCTGAACGATGGGTAGGCGCCAAATGCTCCGGACCCCTTTGCTGGGGAGAACCGTTACGCTGATCTTGGCCGTCTCGTGTGGCGTTATCGCTTTGGTAACCCCGGATTGGCGCCAGAAATTATTGGCCGCCTACCAGCCGCTGCCCCTGGATGGCTCCCTCAAGCCCCTGGATGGCTCCCTCAACCGGACCCAAAGAAGCATGGTGGAGGTGCTTTTCGAAGCCTGTTCCCAGCGCAATCAGTCCCTGGGGATGGGTTTCCGCGACCGTTGCGACAGACTGGTCGGTACCGCCCTTGACGAAGGCAGTGACCCTGCGGAGGTAAGGCAGGCCCTGTTCCGGATTTCCCCGGAACAACTGACCCTCTACGGGATTCAGGCGAACCGGACCATGGCCAGCAACATCAATGTCGTCAACACTTCGATATTGGGGCGCCTGCAGACCTTGCGGGCTAGACTCGACACCGTTCGGTTCGCCGGAGTGCAATTGTTCAAGGACGGTCGTCCCCTCCGGGGCGGCAATGCCGGCAGCGATGCCTTCGGTGAACTGGGGATCTGGCTCAACACCAGCTTTCATACCGGCGAGGTGGATTCTACGCGGGAGGTCAAGGGGTTCGATTTCGACAACTGGAGCTTTACCGCCGGTATCGACTACAAGATATTGGAGTCCGTCGTTTTCGGTGGTGCCTTTACCTACGTCAATTCCAGCAATGACTTCGATAATGGAGCCGGCGATACGGACTACGATTCTTACATCGGCTCCATTTACGGTTCCTTCTATCCCGTCGAGGATCTTTATGTCGACATCCTGGCGACTTACGGCCACCTCAATTTCGACACCACCCGCGATATCCGTTACCTTTTGGTCTCATCCGCGGATCCGGCCAATCGTGACCTCGTGGACACCAAGGCGCGCGGGGATACCGACGGTCGGCAATGGGGGGTTACCCTGAGCACAGGCTACGAGCTTCATTGGCAGGCCCTGAACTTCACGCCGTATGCCCGTTTCAGCTATTTGCGTTTGAACGTCGACGATTATCGGGAAACCGGAGGGTCCGGTTGGGCACTGCGTTTCGACGATCAGGACATCGAATCGATGAAAAGCGTTGCGGGCGCCCGTATCTCTTACGCCATGAGTCTGCCTTGGGGAGTCCTGTCACCCCAGGTTTACGGGGAATGGCATCACGAGTTCCGTGATCCCGGCCGTAACATCAAGGCCAGTTTCGTGGGTGATCCGGCGGCGCAGCAGTTCTCCATCTTCGTGCCCCGTCCCGACCGGGATTACGGTCTCGTCGGCGGCACGCTCACCGCTACTTTGGCCTGGGGCGTTTCCGCTTTCATCGGTTACGAAGCCTTGGTGGGGTATGACCGCATCACCAGTCATCGTGTCACGTTCGGCGGTCGGCTTCAGTTCTGATCCGGATCGTCGTTCGGGCCGTCCCTTCTCTGCAGTTTTACCTTTAGACGGTAGGATGGGGCTTGATCGACTTCGATGGTGCGTACCTCTGTTCGATAGCCATATTTACGGAAGATCAGGCGGTAGGTGCCCGGGGACAGGGGGATGCGGAACGGCGTAATCCCGAGGAATTCCGGGAATCGGATTCCTTGCTGGAGCACCAAGACGTGGGGGGGGGTGGTGTCGACTTCCAGGAGAGCGTGCGTTGTTTTCTCGCCGGCCCCGCTGGGGATTTCCACGGCCGGCTGTTCCGACGTGGCGGTGACGGATTCCCGTCCTGTGGACCGCTCGGGAAGGCAGCAGGAATAATAGACGGCCGCGATGACCGCTGCGGCCGTCAGGACCGCCCCCGTCCCCCAGGTGGCCATCCACCGTGTCCGCGGGTGCGGAGGTGGGGAGCGCAGTGCCTTCTCCAGGGCCTGAAGAAACGACTCGGCGTCCCTGTATCGGTTTTCCGGTTTCTTCGCCAGAGCCTTCAAGACTACCGAGTCGAGGGGTTTGGATAGAAGTGGATTGATGCGCGAAGGCGGATCGGGTTCCGAGGCCAGAATCCGTTGAACGACGACGGTGCTTTGCTGCCCCGTGAAAGGGCGTTCTCCGGTTAGAAGTTCGTATAGGACCACGCCTGCGGAAAAGAGATCGGTTCGGCCGTCCACTTTCAACCCCAGGCACTGTTCCGGCGCCATGTAGGCCGGTGATCCCATCATGACCCCGGTACGGGTCATCTCGGAGTCGTCCAGATGGGCGACTCCGAAATCGGTGATCTTGAGACGTCCGTTGGGCAGGAGGATGAGGTTGGCGGGTTTGATGTCCCGGTGCACCACACCGTGGCGGTGGGCATAGGCCAACGCGTCCAGGAGTTGGCGCATCAACGAGAGTATCTCGTCCGATTCCAGTCGCCGCCCCTGGGCCAAAAGCGCTTGCAGCGGTTCTCCCTCCACGTATTCCATGGCGAGGAACGCGGATGAGGCGTATTCCGCGTAATCGTATATCGCGACGATGTTGGGATGGGAAAGGCGGCCCGCGGCTTTGGCCTCCCGGCGGAAACGTTGGAGAAATTCATCACCCTGTCCCGTTTGCAGCAAATGGGCGTGCACCATTTTCAAGGCCACCTGACGCTCGATTACCGGATCGTAGGCCAGAAAAACCCGTCCCATGGCCCCTTCACCGAGTATCCCCCGAATCAGGTATCGGCCGATCTTTTCAGGGATCTGGCGATCCGAATCCTGGATGACCGTCTTTTCGGCGCCTTGATCTTGAATCATGTTTCAATCGGTCGTGAGGGTTTCGGCATAACGACAGCTGCGCTCTGCCGCTGCTTCCGCTTGCAAGCGTTCATAAAGGCGGCACAGGAATTGAAAGATCGATCTCTGCCGGGGCGCCCTTTCCGCGGCCTTTAGTAAATAATCCAGGGCGATAGTGTAATTTTGTTTGGATTCGTTGATCAATGCCAGTAGGGGGTAAGGTCGATAATCTGAAGGATCGGCTTTCAGTCTGGCGGTCAGGAGGGGTTCCATGTTTCGGCGTCCTGTAAGAATCAACGTTTCGATGGCGTCATAGCTCAGCGCGTAAATTTCATCGGCGGAAAAACCGGATCGCAGAAGGAACTTCCCCAGGGTGGACGCGGGGATTGCCCAGGCGGTTTGTGGATCGCTTCCGGCGTTGCCGCCGATCAATCCTACCAGACGTCCCTCCCGGTCGAACACGGGTGCGCCGATGTCGCCTTCTTTGACCAGCAGGTCCATTTCCAGCCGCGTATCGCCTCCGGGCTTTTCATGGCTGTCGCTGATTTTGCCAAGCCGGAAGAAATGCCGCAGTCCCACCGGACAACCGATGATGAACACGGGATCGTCAGGTCTCGGTTCTTCGTCGTTTAGAACGTTTTTTCCCGCCCTCGGGGCGATTTCCAGCAAGGCCAGGTCCAGTTTTGCGTCGTAGTGAAGAAGGTTGGTCGGTGAGCGGAGCCCATCGTGCGTGAAGGCATCGATCTGACGGGCTTCCTGGATCTCGTGCCAGACGGTCAGCAGACGCTCGGGGCGGATCTGCACCCCGGTACTGTAACGGACCACGGAAGGGTTTACCGTCGTCCGGAGGCAGAACACCTGGGCCATTTTGGCCTGTGCCGTTTCAATCATACCTGCCCGGCAAGTGAGCGTGGGCATCGCTCCCAATAGAATGGCTCCCAGGGTTGCGAGCGTTGGCCATACTCGAAGGCGATCGCTCAAACTCATATTGATTTCCCATTGTCCGAGTACGTTTGCTTATGCTTTATATAAATATATTCAAACAATCTACAAGACTAGTCTGGACGGTCATCGTTCCATGGTTGTATGTCAAAAATATTTGAGATCAACCGGTTAAATAAATTTCTCTTTTTGATTGGCTTGCAAGTCAATAGGTTGTCGAGGATTGGGAGACCGCTTCAGTTGAAGATGCAGTTACAAATTCACTATTATGGGTGAAAGGCGCAAAATGGCCTAATCTTTACAATGTGCGAGAGTTCTTTGACTTTAGACTGTGATGACATAGCACTGTTTTTTTGTGTCTCTTTGAGAAACAGTAATTGGTTTTTGGTCGAAATTTGGGTTGAATTTAGAAATTCATGTTGGAATTGAAGGATTTCGCGTATTTTTGAATCGATCGTTCTGTGGTATATGCGACATATAATATAGTTGCGACAAGCGGGGAGAGATATGGCGATTCCTAATGAACTCGTTGATCCGATTTCTGAACAGGCGCCCTGCGGTGAAAATCTCGAATATGACAACCGTTTCCTCGCGATGGAACAGGCGGCCGAAGGAACGCCCGAACAGGTCATGGGAGACGAGGTGCTTCCGGGGGAAGAACCTGACTGGCGCCGGGTGAAAGAGCTGACGGGGGCGTTGCTGCTCGAAACCCGTGACCTGCGTGTTGCCGTGTACCGTCTTCGGGCCCTGGCCCAGCTTGAGGGTTTTGCAGGAGTCGCCGAGGGCTTGGAGTTGATTTTGACGTATCTGGACCGGTATTGGGATTCGCTTCACCCTCAACTGGATCCCGAGGATGGTTACGATCCCACCTTCCGCCTCAACGTGCTTGAAGTCCTTGATGACGTGACTTTCCTCCGGACCTTGCGTGCCATTCCTTTGGTTGAAGCGAAGGGAGTGGGACGTTTCGGCATGGCTGACATCGAAAACGCCGAGGCCGGGGACGGCGAGATCTCCCGGGATCTGATCGCCGCCGCTTTTCGGGAGGCGAACGGGGAGGTGGTGGCATCTGTCCAGCGCTGGATCCGCGATTGTGGTGATCGCCTGGACGCCATACGCCATCTGCTGATGGACAAGGTCGGTCCGGATCGGGCCCCGCGCTTTGAACGGGCGGCTGGGCTTTTTCAGCAATTGTTTGAGACGTGTGAGCAATACCGTCCCACTGATTCCGAGTCTGGCCTCGGTGTACCTGAGAGGGTGGTGGAGGCGGGGGCCTCCGGTCCTGTCGCCGGAACCCGCAGTTTCAGCAATCGCGAGGAGATCGCCAGAACGTTGGATCAGATGTGTGAGTATTTTCAACGCCATGAGCCCACCAGCCCTGTGCCGTTGCTGCTGCAGCGGGCCAAGCGTTTGATGACGATGAACTTCATGGAGCTGGTGGAGGAGTTGGCGAACGATGGTTCCCACCAGGCGGCAAATATTCTCGGCGTTGTACGTGAAGACTGAGTGACCACAGGAGGAAGACCATGGCAACCGAAAGCAGTCAGAAATTCATTGCCCGCAACCGGGCTCCCAGGGTACAGATCGAATACGATGTGGAACTGTACGGGGCGGAGAAAAAAATTCAACTGCCGTTCATCATGGGGGTGATGGCGGATTTGTCCGGCAATCCCGAGGATCCGCTGCCACCGGTCGCTGATCGCAAGTTCCTGGAGATCGACGTGGACAATTTCGATGAGCGTCTCAAGGCCGCCAAACCCAGGGTTACCTTTCGCGTACCCAATACCTTGACCGGTGAGGGTGAACTGAACGTGGAGCTCACCTTCGAAAGCCTGGACGATTTTTCACCTGCTGCGGTGGCCCGCAAGGTCGATGCGCTCAACCAGCTGCTGGAGGCCCGTACCCAACTGGCCAATCTTCTGACTTACATGGATGGCAAAACCGGTGCTGAAGAACTGATCGCCAAAGTGCTGTCCGACCCGTCGTTGTTGCAGACCTTGGCGGCTAGTCCCAAACCTCAGGCAGATGCGGAACAACAGGAGGGCTGAACCATGGCGGAAACCGAAACCCACACCGCGGCAACTCAAGAGCCCGTTGCGGTCGATGAAAACCAGTTCGCCCAGTTGTTGGAAAAAGAATTCAAGCCGAAGAGCGAGCGGGCCAAAGAAGCCATTGAGAATGCCGTCCGTACCCTGGCCGAACAGGCTTTGGCGGAAACCGCGTTGATTTCGGAGGATGCGGTTCGTTCCATCGAGGCGATCATCGCCGAGATCGACAAGAAGCTTTCCGAGCAGCTAAACCACATCCTCCACCATCCGGAGTTTCAACGTCTGGAAAGCACCTGGCGGGGACTGCACTATCTGGTCTCCAACACGGAGACCGATGAAATGTTGAAGATCAAGATCTTCAACATTCCCAAGAAGGAACTCCACAAGACTTTGAAGAAATACAAGGGCACCAAATGGGACCAGAGTCCGGTTTTCAAAAAGGTTTACGAGGAGGAATACGGCCAGTTCGGCGGTGAACCTTACGGTTGCCTGATCGGCGACTATTACTTCGACCACAGTCCCCAGGACGTGGAATTGCTGCGGGAGATGTCCAAGATCGCCGCGGCGGCCCACTGTCCTTTCGTCGCGGCAGCCGCGCCGTCGCTGCTCAATCTGGAGAGTTGGCAGGAACTGAGCCAACCGCGGGATTTGACGAAAATCTTCCAGACACCGGAATACGCCGCCTGGCGTTCTTTGCGAGAATCGGAAGATGCCCGTTATCTGGGGTTGACGATGCCGCGTTTTCTCGGCCGTCTTCCTTACGGCAGCAAGACCGAACCGGTGGAGGAATTCGATTTCGAGGAGGAAGTGGAAGGCGACCACGACAAATTCCTCTGGGTCAACGCCGCCTACGCCATGGGTACCAACATCACCCGGGCCTTCAAGCTGTACGGCTGGTGTACCCGGATCCGCGGCATCGAGTCTGGCGGAGCGATCACCAACCTACCCACCTACACCTTCCCCACCGACGACGGTGGCGTGGACATGAAATGCCCCACCGAGATCGCCATTTCCGACCGGCGCGAGGCGGAGCTGGCCAAATGCGGCCTGATGCCGCTGCTGCACAAGAAGAACTCGGATTTCGCCGCTTTCATCGGTGCCCAGTCCCTGCACCAGCCGGCCGAATACGACGATCCCGACGCCACCGCCAACGCCCGCCTGGCCGCGCGTCTCCCTTACCTGTTCGCGGTCTGTCGCTTCGCCCATTACCTGAAGGCGATCGTGCGGGACAAGATCGGCTCCTTTAAAGAGCGGGAAGACATGGAGAAATGGCTCAACGATTGGATCATGAACTATGTCGAACCGG
>Ga0256841_1003341_pt1 | contig 12049 bp, 12 predicted proteins | sample 356308metaG_FD_185971 | JGI IMG/M metagenome (GOLD analysis project Ga0256841, IMG submission 185971) | Hydrothermal vent microbial communities from Mid Atlantic Ridge, Atlantic Ocean - 356-308 | ecosystem: Environmental > Aquatic > Marine > Hydrothermal vents | place: Atlantic Ocean: Mid...
ATGTATTTTGGAGAAGTTGTGATTTAGTACAAATTTAGGCTTAAGAACTAAACCTTACATGTATTCCTTTCGATTTTATTCTCTTCAAATAAGCTCTCACCATAATATGCTATAATTAAACAAAAAAGGTTTTTCATGCGTTTGACATCTACACAATACCATGCGATTAAAAAGTATTTTCATGACGTTTTTGGTGAGGGTGAGATATATTTGTTTGGCTCTCGTGTAGATGACAACAGAAGAGGAGGAGACATAGACCTCTATGTGCGTACACCAAACCTGCAAAACCTCATGCGTAAAAAAGTAGATTTTCTTAGCAAGCTCAAACATGATATAGGTGAACAAAAAATAGATGTGGTGTTTGACAGACACAAGCATAGAGCTATTGACAAGATAGTACTAAGTACAGGGGTAAAGTTATGAGTGAAGTGCTTTCTTCGATGTTTGAGCATATAGACAAGATGCTTGTAGGTTGTACCATAGACTATGAGGCATTGCAGTCGACTACAATAGACATACATTTTTTTGATAATTATGAAAACACACGTATTGTCAATAGTTTTTTGTTTAACTTTGGAAAACTCCAAGACAAAATAGGAGCAAAACTTTTTAAGCAAGTACTCTACGAACTCAAAGAGATTGACACTTTTGAGCTTCCTATGCTAGATGTTTTACATATGCTTGAAAAGATGCAGATATTACAGAGTGTACAAGAGTGGGAAAAACTAAGAGAGATACGCAACGTCCTAGCCCATGAATATCCTTTTGAGATAGAAGAGAGGGTAGAAAATATTGCCTTGGCTTTGGAGGGATTTGTGCTTTTGGAGAAAATATATGAGAAGTTGAAGGCTAGTGTGATTTAGTATAAATTTAGGTTTAAGAACTAAACCTTACATGTATTCTTCCAAAAGATATTTCATTGCTAAAAACAAAATCAATATCCCACTTAATATCATTTCGTTATAATAACCAATGAAAACAAAACTCTCAAACATACTAGAGACTAACAAAACTGTTAAGTTCGCCTACTTGTTTGGCTCCTATGCAGAAGATACTCAAACAGAAAAAAGTGATATAGACATCGCTGTGTATTTGCGTGATAGCTCTTTGGATATGAGGCTTGAATTACACCATCAACTTGAAAAAGCATTAAAAAAAGATGTAGATTTGGTAGTGTTGAATGGGGTAAAAAATATCTATCTTCTTGAAAATATACTTCACAAAGGGATAGTGTTGGTTGACCATGAGAGTAGAGCACTCTTTGAAGTCAAAAAACAACATGAAATCATAGATTTTAAAAACTTTAGGCGATATATAGATGCAGCATAAAATAGAAGCTAAGATAAAAAGAGTACAGTACTATGTTTCTTTACTGCAAACATATCAAGAAGAGTGTCAAGAACGTTTTAAAAATGACCCTATGTTTGAAGGGGCGGTATTGCATTACTTGTATTTGGCAAGTGATGGGTGCATTGCTATTGCAGAGATGATGTTGGAGCATAGATACCTTGGGTGAGTATAGTATTATTCCTAAAGAATTTGCGTATGATTTTGCAAAGATTGCATCATTTAGAAACTTTTTGGCACATGATTATGAGGAGATAGATGCACTTATTATCTGTGAGGATGCGTTACATAAATTAGATGATATAGAAAAATATCTTACATTTATAAAAAAAAATTTAGAAAGATAGAAAGCTAAACCAACTTCCCAATTCCCATCAAAATTACAACACTCAACAACCCACCAGCTATACCCGCGAGTACATCATCGAGCATGACACCCATACCACCCTTTAATTCTCTGTCTATCCAGCCAATAGTGGAGGGTTTCCAAATGTCAAAGAGGCGGAATGCTGCGAAGCTGAAGATGATAGCGAGTATTTCAGCGTAGGGGTAGGTCATGGTGAGGGCAGTGGAATGGGCTATCATGAGGCTTAACCACATACCTGCAGCTTCATCTATGACGATGTGTTGTTGGTCATGCGTACCTGTGGTTTTTTCGTATTTGGTGATTTCAAATATGCCTATAATGGTAATGGCAAGTGTTGCCATAAAAAGTGTCTCCATACCTAAGTAGTAGAGTAGGGCAAGACCTACAGGTAGAGAAGCGAGTGTGCCTACTGTACCTGGTGCTTTGGGGCTTAGACCTGCCCCACCAAAGGTTAAAAAGAGTTTTTGTAATGTCATGTACTTTCCTATGTGAGTGATGAAGTTTGGTAGAGCTTGATGAGTTTAAGGTAGAACTGTTCTTCGCTTTGTTGTTCAAGTAGTCCTGAACCTGGCATGAGAGAGTAGTGCATCTCTTGAAGATTTTCAAAGCGATCTGGGAAAAGTGCTGCTAAAATATTTGCAGACACTTCCTTTCTCATGAGTATAGATGGTGGGATAAGCCCTGATTGTATAAGTGCCATAATAGATTCTGAATGATAATGTACATGATGGTGTTGTCCATGAGGACAGGTAGTGGTACTAACCAATGTTTTGCAGGTATCACAATATACATATTCATCTACTGTTTTTATATCTATATTTATATCTTTGCAATGATCAAACACAGAAGTAAGCCTGTTTTGGTCATAATAAAGCCCTAAGCCACCATGGTTTTTACCTATAACAAGTTGATGACATCCATAGTTTTTAGCTAAAAGAGCATCAACGATAAGTTCATTGTATCCTGCAAAAATATAGGTATTTTCAAAAGGTATGATGAGTACTTTATTACGTGGTAAAAAATTTTCTACAAAAGTTTCAAGTGCATTATGACGGATGTCATAACGAAGCCCCTTTGTGGTAAATGGTTTACGTAGAAAAATAATAAGTAAATCACTGTCAGATATGGCTTGGCGTATCATACGTTCATGAGCACGGTTTAGAGGGTTTGCAGCTAGCATAATAGCGGAGACAAATTTGGCACCAGTTCTGTTTATCATGTTTTGAATACGTTTAATATTGTCATCTATAAGAGGATACTGTACAGTATAATCACCAGAAACAGCTATGTTTCCTAGTCTAGCAGTTGTATTTTTTACACCCGGATGTGTAGCATCTGAAGTACCATAGATGTTATTAAGTCTTTGTTTTGGATCTATTTGAAAAGTTTCATCTACTGTGAGTTCTCCTACCTTTTTGCCTTCATTGATAAGATTTACTTTTTCACCATTTTTTAGACTTTGAAGGATCTGATGATTTTGTTTACCTGTAGGTGCAAGAAGAAAAGCAAAAGGGAAAGGCACACCTTTATAAAATTTATTTTCATCCACTTCTTTGGCTTCTTTTTGATTCATAAGTTTATCTACAGGTGAGATAAGCCCTGCTTGGACTAAAGCTAGAGTAGAAAGTGCTTCGGTATCAATATAGAGTGATTTATGTGTTGACATGTTTTAGCCCCTTTCTATTTTTTTTTAAAGAGTTCATACTTTTTGCGTTTTTCCCATAGACTTTTTCTGGAGATTCCCAGTTTTTTAGAAAGTTCTGTATCTGGAAATTTATATTGAAAAGAATTTACGATAAACTTCACATAATCATCTATGGTTAAAATCTCGTTTTGGTCATAGAGTTTAGAATCAGTGTTGAGTGTGATTGTTTCAAATTCACATTCTAATTCACCAGTACTACAAAGTATAAATTCATATGATTTTAGTAATTCTAGTAAATATTCTTTATCTGCTTTTTTAAGAGTATGAATTTCAGTAATATATAAAACAGATTTTGACGGGCTGTTTATAATTTTTTCTTTCCAAGTTTTTTCTGTAAGTGGGATAAAAGTTAAAAGTTTGTTGTTATCTTTTGCATATTTGAAGACGACTTTATCTACAAGTCTTTGGTAATTCGTTTCAATGACAAGAGGGGTACATATTTTTTCTGTACAGTTATCTGTTTTAATGTCTTTGAGAAGATTTTCTATATATTCCTGATAAAGTTCAGTACGCTTTTTAAGCTCTTGATACTCTTGATAATGTTCTATCTTTCGTAACAGTTCTTCTATCATAAAAGGTTTTACAATGTAGTCTTTAGCACCTAGTTTGAGTGGTTGTGAGACCGTGTCATTATTAATATAACTCACCATTAAAATAATGATTTTATCTTTAAATGCTTTAATAAGAGGTGTAGTGTCTTGACCAGGCATATTGGTAGAAAGCAAGTATACATCTCCCTTACTTTTCATCGCTTCTTTGATTGAGCTAAATATTTCTGTATCAAAACCATTTTCACTTAATTTTGAGGCAATACTTTGTGCCAAATAGAGTTCATTTTCTACAATGATGATTTTCATATGTTGTTTCCCGTTGTTAAAGTTGTCCAATTAAGGTATGTTAAATTTGCTACGGCGTGAACAGTCACACCTTCTTTTCGTCCTACGAAGCCAAGTTTTTCAGCTGTGGTTGCCTTGATATTGACACAATTTTGTCGTATATCCAAAATCTCTGCGATGAGACGTTTCATCTCTTTTTTGTATGGTAAAAGCTTTGGTGCTTCTGCCATGATGGTCATGTCAATGTTGCCTATGCAAAAGCCACAGCCTTTGATACGTTTTACAGTATCACGCAGGAGCTCTTTGGAGTCTGCTCCTGCATAAGCATCTTCTGTGTCTGGGTAAAGCTCTCCAATGTCACCCATGCCTGCCGCACCCAAAAGCGCATCGATAAGCGCATGAATACCCACATCCCCATCACTGTGTGCTTTAAAGCCATAGTCCACATCTATAGGCACACCACACAGCATCATCTGTTTGCCTGCTTCAAATGGGTGTATGTCTATGCCAAAGCCTGTAAGCGTTTTGCTTGAGGGTGCTTGGAGACAGGTTACTTTTTGTAGGTCTTCAATGGTAGTGAGCTTATGTGCTTTGGGCGAGCCCTCAACAAAGTGTACTTTTTCACCTAAAGAAGCGATAGCAGAAGAGTCATCGCTAAAGAGTGTTTCAGTTTGTAATGCCTCTTTGAGTAGCTTGGTATTGGAGAGTTGTGGGGTTTGTATTATTTTTGTTTTTTCTCTGTCTATAGGCTTGCCATCTAGGTAGAGTGTGTCGGTCACAGGTAAGACAGGTACGATACATGAGGCTTCTTCTTTGGCTTCGAGTATGCGTTGTATCATATCGCTAGGTACACAGCACCTTGCAATGTCTGAAACCATCACATAAGGTGTGCTTACGTGTGAAAGTGCATTATTCAGTGAAGCTTGCCTGCTGTTACCACCTTGCACATAGGTGTAGTGAGCAAAGTTTTGCATAGCAGCTATCTCTTCTGCGCTAGAGACGATAATGATTTTTTCAAAGTCAGCGGAGGCTTCAAAGTGTTTAGCCACATGTAACCACAGCGGAATCTCACCACTGTAGAGCCACTGTTTCTTGACACTGTTACCAAATCGCGTTGAACTTCCCGCAGCGAGAAGTATAAGTGTTGTATCTGACACGTTATCCTTTCGTATAATCAATCTCTTATGTAACTAATAGTAACGAATTATAGCGAGCGATACTTTATCAATCCTTTAATGAGAGAAAATAGGTCTGATTTCTGATTAAACACTAAAATTTAAACCTCATTTAAGATTTGGCTGGTATAACTCCCTATAACAATTACTTAATTAAAAGGAATAAAATGACACAAGAAAATGTACTTGAAGCATTAAAAAATGTGACATATCCAGGATTTACGAAAGACATCGTAACCTTTGGTTTCGTCAAAGATGTACTCGTAAATGGTACAACTGTAGGGTTGACTATCGACATCACATCTTCTGCGGATGAGGTAAAAAATCAACTGCGTGATGAGGCGACCAAAGAGCTTCAAAAACTCGGATTTGACAATATCAGTATCAATATCAAAGCACCACAGGCTCCTAAACAGATGTCAAACTCTGTAAGTGGTAAAAACATTGCACCACATGTGAAGAACTTTGTGATGGTAAGTTCTGGTAAAGGTGGGGTTGGTAAATCAACCACTTCTGTAAACCTTGCTATCGCTATGGCAATGCAGGGCAAAAAAGTAGGACTCCTTGATGCGGATATCTATGGGCCAAACATCCCACGCATGATGGGTGTAGATGGACAAAAGCCAGAGATACAAGGGAACAAAGTCCAGCCACTTAAAGCCTATGGTGTAGAGATTATGTCTATGGGCTCACTGATGGAGCCAGGGCAGTCTCTTATCTGGAGAGGGTCTATGATTATGAAGGCTATTGAGCAGTTCCTTAGAGACATTTTATGGTCTGAATTGGATGTACTCGTGATAGATATGCCTCCAGGAACAGGTGATGCACAGCTTACACTTGCACAATCTGTACCAGTAACAGCAGGTATCACAGTGACAACACCTCAAGAGGTATCGTTAGATGATTCACGTCGTTCACTCGATATGTTCCAAAAGTTACATATCCCAACAGCGGGTATCATAGAGAATATGTCAGGGTTCATCTGTCCATCATGTGATACTGAGTCAGACATCTTCGGTATGGGTACAACTGTACCAGTAGCCAAAGAGTACGACACCGATGTGCTCTCACGCATTCCTATAGAGCCAGCGATTAGAGTAGGTGGAGACACAGGTATGCCAGTCACCTATCACAAACCAGACTCAGAAACAGCAAAACGCTACCAAGAAGCTGCATCTAAGCTACTAGCATTTATCGACAAAGTCAATGCAGAAGGTGGCGCAGACAACTCCGCAGTACAACCGACCACACCTCCAGGGGTGAGTGCATGTAGTACTGGAGCAGGGGCTGCACAAGCTGCACCGTCACAGGCGAGTGGTGGGGGAAGTTGCGGCACAGGCTGCGGCTGCCACTAGTTTTCATCCTATTTAGCATCATCTTCATCTTGAAGTTTGGTGCTTCATTCGGTCACGTACTACTACGTACGCTCTCTCACTCCACTCACACCTTCCGATAAAATCTATAGCAAACTAGTACTATTGGTATAATAATTTTTTTATTATTTGATATTTCGTTTTGAATGTCGGCGTCTTTTCAGTCACGTTCTATGTGTATGTTCCTTCGTTCAGCATCAACCTTCAAAACATATCTAACAACAATTAAAGCGAAACTTTATCTTATCCGTTTACTTTTTCTCCGCCATCTCTTTAGAGACACCCATAAACATATCGTAGTTTTCTATGTAGTTGTCTAGGTTTTCTTCTAGCATGAGTTTGTATTGGTTGGTGAAGTAGTCTATGATCTCCTGTTTCTCTTTGGCGAGATCTTCACCGTTGCTAAAGCCAGCTGCTGCTACCCAGGCGTTGAAGCGGGATGCAGCATACATGAGTGAGTTGCTTGCCCAACCTGGGTGTACTTGCGCATTAATGTGTCCGTTGGCTAGGGCGATGTGTGCATCTGCTCTCTCGAAAAATTTTTCATCTAGTTGATTCTCTTTTGGTGTCTCTTGTGTTTGTGACATGGGGTATTTCCTTTTTTTGGAGATATTGTACATTTATTTTGCTATAATCTGACTATATAAATATTAGGAAACCCAATGACAAATGCCGACAGACTTAAAAACCTTTTAGAACGAGAAATCATTCCCGACTTGGAAGCTGCCATAGATGAACTTTTTGCTGCGATAGATAAAAGTAAAAATGCTTCCAAAGAGCAAAAAGATGACTTCGAAGAGATGCGTGAGATGCGTACTGAGTGTTTTGCTATCGTAGAAGAGCTTGGACGTAATGAGCTTGACGAAGAAGAAGTAGATGAACTACTTGCTGAACTTGTTGACATGAAGACAGAGTAGGGGTGGATTCTATATCCACCCTCAAAGTTTTATAACCCTTCTCTTACTATTTCCACAGCTTTCACCATATTGATAAGACTAGGTTTTACCTCTTCGTATTTACGTGTTTTGAGCCCACAGTCTGGGTTTATCCAAAGTTGCTCTTTTGGGAGTACTTCTAGGAGTAGTTTTATCTGCTCTACCATCTCCTCTACACTAGGTATGCGTGGTGAGTGAATGTCATAGATACCAGGTCCTACCTCTTGTTTGTAGCCTACCTCTTTAAATATCTTGAGTAACTTATTACCAGAACGTGCAGTCTCTATGGATATTACGTCAGCATCCATCGCTTCAATGGTGCGGATGATGTCATTAAATTCAGAGTAACACATGTGGGTGTGTATCTGGGTTTCTTTCTGTGCTGTACTGACTGAGATTTTGAAGTCTCTTACTGCCCAGCTCTCATAGTCTTCGATGTTTTCTGTACGTAGCGGATAGCCTTCTTTAAAGGCTGCTTCATCTACCTGTATCATTTTTATGCCTGCTTTTTGTAAGTCATCTATCTCATCAGAGAGTGCAACAGCGATTTGTTTAGAGACATCCCCTCTAGCCATATCGTCACGTACAAATGACCAGTTGAGTATGGTCACAGGTCCTGTGAGCATCCCTTTCATGATTTTGTCTGTCTTGGACTGTGCATAGGTCATCCACTCAACCGTCATAGGTTTAGGACGGCTGATGTCTCCGTAGATAAAGGGTGGCTTGACACAACGGCTTCCATAACTTTGTACCCAGCCATTTTGGCTAAAGCCATAGCCATCTAGTTGCTCTCCAAAGTACTCCACCATGTCATTACGCTCTGGCTCACCATGCACAAGTACTTCTAGTCCACACGCTTCTTGAAAGGCTATGCAGTCATCTATGTAGTTTTTCATCTCTGTTTCATACGCTTCTGCAGAGATGTTACCTTTCTTAAAGTCTGCTCTGGCTTTTCTGACTTCAGGGGTTTGAGGAAATGACCCTATGGTGGTTGTCGCTAAATCTTTATAGCCTAGTTGCTCTCGCTGCAATTTGATGCGCTCTTCGAACTTACCGTCACGCGCTACTTTCGTAAAACTTGAAACTCTATTTTGCACAGTAGTATTATGAATGCGTTGAGAGTTTTGTCTCTCTTTGTTCGCTGTCTCGTTGGCTTGTAATGCCTTTTGTTCTGCATCATTCAATGATACACCAAAGAATACTTTGGAAACCAAGGCAACTTCATCTAGTTTTTCTACCGCATAGGAGAGCCAGTTTTTAATCTCTGCATCCATCTTCTCTTCATATTTGAGTGTAAAAGGTGTATGCAAGAGTGAACAAGAGCTAGAGACTATGATGTGCTCTTTTGCTACTTTTTGGGCAATGTTTTCTAAGAGAGTTGCTGTTTTAGCGATGTTATTTTTCCAAATGTTTCTACCATCCACAACCCCAGCGACAAGTTTTTTACCACTCTTGTGGATAAGTTCCAAACTTGCTACATTTTTCTCTCCATACAAAAAGTCAAGCCCTATGCCCCATACAGGTGTATGCACCAGTACTTTAGTAGCTTCGTTAGAGTGCTCAAAGTATGTGGTGACGATGATGTTAATGTTGTCTGAGACAGTACACAAAGCATCGTAACAAGGCTTAATGAGACTCAATACCCTTGGCTCCACACCTTTGACAAAAATAGGCTCATCTATCTGCAGAGTAATCGTCTCATCTAGCTTGGCGATTTCAGTCAGTAGTGCTTCATAGACAGGGAGTATTTTCCCAAACAACTCATAGGTATCTCCTCTGTCTATACGCTTAGAGAGTCCCAAGAAGGTGATAGGACCGATGAGGTTGATTTTTGTGGTAATACCTAGTGCTTTTGCTTCTTTGTACTCTTCTATTATTTTCTTAGCATTAAGTGCATAGCTATCTTCTAGTGAAAGCTCAGGCACGATGTAGTGGTAGTTGGTGTTAAACCACTTGGTCATCTCCATAGCGACAGCATCTTTATTTCCACGCGCCATAGAAAAGTAGAGGGCTTCATTTTCTAACCCTTGAAAACGTGCAGGAATAGCTCCTAACATGACAGCTGTATCTAGTACACTGTCATAGTATGAAAAGTCGTTAGACGCGATGAAGTCTATGCCTGCTTCTTTTTGGTAGTGCCAGTGTCTAGCTTTGAGCGTAGAAGCTACTTCTTCTACGGCTTTAAAGTCTGTTTTGTTTGCCCAGTAAAGTTCTAGTGCTTTTTTAAGTTCTCTTTGTTCCCCAATACGTGGGAATCCTACGATATAATTGTGTGACATTTATTTATCCTTTGAATGATAAATATACGTAGGGTGTGTTTTCCAACCCACCAATATATAACCATAGCTAAATATTTGGTGGCAAATATCCAAAGGTATATACTTCGATACATGCCTACCCTACATGATATATTTATAGTGTGTTAATAATTGCTAGTGATCGTTATTTATTTTGAAAGGATAGTAAAAGGAGGATGCACACCCGTACGTCTAAATGCATAAAAAGTTGTATAAAACGGGCATCTAGGGATGTAATGGTTTAAGAGCAAAGCAAGTTTTGTTCTAAGTTTAAAGTAACAGTTACAGTGACATGCTTTGACAGTGACTAAAGGAGAATCTGCAACAGTACTTAATAAACGTACAAATAGTGCTGGCATTGCTTCTCCTTTAATGTTTTTTGGTGCGATTATATCAGACATTATATTTGTTAATTCTGAAAACTTTTTCCAATTAAGAGTAATTTTATCTTAATTAGATTATAGTGTGGTATCAAACCTCTCGGGGCGCTCTCGGGGGTCTGGCTTCAATGATACGTTGCATCGCAATGTATCGTTGGTGCCTGACCCCCTCAGGGCTGAGATAGCTGAAGATAGCTTGTCCCGCTGAACTTGAACTGGTTAGGACCAGCGTAAGGAAGAGAATAGTGTTACTGCATAGACTTTAACAGTCTAGTCAATGGATAATTTGAATACTTTTCAGTATTGAGCTTATCCATTGATATCCACTACATTCTCTCTTTTCGTATAACAACACATTTGCTTTGATGCGACCAGTCGCATGAGCCAACTGCTGAAGTTGACCCAGTGTCAACGTAGCTTTGTTTAGCTTTGCTAAAAAAGCGTTATTATATAATAAGAGATATAACATGACAAAACCATTTAAAGACAAATTTTCAACCTCCAATGATGAGCTCACTAGAGAGCCTTTTCCTGCCTCTACTAAAGTCTATTTAGAGGGTGATATACATAAAGATATTAGGGTACCAATGCGAGAAATTTTGCTTGGTGATGAGACAAAACTGCGTGTCTATGATACTTCAGGTGTATATACTGACCCAGATGTGGAGATAAACGTTGAAGAAGGCATTACCCCTATTCGTAAAGAGTGGATAAAGGCACGTGGTGATGTAGAAGAGTATGAGGGGCGTATTATGGCACCTGTGGACAACGGCTACTCTACAGATGAACAACTAGACTTTGTCACAGCTGGAGCCAAAGGGCTTGTGCGTACGCCACTCAGAGCAAAAAAGGGAAAAAATGTTTCTCAACTTTGGTATGCAAGACAAGGCATTATCACTCCTGAGATGGAGTTTATCGCCCTGCGTGAGAACCAAAATGCAGCGATGTCTGAAGAGTACCTTCAAGACAAAGAGAGAGAAGCACGACTCAAAGGTGAGAGCTTTGGTGCGAACTTGCCAGAGAAAATTACGGCTGAGTTTGTACGCCAAGAGGTAGCAGCAGGGCGTGCGGTGATTCCATGTAACATCAACCATCCAGAAGTAGAGCCTATGATTATCGGGCGTAACTTTTTGGTCAAAGTCAATGCAAACATCGGTAACTCAGCCACCACTTCTAGCATCGCAGAAGAGGTAGAAAAAATGGTCTGGGCAACACGTTGGGGTGCAGACACGGTGATGGATTTGAGTACAGGCAAAAACATCCACACCACACGTGACTGGATACTTCGTAACTCACCAGTGCCTATCGGGACTGTACCTATTTATCAGGCGTTAGAAAAAGTAAATGGTATTGCTGAAGACCTTACATGGGAAGTATTCCGTGATACACTTATTGAACAGGCAGAGCAAGGGGTAGATTACTTTACCATTCATGCTGGTTTGTTACTGCACCATGTGCCGATGACTACTAAGCGTGTGACAGGGATTGTCTCACGCGGTGGGGCTATTATGGCGAAGTGGATGATACACCACCATGAAGAGAACTTTCTCAATACACATTTTGAAGAAATCTGTGAAATCATGAAAACCTATGATGTAACCTTCTCACTAGGAGACGGCTTACGTCCAGGAAGT
>Ga0256841_1003342_pt1 | contig 12046 bp, 11 predicted proteins | sample 356308metaG_FD_185971 | JGI IMG/M metagenome (GOLD analysis project Ga0256841, IMG submission 185971) | Hydrothermal vent microbial communities from Mid Atlantic Ridge, Atlantic Ocean - 356-308 | ecosystem: Environmental > Aquatic > Marine > Hydrothermal vents | place: Atlantic Ocean: Mid...
CTACCCACCTGAAAGGCTAATCACGTTTGCTTTAATTTGGTTTGCATTAGTACTTTTTACAGTAGGAATTTTAAAGCGATCTCGATCACCAAGGACTCAAGTTGATTAGTCTTTATCGCGTTAATGGTAAATCTAAGTTCCAACATTGCTCAGCTGCTTTACTTATTGCAGACTACATTGCGAATCCACATGATATTCCCACTATGATTTGTCGCACCGTAACGAAGTTTTATGCCCGATTTATGAAGTATTTCTTATGGGGAAATAACCGCTTACTAGTTTGGTCTGTTTCTTAGGCTTGTAATAATCGACTTTTAACTTTGAGCGATAAAGCCGTCCTTAATCATCATCTGCGTAGCTTTTTTTGGATCTTGTTCATCCATAGCTATGCGCAAATAATAAGGGAGAAGTGTTGGCCGCATTGTTAGTTCAATAACATCACTTTCCGTCAGTCGTGTAATAACTGACTCAACTGTTTCTATTAAATTTTCGGGAGCGCCTTCGGAATATTGCGATGTCAGATGCTGTATCAGTTGATTGATAGTGTGTTGACCATCAGCAAGCAAAACGATTGTTGCCATCCAAGAATCAAGCGGTGTAAGTGCATTATTTTGTTTCACATCAACAATCGCAATATCATCTCCATCTACCCTATAGACCGTATTGCGTTTAAAAAAATAAGAATGTTCCAAAAGCCTTAACCCCTTTTTTAGTTTCCGTCGTAAGCTTAACAGCAAAATAGTGTAACTTTAAAATACCTAAATTTTTAAAAGGCCGTAATTATATTTTTAATTACGGCTTTTTTATGTCTGCGCTGCAAGCAACAAATGCCTTTCTACCCTATAATTCATGCTTGAACTCTCACTATAAAAGAACGATTTAAATGAAAATATGGGTTGATGCTGATGCGTGTCCATCGGTAATTAAAGAGATTTTATTTCGCGCCGCGGTGCGCACTAAAATCAACACCACATTGGTGGCCAACCATACTATGCGTGTGCCGCCATCACCTTATATAAGTTTTATGCAGGTCACCCACGGGTTTGATGTTGCTGATAATGAAATTGTCGCGCGCTTGAATAATGGTGACTTAGTCATTACCGGTGATATTCCGCTGGCTGCAGAGGTGATAGAAAAGGGCGGGCAGGCACTTAACCCTAGGGGCGAGCTTTATACCGTTGAGAATATCAAAGCCCGCTTAACTATGCGTGATTTTATGGATTCTCTTCGTTCCAGCGGTGTTAATACTGGTGGCCCACCAGCATTGAGCCAAAGTGACCGCCAAGTTTTCGCTAATCAGCTGGATAAAATACTAAAGTGCAAGAATTAAAGCTGATCTTAAAATGAGGAATAAATTTCAGCATATAGAAACCCATATTACTTGAATCTGTATGATTCAAATTTAAGGCTAGAAAGCCAGTGCTGCGTTGCTTACAGGGATCTAGGAAGGGGCGGGGCGGAAGCTTTACAATGTTTGACAAGCTCGCCACGAACGGCACAGGTTGAGATTGTTTTTCGGGTACAAAATTAGCCTCCCAATAATTTTTTCTTTAGTTTTGTTTTTACTGGTTTTTCAGATAACCAGATCCCAAACAATGCTTGTTTAAACTCAGCAGAAGAAATGGTTTGTAGTTCGACCCTATTTTTTGAAACAACTACACCTTGATTTGTTGCTATAAACTCAAAAACATCGCCTTTTATAATCTCGTCACTAAAGGCTTCTAAAAACTGCTCTATTTCTGCTGCTATTGGCTCAATATTACCACCAGTTGCTTTTTTAAAGCCCTTTCGAGTCGCATGAATCATTCTTTTTGATGTGATTTTAGATGAAATAATATGTAGCCTTAACGCCATTGGCTCAGTCGATTTGATGATTTTTTCTGCATCATGTTCTTTGGCGATTAAATATAAGCCCGCCACATAAAGATCAAATACAAATTTGCTTCTAATGCCCGCACCATTAAGCATTAATTCCTGACCATCAGCTTCAATAGTATCAGGCATATCAATGCCGCCTAACTCAATCGCAGACACGGAAAAAGATAAAAACATAAACGAAATAAAAGCAATTAATCTACGCATTATTGTAACTCCTCAATTAATGTTAACGGTGTACCATCTTGTTACGATTCAAGCTTTTCAGAAAAACCACATTCTTTTTGGGGGCATACTTTTTCTGTGCCCCGGCTTTTTGTGGTTTTAATTGTCAAAATAGGCCACTTACAATCTGGGCATTCTTCTTTCACGGGTTCATTCCATAATGCATAGTCACAGTCAGGATATTCGGAACAAGAATAGAATATTTTTCCACGCCGTGATTTTCGAACTAAGATCTCGCCTTTTTCACACTGAGGACAACTTACTCCCGTATTGGTTGGCTGTTCGATTGATTCAATATGCTTACATTTTGGATAGCTACTACAACCAATAAATTTACCATATTTACCTGTGCGCACCCATAAATCAGACTCACATTTTGGACACTTCCGGTCAGGTACAACTTCAGGCTCGCTAGCAGTTGTTTCTTCACCATTAATATTACGAGTGTAATCACATTCAGGATAAGCCGTACAACCAATAAATCGTCCGCTTCGGCCGAGTCGGCTTGATAATGGCTTACCACATTTTGGACAGTCTTCGCCAATATCTTCTTGTGTCACATCACTGCGCTGCACTTCTTTATCTTTAGTTTCGACCTGCTCTTTAAATGGCCCCCAGAAATCACGAAGCAATGGCACCCATTCTTTTTCACCGCGCGCAATATCATCAAGATCATCCTCAAGCTTGGCTGTAAAATCATAGTCAACATATTTAGCAAAGTGCTGAGCTAAAAATTTACCTACCACGCGGCCTACATCTGTTGGATGAAAGCGTTTTTTCTCTAATTCAACATATTCGCGTTGTAATAATGTAGAAATAATACTGGCATAAGTTGATGGGCGACCGATATCACGATCTTCTAATGCGCGAACCAAGCTTGCTTCACTAAAGCGTGGAGGTGGCTCGGTGAAATGTTGCTCTGGGCGAATGGCTTTCAGATCAATGACATCACCCACCTCCATAACTGGTAGCAAGCGTTCATCTTTATCTGATTTTGCAGCATCATCTTTGCCTTCAAGGTAAACGCTCATAAACCCAGGGTTCACCACGGTTGAGCCATTCGCTCGGAAGGTATTGCCTGCGCCGCAACCCAAATCAACAGCAACCGTATTCATGGTCGCGTGGATCATTTGGCTGGCAATAGTACGTTGCCAAATAAGGGTATAAAGCTTTAATTGATCAGCAGATAAATAGGCTTTTAATGAGTCAGGCGTGCGTAAAATTGAAGTCGTTCGCACAGCTTCGTGCGCTTCTTGGGCATTCTTTGATTTAGTTTTATACACCTGTGGTTTAGATGGTACGGATTTGTCACCATATTTTTCAGCAATATAAGCTCGAAGCTCATCAACTGCTTCAGCGGCCAAAGTCACGGAGTCAGTACGCATATAAGTAATCAAGCCTACCGCACCTTCGCCCGTATCTGTACCTTCATACAATTGTTGGGCAACACTCATTGTGCGTTGTGCGCCAAAGCCTAACTTACGTGAGGCTTCTTGTTGTAATGTTGACGTTGTAAAAGGTGCCGCAGGATTTCTCTTACGTTGCTTTTTATCAACCTTAGTAACAAGCAATTTGCCTTCTGCAGCTTTATTTAAAGCCTCCACAACTTCTGAAGATTGCTTTTCATTATTAACCGTAAACTGTGATAGTTTTTCACCTTTGAAATGAGTTAATTTAGCTTCAAACTTGGTCTTTTTGATTGCGGCATCAGCTTCAATCGTCCAATATTCTTGTGGAATAAAGGCTTCGATTTCAAGTTCACGTTCGACGATCATTCTCAAAGCAGGGCTTTGTACTCGTCCGGCAGATAGTCCACGACGCACCTTTTTCCATAATAATGGCGATAAAGTGAAACCCACAAGATAATCTAAAGCACGTCGAGCTTGCTGCGCATTAACCATATCCATTGATAAATCTCGTGGATGGGCTACTGCATCATTCACCGCTTGCTTGGTAATCTCATGAAAAACAACACGATGTGTTTCTTTATTTTTAAGAACGCCTCGTTTTTTTAATAGCTCAAACAAATGCCATGAAATCGCCTCTCCTTCGCGATCCGGATCCGTTGCGAGGTATAAAATATCGGCTTTTTTCATCGCCTTGGCAATGGCATCAACATGCTTGCTATTGCGATCAATCACCTGATATTTCATTGCAAAATCGTTACTTGGATCCACCGCCCCCTCTTTCGGGAGCAAGTCTCGAACATGACCATAAGAGGCTAGCACTTCCGTGCCTTTTCCAAGATATTTTTTAATTGTTTTTGCCTTTGCAGGGGACTCTACAATGACTAATTTATTTTCCATATATTCCTTACCAAGTCTAGCTGGCGAAGCAAGAACTGTTTAAATTTAATAGCTGCCTCTTTTAGTGAATAACCGCTTCCATATCTTCAAAGACTAAGTCTTCCATCCATGCATAAGCTACATCACGATCGGGTTGAAAGAATAACACCATTAATACAACCCATTTCATTTGATCCAAATCGATTTCATCTGCATTTAGCGCTAATAATCGTTCAATCACTATTTCACGGGTACCGGTATCTAATACCCCTATCTGTTCCAAAAACAGCATGTATCCGCGGCACTCAACGGTTAACCGTTCTTGCTCCTGCGCAGTATAATGACGCATTATTAGTTCAGGCTCTTCCGTTGTAACGGCTTCAGACTCTTGTCCTACCACCGTCATACTTTCTAGCCATTCAAACGCTTTAAGAATCTCGCTTTCTGGAAACCCTACACGCTCTAATTCTGTTTCTAAGCTACCTTGATCGGGTTTATCTGCTTCATCATTATCAATGTAATTTTCGAACAGATATAATAAGACATCAAAGACATTTTCTTTCATTTATTTCCTCACGAGCTAATGCGAACATAGCGTCCACCAGGCAAAGATTCGACCTGACCCTGTAATTCTAATAATAATAGCATGGAGGAAACGGCCTCTGCCGTCAATCCACTTTTTTGTATTATCACATCTATTTCTATAGGGTCATATCCTAGGTGCTCAAACAAAAGCTGATAATCTGCATCGTCATCCATTGGCGCTGCCTCAGCCTCTGTTTGTTCTACCTCTGCTAAACGTTGCGCGCCAGCTAAAGCGCCTAACTCTTCTAATATATCTTGAGCTGTTTCAGCTAATTTGGCACCCTCTCGGATTAATCGATGACAGCCGCGGGCAAGTGGATTATGAATTGAACCGGGAATTGCAAAAACTTCTCGCCCTTGTTCCAATGCCATACGTGCCGTAATAAGAGAGCCGCTGCGGATTGCGGCCTCTACAACAAGCGTTCCTAGTGAGAGACCACTGATAATACGGTTGCGCCTAGGAAAGTTTTCAGCACGAGGCAGCGTCCCTAATGCAAATTCAGAAACTACGGCACCATTTAATACAATCTCGTCTGCTAATGTTCGGTTTTTTGCCGGATAAACACTATCTAAGCCGGTACCTATAACGGCAACTGTTTTACCTGCAGTTAAAGCCCCCTTATGCGCTGCGGCATCAATTCCCATTGCTAAACCACTGGTGATGGCGACCTCGCCTTGCGCGATATAGCGTGCAAATTCATAGGCTGTATCTCGCCCTGAGGCAGAGGGGTTACGACTGCCCACCACGGCTATTTGCCATTGGGATAAAAGCGAAACGTCACCCTCGACAAATAATAAACTGGGAGGATCGGCTATTTCCTTAAGTAAGGCAGGATAATAAGGGTCATGCAATGTGATAATGTGCCGGTTTGGCTCATCAAACCACATCAACTCTTTTTCAACACGCTCCCAATCAGGTTTAGCTAATGCTGCTCGGGTACGCTCTGAAATATTTTCTGCTTGACTTGGCGATGTAAACACAGCTTCTGGATCACTATATTGTGCCAATAACCGAGCAAAAGTCGCAGGACCTACACCCGGTGTATGATGCAAAGCCAACCAACTTGCTAATGACTGTTGTTTGTCAGAAAACCTTTTCAGATGAAACACCTAGTCCTTTAGGAAAAATTACTCTATATCACTTATTTTATCGCCAATGTGGATTGCTTTCGTTGCCTTCATTACCAGAGCATAACTAACTTTTAAATATGTCTTGAAAACCATCGCTATGCCTGCTCTTTCATCAGGTAGCGTCACTTTTTCATGCTTTGTATCTCTATTTTTTAGGTTGAAATAATCTTCCTTCTCCACCCCTGAAAGCACAAGATCTCTTACCGTATCACCCGTTTGCCAAATAGAAACCACGTGACCCACCTCCAAACCTTCTCTCGCCCCTTGATTTAATACAACAACCTGATATTGACCTACCTGTGAAACACCGTCAAACACCGACAGAATCACACCTTTAACTTCATGTGTCGGCTGGCGAGGAATAAAATTTAAATCGAAATTTGTACCATCTATTTCTAATAAACGATCACCAATCATTACTTCGCGATTGGTGGTATGTAAATCTACCGTAGCAGGATCACCCATTTTCTTAATCCAAGCATCGGCAAGATAAATAGCTTCAAAACCTAAGACTTCTGCTGTTTCTGGATCTTGGTAAACAGAGCCTTCACGAAAAACATTATAATGCCGACCATCCTGTGCATCTACTCCGCGTGCATACACTTGATCACCCGCACCCGAAATTAAACGCTCTTCTGAGCCCGCAACAATATAAGGTGCAGAATCTAAAACTTCTGCGCCTACAACGCGTGGTCGAGAAAGAAAAGGACCAATTGCAGATAATGGAATCGTTGTAATTGCTTCCTCGAACTCTATCTCGCGCATTTCAGGTGACAACTTACCATTTCTTGTGCCTCGTTTTAACTTAAGACAAGGCTTGCCATCACAGTCGTCCAACCAAAGTAGATCGCCAGGATAAATTAAATGTGGGTTTTCAATTTGAGGGTTTACATACCAAATTTCAGGCCAATCCCAAGGATGTTTAAGAAACTTTCCTGAAATATCCCATAATGTGTCACCTTTCACAACCACATATTCTTGCGGATGATTTTCGTTCAACTCCACCTCCGCGGCGGCAACCGAAAAGCTAAATAGAACAAAGAAAAAACTAATGTAGATATGTCGAATCATTAAAATATCCTCATGGACAAATTTAAAAACACCTTGAATTCAAATCGAGTAACAGGCTAAATATGAGTGTAGTCTGGTACAAGCGTAAACGCTAATCAAGCCTTATAGCAACTTTTTAGATAAAAACCGGCAATAAGTCACGTAAAACTCATTTATATTATGGTGTCATCGCTTACTTATAACCTATCACTTTAAGTTGTAATGTCAACTATAAAACAACTGAAAACCCCCTAAATAAATAGCTCTGCCTCTTTTTCGGGCCATAAAATAGATCTGCTTTTTATCCAAAACATTGCTCAAACCTGAGCTAATGGGCTTGTGACAAGAAATAATGGCTCTTTCTTAAAATAAATGTTTGCCCGCGCAACCATAGCTATACACTGTAAGTTATACAAAGCCCGCTAAGCGTATTACAATAGTGCCAATTATATTTTGAGACAAGCTTAATTTCATGGCCTTACTTGATATCCTTCGCTTTCCTGATCCACGTTTACGCAAAAAGGCACTGCCTGTTTTAACTGTTACCGATGAAACGCGACAACTTGCACAAAACATGCTCGAAACAATGTATGCCGCCCCTGGTGTTGGCTTAGCCGCAATTCAGGTGAACGTGCAACAGCGTATTGTAGTGATTGATATTTCCGAGGACAAATCCGCACCACTTATTTTTATTAACCCTGAAATAATTAGCAAAGAAGGCGAGCGCGAACATGAAGAAGGCTGCTTGTCTGTACCCGAAGCCTATGAGTTAGTCACGCGTGCCGATACCGTTCGTGTCAAAGCGCTAGATCAATACGGCAAAGAGTTTGAATTAGATGCTGACGAGCTATTAGCAACCTGCATTCAGCATGAAATTGATCACTTAAATGGTAAGCTCTTTGTTGATTACTTAAGCAATTTAAAACGCCAGCGGATCAAAAAACGCTTGGAAAAACAAGCAAAACAAAATACATAGCCTAATTATGCGAATTATCTTTGCTGGCACACCAGACTTTGCCGCTGAAACACTCAAAGCGCTATTAACAACTAAACATGATATTTGCGCTGTGTATACGCAGCCTGATCGCCCCGCCGGTAGAGGCCGAAAATTAACAGCTAGTCCTGTTAAACAGCTTGCGCTAGACAATAATATTAGCATTGAACAGCCGCTGAATTTTAAAGAGGCCGAAGCAAAACGAATACTTGAAGACTATGACGCTGATCTAATGATCGTTGTTGCCTACGGTTTGTTATTGCCGCAAAGCGTACTCGATACACCCAAGCTTGGCTGCATCAACATTCACGCGTCACTACTACCTCGCTGGCGCGGTGCAGCACCTATTCAACGTGCTATTCTTGCTGGCGATCCTCAAACAGGCGTATGCATTATGCAAATGGAGGCAGGCTTAGATACCGGCCCTGTTTTAGCACGAGCAGAATGTCCAATCCATGGTAATGACAGCGCTCAAGTTTTACATGACCGCTTGGCGCAACTTGGTGCTCAGACGCTCTTAACTGCACTACCCAATATTATTGAATTGCAACAATCTGCAGAAAGCCAAAACGATAGCTTGACTTGCTATGCCGCGAAACTGAAAAAAAAAGAAGCTGATATCGATTGGCAACAAGCCTCTAGTCAAATCAATCGCCAAATCAACGCCTTTAACCCTTGGCCCGTTGCACAAACAACTTGGCAAGACAAGGTCTTACGAATATGGAAAGCAATAACATTAGACGAAACCAGTGACGCAAGCGCAGGCGAAATAATTGCTGTGGATCGTGAAGGTATTGATGTGGCGACTGGTGAAGGAATAATTCGCGTACAATATGTTCAAACACCTGGAAAACGAGCAATGCCCGTTGCTGATTTTTTAAATGCCAATACGCCCATAACTGGCGAAAAGCTGGGTTAATGGCTAAGGTAAAAAAACCAAATGCTCGCTCAACAGCTGCTCGCATAATTGCCGAGATTGTTCAAAAAAAACATTCCTTAAATGCCGTTCTAGCTCAATCGCTAACTGACCTCTCTGAAAATGAGCGAAGCTTGTGTCAGCAACTTTGTTATGGTGTTATCCGCTGGCATTCACAACTAGAGGCGATTAGCCGGCAACTACTCAACAAACCTTTGCGAACCAAAGATGGTGATATTGCTGCTTTATTATTATGTGGCTTATATCAGTTACGCAGCATGCGCACCCCTGCCCATGCCGCTCTTTCTGAAACAGTTAATGCTTGTAAAGCACTCGGTAAACCGTGGGCTACGGGATTAATTAATGCCAGTTTACGCAACTACCAACGCAAACAAGAAGAGATAGATGCCTCGTTGCTAGCCGATGATGCAGCACATTACGCCCACCCTAATTGGTTAATAGAGCGCTACAAACATGATTGGCCCGCCCAATGGCAAGCAATTTTAACAGCCAATAATCAGCAGCCCCCTATGATGTTGCGAGTAAACCAACAACAAGGCTCTCGTGATAACTACCTCTCCCTACTTGCTGAAACAAAGATTAATGCCTGTGGCATAGAGCTGTGTCCCGACGGCATACTGCTGGAGTCACCTTGTAATGTGTATGTATTACCTGAGTTTTCAACCGGTAAAGTGTCTGTTCAGGACGGTGCAGCTCAACTTGTTGCTAATATCTTAGACCTAAAACCTAATTTACGGATCCTTGATGCCTGTGCCGCACCTGGTGGTAAAACTGGGCACATCCTTGAATATTTCCCTAATAGTCATGTCATTGCGCTTGATATTGCGCCATCTCGTTTAAATAGCATTAAACAAAACATGGATCGCCTATCACTTAGTGCCGAAATTATTGCGGATGATGCTACGGAAACCGCATCATGGTGGGACGGCAAACTCTTCGATAGAATTTTAATTGATGCACCCTGTTCCGGCACAGGTGTTATTCGTCGAAACCCCGATATTAAACTATTACGAAGAGCTGATGACATTACCGCGTTAGCCAAACAACAACAACGTCTTTTAGAAAATTTATGGCCACTATTGAAGCAAGATGGTTTATTGGTCTACACTACCTGTTCGGCGCTAAAAGAAGAAAATGAACAACAAATCGCTCATTTTTTAGCTCAACACCCTAAAGCACAAGAATGTGAGCCTCCTGAAGCGCCTGCAACACGACAAGAGTTTGGCTATCAACGCCTACCTGGTGACGACAACTTAGATGGTTTTTATTATGCCTGCATCCAGCATCGCTAGACTGCTTTTATTACTTATTGTCAGCATGCCCATCCATGCTGAAACCTTTAGTGTAGATTATGCGCGTGTAACTAAAATCGGCAATGGGCATGTGCTTAATGCACGTATCAACTATCCGCTTACTGCACGAGTCAAAGAAGCCATAGCAAACAGTGTTCCCATCGTATTTTCCCAGCAGATAAAGCTTATCCGACAAACACCTCTGCTTGGTAAATATTGGATCTGGGAACAAACATTATGGCTTGCTGAAATTCGCTATGAACTTCGTTACCATGCGCTCTCACAGCAATATATAATTAGAGACTTAGGCACGCGAAACCAAAACATTTATCCATCACTTGATAATGCCTTACATGCGCTCGGCAGCATTTATCTTACGCTCCCTCCCGAATATATGATTGAAACCCCGAAGTTATCGCTACAGATTCGCAGTGAATTGGATCTCTATGCGCTACCCACGCCGATGCGACCAGGCGCACTTCTTTCCAAAAAATGGCAACTCGCTAGTCCATGGGTAGCTGCGCAATGGGATTAAGCCTAACAAAACGCCTTAGCTCAGGCGCTGCACCTTATTTATATTTAGGCATATTATTAGTTATTTTGGCTTATTTTCTAAGCATTGCCACTCAAGATAGTTCTCGACTTAACGATTTGTTCCTTGTTATTTTTGGTTTGGCAATTATTATTACCCTGCTGTTACTTATTTTGCTGGGGCGCAGTGTTTATAAACTTTATCGTGATTACAAAACCCAAGTTGAAGGCTCTCGGTTAACGGTTCGCTTGGTTAGCCTGTTTGCTTTATTGATCATTATTTCAACCACTATCGTTTATAGCTTTTCTATTCATTTTCTGCATCGCGGCATTAATAGTTGGTTTAACGTAAAAATTGAACGGGCGCTAGAAAATTCTTTAGAATTAAGCCGAACATCCCTTGGCATTAGAATGAGAACAATGCTCAAGCAAACACGGATGATGTCCGGCGTGCTGAGTGAATTACCAGAAAAAGATCTAAATCATAATGTTCACGAACTAACAAAACTTAGTGGGGCAATGGAGGTAAGCATATGGAACCTAGATGGCCAACTTGTTATTTCAAGCATCGAGAATGACTCTATCATTCTGCCTCAACGCCCAACTGAAACCATATTTAATCAAATTAAACAAAAAGAGGACTATATCAGTCTTGACCCTAGCAAGAATAATGGCTTCCTTTTGCGTGCGGCCGTACGCTTTCCTAAAAAATCACCAACTCAACAAGCACGTTTTTTACAGGTTATATTTCCGGTAAATGAGCGACTAAGCGCACTAGGAAAGACTGTGCACGAGGCCTATACAAACTATAAAGAATTAAGCTATCTCCGCAAACCCCTAATTACCATCTTTACCCTTACCCTCAGTCTAATTGTATTGCTTACAACCTTGGCTTCAATTTGGTTTGCTATTTGGATTTCACGCCGAATCGTAGAGCCTTTACAGGAGCTTGCAGCAGGCACTCAAGCTGTTGCGGCGGGCAACTATAATATGCAACTTACCGCTCAAGGTCATGATGAGGTTGGATTCTTAGTTCGATCCTTTAATCAAATGACGCAACGCCTTACCCATGCGCGTAACTCTAACCAAAGCAGCCATCGCAAATTAGAACAGCAAACCAATCATCTCGCTACCGTACTTG
>Ga0256841_1003343_pt1 | contig 12045 bp, 8 predicted proteins | sample 356308metaG_FD_185971 | JGI IMG/M metagenome (GOLD analysis project Ga0256841, IMG submission 185971) | Hydrothermal vent microbial communities from Mid Atlantic Ridge, Atlantic Ocean - 356-308 | ecosystem: Environmental > Aquatic > Marine > Hydrothermal vents | place: Atlantic Ocean: Mid...
CACGAGACGGAGCTCACCGGGCCTCCGCCCACCGATCTCCAGGCCGTCTTCGAGATCGAGATCGACCGCTACGACAGCGGCCGAATCGGCTTCGGCGCCTACTGAGCCCCGAGATTCAGCCCACCGGAACCGCCGCCACCCCCCGAGAGGAAGCCCAATGGACGAACTCGACGAGATCATTGCCGAGTTCCTGGTCGAGAGCAGTGAGAACCTCGATCGCCTGGACAACGAGTTCATAGATCTCGAAGAGGATCCCACCGCCACCGAGGTGCTCGGGAGCATCTTCCGGACGATCCACACTATCAAGGGAACGGCCGGTTTCCTGGGTTTCGCCAATCTCGAGTCGGTGTCCCACGCCGGGGAGAACCTGCTCAGCAAGCTCCGCGACGGGGTCATGACCCTGGATTCGGAGCTCACCGACGTCCTCCTGGCCATGGTGGACGCCATCAGATCCATGCTGGCCGCCATCGAGGAGACCGGGTCGGAGTCCGAGGGTGACTTCTCCGAACTGATCTCCCGGTTGAGCGCCTACGCCGCCGGTGAACGCCCCGACGGCGCCGACCCCTCCGGGTCCGACGCTGGAGGATCCGTCACCGAATCCGCCGGTGAGGAGGAGGTCTCCGCCGGGCCGGACGGACCCGGGGAACAGGCCGCCGTCGCAGAGGAGACGCCGGTCGCGGCCTCGAAGGGTCCGGACACGAGTGCGAATGACGCCAGGGCGGTCACAGTGGAGGAGTCCGACCCCCCCGCTGGATCAGACCCGTCGGATGCCGGCCCCGAGGTGGAGGTCGAGGCGAGTGAGAAGGCCGAGGCCCGCCCCGGCGCCGACACCCCCTCCAGCGCCCCCGCTCCCGCCGCCCCGACCAAGAAGGCGACCCGGGGCCCCAGCCAGGCCGACAGTTCCATCAGGGTCGACGTGGGTCTGCTGGACCAGCTGATGAACCTGGTCGGGGAGCTGGTCCTGGCCCGCAACCAGATACTGCAGCACACCTCTCTGAACATGGACGCCACCCTGCTGGCGACCACCCAGCAGCTCAACCTGATCACCAGCGAACTGCAGGCCGGGGTCATGAAGACCCGGATGCAGCCCATCGGTCACCTCTGGGCCCGATTCCCCCGGGTGGTTCGGGACCTGTCGAACACCTGCGGCAAGAAGGTGCGCCTCCAGATGGAGGGCACCGACACCGAACTCGACAAGACGATTCTCGAGGCCATCAGGGATCCCCTGACCCACATCCTGCGGAATTCCGTCGACCACGGGATCGAGAGCCCGCCGGAGCGCCTGGCGGCCGGAAAGAACGAGACCGGACTCCTGAGGCTGCGGGCCTACCACGAGGGAGGCCAGGTGATCATCGAGATCGTCGATGATGGCAAGGGCCTCAATGTGGAGAAGATCGCCCAGAAGGCGGTGGCGAAGGGCCTGATCACACCGGACCGCCTGGCCCGCATGACCGATCGGGAGATGGCCAACCTGGTGTTCCTGGCCGGCCTCTCCACCGCCGAGGCGGTCACGAACGTGAGTGGCCGGGGCGTTGGCATGGATGTCGTGAAACGCAGCATCGAGGAGATCGGTGGAACGGTCGACATACAGACCGAGATGGGGGTCGGCACCACCCTGACCCTCAAGATTCCCCTGACCCTGGCGATCATCCCCGCCCTGAGCGTCACCTGTGACGAGCACCAGTACCTCGTCCCCCAGGTCAGCCTGGTCGAACTGCTGCGAATCGACCCCTCCTCCTCCGCACCGGGAATCGAGAACGCCGGAGGGTCTCCCGTGTACCGACTGCGGGGGGACCTGCTCCCCATCGTCTATCTACGCGACGTACTCGGCCTGGAGCGGATTGAGGAGCACAGCGAGGAGGTGCACAACATCGCGGTCCTCCACGCCGATGGGGTCACCTTCGGTCTGGCCGTCGATTCGGTGAACAACACCGAGGAGATCGTGGTCAAGCCCCTCGGCCCTCATCTGAAGATCATCGACGCCTTCTCCGGCACGACCATCATGGGTGACGGCACCGTGGCCCTCATTCTGGATGCGGCCGGGATCGCCCGGGGCGCCGGTCTCCTCATCGACGAGGCGGCCGACCCCCTGGCCGAGGCCATCGACGAGGTGTCGGGAAGTGCCGGTGACAACCACTCGGCCCTCATCTGCACCGTGGGCGGTCAGAGGATCGCCATTCTCCTGGAGCTGATAACCCGGCTGGAGGAATTCTCCTGGGATGCGGTGGAGAAGGCGTCGGGACGGGACGTCATCCAGTACCGGGGAAGGCTACTGAACCTGGTGAACCTCGCCGACGTGGTGGCGGGCGCCGAACAATCCGGGGCCTCCCGCCCCAAGAACCTGACCGTTCTGGTCCACGAGACCGGGGACCGCTTCTACGGTCTCGTCGTCGACGACATCCTCGATGTCCACGAGGCGGACCTGGCGACGGCCGAACCCGGACTGGTTCCCGGGGTGATGTGCTCAACCCCCATCAGGGGCAAGGTCACCGACGTCATCGACATTGCGGCCGTGGTCGAGGCGGCCGCCGGCTCCGAAAGGGTGGGTGTCTGATCCCATGACCACAAGCACTAACCCTCCGGCGGGGACCGAGAACATCGAGCTCGCCGGTCCCGAGACCCCCATAGAGCGTCTCCTCGCCACGTTCATGGTCGGAGACACCCACTTCGGTGTCGACGCCCTGCAGGTGCAGGAGGTCCTGCGGCACCAGCCGATGACCACCGTCCCCCTGGCGCCCCCCGACATCAGGGGCCTGATCAACCTGCGGGGTCAGGTCGTCACGGCCATGGACCTCCGGCGACGTCTCGACATCGAGGGGGAGACCGATCCCTCCGAGGCCATGAACGTCGTGGTCCGCACCGATGACGGTCCGATCAGCTTCCTGGTCGACGCCATTGGTGACGTGCTCGACACATCGGGGCGCGAGCTCCACCCGGCCCCCGAAACCCTCAGGGAACCCCTCCGGTCGCTGGTGACGGGCGTGCACCAACTCGACGAGGACCTCCTCCTGGTCCTGGACGTGAAGGCCACCTGCCGACCCGCCGGTCGGGGCTCGAGCCAGGTGCAGGCGGCGTGAGGCGCACGATTCCGCCGGAACCGGACCCACCACCACCGCGCCCATGAGCACACCGACCACCCAGACCCAGAACGAAACCCATTCGAGACACCAGGAACAGGAAATGCTGACAGACGCCGAAGCTTCAGAGAACGAGACGGGTGCCGCGGTGAGCCCAGGCCTGCTGGAACTGGCCCTGGCCCAGTCCCCCGTGGGTACGGTCGTGGCCGACTCCGACATGGTCATCCGGGCCGTGAACGACACCGCCATCGAGTTGCTCTCGGACTCCTCGGGCCTGCTGCCCTACGATCCGGCCCTGCTGACGGGCCTCATGCTCGACGTGCTTCCCGGGGCCGACCGGTCCGAGCTGTCGGTGCTCACCGAGTCCGCCGAGTGGACCGAGACCATCGACGGTCGTGAGGTCCTGTTCCAGGCGGTGCCGGTGCGGACCGGGGCCGGTGAGAGGGCCGGTTTCGTGCTCCACCTCCGGTCGACCGCGACGTCCGAGCCGGACGTGGTCGACGCCGCCGCCGACCTGGCCGGTTTCGACGCCTCGATGTTCCGGTCGATGCTGGATCACGCTCCGATCAACGTGATGTTCGCCGATCGGGATCTGGTGCTGCGCTACATGAATCCGGCGTCCACCCACACCCTGGAGAGGCTGGAGCACCTTCTACCGGTACCGGTCTCGGAGATCCAGGGGAGCGTCATAGACATCTTCCACAAGCATCCCGAACATCAGCGTCGACTCCTGGCCGACCCGGCAAATCTGCCCATGAGGGCCACCTTCCGCCTCGGCCCCGAGACCCTGTCCCAGATGGTGAGCCCCATCTTCAACGACGCCGGGGAATACGTGGGCGCCATGGCCACCTGGCAGGTGATCACCGAGCAGGTGGCGATCCTCAAGGCCATCGAGGCCGCGGCCCGGGGTGATCTGACCCAGGAGATCACCCTGGAGTCCGATGACATATTCGGTGACATGGCCGAGGGTCTGCGCAGCCTGCTCGCCAACCTCCGCCAGAGCATCTCCGACATAGTCGGCAACTCCCATGGCCTGCTGGCCTCATCGGAGGGTCTCAAGGAGGTCTCCGATCACATGCAGGCCTCGGCCGAGGAGAACTCCGCCCAGGCCACGGTCGTCTCGGAGTCATCGGAGCACGTGAGCGCCAACATCGGCACCGTCGCCAGTGCCACGGAGGAGATGGCGGCGAGCATCAAGGAGATCGCCCAGAACGTGAACATGGCCGCCGAGGTGGCCGGTACCGCGGTCATGACCGCGGGGGACGCCAACCGCACCATCGCCAAGCTGGGGGAGAGTTCGGCCGAGATCGGTCAGATAATCAAGGTGATCAGCTCCATAGCCCAGCAGACCAACCTGCTGGCCCTCAACGCCACCATCGAGGCGGCCCGGGCCGGTGAGGTAGGCAAGGGATTCGCGGTGGTGGCCAATGAGGTGAAGGAACTGGCCAAGGAGACGGCGGTGGCGACGGAGGACATCAGCCACAAGATCGAGGTCATCCAGAGCGACACCACCAGCGCGGTCGAGGCCATCGCCAACATCTCGGGGATCATCGACCAGATAGCCGACATCCAGACCTCGATATCGGGGGCGGTGGAGGAGCAGGCGGCCACGACCAGCGAGATCGGTCGCAGTGTCAACGAGGCCGCCCGGGGCAGTTCGGAGATAACGGAGAACATCACCCACGTGGCCGAGGGCGCCACCCAGATGTCACAGAGCGCGGCCAAGGCCCACGAGGCGTCCAACGCCCTGGCCGGTATGGCCTGGGACCTTCAGGCCCTGGTCCAGAAGTTCACGGTCTGACCTGAGCCCCCGAGACGAACGAAACGGTGTGTGTGGTGTGCTGATGGAACCAGACGAAGAGGGGACCCGGCCATGATCCGGGTCCTGATAGTGGACGACGCCGCCGTGGTGCGTCACATCCTCAAGGACGTGATCGACGCCGAGGACGACATGGTCGTGGTCGGTGCCGCCGCCAACGGTCAGGCCGGGGTCACCATGATGCACGAACTGGTGCCCGATGCGGTGGTGATGGACATCGAGATGCCGGTGATGACCGGGCTCGAGGCCCTCACCGTCCTGAGGGAGGAGGGCAACGAGATCCCCGTGATCGTGTTCAGCACGGTCACCGACCGGGGGGCGGAGGCCACGATCGACGCCCTGGCCCTGGGGGCCCGGGACTACGTCACCAAACCGACAAAGGTCGGCAACTTCGTCGAGGGGGTGGCCCAGGTACGTGAGGAGCTCCTCTCCCGGATCCGGATGTTCGCCGGTGAACACAACCGGGCCCTGGCCCGACGGGCCGAGAGGTCGGCGCGTGCGGCCAACCCGACCGGAGCCCCGGCGGGAGGTGCGGTGAAGACGCCAGCGGCTTCGTCCTCCCCGCCGCGTCCGTCCACGCGGAGCGACAGGGGCACCCCGGTGGTCGGCGACACCGCGTCCACGATCCCGGTCCAGGCCACCCCACCGATCCCGGCCGGCCCGGAGACCCCGGTCCGGTCAGGCCCGGCGGCATCTCGGGCCACACCTCCCCCGAGGCCCGAAGTGCGGTCCCGGCGGGGGTCGGGATCCAAGATCGAGATTCTGGCCATAGCCTCCTCCACCGGAGGGCCCGGGGCCCTCGAGGAGGTTCTCTGCGGTCTGCCCGCCGACCTGCCGGTTCCGGTGGTGGTGGTGCAGCACATGCCCCCCATGTTCACCGCCCGCCTGGCGGAGAGACTCGATAAGAAGAGCTCGCTCACCGTCGTGGAGGCCACCGCCGGACTTCGACCCGAACCGGCCACCGTCTACCTGGCGCCCGGCGACTACCACCTGGAGCTGACCGGGGGCAGCTCACTCGACGCCGTCACCGCCCTGAACCAGAACGAGCCGGAGAACTTCTGCCGGCCGTCGGCCGACGTGCTCTTCCGGTCGGTGGCCCGGCTCTACCGGGACCGGGCCCTGGGTCTGGTCCTCACCGGAATGGGGGAGGACGGTATGCGCGGGGCGGTCGAGATGGCCGCCACCGGGGCCGAGATCCTGGCCCAGGACGAGGCCACCAGCGTGGTCTGGGGCATGCCCGGGGCCGTGGCCGCCGCCGGGATCACATCGGAGATCATCCCTCTGGGCGACATCGCCGCGGCAGTGTGTCGTCGCCTCGAATCAATCACCGTGCCGCTCGGAAGGAACTGAAGTGCAGCCGAGACCAACATCCACAGTGGGCGCATCGCGGGCCGACCTGTCGGCCTCCGATCTGGAGTTCGTGCGCAAGCTGATCCGGGACCGCGGGGGCATAGAACTCGACGCCGACAAGGGCTACCTGGTGGTGGCCCGTCTCCAGAAGGTGGTGACCACCCTGTCCCTGGGGACGCTCGACCAGCTACTGGCCGAGCTGAGGTCGGGCCGTCGTCGGGACATCGAGGAGGCCGTCCTCGACGCCATGACCACCAACGAGACGTTGTTCTTCCGGGACAGCCATCCGTTCCCGACCCTGGCGGAGAAGATCATCCCCCAGATCCTCTCCGACAAGGGAACCGATGACCTGACCATCTGGTGCGCGGCGGCATCCAGCGGTCAGGAGCCCTACTCGCTGGCCATAGTGATCCAGGAGCACTTCGCCCGCCTGGCCCGCGAGGGCAAGGTACGGATCATCGCCACGGACCTTTCGTCCTCGATGATCGAGAGGTGTCGCGAGGGTCGTTACAGCAGCTTCGAGGTCAGCAGGGGACTCCCCCCGGAGTACCTCGATCGGTACTTCGTCCCCGACGGCAACGACTACGTCGTCAAGGAGTGTCTCAGGTCGATGGTCGATGCCCGCACGCTGAACCTGACCGGCTCGCTGGCCAGCCTGCCCCGGGTCGACCTGGTGATGCTGCGGAACGTGCTCATCTACTTCTCCGCCGAGACCAAGAAGGAGATCCTCAGCCGTATCCGGACCCTGCTGCGACCCGAGGGCTACCTGATGCTCGGGGGGGCGGAGAGTCTGGTGGGCCTGGACACCGGATATGAGCGGATCTCCTTCGACCGGACCGTCGTGTACCGGCCCGGATGAGATCCCCAGTCCTTCAGGTGTCGGTCCCCGCGGTCGACCGGAACTCCACCGACCTCAATCCCCCGGGGTGGGCCCGCTCCCGCCCCGGGAGTCCCAGAAGTCACCAGAACAGACCATCGGCTCGGGTCGAAGCCCGGCCCGCATCCGAGGAACCGGAAAGAACATGACCAAAGATCCCCACTCCGCCCCAGCCCCGGATCTGGATGCCGACGCCCTCAGAGAGACATCGGCCCAGCTCGTCGACGCCACCACCGAGCTGGCCGGCATCGGCCAGAGGGTGGCCATGAACGCGGCCGAGGCCCTCAAGCAGGCCGGGCAGGCCGAGGGCGACGCCACCGAGATCGAGGGCGAGGTGGCCGGTCTGTCCCGCCTGGCCGAGGAGATCCGGGGTCGGCTGGCCCAGGTCAGCTCGGGGGCGGGGGAGCTGGCCCAGGGGGCCGACACCGTCGCCAACGACGCCCGGGACGTGGCGTCGATCGCCTCGAACGCGGTGTCGGCGGCCCAGAAGGCCCAGGCGGTGATCGACGCCCTGGAGACCAGCGTGGACAACATCGGGGCCCTGGTGCAGATGGTGGAGGACATCGCCCGCATGACGAACCTGCTGGCCCTCAACGCCAGTATCGAGGCGGCCCGGGCCGGTGAGGCCGGGGCGGCGTTCGGTGTGGTGGCCGGTGAGGTGAAGGAACTGGCCCAGCGCACGGCGGAGTCCAACGACAAGATCGCCAACGAGCTGACGACGTTCAAGGCCGACGCCGGCAGCGCCCGTTCGGCCATCGAGGAGATCGTCGGGGTCATAGGTCAGATCAGCGAGCGCCAGTCCAACACCGCGGCGATCGCCCAGCAGCAGAGCGCCACCACCTCGGAGATCAACCGGGCCGTGGGCGAGGCCATGGGCCAGGCCGAGTCGATCGTCGGAGGTTCCCAGGCGACGCTGGAGCACACCCAGGCCCTGGTTCAGAGCCTGACCACCCTGAAGTCGGTCACCTCCGACACCCGCCAGGGCACCGACGAGACCGAGCGGGCGTCCAACCGGGCCAACAGCATGGCCGCCAAGATCACGTCCCTGCTGAATGACGGGAAGGCCGACAGTGGGGCGACACAGAACGTGAGTGGCGATGGTGGCCACATCGGGGACATCGGCGGGGCCGGTGAACTCGAGGAGCAGATCGACAAGGCCATCGGGGTGCACGGTTTGTGGAAGGGGCGCCTGTTCGACGCCGCCCGGACCGGCACCAGTGAATTCGACCCCGCGGTCGTGGCCCACGACGACAAGTGCGACTTCGGCAAGTGGCTGTACGAGTCGGTGTCGGAGCCGGACCGCCAGTCCGAGTACTACCCCACGGTCAAGGAACTCCACGCCCGCTTCCATCGCACCGCCTCGCGGATCCTGGAGCTGGCCATCGGGGGCAACAAGGCCGAGGCCCTCGTGGAACTGGGCACCGACGGTGAGTACGCCGCCCTGTCCCACGAACTCTCCTCCACCCTGATGGAGTGGAAGGAAGCGGCCCTCTCGGTGATCTAGGCGAGACGGATCGCCCGCACCGGTTGGGGGACGCGGTTCCCCCCTCTCCGGCGGTTTCGTCAGCACACCGCGCCGAAGGAGACCCCCGGGGGCCTCCCGGGGCCCAGTGGTGGGGTCGGACTTTCGAAGAGGTCGGCTCTGACCTACCTTCGGGGGCCATGTCACACGACCAGGCCGTCCCCGATGTGTCGACAGACGTGACGCCGGCGGACCGTGAGCCGCGCTCGCTGCTCATCGAGGATGGCTGCGTGGTCACCGTGGATGATGCCCACACCGTGTATGACCGGGGATGGGTGTTGATCGAGGAGGGGCGGATCGCCGGTGTCGGCGCCGGATCCGCACCCACCTCAGCGAGGTCAGCGGACCTGGTGATCGAGGCCGCCGGGATGGCGGTCATGCCCGGCCTGGTGAATGCCCACACCCACCTGTTCCAGTCGTTCCTGCGGGGTCTGGCCGACGACAAGCCGCTACTGGAGTGGCTGGAGGCCGCCATCTGGCCCGTCGCCCGGGAACTCACGGGTCCCGAGGCCCGGGCCGCCTCCCGCCTGGGGCTGATCGAGAACCTGCGTTCGGGTGTCACCTCGGTGATCGACCACCAGTACGTGCACACCGACACGGCCATCGACGACGCCGTCTGTGAATCGGCCCTCGAGACGGGGGTTCGGTTCGTCCTGGCCCGGGGTTGGGCCGACATGGACTACCACCCCGACTTCATGGAGGACGCCGATCTCGTGCTGGCCGAGGGGGAGCGCCTGCGCCGCCGGTGGCAGGGGGCGGGGGCGGGCCGGATCTCCGTCGAGCTGGCTCCGCTAATCCCGTGGGGTTGTTCCGATGAGGCCGTCCGCCGGACCGTCGCCCGCACCCGGGAGTGGGGGGTGGGCACCCACATCCACGTGAATGAGACCCGGGAGGAGGTCCAGATGAATCTGGACACCCGGGGAAACCGCCCCATCGAGTGGCTGGAGTCGTTGGGCGCCCTGGGTCCCGACCTTCAACTGGTGCACAGCGTGTGGCTCAGCGATCACGAACTGGACCTGGTCGCGGAGCACGGGGGAGTGGTGGTTCACTGTCCGGTCTCCAACATGTACCTGGCCTCGGGCGTCGCCCGGGTCCCCGAGATGCTGGAGCGGGGTATCCCGGTGGCCCTGGCCACCGACGGGCCGGGCAGCAACAACTCCCAGGACATGTTCGAGACCCTCAAGGCCACGGCGCTGCTCCAGAAGGTGCACAACCTCGACGCCATGGCGATGCTCCCCGCCACCGTCCTGGACATGGCGTGCCGTGGTGGCGCCACCGCCATGGGTCTTGCCGACGATCTGGGGGCACTGGAACCGGGTCGAATGGCCGACGTGATCCTGGTCGACCTGGAGAGCCCCTTCTCCGCCCCGGTTCACAGGGTAGAATCCGCCCTGGTCTACAACTGCGGCGCCCGCGATGTCGATACCGTCATCGTCGGGGGACGAGTCCTGATGCACCGAGGTGAGATCCTGTGTTGCGACGAGGCCCAGGCCGTCGCCGAGGCCCAGGACGTGTGCACCACACTGTTCCACCGGGCGGGCGTCGCCACCCATCTTCCCGACCGGATGAAATCACCCCGGACCCAATCACCCAGGAGGTGAGCTGGTGCTCTACCGCCGGCCCACGACCATCGAAGAGGCCCTCGAAATGCTCGCCGAACCGGGGAGCGTCATTCTCGCCGGGGGAACCACCGCGGTGCCCGAGATCGCTTCCCGGGGGGCCACGGACCACCCCGAGCTCCTCATAGATCTCCAGGACCTGGGGCTGGACCGCATCGAGAGGGATGACCGGGTCCTGCGACTGGGGGCCACCGCCACCCTGCAGGACATCGTCGTCGCCCCGGAGGTACCCGCCCTCCTGGCGGATCTGGCCCGGCGCGAGGCCCCCCGCACGATCCGCAACATGGCGACGGTGGGTGGTCTGATCGCCTCCGCCCCGCCGACCAGCGAACTGCTGGCCGGTCTGCTGGTGTGCGGGGCCCGGCTCAGGATCGGTTCAGGTGACGGGGCCTCGGAGATCCACATCGAGGACGCCCTCGGGTCGGGGGTTCGGGGGCTGATCACCGAGATCGTCCTGGGGTGCAACGGGGCGATGGCCCACGACCGGGTGGCCCGCACCCCCGCCGACTCCCCGATCGTCGCCGCCGTGGCCCGCCGTCGTGACGACGGGGGTGTTCGACTGGCCATCTGCGGGGTGGCGGCGGTTCCCGTGCTGGTGGAACCCGCCGCGGTGGCCGCTCTGGAGCCCCCCGGGGATTTCAGGGGGAGCAGCGAATACCGCCGGACTCTGGCGGTCACACTCAGCGAGCGGGTCCTGGCCCGTGTAGAGGACGCCGGAGAGAGCAAGTGACGACCACCGTACCCATCGAGATCACCCTCAACGGCGAGGCCCGGGCCTTCGAGGTGGAGGTTCACCGGACCCTGTACTCATTGCTGCGTTCGGAGGGGCTGTTCAGCGTCAGGTTCGGTTCGGACACCGGGGAGACCGGCGCCGCGGCCCTGCTGCTGGACGGCCGCCTCGTATCGTCTGACGTGATCCTCGCCGTCCAGGCCGACGGCCACCGTGTCGACACCGTGGAGGGGTTGTCCCACCGGGTGGCCGCCGGCGAGCTGACCCCCGAGGTGGCGGGCCTCGACGTCATCCAGACCGCATTCGTGGCCACCGGCGCCATCCAGTCGGGCTATTCCACCCCGGCTATGATCCTGGCCGCCAAGGAGCTTCTCGATTCCAACCCCGACCCCACCGAGGCCGAGGTCCGCGATGCTCTGAGCGGCATCCTCGACCGCGAGTCCGGATACGTGAAGCCGGTGGAGGCGGTCCTGAGGGCGGCGGCTCTCCTGCGCGGCGAGAAGCGCGAACCCTTCCGTCCCGAGGTGATCGCCCCCCTGACCGGAGAAGGCGCCACCCCCGGTTCCGTCCCCGGGTCGTCGGCCGCGGCGCCCAGAATCGTGCTCTCCTCCGACGTCCCCCCAACCGCGGTGGTCGGCAAGCCCGAACTGAAGGTCGACGCCATCAAACTGGCCAAGGGCAACGGGGCCTTCGTCGACGACATCGAGATGAGGGGGATGCTGCACGCCAAGGTGTTGCGCAGCCCCCATGCCCACGCCCGCATCGTCTCCATCGATGACTCGGCCGCCCGGGCCCTGCCCGGGGTGCACGCCGTCATCCACCACGGGAACGTCGCCCGGGTGAGGTACGCCTCGGGGGGCCAGTCATGGCCCAACCCGGCCCCCCTGGACCAGGTCAGCTTCGACAACAAGGTCCGCCACGTTGGGGACCGGGTGGCGGCGGTGGCGGCGGAGACCCCCGAGATCGCGGCGGAGGCCCTGAAACTCATCGACGTGACCTACGAGGTCCTCCCCGCCGTGTTCGACGAGAACGAGGCCCTCGCACCGGGAGC
>Ga0256841_1003344_pt1 | contig 12043 bp, 15 predicted proteins | sample 356308metaG_FD_185971 | JGI IMG/M metagenome (GOLD analysis project Ga0256841, IMG submission 185971) | Hydrothermal vent microbial communities from Mid Atlantic Ridge, Atlantic Ocean - 356-308 | ecosystem: Environmental > Aquatic > Marine > Hydrothermal vents | place: Atlantic Ocean: Mid...
TAATCTGCCCCGACCAGCTGCTGGACAAAAGCGCGGAAGAGGTCGCCAGACTGCCGGTCTTTCACGGCAACGACAAAGCTGCACTGGGGGATTTTTTTTCCATCCATGGGAAAGTACAGGACGGCACTATTACCGTAGAGGGCGATCTAGGCAAGGTCAAGTTGATTGGCAGCGGCATGAGCCAGGGGCGTTTACGCATCGAAGGTAATGTCGGTGCCCATTTGGGCGCGGCGATGGCCGGCGGCGAAATCACTGTGACTGGCAATGCCGGTGACTGGGTGGGGCGGGAAATGTCCGGCGGCCGCATCACTATCAAAGGCAACGCCGGTCACATGGTCGGCAGCGCGGTGCGCGGTACCGCAATCGGTATGCTGGGTGGTGAAATCATCATCCACGGCAGTGCCAAGAACGAAGCAGGCAACGGCATGCGCCGGGGGCTCATCGCTGTTGGCGCCGGCAGCGGCGATTTCACCGGTGTCAACATGAAGGCCGGCACTATCGTGGTCATGGGAGAAATGGGCCAGCGCCCCGGCGCCGGCATGGTCCGCGGCACCATCATCACCACCCAGCCTGTTACCCTGCTACCCACCTTCAACTACGACACCACCTACCGCCCTCCCATACTCAGAACCATTCTCCTTTACCTGCGCAGGCAAGGTTTCACTGTTACGGAAGATTATCTCAACGGCCCTTATCAGCGCTGGAGTGGAGATTCCATTGAATTGAACAAGGGGGAGATTTTAGTCTATGCAGGAGAGGTTGCTAATTGAAGCATCTTAGCCTATCAGCACCCTATAGAAAGCATGGCTAAGAGCATGTTTCAGGCCGGTGGATGCGCCAAAAAGGCCCGTCATGTTCCCGCGCCTGGAAAACCTTCATCTTTCCGCCGGCTTTCAATTGCACGGTAATCGCACCACTGACGGCAGTATTACATACCCTTGCCCCTATCTTTCGATAGCGCTCAATCACTTGAGCATCAGGGAATCCGAATCGGTTTCGGTAGCCACTGGAAATCAAAACCCACTGGGGACGCACTGCTTTTAAAAATTCCTGCGTTGATGAGGTCGCGCTGCCATGATGAGGAGAAAGCAAAATCATGGCAGTGAGTTGATCTCTTGCCTTGGCGAGCAAGGCCTGTTCGCCTGGTGCTTCCAAATCTCCAGGAAGGAGCAAGCTTGCTTGCGCGGCAGTCACTTTCAAGACACAGGAGCGATTATTTTCTGAAAGTTCCGGGGATCCTTGAGGCCACAGAATTTCAAACCGTACGCCGTCCCAATACCACTGTTGGCCACGCCGGCAAGGCGTGGCTTTGACCCCGAGCGCTTGAGGGTCACTGGTGAAAACCTCGGCTGAAGGGAAATTATCAACAATGGCGGATAAACCTCCCCGGTGATCACTGTCGCTATGGCTGATAACGACCAAATCAACCTTGGACCTGCCCTGGCGGCGCAGATAAGGAATGATGATGTCTCTGCCCGCGTCAAAGCGTTCACTAAAACGGGGGCCTGCATCGTAAAGCAAAACATGATTACGCGTTTGAATGAGAGCGGCCAAGCCTTGTCCCACATCGAGCACAGTCAAACGGGCCTCGCCGGGAGAAAAACGTTGCGATGAATTCAACAGTAAAGGCAAAATCATTATCCCAGCCAGCCAGCGTCCGGGCATCCCCCTGGGCGCAAGCAGCAATACCATAGACAGGATGGCGAAAAACAGCAATCCACTTTCAGGAACGGGTCCAGGCCAGGCAAATTGACTATGGCCGGAAAGCCATTCCAACCATTGCCATAGTTTGGACAGCAACCATTCAGCCCCTTGCAAACATTTTTGACCCAGCATGGGAAACCAAAGTACAGCAGCGCTTCCCAGCAAGGATAATGGCAACACGACCGCGGCCATTACTGGTACCGCGATACTATTGGCAATAGGAGCGATCCAGGAAATCTGGCCAGAAAAGATCAGCAAAAGCGGCGCCAAACCCAGCCACAAAATCCATTGAACCCGGATAAAACCCATGACTGGATTAAGACGCCGCAAACGGCCGGTCAAGCCGTAGAGAATCAAAAAGACAGCTGTAAAAGACAACCAAAAGCCGGCTGATAAGGGAGCCCAGGGATCGTGAATACAAACTGCCAACAATGCGAGCAGCAAGCTGTGAAAGGGGTGTAAAGCCCGCCTCTGTACCAATGCCCCCAGCGCAACCACAACCATGATCAAGGCCCGTTGGGTAGGAATGGAAAATCCCGCCAAGGCGGCATAAAACATGGCTACGATCATTGCAATGACCGCAGCAAACCAGTCAGCTGGCAACCGTAGATTGCCCCACCACAGCCATATCCTCCGGGAAATGCCATAGGCCATGCCGGCAATCAAGCTGATATGCAGTCCGGAAATCGCCACCAGATGGGCAGTTCCGGTTGTCCTCAACACCTGCCATTGAGTTTGGGAGATTCCGCTTCGATCACCTATCACCAAGGCCTCGATAACCCCTTGTACCGGACTTTCTTGAAGAAGAACACGCAACTGATTGGCCAAATGCTGGCGCAAACTGTCTAAGATGCCCCCTCGATATAACCTTTGGTTTACGTTGCTGTCACGCACATAACCCATTGCACCAATGCGATGGGCATAGAGCCATTTTTCGTAATCAAATCCTCCGGGATTTCTCAATCCGTGAGGGCGTTTCAAGCGGACTTGAAAACGCCAGGTTTCCCCTGCCGCCAATTTTACCTGGCTGTTATACCAACTTAAGCGTAATTTGGATGGAAGCCGGCGTTTATCATGGGTTTGATGGAGAAGAAAATTAAATCGCCAGCCTTGTTTGAAACGGACGGGTAAACCTTCAATTTCCCCTTCAACGACCAGATCCCTTCCTTCAAGACCAGGCGCCAAAGGAGTCAAGAATAAAGAAGCGGCCAAAGCTGTCCATGAGAATCCTGAAATCACCGAGGCTACTATGATCCATCGCTGCCACAACGAAATCACCGCCACTGAAACAAGCACTAAGGTGCTGATTAGATCCGGCAGAACAGGCAACCAGTGACAAAGTAGCTCGCCACAAAAAAATCCAAGACCACCAAGGACAAAAGTCAATGCCGAATACCAAAAACAAGCATATTAAATGCTACAATAAATTTCCCTGTAAGCATGCAGCGTCACATGATTTGAAGAATCGCGTGAACAGTGGAAATGCAAGACCTGGAAGCATTACTTTTCCCTGAAAGAGGGTGTCGTCTTTTGCGACACCTTCTAAAAGCGGAGGTGACATTTTTCCTAGGTCCCCATACAATCATAGTCTTGTGATTTGATAAATTTATTGAGATGCCGAAGAAATTAATTCAACGTTTTCTCCCCCACCACCACACCTTCAAGGAACACAAACGCCTTCAATTCCTTGGAGAACATCTGCATAACCCCAACCTCTGGCACTTGAACCGCCGTTCCGTGGCACTCGCTTTCGCAGTGGGATTTTTTTCGATGTATTTGCCGATTCCGGGACAGATGATTGTGGCCGCGGCACTGGCTTTTCTGGTAGGGGCCAATCTACCTGTTTCAGTCGTTCTGGTATGGATTACCAATCCTCTGACCATGCCGGCGATGTTTTATCTTGCTTACAAAGTGGGGGCCCTTGTATTGGGCACCACCAATGAAATCTCGCCGGATGTGTTTACTCTAGGCGGAGCGCTGAACGAACTGGGCGATATTTGGTGGCCCCTGTTACTGGGGAGCTTGATTTTGGGGACGATCCTTGCCGCAGTGGGCTATTTGAGCATCCGTCTGTTATGGCGGCTCTCCGTCCTTAAACGTTGGCAAAAACGACGGCAGGAGCGCACTCAATCTCAATCGTCTGGAACCAGCGGATAAAGCTTGCCGTCTTCCAAATACAGTACTTTGTCCATTTTATCGGCCAATTTCCGGTCGTGAGTCACAACCAAAAAACTGATGCCGTATTCTTGATTGAGCGATAGCATCAATTGATACACCCGGGCAGCGGTCTTGCTATCCAGATTGCCGGTGGGTTCGTCCGCCAGCACACACGTGGGTTGCGTGACCAAAGCCCGGGCCACCGCAGCCCGCTGGCGCTCCCCACCCGAAACTTCTCCAGGCTTGTGAGACAATCTTTCTTCCAAATCGACTTTAGCCAGTAATTCCGATGCTGTTTGCCTCGCCTTGGCAACCGGATAGCCCCCAATAATCAAGGGCATGGCGACATTTTCCAGGAGCGTGAATTCCGGCAAAAGATGATGGAATTGATAGACGAACCCCAAGGTACGGTTACGCATTCGGCTCAATCGACGCTCATTTAAGCTGGCAATATCGACACCATTCCAAATCACCTTGCCACCACTGGCCGAATCCAATCCGCCCAGCACATGGAGCAAGGTGCTCTTACCGGAACCCGAAGCTCCCATGATGGCGATTCTTTGCCCCGCTGCGATTTCCAGATCAATCCCCCGCAGCACATCCACTTGCAAAGGTCCTTCGCGGAAGTGTTTCGTCAGTCCGTAACAGGCTAACACCGGCTCATTCATAACGAAGTTCCTCGGCCGGTTTCACTTTGGAAGCTTGCCAGGCAGGATATAGCGTCGCCAGCAAAGAAAGGGCAAAAGCCATGGCAGATATTTGATAGACATCCTGCCAATGCAGTTCCGAAGGCAATTCGCTGATGTAGTAAACATCTGCCGCCAGGAAATGTACTCCAAACAAGCGTTCGATGGCAGGCACAATGGTTTCCACATTCAAAGCCAACGCCACCCCGCCTATGGCCCCGGCCAAGGTGCCCACCAGACCAATAATGGCCCCCAGCTGGATGAACAGGGTCATCACCGCCCCCGGCGTCATCCCCTGGGTCCGCAAAATTGCGATATCGGATCGCTTGTCGGTTACCACCATGACCAGGGTAGAAACGATATTAAAAGCCGCCACCGCAACAATCAGTAAGAGAATGATGAACATGACCCGTTTTTCCATCTGGATGGCTTTAAAAAAATTGCTGTGGAGCTTGGTCCAATCGGTCACGAAATACCGACCGCCTAATTTTAAAGTTAAATCCCGGGCCAATTGGGGCGCAATAAACACATCATCCAATTTGAGGCGGAGACCGGAAACCGCGTCGCCCAAACGCAATAATTTGGCGGCGTCTTTCAGATGAACCAGGGCCATGTTGCGGTCATATTCATACATACCCACTTCGAAAATTCCCACTACAGTGAAACGCTTCAGCCGGGGCAAGATTCCCGCTGGCGTTGTAGTAACTTGAGGGGTGATAACAGTAATTTTGTCGCCCTGCCACACACCGAGATAACGCGCCAGTTCCGACCCCAAAATAATGCCGTAAGAACCGGGCTTCAAAGCGGCCAAATCGCCGCTCTTGATGTGCTTGACCACATCGGATACCTGGTGTTCTCGCTCTGGCAATATCCCTCGCAGCAGGCTCCCGGAAACGCGCCGGTCGGCGGTAATCATCACTTGCCCTTCCACAAAAGGCGCGGTTCCAAGGATATGAGGATAATTGTCAAGCCTTTCGGCCAGTAATTGCCAATTTTGCAGACGGTTATCAAAGCTGGTGATGGAGGCGTGGGAGGTCATCCCCAAAATTCTTTGGCGCAATTCCGATTCAAAACCATTCATGACCGACAGAACGGTAATCAACGCTGTCACTCCCAGGGCAATGCCCAAGATGGAAGTTAGCGTGATGAAAGAAATAAAATGCGTGCGCTTTTTGGCCCGCGTATAGCGCAGGGCGATATACAAAGTCAGTGGCTTAAACATGTAAGGGAATTAGCTTCCTTGGCAGTGAGGACAGATGCCGTAGAGGATCAAACTGTGATCTTTAAGATCATATTTGAGTTTGGAGGCGATTTTTTTTTGTCTCTTTTCAATATCATCATCGGTAAATTCGTCTACCCGGCCGCACTTGATACAAACAATGTGATCGTGATGCCCCCCGCGATTCAATTCAAAAACCGAGTTGCCTCCTTCAAAATGATGGCGGCGCACCAGTCCTGCCGCCTCAAACTGCGTCAAAACCCGGTAAACCGTTGCCAACCCGATTTTCTCACCCTCATCCAGCAGAATTTTGTAAACATCTTCAGCGCTTAAATGCTGTTGATCACCCTGCTTTCTTTCCAGAATTTCCAAAATTTTCATGCGGGGCAGGGTCACCTTCAACCCCACGTTTCTAAGATCTTGCGTTTCCACCAGCTACTCCTTTAATACTGGCTATACCAAGGCAATCGCATGACTGCCGTTTTTCCCGTTCATACTTGATATATTGAAGCCCCTCTCCCTCTGGGAGAGGGTTGGGGTGAGGGCTTGAGCCGATGAATGCAGTGGTGTTTTCCCCTCTCCCCCCGGCCCCTCTCCCAGAGGGAGAGGGGAGAATCGGTTCATACGATTGCCCTGGTAGCTTATACATGCATTGCAATGGCCTATGGATTATCATGTTGACTCATTGAAGTTCACCAAAAAGGCAATCAATGGGAAAGCATCTCATTATTATTACCTACTTTGCAAGTCTGTTTTTAACCGGCTGCGTCTATAAAATAGATATCCAACAAGGCAATATCGTTACTCAATCCCAGGTAGACCAATTAAAGCCGGGGATGAATCCTGACCAGGTTCGTTATGTCATGGGAACGCCCTTGTTGATGGACCCCTTTCACCCAAACCGCTGGGATTATGTTTATAGTTATCAAAAAGGCGGCAGGGCCATGGAATTACAGCATTTAACTTTGTTATTCAGAGATCAACAATTAGCTGGTCTGCAGGGCGATTTCCACCCTCAACCCAAGCCTGGCCTTGAAAAACCAGAAATAGAAACCGTTAATGTCCCGCCCCGAAAAATCGAAAGAGGCATCTTTCAAATCATTGGTGACTTTTTCCGCTGGATGTTTGGTTGAATCAATGGCTTATGAACTCGCTGCCGCCTGGCCTCTTTCGGATCAATTGTCAAAGGGCGATAGATTTCCACCCGGTCCCCTGGCTGCACCAGTTGATCCAGATGCCCCAATTCACCAAAGACGCCGACTTTGCACCGGTTTAACTCAAGGCCGTCAATTTCTTCCAACAGACCGCTCTGGACAATCGCCGACCTGATTGTCATGCCCTCTTTGAAACTTACTGGAATCAACCATTGCCTATGCGGCAGGGCGTATGCCACCTCGATCATTTCAGCCATGCAAATCTCTCACTCGTTGAGTAAAGGCCCCTACCATACTATCGCAAATTTGATTAAACACGGTTCCAAAGGCTAAGCCGCCAAGCCGGGAAGCCATCTCAAATTCCAAATCCAAACTGATTTTACTAGCGTCTTCCCGCAAAGGCTGAAATCGCCATACTCCTTCCAGAGATTCAAAGGGCCCTTGGAGCAGCGTCATGCGGATTTCCCTCCCGGGAATATTATAATTGCGGGTGGCAAAAGATTTCTGGAAACCGCCTCTGGCCACTTCCAATTCTGCTTCGACGATATCTCCCTCCCGCATCAAAATGTGGGCCGAGCGGCACCAGGGAAGGAATTGAGGGTAAGATTCTATATCATTCACTATCTCAAACAGCGCTTCAGCTGGATACCTCACTAACGCGCTTTTATGCACTGACCTCATAACACTCCAATACCATTCAGCAGAATCAAACCTACCGTAGCAGGCGCCACATACCGGCTTAACAGCCACCAAAGTCTAAATAAACAAGGACTGGTTGACAATTCTGCTCGGTTGACTTCGGGCTGCATGACCCAACCGGCAAAAACCACCAGCAACATGCCACTGATAGGCAGCATAAGATTGGACGTCAGAAAATCCAAAAGATCAAAAAATGTTTTATCAAACAGTGTCAAATGAGACCATCGATTGAAAGAAAATACGGTCCCCAGCCCGATCAGCCAACACCCAAAACCGCTAACAAGACAGGCAACCGGGCGGGTCAATCCAAAATCTTCCATTAACCAGGCAACCGCCGGCTCGATCAACGAAATCGACGAAGAGAGAGCGGCAAAAGCCAACAGCACGAAAAATAAGGCGCCAAATAAAGATCCTAAGGGCATCTGAGCAAATGCCAGCGGCAAGGTTTGAAAAATCAAACCAGGACCGGTTGCAGGTTCCAAATGATTGGCAAAAACCAGGGGAAAGATCGCCACACCCGCCAATAACGCCACAGAAGTATCCGCCACAGCGATAATAAGCGAAGTTTTAGCTATAGAGACATTTCCCGGAAGATAAGAACCATAAATCATCATCGCCCCCATACCGATACTGAGGGAAAAAAAAGCATGTCCCATCGCCATCAGCAGGCTTTCTCCACTGAATCGGCCAAAGTCAGGATAAAACAGAAATCTCACCCCCCGTTGAAAGTCTCCCGCGCTCATGGCATAGCCAACCAAGATAAGAAGAAGAATAAAAAGCGCGGGAGTCAACAATTCCACCGCTTTTTCCAGTCCCCCTTGCACCCCCCGCGCCACAATAGCCATGGTAGCCAGCATAAAAATGGAATGCCAGAAAATAAGTTGCCAAGGGCTGGCAATAAATTGCGCAAACAGGTAGCCCACCTCGCTGGCACCCTTGCCCAGAAAGACCCCGGCGGCGGTTTTGAATATATATGCAATTGTCCAGCCCGCAATGACACTGTAGTAGGTCAGAATCAAAAAACCCAGCAAGATTCCCATTCCACCCAGCCATCGCCAATGGGGGTTTGCTCCAGCTTCTTCGGCTACTACCTCCATGCAATCTATGGGATTTAAGCGGCCCCGCCGGCCAATCAGGGTTTCCGCCATCAACATGGGGATACCCATGCCTAAAACACAAGCCAAATACACCAATACAAATGCACTGCCCCCATTTTGACCAGCGATATAGGGAAACTTCCAAATATTCCCCAAACCTATGGCGGAACCTGTCGCCGCCAGCACAAACAGTAACCACGACGACCATTGGGGGTGATTTTCCCTTTTCTTCGACATGCCCTCTCCTTTATTTGTTTTCAACGCTAAAAACATCCCTTGGCGAAGCGCAAAGTAGGATAAAATAGCAAACCCCTACGACTCAGTCAGTTTTCATTCCCTCCAATGGCCAGTAAAAAAAAGAAGAAGAAAACCGCCGACAATGTGATTGCGGTTAACCGCCAAGCACGGCACGACTATTTCATTGAAGAAACTTTCGAGGCAGGATTAGTGCTGGAAGGATGGGAAGTGAAGAGCTTGAGAGCCGGCCGGGTCAATTTGAAAGAAAGCTACGTGCTCATCAAAAATGGTGAGGCATGGCTGTTTGGCGCCCACATCTCCCCTCTGGCTTCCGCCTCCACCCATATCAACCCGGATCCTACCCGTACCCGTAAACTCTTGTTGAAAAAGCAAGAATTGAACAAGTTGATCGGTCACGTCGAACGCCGCGGCTATACCTTGGTACCTCTCAAGCTGTATTGGAAAAAAAATCTGGTAAAACTTGAAATCGGCCTGGCAAAAGGCAAAAAACTCCATGACAAGCGGGCCACGGAAAAAGAGCGGGATTGGCAACGGGAAAAACAGCGGCTGTTGAAAACCGCTGTTTAACTATTGGGAAGACCTTCAATGGAAGGTGCTGACGGCAGGCTCGTAGGATTTCATGGAAGATCTTTGTTTTGTGCGTGAGGGTTGAGTTCCCGAGCTGAAAAACCGGTTTGTTTATTGTTTAACCGCAGCCGGGTAGCCTGCATTTGTGACTGCTTCAATCAATTTTTCCACGCCGGTTCTGGCGGGGTCAAATACCACCACCGCAATGCTTTTTTCCATATCCACCTGAGCCGATTGCACCCCTTCTACCTGTTTCAGGGCATTTTCCACTGTATATTTGCACATGGCGCAAGTCAGATTGCCAACGGTCAGCGTCACCGTTTGCGCACTCTGCTGAGTTTCCGGAACCACGGCTTGAGCGGGAATCTCTATAAAAGCCGCCGTCAATATTAATATTGTCAATAAATGCCGTAACATCTAACACTCCTAGAATTTAATCATTCCAAAAACCAAGGGGCATACCAGGGGAAGGCAATCAGCCCCACGATAAAAAGGGTGACCAACCAAAAAATTATTCTTTGCCGCTTGCGCATGGCAGGCAAAGCACAAGTCTCCCCTACTGCACACGGTTTCACCAAATACAGCTTGTAAAAAGCCCAACCGAGCAACACCAAGGTAATGCCGATAAAAACAGGACGGTAAGGAGAAAATGCCACCAACGTGCTCATCCAACCCCCACCTAATCCGAGTAATACCAGGACGAATGGGCCGACGCAACATACCGATGCGCCAATGGCAGCCAACGCGGCTGTCCAATTCAGCCACCCCGGTAAGGTACCCTCACTGGTTTGCTTAACTGCTTGATTTACAACCTCGGCTTTTTCAGTCATGGTTCGCCTCTGATTCAAACGCATTGGGACTATATTATCCATCCCGTAGTAAAGTACGGAGTCAAGTTGCTTCCCGCTTGCCTAACAATTTTTCCAGGAGAAAGCATCCGGGCTTGTCCTGAGAACGGCAAACTTGCAGCGTTTGTTCAAGAATACGGCGCATGTTCTCCAAATTGCGGATTTTTTCTTCAATCACGGCTAGCTTGGCTTGGGCCAGGTATTGGACGGACTCACAGGAGGCGCCATCAAGATCCAGTAATTCACCAATTTCCTTCAAGGTAAACCCCATGGCCTGGGCCCGCTTGATAAAACGCAATTTCTTCGCTGCTTCCGGGGTATAAGTTCGGTTGCCGTAAACTGGCTTGGGCGGGGTTTCCAGGATTCCCAACCGCTGATAATAGCGGATAGTTTCCACATTCACACCCACTTGTTTAGCCAACCTGCCAATGGTTAAGCCGGAAGAATCAGCCATAGCCTTTGAGTCTTAATCGCGCCGGTTGTCCAGTCTTACGAAAATTCATGTAATCGGCCAATACTTGATGGTGATCAAACGCCAACTCCGAAGGCAGTTTTCGTGGATCGACAATCATTATATTTTTGGCATCGTCAGCAGCCATAGGTTCCCCTTCCGCCTCCCCCACATAGACAGCCGTTACCGTATGCCCCCGGGGATCCCGCCTTGGGTCGGAATACAAACCCAACAAAGCCTTCAGCCTTACCACTAGGCCCGTCTCCTCTTTGGCCTCACGAACCGCCGCGTGTTCCACGGTTTCTCCAACATCGACAAATCCTCCAGGGATCGCCCATCCATGGGGTGGATTTTTACGTTCAATCAGGACGTAAGGCCTACCTGGGCGGTCAGTTAACTCAATAATGACGTCTGCGGCCAAGAGCGGGGTTGTGGGCCTAGCCATGGGTCCTCCAGGGTGATAGCTAGCTATTGGCCGGATGGACTGCCTCAATCAAACGAAAGGATGTGTTGCGCAGCTGTTTCAAAATCACCACGTCTTTCACCTGGGCACCAGCCTGTTGCAGCACCTCTTGAAAATCATCCCAATAAGTCACCCGGCCAAAATGAATGGTGGTGACACGGTGGAGAATGGGTTTGATCTTTTCCGCAAGCGGTGATGGGCGATCATGAAAGGTTTGGGTGAAATATACGCTTCCGTTGGAACGCAGCAAAGACATAACATGCTTCAAGGCAGCAATGGGATCGGGCAGCAGCATAAAGCTGCCGCTGAAATATACCGCGTCGTAGGGTCCCCCCTGGTGATCGTATACTGATTCCAAACGGACATTGACGTGATTACTCAAACCGGCCCTGGCTAGTGTTTTTTCACATCGTTCAAGATAATCCGCATCGATATCCAATCCGGTAATTTGCAAGTTCTTCTCCATAATCAAATTGGCATTGGCGGCTACGGCGCCACCCGTACCGATCCCAACATCGAGGACTTCGGCACTTTCCGGCAACCTTTCCAAAACCGCCCGGTACCAATCAATAGTCAGCTTGGCAAAAGTATGATCGTAGATGATTCCCCTTAAGGTACTAACAAGGTTATTGCGGATCGTTAAAATTTCAGCTTGGCTTGAATTTCCATTCATAATCTTATGTCTTTTAGTTATATTTTTTAACCGAATAATTCAAGTCGAAGTATACTTGGCGAGAAAT
>Ga0256841_1003345_pt1 | contig 12039 bp, 4 predicted proteins | sample 356308metaG_FD_185971 | JGI IMG/M metagenome (GOLD analysis project Ga0256841, IMG submission 185971) | Hydrothermal vent microbial communities from Mid Atlantic Ridge, Atlantic Ocean - 356-308 | ecosystem: Environmental > Aquatic > Marine > Hydrothermal vents | place: Atlantic Ocean: Mid...
ATTCGCCTTCCTGATCGAGGGTGATGAGGAAGCGGCGGTCGAAATACTGGCCGCGCTGTTCCACAAGCTGCGCGCGTTGCCCGCCCTGCATGGCGTTGACACCGAGCTGTGGCCGGTGGCTGCGGTGGTGCGCCTCGGGCAGGGGCGGCTCGGCGACTGGCTGGCGGCGGCGGACTATGCGTTGTCGCGGGCCGAGAGCCGCGGAGCCTGGGCCATCGAACTGGGTGGACACGAGCAGTTCCACCTTCCCCAGGGACGCCAAGCCTGGCGCGGCTGGCTGGAGGCGATGATCACCCAGCGGCGCCTGTTCCTGGTTTCCCAGGCGGCACTGACCGTCGATGGACAGGTGCGTCAGCAGGAACTGCTGATCCGTGCCTATGACGAGGAGCAGCAGGTGGTTCCCGCCTCTGCCTTCATGCCGATGGCGGCCGGGCTCGGTCTGGCGCTGGATATCGACCGCCTGGTGTTCGAGATGATTCGCGAAGGGCGGTGCAGTGATGTGGAGGCGCCCCTGGCGGTCAACCTGAGCGCGGCCTTCTTCGAAGCGGCCGAGGGACAGCGCGATTTCGATGTCCTGATGCAGCATTGCCGCGAACAGCAGGTGGTGCTCTGTGCCGAGGCCAGCCACCATGTGCTGCTGCATCATCCGCTGATGCGCGAACGGCTGGCACGGCGGATCGCCGAGCAGGGGCACCGCTTCGGTATCGACAACCTGGACCCGGCGCTGCCGCTGGAGCTGCTCAAGCAGACCGGTTTCAGCTACGCCAAGATCAATGTGCGCACCCTGGCCGGGGATTCCGACGGCGAGCTGGCCGCCAGCTACCCGTCCCTGAAGGCGATGACCGATGCCCTGGGCATCGAGCTGATCGTGGTGGGTGTCGACAGCGAGGCGCTGTACCGCCAGCTGCTGGATCTGGGGGTCGAGGTGATGCAGGGCGACTGGCTGTCACACCCGCAGCAATCGCCGTGAAACTTGACTAGAATGACTGAACGACCCACGAGCACGCGTCCATGAGCCCTGCCGACCCCCATTACGATCCGCTGCTGGAAAGCCTGGCCATACTCGCGCGCTTGCACAACCGGCCGGTGAGCATCGACGCGCTGATCGCCGGATTGCCGGTCAAGCCGGGAGAAAGCGGGCCGGAGCTGTTCTCGCTGGACAAGCCCAAGGGCCTGTTCTCCCGCGTCGCCCGGCGCGCTGGTTTCACCAGCCGGCTGGTGAAACGCGAACTGAGGCAGATCTCGCGGCTGCTGTTGCCCTGCATCCTGATCCTGCGCGACGGCAAGGCCTGCATCCTCGAGTCCGTCGATCGCGCCAACGGCAAGGCGCGGGTGATCCTGCCTGAACTGGGGGAGGGTGAGGAATGGATCGACCTCGATGAACTGGAGCAGGAATACCTGGGCTATGCCTTCCTGCTGAAACGCGAGTTCGACCGTCAGCCCGCGGGCCATCACCAGCGGCGCCTGCTGGACGACCGCGGGCGTCACTGGTTCTGGAGCACTCTGGCGCTGTCGAAGGAGATTTTCTTCAGCGTGCTGCTGGGCTCGGTGCTGATCAACCTGTTCATCCTCGCCACCCCGCTGTTCACGATGAACGTCTATGACAAGGTGGTGCCCAACAATGCGGTCGAGACCCTGTGGGTGCTGGCCATCGGCATCATCGTCGTCTATCTGTTCGATACCCTGATGCGTTACCTGCGCAACTACCTGCTGGAGACGGCCGGCAAGAAGAGCGACATCATCATGTCCTCGCGCATCTACGCCCATACCCTGAACCTGCGGCTGGAAGACTGGCCGCGCAGCGTCGGCGCCTTTGCCAGCCAGTTGCGCGAGTTCGAGAGCATCCGCAATTTCTTTACCGCCTCGACGATGGCGGCGCTGGTGGATCTGCCCTTTGCGGTGATCTTTCTGATGGTGGTGGCCTATATCGGTGGCCTGATGGTGATCGTGCCCATCGTCACCGTATCGCTGGTGCTGCTCTATGGCCTGAGCCTGGTACGCCCGCTGAAGCGCAGCATCGAAGCTACCTACGAGGCCACCGCGCTGAAGAACGCGCACCTGATCGAAAGCCTGCATGGCATCCAGACCATCAAGGCGCTGGGGGCTTCGGGCCATGCGCAGTGGGTGTGGGAGGAAACCTCGGGCGACATCGCCGGCAAGTCGATGCGCGCGCGGCTGCTGTCCGGTTCGATCACCGTGTTCAGCAACCTGATGGTGCAGCTGACCACGGTGGCGCTCATCGTCTATGGGGTCTACCGCATCAGCGATCTCGAACTGAGCATGGGTGGCCTGATCGCGGTGATCATGCTGTCATCGCGGGCGGTGTCGCCGATGGGACAGATCGCCAACCTGATCACCCAGTACGAGCAGACACGTACCGCCTACCGCAACCTCGACGAGCTGATGCGCAAGCCGGTGGAGCGTCCGGAGCAAAAGACCTGGGTGCGGCGACCCAAGTTCGAGGGCGCGATCACCTTCGACGGCGTCGAGTTCAGCTACCCGGACGCGGTCAAGGCATCACTCACTGGCGCCAGCTTCCGCATTCGGCCCGGCGAGCATGTGGGCATCATCGGCAAGGTGGGCTCCGGCAAGACCACGCTGATCAAGCTGATCATGGGCCTGTACCGGCCCGGATCCGGATCGATCCTGATCGATGACATCGACCTCAACCAGATCGACCCCGCCGACCTGCGCCACAACATCGGCTACCTGTCGCAGGACATTCACCTGTTTCAGGGCACCATCCGCGACAACATCGCCTACAAGAACCTGCAGGCGGAAGACGAACGCCTGCTCCAGGCGGCCCATGTCAGTGGCGTGGACCTGTTCGTCAACCAGCTGCCGCAGGGCTTCGATACCCCGGTGGGCGAGCAGGGCGGGTTCCTGTCCGGCGGCCAGCGGCAGGCCATTGCGCTGGGTCGAGCGCTGCTGCTCGACGAGCCGATCCTGCTGCTCGACGAGCCGACCAACAGTTTCGACAACACTACCGAATCGGTGGTGCGTCAGCGCCTGTTCGACTATACACGGGACAAGACCCTGCTGCTGGTGACCCACAAGGCCAGCATGCTCGATCTGGTGGAACGACTGATCGTGGTCAACGAGGGCCGCATCGTGATGGACGGACCGAAACAGCAGGTGCTCGACGCACTGAAGGGAGACGCCCATGCCGCGGGATGAAGACATCACCCAGCTGGACCGGCACGGCAAGGACGATCTGGCCTACATGCAGAGCCTGTCGGCGGCGGTGGTGCAGCGGTCGCCGCGCTATGTCATGCTGGTGGTGCTGATCCTGTTTCTGTTCGTCGCCAGCGCCATTGCCTGGATGGGCTGGGCACAGATCGATGTGGTCATTCGTGGCAGCGGCAAGGTGATCCCGGCCAGCCAGGTGCAGGTGGTGCAGAGCCTTGAGGGCGGTATCGTTTCGGAGATTCTGGTACGGGAGGGCGATCCGGTGGATGTCGGTCAGCCGCTGATCAAGATCAGCGATATCGCCTTCGCCAGTTCCTTCGAGGAAAACCGCATCAAGTATCTGGAGCTGCTGGCCCGGGCCGCGCGGCTGCAGGCCGAAGCCTTCGACAAGGAATTCCAGCCCGACCCCGAGGTGGAACAGGAACGCCTGGAACTCAACCGTTCCGAACGCGGGCTGTTTGAATCGCACCGAGAACAGCTCAAGCAGACGCTGGATATCCTCGACGCACAGATCGAACAGCAGCAGAGTGCGCTGGAAGAGGCGCATTCCAAAAAGCGCCAGCTGCAGAAATCGCTCAAGCTGGTGCGCCGCGAGATCAAGATCAAGAAGCCGCTGAAGGAGCGCGGCATCATCAGCGAGGTGGAATTCCTGCAGCTGCAGCAGCGCGAAGCCGAGCTGGAAGGTGAACTGGAAGCCGTGCAGATCTCGATTCCGCGCATCCAGTCCACCATCGAGGAAGCACGCTCCAAGCGCCAGCAGGCCCTGCTCGATTTCCGCAATACCGCGCGCCAGGAACTCAACGAGATCCGCTCCGAAATCGCCCGCATCCGCGAGGCGCAAGTGGCTTTGCGCGACCGCGTCACCCGCACCACGCTGCGTTCCCCGGTGAAGGGCATCGTGCAGCGGCTGTTCACCAATACGGTGGGCGGGGTGGTCAACCCCGGCAGCCCGGTGGTCGAGATCGTCCCCCAGGAGGATGCGCTGCTGATCGAACTGAAGATCAAGCCGGCCGACATCGCCTCGGTCAGTGTCGGGCAGACCGCGCGGCTGAAGTTTTCCGCCTATGATTTCGCCGTGCACGGCAGCCTGCCCAGCACCGTCACCTTCGTCAGTGCCGATACCATCACCGATGAAGACGGCAACAGCTACTACCTGCTGCGCGTCAAGCCGGAACGCGACTACCTGGGGCACCCTTCGCGGCCCCTGCCGATCAAGGTGGGCATGACCGTGGAAGCCGACATCGTCACCGACAAGAAGACCATCCTGCAATACCTGCTGGAGCCGGTGACGCGCGGCCTCGACAAGGCCTTGAGGGAACGATGAAGGTCGCCGCCCTGTCCCGGTCGCCCGCGTTCACCCGCCATCTGCGGCAGGCCCTGCCCACTGCGCCGGTGGTGGCCGACCGCTACCCGGGTTGTGCGCAGGAACTGATCCTGTTGTTGCACCTGCCTTCGCTGACCGGGGACGAGCGGAAACAACTTGCGGTACGCGCCCGGCAATGCCGGCTGGTCGCCTGTTCCGACCGCCCCGAGGTCGGTGAAATGCTGGAGCTGATGGCGCTCGGCGTTCGTGCCTATGCCAACAGCTTCATGACGGCCGAGCACTATGCGCAGATGCTGCAGGTGGTGGGGCAAGGGCAGCTATGGCTGCCCCCGGCGCTGCAACGCGAGGCCTTCGATCTCGCGCGTCGCTCGCTGCGGGGCGACAGCGGTGGCCTGTCCCTCGAAGGGCTGACCGGCCGCGAAGCGGAAATCGCCCGTGCCGTGGCCGAAGGCCTGTCCAACCGTGAGATCGCCGACCGCTGCGGCATCAGCGAACGCACCGTCAAGGCGCACCTGAGCAGCATCTTCCGCAAGCTCGGAATCCGCGACCGCAAGGCGCTGCTGGCGGGGCTGCGCGCCGCCTGAGCGCGACGGCGGTCACGCCGCTGCTGTGAATTCCGGCACAATTCATCGCTTTTTTGCCGCACCTAGTACCTTGGTACGATGTATCCCCTGCTACAGCGGCTATCTTCCGGATTCCATTATCATTTTCAGTGTTTGAACCATGGCAAAACAGATCGGAACCGTCGAATTCGTCAAGGGCGCGGTGGAAGTACGCACCGTCGAGGGCATCATCAAGGCCGTCAATCCCGGCGACACACTCCACGAAGGGGATGTGCTGCACACCGGCGCCAACAGCGAAGTGCGCATCGAATTCTTCAACGGCCAGAACCTGGTGGTTGGTGAAAATACCGAATTCCTGCTCGACGAAACCGTCTTTGCCCGTCTTGAACCCTATGCCGATGACCGTGCCGAACAGCTGGCGCAATTGCAGCAGGCATTGCTAGAGGGGAACGATCTGGAAGCGCCGGCCGCCGGCCAGGCCCGCGGTGCGGCCAACAATCTGCACGACGCTTCCGTCTATGAGCGGATCGGCGATGAAGGCCAGGTGGATACCCAGCTGACGCCGTTCGAGGTCGGTGGCGGGGTCGATGCCTTCGAACCCACAGACGATGACACCACCGCGCCGCCCGTGGCCCCGCAAACGCTGTCTCAACCGGTGGCCTCCATCTTCATCGATCCGATCACCGGCGATGGCGTGCTCAACGGCCAGGAAGTGGCCGCCGATGTACCCGTCAGCGGTGGAGTGGGTGACGACGCCGGACCCGGCGATACGGTCACCGTCCGCATCGGGGACGAAACCTACAGCGGTACGGTCGATGACAACGGTCGTTTCGCCATCCCGGTTCCCGGTTCGGTGCTTGCCGCCGCCGGCGTGGTGACCGCGGTGGTTACCGTGGGTGGCAGCGATGCCACCGCTTCCGCCGAGGCCACGGTGGCCGTGGACGATCAGATCGATGCGCGCATCAGTGTGGATCCGGTCACCGGCGACGGCGTGCTGAATGCCGCCGAAGCGGCCGGTGATGTCACGATTACCGGCAGTACCGGCGGCGATGTGGTACCGGGTGATACCGTGACCCTGCGCATCGGTGGCGAGGAATACAGCGGCACGGTCGGACCCGATGGCCGTTTTGCCATCAGCGTGCCGGGCAGCGTGCTTGCCGCATCGCCGACGGTCGAAGCCAGCGTCACCGCCACCGACGAGGCCGGCAACCGCATGACCGCGCAGGCCAGCGTGCCGGTGACCGTCGATACCGCCACCAGCGCCACCATCAGCGTCGATCCGATCACCGATGACGACACCATCAATGCTGCCGAGGCCGCCGGCACCATCCCGGTGACCGGACAGGTGGCGGGCGAAGCCGCACCGGGTGACACGGTGACCGCCATCATCAATGGCACCACCTACAGCACGACCGTTGCGCCCGATCTGACCTACACGCTGAGCGTTGCCGGCAGCGATCTGGCCGCCGATACCGAATTCGAAGTCACCGTCAGCGGTGTCGACAGCGCCGGCAATCCGTTCGCCGCCAGCGTTACCAGCACCCATACGGTCAACCAGCCGCCGCAGGCCATGGACGATGCCGTCAGCACCGATGAAGACACGCCGCTGAACGCCATCCCGGTGCTCGCCAATGACAGCGATCCCGAAGGCGGTCCGCTGACCGTCGTTTCGGCCAGTGCCGATCACGGCACCGTTACCATCAATCCGGACGGTACGCTGAACTATGTGCCTGACGCCAACTACAACGGACCGGACCGGATCAGCTATGTAATCGAGGATGACCAGGGCGAGCAGTCCAGCGCCACCGTGCAGATTACCGTCAACCCGGTCAATGATCCGGCCACTGTCACCGCCGACAGCGGCAGCGTGACCGAAGACAGTGCGGCGACTTTGATCGTGAATGGCCAGGTCACGGTCAGCGATGTGGACGCGGGCGAAGCGCAGATCCAGCCGCAAAATGCCGTGGCCGGCAGCTACGGCAGCTTCAGCATCGATGCCAGCGGCAACTGGAGCTACAGTGCCGACAACGGCCAGACTGCCATCCAGGCCCTGGCCGAGGGCGAAACCCTGACCGAAAGCTTCACCGTCACCAGTGCCGACGGCAGTGGCAGCGATACCGTCACCGTCACCATCACCGGTACCAACGACGCCCCGGTACTCAGCGTCAGCGACCTGAGCGCGGTCGAGGACGGCCCCGCGGTCACCGGTCAGGCCAGCTTCAGCGACATCGATGCCAGCGACAGCCATGTCTACAGCGTGGGCAGTCTGCCGGCGGGGCAGGGCAGCGTCAGCATCGATCCGACGACCGGTGTCTACACCTACACGGTGGGCAATGACTTCCAGCAGCTGGCCGCCGGCGAGATTGCCACCGTCAGCTTCGATGTCACTGTCACCGACAACAACGGCGCCAGCGACACCCAGACCGTGACCGTGACCGTGACCGGCACCAACGACGCGCCGGTCATCAGCGGCGTGGACAGCGGCAGTGTTACCGAAGACAGCGTACTGGCCGCCAGTGGCCAGCTCAGCGTCAGCGACCCGGATACGGGCGAATCCGCGTTCCAGCCCGGCAATCCGAGCGGAAGCTACGGCAGCCTCGTCATCGACCCCAGCGGCAATTGGAGCTACAGCCTCGACAACGCCAATCCGGCGGTTCAGGCCCTCGGTGCGGGTGACAGTCTGACCGATACCGTCACCGTGACCACCGTCGACGGCACGACCCACGACATCGTCATCACCATTCATGGCACCAACGATGCGCCGGTGGCGGTGGCCGACAGCTTTGCCACCGATGAAGGCAGCAGTCTGGCGATCAATGCCGCGAACGGTCTGCTGGCCAACGATACCGATGCCGAAAACGATGCGCTTCAGGTGCTGCAGGTTGCGGCCGACGCCAGTGGCGCCGGCGCGGTCAGCGCGGACGGCACCACCGCGATCAGCACCGCCCTGGGCGGTACCGTGATCGTCCATGCGGACGGTTCCTTCACCTACACCGCGCCGGCGAGCCTGGATCACAGTGCCAACGATACGCTGATGGACAGCTTCGCCTACCTGGCATCGGACGGTACCGACAACAGCAATTGGACCACGGTGAACATCGCGGTGGGCGATACCGTGCCGGTGGCCCATGACGACAGTGACAGCGTCGGCTATGGCGGTACCGTGTATGGCAATGTGATCACCGGTGCCGGCGGTGCGGGCATGCAGGCCGATGATGCCGGTGCCGACGGTCCGCTGCAGCTGCAGTCGGTGACCTACAACGGTGTCACCTACAGTGGCTTCGATGCCAATGGCAATCTGACCATCAATGCCGCGCACGGTGATCTGCTGATCAATCGCGATGGCAGCTACAGCTACAGCTCCAACGATCTGAGCGGTCAGCCGCTGACCGACGATGTGTTCAGCTACAGCGTGGTCGATGGTGACGGCGATGTGGCCAGTGCTACGCTGAGCCTGGTGCACGACATCATCAGTACCGCAATCGCCGACAGTGCCACCGTGGACGAGGCCGGACTGCCGGCCGGTACCGCCCACGACAGCGACAGCGAGTTCTCGCGCGGCAACCTGCTGGACAACGATACCGGCATCGGTTCATCCACGCAGATCTCCAGCCTGAGTTTCAATGGCGTCTCGGCGACTCCGGATGCCTCCGGTGTGATCTCGATCAACGGCGATTTCGGCTCACTGACGGTCTGGACCCAGGACGACGGCAGTCACCGCGCCGGCGATTATGAATACCGGCTTACCAGCGCCAGCAGCGGCGACTCCGTGGTCGAGCAGTTCGTCTATACCCTCAGCGATGGTGCCCACAGCAGCAGCAATACGCTGGACATTGCCATCACCGACGATGCGCCCGGCGGCGATCCGATCGTGCAGAACCTGCAGCAGGATGCCGATCCGGCGGTCTACAATCTGTCGATCATTCTGGATGTTTCCGGCTCCATGAACACCGATGCCGGCAATGGCCTGAGCCGGCTCGAGGTGGCCAGGCAATCGTTGCAGGCCCTGATCAACGAAGTCGATGACCTGGGCAATGTCAATGTGCAGATCATTCCGTTCGCCAGCGGCACGCAGACTTCCGGGTGGTTCATCGACGATGTTCAGGGAGCCATCGATTACATCGATGCGCTACAAGCCAACGGCGGGACCTGGTACGATGCCGCGCTCAACGCCCAGATCAACTCGGCCGCGCCGCCTCCGGCGGATCAGAACCTGATCTACTTCCTCTCCGATGGCGAGCCCAATGCCGGACATGGCGTGGACGACAGCATCCAGTACACGGATGCCAATGGCAATGCGCTGACCGGCCAGGCGGCCTGGGAAGCCTATGTCGAGGAGCATGCCGATATCGCCTTCGGCATCGGTATTGGTACCGGTGTCAGCCTCGCCAATCTGGAACCCGTCGCCCATCCGGAAGTCAATGGCGCGGAGGATTACGCGATCGCCGTGGATGATCCCACCGATCTGACCGCCACCCTGCTGGATACCGTTTCCAATACCCTCATCGAGGGATCGTTGAATGTGCTCGGCGCCCATGGCAACGCCGGCTTCGTGATCGGCGCCGATGGCGGCTATATCTCCGAAATCGTCGTCGATGGCGTCAGCTACACCTATGCGCCGAACAGCGGCGATCCGAGTACGATGACGGTCACCACCGCGCTGGGCGGCCAGCTGGAGATCGATTTCGCCAATGGCGACTACCGCTATACACTGGATGTGGATCAGAGCCTGCTGGGACAGCATGAACTGTTCCCGGTGACGGTGATCGACAACGATGGCGATGTGTTCAGCTCGACCATCCGCTTCAATATCGACTACCAGCCGGCGCTGGATGCCAATCGGGATCTGGTGCTCACCAACATCATCGATGGAACGCCCATTTCCATCGGCGAATCGGCACTGCTACACAATGACCGTGGTGATTCCCTCAGCATCAGCTCCACCGGCAATGCGCTGGGCGGTGTGCTGGCTGCCAATGGCATCGCCTTTACTCCGAATGCCGGGCTGTCCGTACTGTCGGAAGACGATTTCACGACGGATGCCCCGGCCATCACCATCGATGACCGCAACGAAGGCGGCAACCGCAACGACTCGATGGCCACCGCGACCGACCTGACCGACCGCTCCCTGTTCAGCTCCGATGATGCCAACCTCAACGGGGTCAATGTCAACGGCTACAGTCTGGCTTATGAAGGCCGGTTCGACAGCAACAGCGATCAGGATTGGCTGTCCGTGTCGCTGGCCAAGGGCGAAAACCTGTGGCTGGATGTGGACAATGGCGGCGGTGTCAATGCGCAGGCGAGCATCTATGACGCCAATGGCAATTTCGTGACCAGCATCGACAACAATGCGGGCGGACCCTGGGGCGGTTTCACCGCTCCGGAGGACGGCCAGTACTATGTGGTGCTGGAAAGCGCCGATGGCAGTACCGGCAACTATGACCTGTTCCTGACCATCAACACCGGTTCGGCCGACTACAGCGACGGCAGCTTCAGCTACGACCTGACCAACGGAGCCGGGGTCACTGACAGCACCACCGTGGACATACAGGGGGTCAGCGGCAATCGGATCACCGGCGGCGATGCCGACGAGATTCTGGTGTCCGGCGATCAGGGCGATACGCTGGTCGGCAACGCCGGCGACGATGTGCTGCTGGGCCACGGCGGTGATGACAGCCTCGACGGTGGCGCCGGCAACGACCTGCTGGTTGGCGGCGCGGGCAACGACAGCCTGATCGGTGGCGACGGCATCGACATTTTTGCGCTGGAATCCGGTGACGAAGGCAGTGCCGGCTCGCCGGCGGTGGATACCATCGCCGATTTCACGGCCGGGCAGGGCGGAGATGTGCTGGATCTGTCCGACCTGCTGCAGGGTGAGACCGATGCCACGCTGGATCAGTACCTGAGCTTCAGCTACGACAGCGCCAGTGGCAACACCACGGTCAATATCGATGTACAGGGCAGCGGGTCCGGCGTCAGCCAGATGATCGTGCTCGAAGGCGTGGACCTGACCGCCGGCGGCACGCTCAGCGATCAGCAGATCCTCGACAATCTGCTGGACGACGGCAACCTGATCGTCGATCACTGATCCCGGCATGCGCCGCGTCCGGCCCGTTCAGAGGCCGGTCGTGGCGCAGTCCGTGCGGTTTTCATGGCAGAATGTGGCCGGGCTGTCTATACTCCATTGAAGCGGATGCCCCGTCCGCTGTCTTACCCCGGCACCGCCGGGTTCTTTACCCCTGCAGGACCCCTTTCCATGAATACCCCCGATACCCCGAAGCCACGCATCATCTGGCTCAATATGCTCGTGTTTTCCCTGACCTTTGCCATCGCCGCCATCGGCGTGCCCTGGCTGGCGCTGACCCAGGGACTGCACACCGGCACCCTGATCGCTGCCGTGCTCGCCACCGGCTTTTGTGGAATGTCGATCACCGCCGGTTACCATCGGCTGTGGTCCCACCGCGCCTATGAAGCCCACCCGGCGATCCGTTTGCTCTATGCGCTGGGCGGCGCCTTTGCAGTGCAGAACAGCATACTGCACTGGAGCTCCGATCACCGGGTCCACCACCGCCATGTGGACGACAACGAACAGGACCCCTATTCGGCCCGACGCGGTTTCTGGTATGCGCACATCGGCTGGATGCTGCGCGAATACCAGGCCAGCCGCTACCATGATTACCGCAATGTCCGGGACCTGCAGCGCGATCCGATCGTCGTCTGGCAGCACCGGCACTACCTGATGCTGGTACTGCTGACCAACTTCGGCATACCGCTCGCATTCGGTCTGCTCAGTGGCGACCTGCTCGGCAGTCTGCTGCTGGTGGGCGTGCTTCGTCTGGTGGTCAGTCACCATGTCACCTTCTTCATCAACTCACTGGCGCACATGTGGGGGCGCCAGCCCTACAGCGATGCCAATACCGCCAAGGACAACCCGCTGGTTGCGTTGCTGACCTACGGCGAGGG
>Ga0256841_1003346_pt1 | contig 12039 bp, 11 predicted proteins | sample 356308metaG_FD_185971 | JGI IMG/M metagenome (GOLD analysis project Ga0256841, IMG submission 185971) | Hydrothermal vent microbial communities from Mid Atlantic Ridge, Atlantic Ocean - 356-308 | ecosystem: Environmental > Aquatic > Marine > Hydrothermal vents | place: Atlantic Ocean: Mid...
CTATTGGCTTCATGACCAAAACCGCCGCCATCGGGTTGCACATCTGGCTGCCCGGCGCCCACGCCGAGGCCGAAACCGATGTGTCGCCCATGGTATCGGGCGTGTTGCTGAAGGCCGGTCTGTTCGGTCTGTTCACCCTGCTGATGACCATGGGCCGCCAGCATCTGGGGCCGGTTGACCTGACGCTGGTTCTGCTGTGGATCGGCGCGCTGACCGCCCTGCTGGGCAACATCATGGCCGCCTTTCAGGAGGACGCAAAACGCCTGCTGGCCTATTCCTCGATCGGGCAGATGGGCTATGCGCTGTTCGGTCTGGCCCTGATGAACAAACTGGGCTGGCTGATGGCGCTGCTGTTTGTGATCAACCACTACATCTATAAATCCATGTTGTTCCTGTCGGTTGGTGGTGTGGCCAAACGCACCGGCACGCGGGCGATGTACAAGATGGGCGGACTGATTGCCCTGATGCCACTGTCCTTCATCGCCGTGATGATCGGGATTATTGCCATGTCGGGCGTGCCGCCTCTGTCGGGTTATGGCGGGCGCTGGATTTTCTATAACGCGATCATGTCGGCCGAAAACCGGCTGCCGATGATCCTGATCTTCCTGTCGGGTCCGATCGGCTTCCTCTATCTGTTCCGGCTGGTGCACACGATTTTCCTTGGCCAGCTAAAGGACGAACACCGCCGCCTGAAAGAAGCGCCGTTCTGGATCATCCTGCCGCAGATGATCTATGTGGTGTTCCTGCTGGGCTTTGCCGTGGTGCCCGGATTGGCGCTGCGTCGGGTGGATGCCTATCTGACCCGGTTCTTCCCGAATGAATTCGGGCTGGACTGGAGCGGGCCTGCGATTACCAGCGAATACGGCTATTGGGCGCCGGTTTCGATCATGATTGTGATCGGCGTGATCTTTTGTGTGGTGCTGGGGCTGATGCTGTTCCTGAACCGCAATGCCCAGAAGGTAAAGCAGTTCAATATCGTCTATTCGGCAGAACGGCCCTACCGGCCCGAAACCACCCACTATGCGTGGAACTTCTATGCGCCCTATCGCAAGGCGCTGGGGTTCATGGTGCAACCCTATGTCACCAACTTCTGGAATGGCATCGCCACGGCGTTGCATAATCTGGGTGATTTCAGCCGCCGCCTTTATACCGGCAATGGTCAGACCTATGCCTTCCAGATGCTGATCTTTGTTGTGCTGGCCTATTTCGTTTCAAGGGGGATGATCTGATGACCTTTGAGTGGATGAAAATCCCCTATTCGCTGCTGACCCTGTTCATCGTGCTGAATTATGGCCTGCTGATGACCGCGATCATCGCCAAGATTGGCGCGCGGGCGGGGCGCAGGATCGGGATACCGTTTTACCAGAACTATATCGACCTGCTGAAAAACTATGCCCTGCGCAGCAAGATCACGCATGGCTATATGTTCTACCTCGGGCCGGTGTTCCGGCTGACCGGCGGCATTGGCCTGCTGTTGTTCGTGCCAACGATTTACGGCTCGGAGATGTTCTCGAACCTGTCGTTCTCGGGGGATCTGATCCTTGCGCTGTATTTCATCTTTTTCGGCACGCTTGGCATGGCGCTGGGGGCTGGGGAAAGCGGATCACCCCATTCCGCCATCGGTATTTCGCGCGGGTTGTCGCAGGTGACCATGGCAGAATTGCCGCTGACGCTGGCGGTGTTCGCCATCGCGCTGCAATATCAAACCCTGTCGGTGACCGAAATTGTCGCCGCGCAGCAGGGCGGTATCCTGCACTGGACCCTGTTCACCAACCCGCTGGCGGTGGTGGCGGCGATGCTGGCCTTCCTTGGCTCAATGATGCGCCCGCCGTTTGACGTGGTGATTGCGCCGCAGGAAATCCCGATTGGCCCGCCCACCGAATACCACAGCGCCTATCTGGCCCTGATGCAGACCAACCGCGTGATTTTCCCGGTCGCCAAGATCGTCATCTATATGAACCTGTTCTTTGGCGGGGCATCCAGTTGGGGCGAATTCGCAATCAAGGTGTTCCTGCTTTACCTGTTCTCGGCTTTTGTCGGGGTCGCCTTTCCGCGGTTTCGGGTGGAACAAAGCATCCGTTTTTTCATGATCTGGGCCGTGCCGATCGGCATCCTGTCCATTCTGCTTGTGTGAGGTCGCTATGAAAGAAGAACTGGAAAAACGCGTCGTCAAAGGGCCGGATGGCTTCGAGTTTACGGTGGAACCGCTACAGGATTATTACTGTGCCGAGGCGCCCAGGGCGCATCTGCCGGTTTACTCGAAGATCGTCGAGGGGCTGTTCAACTGGGCGCGCGCGGAATCGATCTGGATTCTGGGGTTTGGCACCGGCTGTGGCGCGATTGAAATGCGCCCCCTGATGACGCCGCGCTTTGACGCCTACCGTTTCGGCATCCAGTGGCGACCAACCCCGCGTCAGGCCAACCTGTTGATGATTTCCGGCTATCTGTCCACCAAAACCCTGAAACGCGCCATTCGGGCTTACGAGCAAATGCAAAGCCCGAAATATGTGGTCGGTCTGGGGTCCTGCACCATCAATGGCGGCATGTATTGGGACAGCTACAACACCATCAAAAAGCTGGATGATTACATGCCGGTCGATCTGTTTATCGCCGGATGTATGCCCCGCCCCGAGGCCCTGCTGGCCGGTTTCAACGATCTGAAAAAGATCATCAAGGCCGACAAAGCCGAAGGTGCCAACAAATACGCCGAGAATTTCGACTGGTACAAGGCGAACCAGAAATCCGTGATCAAGGATTGGGATATGCCCGATTACAACTGGTGATGAATGATGCATAAACTCTATGAAAATCTGGGCAAAATCATACCGCTGGGGGAAATGACCCTGCAGCGCGCCAACCTTGCCTTTATCACGCTGGACCGCCGCTATCTGCGATCCGCCCTGCACCATCTGCGCGATGTCGAAGGCTACAGCCACCTTGTGTTGCTGACCGCCGTTGACTGGCTCGAAGAAGACGTGTTCCAGTTGACCTATCTGCTCAGCAATCGCACGGCGGATATGGATGTGGGCCTGCGGGTGATGCTGCCGCGTGAAAACGCCAGCATGGACAGTATCCACGACATCTGGCCCACCGCCGCCACCTATCAGCGCGAGCTGCGCGAGATGTTCGGCATTGATTTCCCGGGATCCCCCCGCGTGAACGAGGAATTCATCCTTGAGGGTTGGCAGGAAATCCCCCCTTACCGGCGCGATTTCGATACCAAAAAGTATTCCGAGGAAAACTTTGCCCACCGCGAAGGGCGCGTCACCAAAGACCCCGCCAGCCACATGAAAGAACTGCTTTATCCGGACAGGGGGCAATAAGATGAACTATCAACCCGACCGATCCAAATACCCCGCAAAAAAGGCCGACGGCACGCTGGATATTGACCTGACCAGCGGCAAATACCTGAAGCTGTGGCACGGCCCCAACCACCCCGGCATCACCGGCAACATGTCGGTGGAACTGACGGTTTGTGGTGACGAAGTGGTCGAAGGCAAGGTGCATGTGGGATATCTGCATCGCGGGTTTGAAAAACTGATGGAGCGGCGCAGCTTTATCCAGTGTTTCCCCATCGTCTGCCGCATCTGCGTGCCGGAGCCGGATTTCAACGAATACTGCTATGCCGCCGCGATTGAAGAATTGTCAGGCGTTGTGGTGCCCGAACGCGCCCACTGGATCAGGACGATGATTTTGGAAATGGGCCGGATCAATTCCTATCTGATGTATCTGGGCGGACAGGCCGGTGCGCTGGGGCAGGGCGTGATTGGCCAATGGACCACCTATGTGCGTGATCTGATGCTGGACAGGTTCGAGGAACTGACGGGCGCGCGCATCTATCACATGTTCATCCTGCCCGGCGGGGTGCGTGATGATCTGCCCGAGGGGTTCAAGGACCGCCTCGAGGCCACCTTGAAAGAGGTCGATGCCGTTCTGAAAGACGTTTACGACGTGATGTTCAAAAACGCTGTCTTCAAACGGCGCAGCATCGGGGTTGGCTATATTGACCCCGCGTGGGTCGATGAATATGGCATCACCGGCCCCAATGCCCGCGCTGCGGGTGTGGCCAAGGACGTGCGCAAGGATCAGCCCTATCTGGTCTATGACCAGCTGGATTTCGAACCGGTGGTCGATCACGGATCAGACATTTACACCCGCGCCGATGTGCGTCGCCGCGATGTGGCGATGTCGGTGGATCTGTTGCGCCAGATACTGGCGAAAATGCCCAATGAGGGGCCGGTGATGGCGAAACTGCCCAACGTGTTGCACTGGCAAATCCCGCGCGGCGAAACCTATATCCGTGGCGAATGTTCGCGCGGGGAATACGGGTTTTACCTTGTCACTGACGGCAGCCGTTTCCCGCGCCGTGTGAACGTGCGCGGGCCTAGCTATACCCACGCCATGACCCTGCTGGAACGCATGATCGTGAATACCAATATTTCCGATATCGCCGCCCTGATGGTTTCGCTTCACACCTACCCGCCCGAAATTGAAAGGTAGCAAAAAGATGAGTGTTCAAGACGTCCTTTCGCCCTTCAAAGCGTGGAAAAACCTGTTTCGCGATCCGGTGACCATTGCCGACCCGATCAATGACCGCCCCGGTGCCGCGCGTTATCGCGGGTTTCACCAGAATGATCTGGACAAATGTATCGGTTGCGGCACCTGCGAGGAAATCTGCCAGAACGGCGCGATTGATATGGTCGAGGCGGTGAAAATCGAACAGGCCGAGGGGGATTCCGGCCTGCGCCCGCGGATTGATTATGGCCGCTGTTGCTGGTGCGCGCTGTGTGTCGATGTGTGCATGACCGGCTCGCTCACCATGTCGAACGCCTATACATGGGTCGATGCCGACCCCGAGGAATTCCGCTTTACCCCCGGTGTGGACAAAAAGGACTGGGATGATGCCGAACTGGGCTATCACCGTCCCGAGGGCCTGCATCTGACACCGATGACACGGGTTGAAATGCAGGAAATGGAGCCCGGGGAACGGGTTGGAAATTTCGACGAAATCGTCTGTGGCTATTCGGTCGGGGAAGCGCTGGTCGAAGCCGACCGTTGTGTTTCCTGTGGTTTGTGTGTGGCCACTTGCCCCGCGCATATGGCGATCCCCGATTACATCGCCGCGATCCGTGATCAGGATTATGAACACGGTCTGGAAATGCTGTATGACACCAACCCGTTCAGTCAGGTTTGTGGCCGTGTCTGCACCCATAAATGCGAAGACGCCTGTTCAGTCGGTCATGAAGGCGAGCCGATTGCCATCCGTTGGCTGAAACGCCACATCACCGAAAACGTGCCACGCGAAAAATACATGGATATTATCGGTGGCACGGCGGATGGCACCGGCAAGAAAATCGCCATCATCGGCGCTGGCCCTGCCGGCCTGACCACCGCGTTCGATCTGGTGAAAATGGGGCACAACATTACCGTGTTCGAGGCCCAGTCCGGCCCCGGTGGTATGGCCCGTTACGGCATCCCCGAATACCGGATGCCGTATGACGATCTGGATCACGAGGTGTCGATCATCACCGAAATGGGCGTCGATATCCGCTATAATATGCGGGTGGGCAAGGATATCCCGATGGATCAGCTGCGGCAGGATTACGATGCGGTTCTGCTGTCGATCGGTCTGCATGTCGGGCGTTCGACCCGCATCAAAGGGACCGAGCACAAGGATGTTCTGAAAGCGGTCGATCTGTTGCGTGACATCACCAACGGCATTAAAGTTAAGGTGCCAAAGAAAGTCGTTGTGATCGGCGGCGGCAACGTGGCGATGGACATCGCCCGCTCGATGGCACGTTTGCAGAAACAGAAATACGGCAAGGTCGATCTGACAGTGACCGCGCTTGAGGATCTGCAACACTTTATGGCCGATCCTGAAGAGGTGAAGGAAGCCGGTGAAGAGGGTATCGAAATTTTTGACGCTCGCGGACCGCAGGAGATTGTTCTGACCAAAGGCGGCCGGATCAGCGGCTTGCGCACATGGAAAGTGATTTCCATCTTTGACGACCAGGGCCGTTTCGCCCCCAGCTATGACGAAGCAGACGAAATGCTGCACAAGGCCAATATGGTGATCGAGGCGATCGGGCAGGCCTCGGATGTCAGTTTGCTTGGCGAAGAACTGACCGAGGCGCTGGACTGGAACCGTGGCCGTTTATCTGTCGACGCCGAGGGCCGCACTTCGCAAAGCTGGCTGTGGGCGGCAGGGGATTGTGTGCACGGGCCGGATATTATCCACGCTGTGGCCGATGGCCATGTGGTGGCTGACAGCATCAACGCCGCGCTGAACGAACAGGAGGAAGCCGATGCCAAGGATTGAGAAATTCGACAAGCTGCACCATCATGCCAGCCTTCGGGAATTCATTGATCTGGCGATCGAATTCGAGCAGGTCGCGCATGATTTCTATACCGATCTGCTGCCCAAAATCAGCAAGCACATCCGCTATATCGTACACGAGCTGATCCGCGAGGAAGAAGCCCATATCTCCAAATTGCAGGAACTGGCCAACCGTCGCGACATCGAAGGCGCGCTTAAGGCCGAGATGGAAAACATGACGGTGGATCGCAAGTTTTATGACGGTATCCACCTGCCGGAACTGGGCGAAAACCCCGATGATCAGGAAATCCTGCAATACGCGATGATGCGGGAATTTGTTGCAATGGTGCAATATAGCGAGCTGGCCGAAAAATCACCGCCCGGGCCGGTGCGTGACCTGTTCCAGTTCATGGCAAACGAGGAGGTCAAACACAAGAACGACCTTGAGGCGCTATATTACCAGATTATCCACAGCGGCGGGGTATAATCTATATGACCTGAAATACTTGCCTCAAGTGGTTCCACATTGCATTCTGAAACGGCAACAAAGGGATCACCATGGGCAAAGCTATTAAATACACGTTTCGCGGAATACTAATTCTGGCAATTATTCTTGCGGCTATCGCCTTTTGGAAGCGGGAACAGATTACGCGCTTGATAGCAGTTAACAGCCTGTTCTCGCAGGATAAAATTGTAAATAATTTCAGCCATATGGATACCATGTTTCTAACCCGCACATTGCAACGTGGCGATGGCGATATCAGTCCGCTCCCGACCGGAACCGCGGCCATTCTTCCCGATAGCGTAAGTGATTGGGCCAAAGCCCGCAACGTTACATCGATTGTGGTGTTGAAAGACGGCAAGGTCGTCACTGAAAACTATTTTCTAGACACCAAAGCAGATGATTTACGGATTTCCTGGTCTGTTGCAAAAAGTTTTCTATCGGCGCTGTTTGGCATCGTCATGGCTGAAGGTGATATTGAATCCCTTGATGATCCGGTAACCAAATATGCCCCTACACTCGTGGGTAGCGCCTATGAGGGTGCAACCATTCGCAATGTGCTTAATATGGCCAGCGGTGTGCAGTTTAACGAGGATTATCTTGATTTCAATTCAGATATCAATCGCATGGGGCGCGTTCTGGCGCTTGGCTGGTCGATGGACGGGTTCGCGGCAGGTATCACCGAACGCCAGTTCGAACCTGGAAAAACATGGCAATATGTATCCATCGACACCCATGTCATCGGTATGATTATTCGCGGCGCAACGGGACGCAGCATTCCCGAGCTACTGGACGAGAAAATCATCATTCCGATGGGCCTCGAAAAAGCCCCCTATTATGTCACCGATGGCGATGGTGTCGCCTTTGTTCTGGGCGGAATGAATGTCACCACCCGCGATTATGCCCGCTTTGGCCAGATGTATCTGAATGGTGGACGCTGGAACGGCCAACAGATCGTACCGCAAGAATGGGTCACCGCCTCGACCTTGCCAACGGCACCCACAATCCACAACCATATTGGCTATGGCTACCAATGGTGGGTACCCGAGGGCGCGGCTGAAGGCGAATTCATGGCGCGTGGTATTTACGGGCAGTATATATATGTCAATCGCCCGATGGGCGTGGTCATCGCCACCACCGCCGCTGATCGCAAATTTCGCGACCCCGGAGTGGCAGACCAGAACATTAACATATTCAGGCTGATTGCGGGACAGATTTAGGCTATACAGGGTTTGAACCCGAACAGGAGCCACAATGGAAAAGCACCCGTCCCTGAATGTTTATGGCGAGCCGCTCGCCCCCTGCTCGCTTGATCCCGTCACTGGATTTTTCCGCGATGGAGCCTGCAACACCTGTGTCGAGGATCAGGGCAGCCATACAGTTTGCGTCATAGTGACCGCTGAATTTCTGGCATTTTCCAAATATCTGGGCAATGACCTGTCTACACCGCGCCCCGAATTCGGCTTTACAGGATTGAATGCGGGCGATCAATGGTGCCTGTGTGCCAGCCGATTCTTGCAGGCAGTTGACGAAGATTGTGCCCCCAAAGTTAATCTGACAGCCACCCACAAAAGGGCACTGGAAATCATCCCGCTGGAACTGCTTGAAAAGCACGATTTGCGTGGCCGGTTGATCTAGGCTCGGGACCATAGCAACAAACAGCCCCGCCCGATTTCCCGGACGGGGCCTTTTTGTCAGTCGCGCAGCCGCACAAGGTCGTTCATCAACCCGTCGGTCCCGTTGTGAACCGTCAGACGTTCAACTTTGCCAGCGATGCCTTCCAGCGCCTCAAGCTCTTTCAGGCGCAGCATCACAGGGTTCTCGGCCATCACTTTGGCCGTGTTCAACAGCGACCGCGTGGCGTTGGTTTCCTCGCGCCGGCGGATCACGTTGGCTTCGGCTTCTTTTTGCGCCGCAACCACACGGTTCAGGATTTCACGCATCTCGCCAGGCAGGATCACGTCTTTCAGCGCGATCTCGCCCACCTCGACACCGACCCGCGCCATTTCGGCACGAACCGTTGCCGCCGCCTCGGCATCAACCGATACCTTGTCGGCCAGCATCGCATCCAGCGTCATAGCCCCCAGCGTTTTACGGAACGCCAGTTGCAATGCCCGATGCAGGGCTTCGGCAAAATCCTTGACCGCGCCAACCGCCAGTTCCGGATCAACCACACGGTATTCCGCCGACAGGTTCACCCGCAACGAAACGCGGTCTTTGGTCAGGATCTCCTGCCCGCCTACATCCATGCTCTGCCAGCGGGTATCCACCAGCTTGACCAGATGTTTGCGACCCAGCACCCAGAACCAGTAGGTTCCGGCACCCAGCATACGCGCCTGCACCCCGTCAATCGTCAGGATACCGACCCGCCCTTCGGCCACTTCGACCGAGGTCATATGCTTGGCCAGACCCGAACGCATCAGACGTTGCGCCAGTTTTGCATCCACCTCGTGGCTGCCCGAAACGTCCAGACGTTCAACCGACCAGTCGGCCGCCTCGGTCCAGTAAACCACACGGTGGTCCGGTGTGACCAACTCGTAGGCGCGGCCATCGCGGGCCACAATCGCCAACTCGTCAGCACCGGTGCACACCACAGTCAGGTGCGCATCAACCAGATCGGGGCGTTCCCGCTGCAACGCATCCTCATAGATCGATACGAAACGGGGACCACTAAGATCATGCATCTGTATCGCGACATTCCGGCGTTTCAACAGGTGTTCACCCGGCCCCAGAATATTGGCAAACCGCCCCTTTTCCAGCACAAGCGCCCGTTGGGTTTCGGTTACAGTCACGTGCTGGTATCCCAGCAGTCTTTCAATCGCGTATCTCATCTTCAGTCTCCTTTTCGTATCAATCCATTATCGTCGTCGCAAAGCGATAACTCCTTTTGTGAAATGCCATTATTGGCGGGTTATGGCCCCGAAACCGGGGCGGTGAAAGGATGCCGGTGCCATCCATGCCATGCCCTTTTGCGGCAAGGCGGGGAGCGGACGTTGGGTGGGATGCGCGCGGCAAAGGCGTTCGAAAACCCCGATGCCGGGTGCAAACACCCGCGGTCGTCACCCACTTTGCAGCCAAAGGCCAGAGCCGTGGCAGACCCGTTGCAGGTGGCACGCCCAAGAGCACACCACTGGCGCAAGGCCACCCCGACAGGATAGCCCCGACATCCAAATTGCTTGCTGTCCTCACAGCGAATACAGGGATCGAACCTGCTCAATGCTATTCGCATCTTATCCCAAGGTCTGATGGCGGGATTCGAACCCGCTACATATAGATTACAGATCTATCGCTCTACCTGATGAGCTACATCAACAAGAGGGTTTGAGCCTCTGCCCCACGTCCACATCACAGCCTTGGCATACGGTATCGGCAGGGCCGGTCCGCACCGGACGGGGTAAAACCCGAACCGCTTAGGTCTGATCCGCATCAAGCGGGAGGCGGCATATGCGCCGCTTATGGATTCGAAACAACAGGGAAAATTTTGCCAGTGGGCCGCAGATCAAAACCTGTGGCTAAATTGTCGCAAGTACATGCGCGAAGGCCCTCTACTCGGCAATCAGCGTATCACCCATCAGATCATCAATGAACAGGCTTAACAATTGCGGGCGCCCCGTGACGCCTGCCTTGCGGTAAATCGCGTTGGTTTGTGCTTTAATGGTGCCTTCGGACGTCTTGCGCATTTCAGCAATTTCCTTAGTAGAAAATCCCTTGATCGCAAACAGCGCTACATCCTGCTCGGCCGGGGTAAGTCCCCATTCGGCCAGTTTTTCGTTCAGCAGCTCCATAAAAGCCCCCGAAGCGGCGCGCAGTTGTTTTTCTGCTCTTTCCCGCCGCCTATGCGCACGGCGAAATGCGATTGCACTGATCACAGAACCAATAACCAGCCCGACCGCTGATGCTATCTCCATCCATTCGTACATCATCCAGCTTCGGGGCATCAATGGTAGACCGAACACCGTAGACGCCATATCGGTAATGAAAAATGCTGCACAGAGAACCTGAATAATCAGGGCAATCAAAATAATATTCTTGTCAGACACTTATCATGTTCCTTTTCAAGGCCACTTGAACACTAGTCACCATCACCGTTTTCTCCTTCTCCACCACTGTCGCCGCCCCCGTCTCCACCACTGTCGCCGCCCCCGTCTCCACCATTGTCTCCGCCACTATCTCCGCCACTATCTCCACCACCGCTCTCCCCTTCACCTTGTCCTGCCTCGTCACCACCATGTCCCTCTTCACCTTTTGGGCCGTCATCATCCAGATCTATTCTTGTTGGCGCTGGCAAATTGGCAGCACCACTGATTACGACATATCTGTCGCGTATAACCTGTCCTGTAATCGGGTGGACAACCAATTCGCGGCGATAATCCTGACTTGTAGCGGTGATGTGTATTCGACCCAGCAAAGTGCGCCGGACATCAATCGTATCATAGCCCTGTTGCTGCAATCGTAATACCACTGCATCCGAAATTGGATTCGCAAACACCGGTGCTGCCCCGGACAATGCCGTGGCCAGGGCCATAATAAGAATAATTCGCTTCAACATATCAAACCCCTTCGCTCCAATACCCCGTGCTGATCTATCTTAGAGGGGGAGCCCAGCATGTAGCTTCCCAGAAATACACATGCCAAGCTTACCCTGTATGGACAAATAACCACTAAGAACCATAATGGAATTGACCCTTGGTTTATATCCAAGCTGACAGGTCCGTAAACCAAAGTTTAGCACAACACAGGGCAATTATGCCCCGGTATCCATATCCACACCTAGTGCCTTGGCCACGGTGAAAATATCCTTGTCGCCGCGTCCACACATGTTCATGCAGATCAGGTGGTCCTTGGGCAGATCGGGTGCAATCTTCATCACATGGGCCAGCGCGTGACTGGGTTCCAGCGCCGGAATAATGCCTTCCAGCTCGCAACATAGCTGGAACGCCTCCAGCGCCTCGACATCGGTGATCGACACATATTGCGCGCGGCCGATGTCGTGCAGCCAACTGTGTTCGGGGCCGATACCGGGATAATCCAGACCGGCCGAGATCGAGAACCCTTCCAGTATCTGCCCATCGTCATCCTGCAACAGATAGGTGCGGTTGCCGTGTAGCACACCTGGGCGACCTCCGGTTAGCGACGCGCAATGCTCCATCTTGGCATTCACACCCTTGCCGCCGGCCTCGACCCCGATGATGTTGACGCTTTTGTCATCCAGAAACGGGAA
>Ga0256841_1003347_pt1 | contig 12038 bp, 8 predicted proteins | sample 356308metaG_FD_185971 | JGI IMG/M metagenome (GOLD analysis project Ga0256841, IMG submission 185971) | Hydrothermal vent microbial communities from Mid Atlantic Ridge, Atlantic Ocean - 356-308 | ecosystem: Environmental > Aquatic > Marine > Hydrothermal vents | place: Atlantic Ocean: Mid...
AATTTCCTTTTGTATTTAATATCTAAGTCAATATAAATCTTATCTTCATCTATTCTAAAATAATCTTCTTCGTCTTTGCTGGTACTTTCTATTCGTGGTGGTGGAATATTAGGGTCTGGTTTTACTTCTTCTTTATCTTCATCTGAAGTAATTCCCATTTTAGCTAATTGATTTAATAATTTTTTGTGTTCTTCTTCATTGTATAACTTGGCTCCTGTAATGAGAGTTAACATAAATTTATCCATTACAGGTGATAGGCTTTCGTATTTGGATTTGTCTTTTGAGATTAAATGTTTTAAAGTTTTTCCTTTGATGATTCCTTTTATAACAGCATGCATAAAATAGTACGGTTCATCTGGATATACTGCACCATCAGGATTAATCCCATTTGTTATGTAGTTTGTCATTTTAAATTGCCATTCTTGTGGGATTTTTGAGAAGAAAGTCTCAAAGTTGTCTATAGCTTTTTTCTGCCTGAAAACTGAGTACATCATTTTCTCAACATATATACTGTTTTCTGGTAAGAAAAAATAGTTTTTAAAGTTTGAATTTTCAGAAAAAACATAATCAGACATTTTTTTAAAAAGTTCTGTTGCAACTTTTGTAACATCTTTAGACCTGTACATTGAGTTTATAAGCACTCTGAACGAAGTATTATTCATTTTCCTAAAAAGAAGTTTTCCGATTTGTCTATTTTGAAGAGCCAATTTTATGAGCATATAAGATACGCTATCATCTACAGACATCATTTGAACTAATTTATCAAGTATTTCTGGATTTCTTTCAGCTACTCTAAGCATCAACTTAGATAAACCATCATACTTTAAAGCTTCTTTTATAAATTCCTTTGTTATTTCATCATTACTGAGTATCACTTTTATCATCTCAGCTGTAATCTTATCTTCATAATCTCCAGGCATAAGATTAGCTCCAGTTTCGTACATTTTAAATCCATATAAAGTCATAGTATCCATAAGTCCAAAATCTTCTTCCATCATTGTTCTTCTGAGTTTCATACCAAGAACAATAGCTCTGGTTGTAGAATCTTTTCCTAGCTCAAAAGGATTTAAAACCTTCCCAATATCTGAAGGTTTAAACTTCCACATTTCTTCTGCAATTATACTTGCTGTTTTAAATGCTTTAGATACCCAGTGAATAGGATTAAAAAAATTTCCTATAGAAAATCCATATGATATATGCCATATAAATACAGATAACATTAATGATGCAATTATTTTGCGTTTCATTTAGTTCCCCTGAGATTTTAGTTTCATTTATCTTTCGAACTTGTTTTGTCTTTCTTTAGATTATGCAGTAATTAGAATAATTTTCTTTTGATATTTTTATATGGAAATATGATTATTAGGAAAATTATAATGATATGTTCAAAATATGAGGTTGATTTAAAAGAAAATTATATGTGTCAGTAGATTTTTTATTTAATAATAAAGATAGTTTTTTTGCTTGATTTAAGTTTTATATTGTTTAATTTTTGGTTATACAGATTATTTTAATAGATATTTAAAATTTTCATAAAAAAATTTAAAAATTTTATTTTTGGTTTCAGATTTTTACAGATTTTAAAGGTTGTATTCTATTTTTAATTTTTCTTCTAACCTTTTTGCTAAATCTTCGTCTGTATCAAGGATTTTTTTAACTTGCTGGACATCTTTATCTCCCCTTCCTGATAAATTTACAACGATTATTGCATCTTTGTCTAAGTTTTTTGCCATTTGTACTGCTTTTATTACAGCATGAGAGCTTTCAAGAGCAGGTATAATTCCTTCTGTTCTTGAAAGTAATAAAAAACCTTCCAAAGCTTCTTCGTCTGTAGCAGTTATATATTTAGCTCTGCCTGTTTCTTTTAAAAATGCATGTTCTGGTCCAACCCCGGGATAATCAAGACCTGCTGATATAGAGTGAGTAGGTTCTATCTGTCCCCATTCATCTTGCAAAAAGTAGGATTTCATACCGTGAAGAACACCAACAGAACCTCCATTTATACTTGCTGCGTGTTGTCCTGTTTCAAGTCCATATCCTCCTGCTTCAACACCTATTAACTGTACATTTTCATCTTCTATAAATGGATAGAACATACCTATAGCATTACTTCCTCCGCCAACACATGCAACAACTATATCTGGTAGTCTGCCTTCTATTTCAAGTATCTCTTCTTTCGTTTCTTTACCTATTACAGATTGAAAATCCCTTACAATAACTGGAAAAGGATGTGGTCCTAAGGCAGACCCTATAACATAATGAGTTGTTCTTACATTTGTTACCCAGTCTCTAAGAGCTTCATTTACAGCATCTTTTAGTGTTCTGCTACCAGCCTTTACTATTCTTACTTGTGCTCCTAAAAGTTTCATTCTAAACACATTAAGAGCCTGTCTTTCTGCATCTTCCTCTCCCATGTATATTACGCATTCAAGGCCAAAAAGTGAGGCGGCAGTGGCTGTAGAAACACCATGTTGACCTGCTCCTGTTTCCGCGATAATTCTTTTTTTACCAAGTTTTTTAGTAAGTAATACCTGTCCAAGAGTATTGTTTATTTTATGTGCTCCAGTATGAAGTAAATCTTCTCTTTTTAGATAGATTTTTGCTCCGCCAACTACTTCTGTTAACCTTTTTGCGAAATAAAGTACTGTAGGTCTTCCAGCATACTCTCTAAGGTAATAAACGAACTCTCTTTGGAAGTCACCATCATTTTTTATTCTTTCATAGGCCTGTTCAAGTTCTTCTAAAGCTGGAATTAGAGTTTCAGGAAGAAATTTCCCTCCATATTCTCCAAAATATCCTTTTTTGTCTGGATATTGATATTTCATTTTTCACCTTAAATCAAACATAAAGTTTTCTTGATTAATATTACTATTATCCTGTAAATCCTGTTGTTTTTCCATTTCTTTATTATCAGTTATATTCTCTTCTTCATAGTCCATTAGAAACTCGTCTTCAAGTAGGTTCTCATTTTCTAATTTTGGAATTGTTATAGCAAGTTCTCCTTTACAGTTTAAATCTGGTTCTGTACCTTTGATAAACAACAGGTCTTTTCTCTCACAGTCATCTACAGAAATAAGATGTGTAATTGGGTCTATTGGAACATATGCTACATTGTCTGGTAAAACAAATTCTGAAGGTTCCTTATCTGAGTAGTAAGTAGCCATATAATCAATCCATATAGGTAAAGCTCCTCTTGCTCCTGTTATATGTTTTCCTATTTTTTTCTTCCTGTCGTATCCAACCCATACTGCTGTTGTAATATCTGGAGAAAATCCTACAAACCACGCATCAGTAAAATTATCAGTCGTTCCTGTTTTTCCAGCTACAGGTAGATTTAAAGATTTTGCCTTTTTTCCTGTTCCTTCAGTTATTACTCCTCTTAGTATATCAACTAAAACTGCATTTACATCTTCAGGTATTACCCTTTCACATTTAGTTTCATGCTTATATACTAGTTTTCCTTGTGGGTCTATTACTTGTTCTATAAAGTATGGTTCACATTTAATACCAGAATTTGAGAATACAGAATAGACCTGTGCAAGCTCTAAAGGGGATAGGTCTACAGAACCTAAAGCTATCGGATACACTCTTGGTATAGGTGATTGTATTCCTAATTTTTTAGCTAAAGGAATAACTTTATCAAAGCCTAACTTTGACATTAGATACACAGTAGCTGCGTTTAAGCTATGAATTAAAGCGTATCTTAATGTTACATCTCCAAAATATTTGTCATAGTAGTTTGTAGGTATCCATTCTTGATTTAAGTCCTCATCCCAGAAAGCTAAAGGTTTATCTTTTAAAATAGATACCTGAGTATATCCATCTAATAGTGCAGCTAAGTAAACGATAGGTTTAAACGCAGAACCTGGTTGTCTTTTTCCCTGAATGGCTCTATTGAACTGACTTTTGTTAAAGCTGTATCCACCTACAAGAGTTCTAACTGCTCCAGTTTTTGAATCAAGGGTTATAATAGCACCTTCTAAGTATGGTAATATCTCAAAATTACCACCTCCAAGGAATTTTACGTACACAGGTAGTTCGCCGTACTCTTTTAACAGTTTTTTAGCTTTTTTTAAAGAACCTTTAAATTTTGCGACTCCTTCATGTTCTTTTACCTGTATTAGTAGGTTATGTTTTCCTATTTTTTTTATGATACCTATATATATGCGACCATATTTTAGAAATTTTCCTATTTTCTGGTTTTGATATTTTTCTTTTAATTTTTCTATCTCCTCCTGAGACATGTCAGGAAATCCTACGTATTCCTGTAGATTTCTTAATCTGTTTTGAAGAATAGCTATCGCATTTTTTTGCATATTTTTATCAATAGTTGTGTAGATTTCATAACCACCTTTATAAACAACATCCCATCCAAATTTATCCACAGCCCACTGTCTAACCATATCTGTGAAATAATCTTTATAAACGCCGTTTCCATTTTCCTCTGACAGATTAATAGGACTGTTTATGCACTCTTGTGCTTGCTGTTTTGTTATGTATCCTTCTTCAAACATCGCTTTTATAACAGCATTTCTTCTTTCTATAGCCCCACTCATATTGATATATGGGTCGTATCTACTTGGAGCTTTAGGAAGACCTGCCAATGTCGCTGCTTCACACAAATTTAGCTCCCACACGTGCTTTCCAAAATAAACCTGTGATGCTGCTTCTACTCCATAACTACCATGTCCAAGGTATATGTAATTTAGATACATCTCCAGTATCTTATCTTTTGGATAGAGTCTGTTTAACTTAATTGCCAGTATCATCTCTTTTACTTTTCTTGAAAAGCTTTTTTCAGGAGTTAAAAATAGATTTTTTATTAGTTGTTGTGATATAGTGCTTCCACCGGCTACAATTTTTCCAGAGATTAAGTTTTGAAAAAATGCTCTTGCGATTCCAATAGGGTCTATCCCTATATTTTTATAAAATGTTCTATCTTCTATAGCTATAAAAGCATTTTTTACATGGTCAGGTATTTTATCAATATTTACATATACTCTTTTTTGTATAAAAAACTCTGTAAGTAAAGTTCCATCCTGAGCATAAACTCTTGTTACTTCACTTGGTTTCCAGTTTTCCAGTTGACGGATATCTGGTAAGTTTCTAAGATTTACTATAAGAAATATTAAAATTCCTACTAAAATCAAAAAAATGCCAAATAAAAATCCTGCCTTTAAAAGTTCTATTATAAAATCCTTTATGTGTTCTTTCTCCATTTTATCTAGTTTTTAAATCCCTCCAGCAAAATGTGTTCAATTCAATATTTACCCTAATTTTATTTCTGCAAGTATACCAAATGGAACTGCTAATCCGGTTATAAATACAGTCCCTGGCTTTAAAAATGGTAAAAGGTTGTAAACATCTTGCTTTGAAAATTCAAAAAATACAGATACAGCTTCTAAATCATTTTTGTTTATAAGTTTAAAGATAGCCTGTGTGTTTAGCTGTGAGAGAATAAATTTACTTATACTTGCTGGTCTTTGGGTTATGGCTATTAAGCCTAAATTGAATTTCCTTCCTTCTGTTGCGATTTTCCTTGCCATAAGATAAGAGATGTTTTCTACACCAGAAGGTATTTCACCATATCCTTTTTCAGGTGCAAAATTTTGAGCTTCTTCAAGAATTACCATTTGTGCTAAATCTGTTTCCCGTGCAGTTTTAAATATTTCTTTCATTATTATTCCTGAAAGATTTATCCTAGATTTTAAATCTGTTATTTTGCTAAGGTTAAATATAACTATATTTTTGTGGGAAGAAGATAAAGAGTTATGTATTTTTTTAATTGTTTTGGATTGATTATTTAAACTATCTTCTCCAAAATCTCTTTTTAGAATTTCTAAAAATTCTATAAGTTCTTTTTTTAAAATTCCTGATACATCAGTTAAATCAATAGCTTCTAAGATAATATCTTCAAGATTTTTTTCTTTAAATGCAAGTATATTTATATCTGGCTTTAAATAGCTTCTAAACAAAGCTAAAACCCTTTTTTCTTCACTGCTTTTTTCCTGTATATTTATACCTTCTTCTTTTAAAAGTTCTTTTAAATCTTCTACAGTTATAGGAAAAAGTACGTCATCAAACACAACATGGTCAATTATTTCTTTATTCATTTGTAAATTAGCAAAATATTCTCCATATATGTCAAAGATATATGTTTTTATATTTTTGAAGTTTAGGTGCTCTAATATTCTTCTTATCAAAGTTGTTTTTCCAGAACCTGTTGTTCCTAAAACAGCCATGTGCATTGTTGTTATCTTTTCTAAATCTAAGAATACAGGTATGTTAGTATTAAATAAATTTCCAAATTCAACAGGCATACTCATTTCATATCCTGCATGATTTATCTTTAGTATATTTTTTATATCTTCCTCAAAACCTGTTATTACAGTCCCAGACTTTGGAGGTTCTAAGGGAGTTTTTAATATACTTTCTTTTTCTTTTACTTTTTTTGGGTTAAATTCTGCAAGTATTTCTATGCTAGCTATATAAATATTTTCTCTATTTTCAAAAAGATAAGATAAAAAAGCAGAACTTTCCCATAAACTGTTTTTGGATTGAAATATCTGATTTATCTGGTCTACTTTAGTTAATAAATTTTTAAAAACAGTATTTTCATATGAAGAAAAAATACCTAAATTCAGGTTTTTAATAGAAGATATCCTTCCTAAATAAAATGCGTTTTCATCTATAGGTATTTTTATATATGTTTGTTCTGGAATTTTTTTTAGTAAAACAGCTTCTGCTTCTCTTGAATTTGTACTGTTTATAATAAATCCAAAAATTTTATTTTTTATATCTAACGACTTTTCTTTTATCTCTTTAAAGTAATGTTTTAGTTTTTTTATTTCTTTTTTATTTTCTATAAGCACAGATGTTTCTATATTTCCATCTTCTAATAGACCTGCTTTTGTAAGATTTGCTGAACCTACAATGGCTTTATTTTCATCTATTATCACTATTTTTGCATGTAAGTCAGGATTTAAATATATATTTGCTTTAGGATACTTATCTAAAATATCAAATACATCTGGGTCAGTAATGAGTAAGTCTTCTAATTTAGAGGCTCTTATTATAACGTTGATTTTTAGATTTTTATTTTGTGGAAGTATCTGTCTTAAAATTTCACTTTTTATCCAAGGAGAAGTAATAAGAATCTCTTTTTCTGCTGATGATATTAATCGTTTTAAAGTTGAAAAGATTTCATCTTTTGTTAAAATCCTCATAATAAAAAGAGGGAAAAGCCCTCTATAAGTTATTTTGCAGCTTTTATAACTTTACCTGCTTTTATACATTTGGCACACACATAAATTCTCTTAACAGAACCATCAGGAAGAACGGCTCTTACTTTCTGTAGATTAGGTTTCCATTTTCTTTTAGTTGTAGTAGCAGAGTGAGCTACTCTGTTTCCAAAAGCTGTTTTTTTACCACATATTTGACATACAGCCATTTTTTTCCTCCTAAATTTTTGACAATATTACATTATATAATAAAATTTCTTAAAGATTATCTTTTTTTCTATTTACCCTTGCAAAAACTTTAAGAGGAAGTCCCCATATTTTTGTAAATGCTCCTCCTGCTTTCTGGTCAAATTCATCTTTTGGACTATATGTAGCAAGAGTTTCTATATAAAGAGAGTTTGGAGATTTTCTACCTACAATCTGGAAACTGCCTTTGTAGAGTTTTATTCTAACAGTTCCATTTACAAGTTTAGCCAGTTCTTTGTTGAAAGCGTCTAATCCTTCTCTTAATTTTGAAAACCACAATCCTTCATACACAAGATTTGCATATGGTTGAGATATATGGGTAAGTTTATAATGATATGTAAATCTATCCAGTACTAAGCTTTCTAAATCATCGTAAGCTTTATTTAGGATTAATCCTGCTGGTGATTCATACACTTCTCTTGATTTTATACCTACAAGCCTGTTTTCTACCATATCTATTCTACCAACACCATGTTTTCCTCCTATTTCATTCAAATCCCATATCAATTTCCATAAATACTCATACTTTTTTCCATTTATACCAACAGGTATTCCTTCTTTAAACTCAATCTCTATATATTCAGGCTTATCTGGAGCTTTTTGTGGTGATACTGTTATTTCAAAGGCATCTTCTGGTGGTTCTGTCCATGGGTCTTCTAACGGTCCTGCTTCTATAGCCACTCCCCATAGATTTCTATCATAAGAATATGGTTTTTCTTTCGTAGCTTTTACAGGTATTCCATGTTTTTTTGCATATTCTATTTCTTCATCTCTTGATTTGAATTCCCAATCTCTGACAGGTGCTAATACTTCGATATCCGGGTCTAAAGCCCATACAGAAACTTCAAATCTAACCTGGTCATTTCCTTTTCCTGTAGAACCATGAGCAACATAGTGAGCATCATATTTGTGAGCAATTTCAACTAATTTTTTTGATATTAAAGGTCTTGATAAAGCTGAAAGTAATGTATACTTTCCTTCATATAATGCTCCTGATTGGAGTAGAGGAATACAGAAATCTCTTGCAAATTCCTCTTTTACATCTTCAATAATTGCTTTTACCGCTCCTGCTTGTTTAGCTTTTTGTTCTATTTCATTTAATTCCTCTCCCTGTCCTACATCTGCTGTATAAGTAATAACCTCAAATCCTTTATCTGTAAGCCATCTAACAATAACAGAAGTATCTAAACCACCTGAGTAAGCCAGTACGACTCTTTTTTTCAATTTACAGCCTCCAAAGAAAATTTAAGTAATTTGAAAAATTATAATAGCATAATATTAGAAATTACCTAAAAATTGAGGTGGTTTTATGAATATAAAAGAAAATGTTATTAACGTTTTTGAAATTGTAAAAGAATCTGCAAAAAAATCAGGAAGAAGGTTTGAGGATATTATAGTTCTTGCAGCTTCTAAAACACAGCCACCAGAAAAATTATTAGAAGCTTATAAATCAGGAATAAGATATTTTGGTGAAAATAAAGTACAGGAGGGAATTAAAAAGATAGAAATCTTACAAAGCAAAATGCCTCATGCACACTGGCATCTTATAGGCGGACTTCAAACAAATAAAGCAAAGTATGCTGTTAGATTTTTTGAGCTTATTCATTCATTAGATAGAGTTTCTCTTGCAGATGAAATAAACAAAAGAGCAGAAAAAGAAGACAAAATTCAGAATGTTTTAATAGAGGTTAATATTGGTGAGGAAAGCTCGAAATATGGAGTATCACCAAAAGATTTAAAAAGGCTATTTGAATATTCATTAGAAAAAAAGAATTTAAAAATTTTAGGTTTAATGTGTATACCTCCTTACTTTGAAGATAAAGAGAAAGTTCGTCCATATTTTATAAAACTTAGGCAGTTAAAAGAAGAGCTTGAAAGAGAGTTTAATATAAGTCTTCCTCATTTATCTATGGGAATGTCCCACGATTTTGATGTTGCAATTGAAGAAGGAGCTACTATAGTCAGAATAGGAACAGCAATATTTGGTGAAAGAAAATATTAATAGATGTTTAACTTGAAATCAGCGATAAACAGTAGATAATTTTAAATAAATGAAGAAAAAGGGAGGAAAAAGTTATTTTATTAAATAGATTTTTTGTATCTATAATTTTAGCTTTGACTATCTTTCAGCTATCTTTAGCTAAGGTTATAGTTGCAAAGTGGAATGACGCAGTTACTCCTGTAATGGCTGATTATATAAAAAGAGTTATCCAAAAAGCAGAAAATGAAAATGCATCTTTAATAATTCTTGAGTTAGACACACCTGGCGGTCTTGATACTGCTATGAGAGATATTATAAAAGCTATGATGAAAACTCCTATTCCATTTGTTGTATTTGTATATCCACCAGGAGCAAGAGCCGCATCAGCAGGAGCAATTATAACCATATCTGCAGATATAGCAGCAATGGCACCATCTACAAACATAGGTTCAGCAAGTCCTGTTCAAATGGGAGGTAGAGATTTAGATGAAACAATGAAGAAAAAAATTATCAATGATATGGTTGCATATGTAAAGGCAATAGCAAAGCAAAAAGGAAGAAATGAAAAACTGATAGTTAAAATGATTACAGAAAGTATAAATCTACCTGCACAAGAAGCACTAAAAAAGAAAGTAATAGATGTTATAGCAAACGATATATATGACCTGCTAAAAAAAATAGATGGAAAAAAAATCAAAAAGGGAAACTATGAAATAAAAATAAATACAAAAAATCAAAATATAGAATATGTAAATCCTGGTTTTAGAGAAAGATTTTTATCTATAATCGCAAATCCAACTCTTGCTTATCTTTTACTGATGATAGGATTTTACGGAATATTTTTTGAACTTTACAATCCTGGGGCGGTAATTCCGGGAACCATTGGAGCTATATCATTATTACTTGCTTTATATGCTCTTAATGCTATATCTGTAAACTGGCTTGGTGTTCTTTTAATAGCACTTGGAGTTTTATTTTTTGCCCTTGAAGTCATAACACCTACATTCGGTGCCCTTGCTCTTAGTGGAATTATATCTATGCTTATAGGTTCAATTATTCTTATTAGTCCAGATTCTCCTTATGGAGATATATCTTTACAGGTGATTTTACCTGTTGTAGCTTTAAGTGCTCTATTTTTCCTTACTGTTGCTTATTTTGGGTTCAAAGCCCAAAAGAAGAAGAAGTTGACTGGTAAGGAAGGCATGATTGGAAAAATAGGTATCGCAGAAACAGATGTAAATAAAGATGGAGGAAAAGTTTTTATAGAAGGAGAACTATGGAATGCATACTCAGAAGAACCTATAAAAAAAGGAGAAAAAGTAAAGGTAGTTTCTGTAGAAGGGCTAACTGTTAAAGTAGAAAAAGAAAAATCTAAGGATTAAATATGCCACTTAGACTTATAGAAGCTGTTATACCAAAACAAAAAAAAGAAGAAATAGAAAAATTATTCAAAGTAGAAGGTGTAATTGATTTTTGGAGAGAGGAGCTATACGAAGATAAAACAATATATAAAATCCTTGTAAAAACAGAAGTTTCAGAAAAAATCATTGATAAACTATCAAAAAAGTTTTCAAAAGATGAAAGATTTAGAATAGTTGTTGTAGATGTTGTAGCTACAGTTCCTTTAATAGAAGAAAAACAAGAAGAAACTAAAAATAAAAAAACAAAGATTGGACGTTTAAGAGTCAGTAGAGAAGAGCTTTATTCAAATGTATCCTCTTCTGCGAAGTTAAACTATATCTATATAAGTATGGTTATACTTTCCACAATAATTGCTGCATTTGGATTTATAAACAACAATGTTGTAGTTATTATTGGTGCAATGGTAATAGCTCCACTTCTAGGTCCAAACATAGCTATAGCTCTTGCAACAGTTTTAGGAGATATTCAATTAGAGAGAAAAGCTTTTTTAACAGTTTTTGTTGGTGGTTTTATAGCTTTTGTTTTGGCTGTTATTTTAGGTATTTTATTTGAAGTAGACCCGGCATCAGAAGAAATAAGAAAAAGAATTTTTGTTAATTTTAGTGATATTGTAATTGCTATAGCTTCCGGTACTGCTGGAGTCCTTGCAATAACAACAGGTGAGGCTGTAAGCTTAGTTGGAGTAATGGTGGCTATATCCCTTTTGCCTCCAATTGTTGCTTCAGGACTTTTACTTGGAAATGGTTATCCTTTATATTCAATTGGAAGTATGCTTTTATTTCTTGCAAACTTTGCAAGTCTTAATCTGGCTGGAGTTTTGACTTTTACCTTTCAGGGCGTAAGACCTTTAAAATGGTGGGAAGCAAAAAAAGCTAAGGAATATAGAAAAAAATCTATATTTTTGTGGTTGATTTTATTAGTTTTGCTAATAGTGGCTGTTTATTTAGAAAAAGTGTATATAAGAAACTAATTCTTTCGTTAAAATATTTTTAACATAAGCTAAGTTTATGAGGTAGATTTATGGAATTAAAATTTGATAAAAAACCCCTTATAGCTTTACCTGTAAGTGATAAATCATTTGAAAATATTCAGCTTTCAGCACTAAAAGGAAAAGTTGATTTATTGGAATTTAGAGTAGACCAGTTTGA